>Ga0157368_1000256_pt1 | contig 25886 bp, 27 predicted proteins | sample AttbisABBM3_FD_113146 | JGI IMG/M metagenome (GOLD analysis project Ga0157368, IMG submission 113146) | Fungus gardens microbial communities from leaf cutter ant in Botucatu, State of São Paulo, Brazil - Atta bisphaerica ABBM3 | ecosystem: Host-associated > Fungi > Mycelium > Unclassified ... | reverse complement strand
GACCACGATGTAATAGTATATATAGAGGAGCAATGCAGCGAGGGCTCCTTGTCGAGTTCTCTTGTAATCCCCACTACTAGATAGTCTATTGAGAGCTTTGCTGAAGTCAGCATACTACGAGTGCCGTTCCGGCGAGTGGTTGCTACAACACCCTTATGAAGAAGAAATACAAACACATAAGCACACATAAGCATATCATCGACATGTGCTCCCAATATGAGAACCACCACTAAATCCTCCACAATGTCTCAAGCTCTATATATATGCCAGATATCCTTGGAACAAAACAAAGTATAGCCGCCCTAAGCAAATTCCTCGAGAGATCAGGTGCATTCACCAAGAGTGGGACAGGTCTACCCAGATGGAAGCCACCCACTATGGAAGACTTCCTAGCTGCTGAACTAAGAATAGCCTTGGAACCAATGCATCACATCAAGTCACAACCACCACTCCCTCACCATGCCCTTGTACTCTCTCTCATATTTTTCTTCTAGTTTATGATTATTCATTACCACTGGCCCATGCTCACTCCCATAGCCAACATTACTAACCTGACCCACTCTAACATTCTTCTCAACCAGACATCTCCACATCATACCTCTGAACTATTTTTTTTGATTTTATCTTAGAAATGTAGATACCACCCTGTGGAGGGGGCGTAATTACTTCGAACGCCCACCGTGTATAGAAAATAGGAATAAACAACAACTACCTACTCAGGATCTGAGCAATGCACGTGATGCCTTCATCTTACATCCGTCGGCGGAAATCAACTTGTATAGATTAATACTACAATATACACACAGTCTGGGCTCCACACACTCATGCTCCCGCCCTCCACACTCTCAGCTTTGTAGCCCACCCTCGGACTCCCGAGTCCGCACTCGCTTCCAAACAAACACAATGATATAATACAACTTTTGCGTAATAAAGATACCATTAGACAAATAACCGTCAGGAATAAATCTGTCCTAGCTGTAGGTCATGACCAATAATTCTATCATAGGCGAATGGGAGGACTTACACTTACAAGGATCTAAGGGTGGAAATGAAATGTCCCAATAAGTGTTTTGAATAGTAATTTTGAATAGTAACCATAGCGTTCAATCACGTGCTTGACGACAGTGCATCAGTCGTCACAAAAACGCATCTTTAACATCTCTCGGACGCTGGGATAGACTGAGACCCATATTTTGTAGCCTTTTTCGCTCGCCCTCCGAGACATGTTTAAGGCCCTCATATATGCTTATGTTCTTGGAGGAATCACATTTATCCCACTTGTTGTTCTCACTGTCCTCTTCATCACCGTCTACACTTCTGCACCTGTTGGAGCGGATGAAATAAACGAAGGAACACGCAGAAGACCTGGGGTTGAGTCAACCACAGAAGATGTTGCTGACTCTGAGGAGCCGAGTACTCTCGAGACAAATGACTTTCCCCGCACGAAAAAGGGATGGTTAACTATGCGCCACACATTCCAGGAAATTGCTGGAGATGGTGGATATGTAAATCTCGTTCGCTCTTTTCTAGACTCCCGATCAAAGGATCCGAAGAAATCGCGTCCAAAGGATATGTGGTATGTTGTCTTGAAGGGCAAAATATTATACCTTTACGAGGATGAGGAAATGATGGAATGTGGGGCTGTGGTAGAGCTCGGAAGCCATGATGTCGTAGTTTATCCCGAAGGCCAAATGGATGGAGAGATGTTCGCCAAACGGAACGCCATCTGTTTGAAGCCTAAAAACACATCTTTAGAGAAGACTGCACCGACTGTCGCGAGGGAAATGAAACCAGGAGTGGAAGAGGGTGTTGATGCTGCATTGGATATCAGCGGGAAGCAGGGAGAGAAGGTGGAGGCAAAAATAATTGAGGCTGAACAATACAGAGCAGCGACCATAGAAAAGGAACCTGCACCTTGGTTCATTTTTGTCAGGTCGACTGTCGAGATGGAGGATTGGTATCTTGCTTTCATTCATGCATCTGATTATCCAGCTCAGACACCCACCCTCTCACCATTGCAAGCCATATTCCGACCGACCGACATGAATCACCTTGTTTCAACTTTGGACGAACAACCAGACGTCGTTCCTATGCGTTGGTTTAATGCTTTGATTGGCCGCATTTTCTTTAGCTATTACCGAACCCAGACGTTGGAAGCCTACATCATCGGCCGTCTCGTGAAGAAGCTTTCCAAAGTCAAAAGGCCATCGTTCCTGACACATATCACCGTCACTGAAGTTTCAGTTGGTAACAAGCCGCCTATGTTGAGTAAGCCTATGTTAAAGGAACTTACCAAAGAGGGCGACGCATCATTGGAAATACACTTGCAATACAAAGGTGAAATTCGAGTGACTATTGAGGCAACTGCTATTATTCATCTTGGACAATTCAAATCATATACCGTTAAACTCGTCCTCGCGGCTGTTCTCAAGGAGTTGGAGGGAAATTTGTTGGTCAAAGTGAAGCGACCACCCAGTAGCCGAATTTGGTATGCTTTCACTCAAACACCGCGGATAGTTCTCGAGGTGGAGCCAATTGTGAGCGACCGTCAAATCAAATGGGGCATGATTCTGGGCACTATTGAATCAAAGCTCAGAGAAATTGTGGGTAGTTAATGCCTTGTTTCATCCTTCTTCTTATGATGCGTCATGATAGATTCAAGAGTCTGTTGTCATGCCAAACATGGATGATATTGCATTCTTCGATAGCCATCCTTACGAACACCGTGGAGGTATTTGGTCGGATGCCTCACGAACTGAGACAACGAGAACCAGCTCACATGTTCCTACATCTCAAGACATACAATCAACTATCATACCTTCTAAACCCCCATCCGAGAGTGCCACACTATCCTCAGACCGTCCTGTAGGCAGCCTAGAGCCGAAGAATAGTGACTCTCATCCGACACCAGTTGTTCATGAAGGGAATATTCAGGCGTCAGAGCAAGATTGTTGTAAGTAGCTTACTGTCCCCTGCTTGAACCTTTTCCTGACTCCCTTGCAAGCGAACCTAGCGGACAAGTGCCCTTCTGAAGAAAAGCGGGGTCGCTCGCCAAGTATTTACTCTGTGGTATACCCCTCCACCGACATCCCTCCGGAAATTTACGAGCCTGTCCAAGGTGTATTAAGCGATTTAGTACTCGAGCCTCCCTCATCGCGTTCCCGTACGCCTTCGATACATTCAATCAAAAGTCACAGGAGCAGCAGATCTACAGACACAACGGCCGAACCTGTGAATCCATCGCGTAAATTGTCAGAGGCATCATCCCGTGAACCTCCCGCAAGCCCGTCTCCACCATCTTTTTTTTCTACACTCAAGTCCAAGGCCGGAGATAAACAAACTTTGAGCAACACTGCTCGAGAGACCATGCGCAAATGGGGTGTTAATTGGACTTATCTAAAGAAAGAACCTGGCTCGGAAGAAATTGCGTCAAAGATGCGAAGCAAAATGGATGGCGACAACAACAAGCGGGCCAACTATGTGGAGGTCCATGCTGCAGTAATAGAACGTCAAGAACGTGAGCGTAGCTCCGCAGTGGAAGAAGAGGGGGACATGGGACATGCTTCCTCGCTGGAGGATGTCACAAAACATGACCACGAGAGTGAAACTCAATTAAACCCACCCGGCAAACAACAAGCAAGGAAACATTCCCTCACTTCTACCCCTGCCGCGTCCAATAAATCATTGCTATCTGTGCCACGAGTTGACACGGACACGGATGCCACAGATATCTCTGAAGATGTGGCTCGCCCGGTTCCTATTCAGGCACAACCACAGGCAAAGGTGATGATGATACCTGGAATCCATGCTAGTCACCGAGGCGAAGTGATGTCCATGGGCAATGTCGCTCCCCAACCTAGTGTTTTGTCGGGGTCTTTGAAATCAAAGAACCCGACTATACAGAGTATGTATCAATTGTGGAATCGTCCTGCCGGTATGGATCAGAACCTTCATGTATCAGGGAAAGCGACTGGATCAGAGGCGGATATTCCATTGTCACTGTCGCCTTCACAGACGTCTAAGCTCATGCAACGGACTCCACCTCCCTTACCACCACGTAAGTTTCCTGGGACATCATCTCTACTGAACGAAACAGAGATACCGGAGTCCATTGGGACTACCAAGGCGGATGATACAACAGTGCATGCTACAACACTGACGACATCGAGCATAGATGCGCCACCTCCCCTCCCACCTCGCCGCCTTTCCTCAACTGCTTGATCATTGTATATTGTTTTTACGCATATGTAATTCTACTAGCATGCACCCTAAGATCTGAGTTCCCACGCATCGTCCCTGATATTTTACATAGAGTCACTCTATGCCGTTGCCGCTGCCATCCTTCCCCTCCAAGTCTCCTAAGATCCTGTTTTCCATCCCCACCTCCCTGAAGACTTCCCAATCTTCCTCCCATGATAAGCACCAAATATCGCGCAAGTTAACCCGAATTTTCGGCGAAACCCCTGACGACGGTGGCATGTTTTCCCAAAAGGAGTCCATGTTTGCCCGAGATAAAACCCACGCCCACTCTGGTGTCATCCCACGGTTCCAGTCGCCCGATGTCCAGTCTACAGCGTATTCGGAGGTTGGACTCTTTGATCGGACACTGGACGCCCATAATGACAAGTCCCAGGCATCAGATGAAGATGTCGAGGAAGCACCGTCTCCCATCACCTTCGCGCCAAATCCAGCTGCCAGCGGTAGCCAATGGTCCACTGACGAGGCCATGACCCATGGACAACGGGTCGAGGAAGAAAGGCAGTGCAAGTCTTTTCCAAGGTCCCAGATTCCAGCTGATTTTGGAGTTGGTTCCGTTCTGCCTCCCATCCAGACAGCTATGCTCGCCAAAGGTATGTCTCCCTCGCGCAAAGAATGGCTGCGCCGTAGACGCAGTAGTTCTGCGGGTGATTTGCCAGCTTGGTCAGATGATTTGGACAGGATGAAAGAGGAACTCAACGACAAGGAGAAAGCTATCAATGTCCGCAGAGCACAGAAGATGGAAAAGGCATGTTGACACCCGCGCTTCGATTGCAGAGTCTTTTTTTCATGACCGCACTTTTTTAGTTGTTCGGCATCCCTCCACCGCAGACCTTGTATCATACTCGTCACTCGCCTTCACCTTCGGTCCTGCCCAGAACCCATCTGAAGAGGTCCAAGCCTCTTCCTCAACCATCCTCATCCATACCTCCTAGCCAGCCTTCGTCTCCCATCTATCAGCAGCGACATACCGGTCGCTCATCCTACAACAAGGGACTTGAGAAGGCTAATCGGCCCGACACGGCGGAGTCTAGCGCAAAGCTTCTCCCAGACAATGCAGACTGTTACAGCTATGATGAATCTTTTGTTCTCCAAAGCTCACTTGTGTATAATCACTATGAACATTCCCTTAAATCTCTTGGCGATATTCTTGATCGCGTGGGTTCTCTCCTTGGATTATAACCTCTACAATCTGATCTATGGTTTCATCTAATCATAGGATGACAGAGAATCCCTTGCGGAACTCCACCAATACCTCAACGATTTTGATGGAACTTATCCTGCCAATCCTTTATTGTCACCTGTCCGCAAAACATCCATGATGGGAGACCAGCGACTTTCAAATGCTTCTTCTATTAGATCACAGCGCAGGCGCTCTCTTCCTGCCTGCACTTCTATGCTCTCTATCGCCTCCGAATGTAGCATCACTACGCCCAAACCGGACTTATCAGACTTTCAAGTTCGCCGTCGTCGTGCTGCAAAGTTGACCCAATTCTTTGGTGTTGATTACCGGGAGCTCTTTAATGACGTTGTCGAGAGCCTCGAGGCCGGCTTGGAACATGAACACAAACGTGGGACTCTACGAGCAGAGGAATTGCAAGTGCGTTCCAAATTATTCAGCTGAGCTTGTTTTTTTGACTCATTTGATTACTCAGGATCTACTTGAACGACTTCGTAAGATCAAGACGAATCGCAAAAGCTTTTTTTAGGCCTTTCTTTGAAGATATTATCCAGTAATCGATTGAATTTCACATTGCTACATATCAAATTCATACTAAAGCGGATGGTATTGGCACTACTCACTCTAATGATTCCTGCTGAAATATTTGTACTATAACACGACTAGTTCGCCACTACATGAACTACACCAAAATACGTGAGAATCATCCAAAAATTGATGTTGACTTTGTGCTTGATGATGGGAAATTTCGAAAGGAGACTCGGGTCTCGAGTCAACCGGAGAAAGAGGTCCTGATTGAAACCCAGCTACTACTACCTCACTTTCAATTCGAGCTTTGAGCATGCTCAGGCTCACTTTACGTTTGTGCCGCGTCTCAGGTGTCAAACTCTGGTCAAATATAGAACGCGAGAAGGCGAGAGGTCGTTGAGATGAGCTGTAAGACGACCTCCCGAATTCAGGACGTGACTGTACTCGGCTCGGTGGCCGGGAGAGGTAGTGATTGGGTGAAAATGATCGTTGGTCCAATCCTGAGCCCGGTCGTTTTGACGCAAGCCGAGCCTCAAGAGAATGAACCTCTTTTTGTAGGGCATGGGCTCGTGCTTCAGCATCGAACACTGAGTTCTCAAGTGCCCGGATTTGTGACTGAGAAGCTGATAGGTCCAAAGCATGTTGTTGTTTCAACGAATTTAGCATCTCCTCATTGAACGATGGTGGAGAACCGTTGAAGGACAATGACGACGGTTGGTTGTTGCGTAGTTGTTCCACCTTGGCTGTTTTCGTCGCTAGCTCATCTCGTAATAGTTCAATTTCTTTCCTGGTTTGATCCAGCATACTTTCCTCTTCTTCCTAGATATCTGTTTAGTCATTGGCATTCATCGGTGATCAGATCACATTACTTGAATCGCTCTACGCTCGTTCAGCTCGTATCGGAGTTTTGTAATTTCGGCTGCCTGAGAACGCGAGCTATTTGACAATTGTTCAATCTCCTTGAGCCGAGCTTGGGCATCCTGGCGTAACGACTGGCGCTCCACCTCCAAGACAAGGGTATTATTCAAAGCGTTATCAAGCTCCTTCTGAGATTCTGACAACCTTTGCTCCACTTCGGAGGACGACGTTACCGCCTACGACCATTTTTGTTCTGCCTTTATGAGCTTGTCTTTCCACTCCCTCCGCAGACCCTCTGTTTCCTGCTTGGCCTCCTCTAGGCTAGTCGTCAAATTTGCTATGATGCTGTTCTGATCATGGAGTGCGCGTTCTTGGTGTGCCAAGTTTTCAGAAAGTTGGATCTTGTCATCGGTAAGCTCTACGAGTTTTGTCCGGAGCTCATCGAGTGAGAGCATAAGGTTAGTACCCTCGGTCTGCAACCGCTGCTGCGTCCTCTCGGACACATCAGCGCGTTTTTGTGCAGTTCGGAGATCGTTCTGAAGAGTATGAACTTGTGTCTTCTGGTTACTGATTTCCGCTCCCGCAGAAGCAAGTTGCGCATGGAGCACCGTGATCGTCGCATCCTTATCCTGACCGGATTTCTCGAGGGAGGTTTTCAGACCTATCAGGTTGTCGCGTTCCTCTCTGATTTGTGTAAGTTGTTGAAGAACAGACTCTTGCATTTTTCGTAAATCAAAGATCTGAGTTTCCAGTTTGACTTTGGTGTCCGCAGATTCTGATAACTGAGCATCAAGTGCATCTTTCTTGGCTTCGACAAAAGAATGAGTCTATGGTGACATCAAGGACTGTGCATAAATAAATGAGATTTTTGAATGCATACACGCTTCAGCCTTGACAACTGAAACTCAAGTTCATCAGCACGTTCTTGAGTATTCTTCAATGAAGCTTCTACAAGTTCCAGTCGATCGTCATTTTGAATTTGCTCTTCCAGTTCCTTCAGGATCTGCTGAGATCGCTCTGCGTCCTTACGCGCTTCTACGGCTGAGGCAGTCGCCAACTGCAGCTGACGCTCCTTTTAATGACGTTAAAAAAACGCGAGAATAAATGCAAAACATGGTGTATACTTGTTCCCTCGATCTCTCATTCATCTCCTTCTCTCCTCGCTGCAGCAACTCAAGCTTAGAGGTAACTAAATTAATCTGATTGTGGAGCTTCTCGCACTGGGATTCAAGGTCAGTGTTCTTTGTTTTCTCCTGTCCCAAAGATTCTTCCGCATTATTAGCCCCTAAATACGGATCAGTGCTTGGAGTGAACTTGGACCATGAATCCATACTTGTTTCCACCTCGATGAGTTTATGAATTTGACTAGTAAGCGCGGTTTTCTCAGACACGAGTAATGAGATAGTCTCTTCGTGGTTCTTGAGTTGAGTATCAGTTTCCTGTCTAAGCTCTTCTAACTGAGACTTAAGACGCGTTCTTTCCCGTTCTAATTCCACCTGGAGCTCCTGAGCAGCTTTAATATCTTTCTGAAATGTTAAATGGTAATAAGAAGCGATGAGAGAGGTCAGACATACCCCTTTCAAAAATCGGTGTCTGCTGCGTCTTCTCTCGAAGCTTTGCTATCTCCGATCGTATAGATCCTTTTTCATGCCGTAGATCTTTCTCTTTCAGCGAAAAACCTGGTGAAAACCCGAGTGAAACCTCTCTGTATACTGGAGATGGTGACTGTGTCGATGAAAGGAACGAAGGAGTTGCGACCCGTACAGGAGGTGAAGGAACTGGTGGTAAACTGGTGCTCCAGGATACATTGTGGAATCAAGTTCATAGATTAGCGGACAGTCTTGTTAATACAAGGCCTGAAAATAAACTCAGGGAAATACATACATGTCATCACTGCTGTCTTGCTTTTTCTCCCCTCCTAGAGGCTCTGAAGGTGCAGGAGTTGATGTCCTTGATGGTAGAGAAGCAACATCAGATACAGGTGCGCTAGACTCTATTGCTTTCTTCTGCTGTCTCTTCTTGAGCTATGTGAATTGCATTAGATAGAACTTCGGTTTCTTACAGTCGGAACAAGCACATACCATCGCTTTGGCCCTTGCTGCCTTCGCAGCCCTGTCAACTTCAGACATTCCTACAACTATAAGATATGGAAAGAGAGAGAGAGATCCCTGAACGATGTTTGCAAACAACGTAATTCTGATGCCAACATCCGTTGTTTGAGGTTAAGGTTTACGTTTACCTACAGTATAGCGATAGCCACGTCATAGCTTTTGAATGATGAATCCAGAATCTGGATAGCTGATATATACAAAAGCCGGAATAAAAGTAAACAAAGAGCAGTAGAAAGAAGAGGTATGACTAGTAAAAGGGGAATCTTTCTGAAATGGCAACCCAAAGTAAATGATGAGACGAAAGCGAGGTAGACAGTGACAAGTAGAAACCATGGGTCCAGGACTTGCAAGTAAGTAATAGATTTAACATAAAATGGCACAGGTTATTGCGGAAGACTCGGACAGGAAGAAAAATAAAGTAAGCAAAGTGCCATCGGGATATCTCAAACTAACTTACGCCCACACCTGATGATGGTAGCTGTCAGATCGATTGACATTGACAATAATACAGATACTAACTTTCAATGTGCTATCCCAACTGCCTGTGCAGAGGGCCATACCATCAGCACTGACTCCAAGACAACTGACACGGTTTTCATGCCCAGTCAAAACTCCAACACGCTCACCCTTGAGCGTATCCCAAACATTGCAAGTCCAATCATCATATCCGCCAAATAGAATACGACCAGAGATGGAAAATGCGACTGAGGTGATACCACAGAGAATATTATCATGAGTGAAGGTATTAAGCTCGCGGTCAGCACGGATATCAAACAGACGACAGGATGCATCATCTGATCCAGTAGCAAAAGCATCGCCATTCGGGAAGAATCTAGAACAAGAGATTCAACGAAATTGCAAAACGGCAGAGCACGTAATACTTACGAGACGGCGTTGATGTCGGACTCATGACCAGTGAAAGTCTGTGTAGCTCGTCCTGTGCGAATATCCCAGAGTTTCGCCGCGGCATCGCAAGCACCGGAAATGAAAACATTGTTATTGCCAGGAGCAAGGGACAAGCTAAAGTGGAAATCAATATCAGTAACATTAGCGGTAAAACGGAAACAAATTACCTCATTACATCGCCAGTATGGTCACTGAATTCGATGACCCGTACACCAGCCTCAATATCCCAGAGCATGCATGTCATATCTCCCGAACTGGTGACAATTTGACGGTCATTGATGAAGCGACAACAACTAAGGTAACCGGAGTGAGCACTCAATTCGCGCGCTCCTTTAGCATTAATCCCATCCTTATTGTTGAGGCTGTATATGGAGCAGATATTATCAAGACCACCACAAGCAACGTAGTTGCCGGAAGGTGAATAGGCACATGTCATGACCCAACTGGAACGCAAGGGAATAGCGTGAACTTTGTTCGTGGTGTAGGCATCCCAGACAATCAGCTTTCCGTCTTGCGAAGCAGACACGAGATGTCTGCGGTCAGCAGCCCAGTGCATAGCATAGATCTTGGCAAGGTGCCCACGAAGGGTGCGACGAGGGCGCATCACGATACGGGGTAAGGGATCAACTTCTGCTGCCATTGCACGCACTACAAGAGACACCGAGCACAGAGGTTGAGCTGAGACGCATCCTGCTAGAATCTGGGGCCTTACAGCTTGTATCAGCGGATGTTTCCTTTTTGGCACGTATTTTCTCCTTCAAACTTTCCGCCTCACGCCTGGCAGCAGCTATTCGCTCCTGGATGTCATTTGCTGCAGACGCAGATGCTTGCTGCGACATTTTTGAGAAATTGAAAAGGGGAGATGAGAATGAGCGTTAGTGCGGGGTGAGCAATGTGGAGGACGAAAAGGGGCAGATGAAGGTAGGGAACAAAGAGATATGTGGGAAGATTCCTGTCGTTGGCTGCAACGCTCTGTTGATGGAATCCCCGCGTTTTGCCGGACCCACCTGCGTTTCATTTCCCGTCCTTTCCAGCTGGTACGTGCGCTCTACTTCCCGACGTACCCCTCTGTATTTCTTTCGTAACAGTTACAGCTAAGGTGGCCTGCTCGAGGCGCTGTCTGCACCACTCGTCGACGTTCTGTGCAAGCAAGCTATGCTTCGGTCTCCATTATATATAACATGGACAATGACCAATTCTACTCTTCTGGAGCTCTCTGCGAGTGCTTTAATTCAGTGGAAATATCTTATGCCGAAAAAAATGTGCCAAAGTGGATGTAATCCAGGGAAACATCCAGCGCAATGAAATCACTCATATCTGTGAGTCGCTGAGCCCAACGTTCAAAAGCAAGACCGCGGTATTCAAAAGGTCTTTGATTAATTCTGAGTCCGCTGTTTCTTGCGGAGAAATTACGGCACACAAACGTCTCCTCTGGTTGATATCCATCCCCAACTTGACTCGAATAAAGGAGCCTCTTGTCCAACTTGACTTCGTAACCTCAAAGTTAGCACTCGCCTTCGATATATGGCAATCATCGTTATTTTCAATGGCAGATTTAGCCTGCTTTCATGCAACTTCGTGGCGTCATCATAGCTCGACAAACACAATCCACTGGTCTCGAGCACCTCTGTCGCTTCGGAGCGTAGCTTATTAATCTCCGTATGTTGGATTCTACCGCTTGGCCATTAGCCACCTCAAGACCTTCTCCGGAGTTCATCTTCACCAGAGAAAGTATCCACGCGTTCTGATTACCTTTTCTTCTCTGGACGTTCATATCATGAAGTTAAGGAAACCGCGGCCCGTATGATAGCATGACGATGGTAACTTGTCTCACACCTGCAATATCACAGTCCTAAATTTGTGGGCGCAGTATCGCTCTGGTTCAGAAGCAAATCCATGCTTTAACCGACCACCACTCTTCTCCCTGTGGCATTCCCCATCCCAATGACTTAATCCAAGAGGTTCCGGGGAAAATTCTGGATCGTTTCGCTAAGGAGCCCATTTATCCTCAATAAAAGGCTCAAGTTCTTGTCAAACATACTAAGTCTCACCAGTCCAAGTCATGTCAGATAGTAGGTGCCATCTCAGACTCAATGCAACATTTTCTGAGATGCATGGTCACCCTGCTCTGTAGCTGGAACATCTGCTTTAAACAACTGTGAACGCCGATATCTCCTGTTCGTGGATTACCGAACTGACGACAGAATAGATCTTCAGGACTTACGTTGCCTTTGCGTCCTTTCTTGGATTGACACAGTCGATGGCCCTAGTCATGAGCCGCTATGGACCAGTACCTGTAAGAGTGAGCGTTCTCTCGCAACCTCTGCTTTCGTCGGTCTGATTAGAGGGCTGGCCTGAAGTTCAAGGTGAACCCCGTGGCATAGGTCAAGGATCAAAGAAGTCCGTGGCGCGGGACGCCGCGGCAAATATAGCTCTGGCATCGCTCAAGCAGAGAGGATTTGAAGGTGGTGCAGCCCAACAGGAGCTCGGTGGCACATGAGCTTGTTGTGAAATACATCGTCTGTTTTTGTCTCTCGTCACTCAATGATGCCACTAGATTTGGTGTCCGACCGAGAAAACACGACTAAATTCCTTCGTACTTACCGGCCACTCTAAGAGAGAACCCTCACACCCCCACTGCTGCTTGAAGTTACTAGATCCCCCTTCATTTCCACCCTACAGTATCGAAACGAGTCATTTTGGTGTTCTCGTGAGTTTGTGGGTGTGCCACATAGTTACCGAGGTGATTGAGAATGCTCGTATCGTAGTGTACGAACACATGGAACAATAGGTTAGTAGTAAATTACATTGTCAATATTTACTTGTACAATGTTTCGTAGCATACGGACACTCACTGGAAGTTCGACTCTTGTGTTGAATCCTAGGTACGTCATATATAGCAGGAACAATATGAAAAACTGGCATCCTCTACATCACTATTGAGACCATCAAGAGGCAATCACTAGCTAATGTCTTCCGTGTCAGGAGTTTTTATTTTTCCGTCAAAGGAGAATTGCGATCCTGAGTATATGCATTAGAGTCCACTCGGTCACCAGGCAATCGATCATAGGATCTTGGCAGGATTTTGTGAGTTTGCCGAAGTCTTGTACCTGGACTCAAATCGCTATTTCTTCGCTATTTCTGTCAGTCCCATAGAATATCGAACGGGATAAAGACGCCTTCCGAAAATTTTCAAAGAGGGCCGACGCGAAGCTCAAGAAGCATATAAACTCCACTATATCGATTCAATTCGCAGTGAGATATCTGTGCCTTTATCAATTGCCTGTTTAAACCTCCGTAGCTTTTGTTACCATGTTGCACAATAGGAAGAAAAGGATGTAACTTGTTCAGGTACTCCCCAAGTCCCAATGAAAGAATGAGATCAGTCATTCCCAGACGGATGTTGGAGACATTTACTGAGTATATACTACTGCTATAAGCACTCAGCTTAGTCAAGAGAGGCAAACATATCCGTCTGCAATTTAGTAGACACATGCATGTGCTTATATGTTATTTCAGGGGCTATTGAGTATGTCGTCATTCACATGTATCATCGCTATGAAGCCTACTGGCACATTCTTGAGGTGCTTCCAAGTAGAGTGATCTCTTGAGAACTTAGTCAAACAGAAGTCATTTTCACAGGCTTGGATTCTAGGACTCAAAGGTCGTCATCTTGAAAAAATGGAGAGTTTAAGAGACGGGACAATGACGATTCTGACCTAATATGTGTCATGTACCTAGGCAAATTGTAACAGGGAGGCCTGTGCCCAGTCGACATATATGAGATGGGATGAAAGCCCTCTCAGACTTCTTAGATACACTTAGTCAGGCACTGGCTCATTCTCAAGAGCGAACCATATCCCCCGGAGGACATTCCGTAGGGACACTGTAGACGATCGATCGGACCTGGCTGCAGAAACATATACCCATTCTTGATCGAGTTCCTTTTTCATTACGAAAGCCTCAAACCTCAAACCCAGTGTTTTGGAAAAATATATAATTACCTAAGCTGCGTTACGCTGCGACCAAGAACTCGTAACATTTTTGACTTGCTACAGGCCCACAATTCCCGCTCGCTGGGCGTTCCCTCGAAATCCACTTTCAACTTCAATGTACAAGGCCATCCGAATGTTGAATCTACGACGTCATCTGTCCACATTTATCAACATGTGCCTCACTTCAACCATGTGACTACCTAGTTTGTATCAGCGTAAAGTACATATAGAGAGCTTCAGAGGGCCTGTGCGAGGGCCTGTGCTTGAGCTCTGGAGTCCCCCCCTTAGAGTCGAGGGTTACACTTAGGATTTTTCTAACATCGAACTCCTTCCGAAAACCAAGTATCACTGAGTGGTAGGATTCAATCTCCGACGTTGACGCACAAAGTCCGGAGACGGTTTTTCGACCGATTACCTCTATGGCAGTCAGACAACGAGTAGTACCTTTTTTGGTAGCCGTGATTACAGGCGAGTCAGTCTATGACCTGATAGATAGATAATGGGTCTGATGTCGGATAGGAGTTGCTTCTGGTGTCTACATCTTCAAACCTTTGGTAGCGCCTCACTCTAAGTAAGCGTCAGCTCGCCAAATTAGGAACATATTATTAAGTGCTCTGATGCTTTAGAGAAGTTCCAGTATTGGATAAGCCCTCATCAACGGTGAACGGCACCCAAGCCAGCACAGTTTATCATGTCGAGAAATCGTCTTAAGAGGACATCTATCTATCTGCGAATGCTATCTAGGAATGTCTGTAGTGATTTAAAACCTTTTGGCCCGGCGTTCCCAAATCTGCTCGACAAACTTTCATATCAACTAGCTGATTGACAACACACAACACACCTGGATGACTGTTTCGCCTAGAAAAATCATTTCTTTCCGTGTCTCTTCCACTATCAAGTCTTGGATCATAAACCATTTCTCACCATCACCGCCTCCACCAGCTGCCCTTAAATGCACTTTCCAAATTATGTTTTCCTTATCTCGCGTAGTACCAGCAACCGACTCGTGAGTCACATTTGCAATCAAATCGTATGATGAATCGTCCGTGGGGTCATCAATATCTAGTGCATTCATCAAGGACTATTATGAAGGGATTCCAGAAACAGTTCATGCACTTACAGTCTCTGAAGTCTAGTCCACGGAGGGGGAAATTGACGATGGTCGGATTTTTCTCCTCAACAAAAATATTCTTGGTAAAACGTTTGAAATGTAGGATGATATACTGTGGTAACTTCTGGCATTTGTAGCGCTTGAGCTGACCGGCTGATTCCTTGCAAGAAGGTTCATGAATGCCAGACAACAGGTTAAATGTCAAAAATACCTGAGTAGTAGTACCATCATATTTGGACAATACAGAGTGGATACCGACTTGTGGGATTATGTTCTTCTCATGGCTGTCCTGGAATAGCGGAGGCGGCGGTAAATCGACAGCCAAGAATAAATATGGTGAGACAGTCGATTTGATATCTGAATTCGACCTATCAAGATTCTGGCCCAACGGGCACTACACCAACACACACCTCGATCTATGTCAAATCGGGGTTTTTCATTTTCACCAGAATCCGGACGAATAAGGACTTGTTGGGTCTCAACTCTCAGTTCTCCCTGAAATGTGGAAAATATGATACCTATGATACCTACGTCAGCCAAAGGGCAGATGACAGAGGAATGATCTCGTACTAGAGTTCTGCTTTTTCATGCCGCCGGAATCTTTGTGTAGTCGATTGAGTAGCCATCCAAGAAATTCAACTGGATCACCTTGTTCTTCGAGCCGAAATTTTCCGCCGCTTGCACGATTAACCTCCTGAAGAAATTCATGAGGGCTGACTTGACTCTTAAATAGCCGGGGATTCCAGATTTTTTTGGCCAGCATCGCAAAACGCTTGAGAAGCTCGGACTCCTTGGCCCGGAAGTCCGATAGAAGGAGATAGTCACGGAGAGGAGGTACATGAAGGAGTGCATGAATAATCACGTTCATGTGGTCATTCTTTTTGATGTTGTTAAGACCGATGTATCCAGAGAGGTAAGGTTCATGTTGTAGATCGTAGGAAATCTTCTTAAGATGTGCAGGTGATGACAGATTGGTAATAGAACTTTGCGTGAATTTAGGAGCAAGAACAAAAGCTATGTCGTTCAAGGAGGGATCAGTGACAGGATAGCCATCAGGGAGTACATAGACCTTGGTAGAGGGTTTGAGTTTCGATTGGGTAAACACGAGGAGATTAGTTCACCTTCGCGGTCTCTAAGTTGATAAATACATGGTGGTCCTCGTGGATCGAATGCGCGTAAGCATAGGATCTTTTGCCTCTTCCTTGAAAATATTTACCGCATACGAGGCATCCATAAATATTGATATTTGATAGAGACACAGAGCAGACTTTCTCGAAATCAAAATCAAGGACAGCTCTGTTAATCTTTTAGAACGTCAGAGTCTAGCAATGAAGATGGTTACCGCACTTGCCGTATCAAGGTACAAATCTGAAGCCCTGACTTCCTCAGTCTGTCTTATAGGTTCGTCGGCATCTGGCTCGTCTTCATCTTCGTCAATCCTTGGCTTTTTGAGTGGGCGATGTGAGTCGATTGGACCTTCATGAGAGTGCGTTAAGTCGACTTGAGGGGTCAATTCTGCCATAAAATCGATCATGGACCAATATTGCCCGTGAACTCAGTCCAACTTTTACGCTGACTCAGCAAGTTGACAGGTATCAACTAGACATGCATCGGGCAGCATGGCTCAGTAAACAGGTTTTGCCTCTGTGTACAAGAAGAATCAAGCGTGTTCCTTCTGCGAATGCTGCATTCTGCTCATCTGCCCGCATTTCTGTGTCCCAGCCTAATCCTCCAATTGACCTCGATCCGAGCCTGCAAACGCTGTTGCAAGACGTCGACATTGCACTTGGCAGTCATTCAAAAAGGGAGAAACATCAATTAGAGATTGTTTCTGCCAAAGAGGAAGGCGAAGTACCAGAGCTTGAAGGCGATGACTATGAAACGCAAAACAACTCGAAACGAAAATCACCCGCAGCATTGTTCGGCAGTCAGCGCGTAGGTGCAGTTGTTATACCTCAGGAATTGCAAGACGCGATACAACGTCTGTTCTCTGGTGGGTGATCCTGCTTAAATTACGGATATGACTTCTACATCCTGGATTAGATGTCAACAAGGCGCAACTGCACAGTGATGCTAAACGGCTATTCCAAAAGGATATATCTAGTGTTGATGAGTGGGATCATCAATATGAAGGAAAATATCAAACTCGGATACAGGGTGTTAAACACGCCAAGCGTGATGGGACTGCTTTCGTTTCAATCGCATTACCTGCACACTATGCGGTAATTTACGCTGTTCTTGACCATGTCAAACAGCGACTTGGTTCAACCTGGCGGCCTGAGCGTGTTTTGGATTGGGGAGCTGGTGTCGGTAGTGGTTTGTGGTAAGTGCAGCCTTAATGGTCGTCCAATTTAACGTCAAGGTATGGCCTCCAGGGCAGCCTTATACTCCTTCCAAAGACCTGAGGTCGTCGACAATCCAATGGACGACTTCCGAATTGCAGATTCAACGCTTAAATCTTATGTTTGCATCGAAAAACGAAATGGATTACTGGAAATTGGACGCCGGCTAATACAACGTTCGCATTATATTTATGTATTTTCTACAACTAAGTCAGTTTACAGCTTCTCAACCAGAGACAATGTCTCTGAGTTGGAAAAAGGGGTGGACTCCCGAAGATGGTGTGTTACCCATCAATGGGGGAGGTCTTGTCGCTTTGTCTGCCTTCTTTCTCACCACCCTCCCTAATCCCCTGGCGAGAGAAAACCTGCTCCAAGAGATTTGGAATAGTAATGCGAATACAATAGTACGAAAATCTCAGTCGAAGGTCTTGTTTCAACCACTAACCAAATCTAGATTTTGATTGACCATAATAGTAAAGAAGGCTTCGAAGCTGTCGCTGCTGCAAGGGAATATCTCTTAGCCCTTGGGAAAGAAGATGACCCGACGTCCGATATATCTGGTTGTTATGTAGTCGCTCCTGTATGTTATACAAATCGTTGGTTCGTCTGTTAGTTGACAGTTTTGCAGTGCCCTCATGATGGTGCCTGTCCACTTTTTTACCCTAATGCTACAAAACTGGTGTGCGGCTATTCACAGCGGTTACAAAGGCCCAAATTTGTTCGGCGGACAAAACACTCCAGTACGGGCCACGAAGATATCGGTTATTCTTACATTGTTGTTCAACGGGGCTCAAGGCCATGTCCTACCATTACTGGTCTTGGCAGGATAGGTGCAGTTGGTCAACGGGCATTAGAACAAGAGGCCGCGAAGGCATCTATGAAGGAGTTGCAGATACACGATGAGAGATCACCAGAAGATTCTTGTATCCAGGATCCTGAACAGGAACATTCGACAGTATCGACGCAGCTTGATCAAAAATACGACGAAGAGGAAATTCGCGAGGCGATTCGACTTGAAGCTTTCCAGTGGCCTCGACTTGTATTTCCTCCTCTGAAGAGAAGCGGCCACATTATCATTGATGGCTGTACTGCTCAAGGTACATTCATATCATGTCCAGTATTTATTAGCCACCGACATACTGCAAGGAAAAATTATGCGGATGACCATTCCAAAATCCCAGGGAAAGCAGCCATTTTACGATGCCCGTAAGTCGGGTTGGGGTGACATTTTCCCTCACGCTTCCAAGAACAAACCTCAAGAACGACAACATGTGCTGAAATCAGGTTCGCATAACGTTCCAGGCTCCGATATAGGTAAACGTTCATCTTCGCGTACAACGAAAGCACCCAAATATGAAGAGATCGCCAAATCTATCCACGAACAGAAAAGATCGCAGAGAGATGAAAGAAAAACAGCGCGACAATCAATTTGGGAGGACCATGAAGATCCAGACAATGTCCCATAACTACTGTCTATCTTTCAGATTACTGGAAAGTCAGATATCAGATATACGAATGCCGGGGCCTTGTGTCGAACTAAGTATGATCTTGCTAATAGTCGTCACTGAACCCAAGCATTAAGAATATTCTCAGGTCTCAAAAGGAATTTGAGCATACCAGGTCGAGGTCCAGAAGCCCTTGATTTTCGGCTATCCGCGCCATCCTTGATATTTCCAGTGACCTTTTTCACAGCAGCTATAAAGTGACGGACGTTGAGGATTACCTCATGAGCCGCAAAACTTAGCTATGAGAAGTGAGGACAGCCATTGGGAGTATGAGCATAGACGTACAAGAGCGATGGGAACACGAATATTACCAGCTTTGTCAGCCCTCCATTCCCTTGTACCACGGATACGCTGAAGGTATCCAGCAAAGTCGTCTGTGACTGTGCCTCTTCTTTCGGAAGGCATGAGACCCAGGGGTCCCAGGACCCTCCCGAGGGCAGGTGTGATACCTTTGATAAGAGCTGGGCTGCAGAGTATCGTTGTTGCCTCTGTACGTCCACTGACAATCTGACTCAGGTAGACAGCTATTGACCGCTTTAGGTCTCAATAAATCAGAAGACTTACACCATCAACGAGCTCTGTTCCGCCAACGATGTGCGCTCCGGCCTTCCGAGCTTCCTCTGCTTGTCTACCCTCAGCAAAAATTAGAATCTTGTCTTCCGTCGGAGGCTTCGCCTCTCTTGGGAGGTTTACACGACCTCTTGGAACAGCAACACCATTTTTGATCTCGGTCTTGATGGTCAACTCATACATGTTGTTTGGAGAAGCCACCTCAACGGCCTAGGTTATCGTTTAGATGACAGATGACGAGTGACCAAAAATGCAGAAACTTACACGCAGAACTGAGACGGCCTCGGCAAGAGTCAATTTCTCTGCCTTAGCATCTTCAGCTGCAGCAATGGAAGCCCTACGCTTAGCCTTTGCTGCAGCAGCTTTCTTTGAGGGTACGCGAATCGTGGACTTCTCGCGTTTGGCGAGATTCGCCAGTGTTGTAGAGAAGGTCCGCGAATGAAAGATAACACTCTTGAGAAATTAAACAACGTTGGGTCTCTGGAACGTCAAAGGCTTACTCTGACAGGAGTCTGATATCGTCGGCAGCGTGGCAGTAGACCCAACATGACTACCCAGCTCGAGGGGGACGTCCTTGCTATTAGTCTCGTGAGAAACTTACGTAACTCGACCGCTATACATAGTTTATGGATCTTTACAATGATGACTTGATTCATTCTGATAGACTTTCTATCGCCTTTGCTCTGTCGGGCAAAATATCTGGGGACAGTAGATTCTGAAGAACACAATGAGGAAGCGGATAAGAAGATGAAGTCATCAGTTGTCGAGCCGAGTTGAAGAACGATTGCAAATTTTTCCTGAGAAGCATTTGGGACAATAACGACCGACTGGATCTTCATACAATTCTTCATCTTGTCTATCTTACAATCTTCTATGTTGGCAAAGACAAGCATCATCATATGCTGTGTGATGATGTTATCTGTTGTGGCCCTCCATTGGTCCAAGTTTGAGTGGACAGTTATTATGAACACAGTGTCTTAGCCTTATTTTTTTGGTCAACAATTTATTACACAGTGTTGCAGTCTGTGGCAGACTATCTACAACAAGTAGCCTACAATCTTTCCTCAAGAGACAGAAATGTTCTTCACAGGTAAAGAAAGACTTTATCAAAATCAATAGAAATAGAAATCAAGGAGAAATCTAGATAAAGGTTGCTTGTAACCAATCTACTAATTATGTGTCCAAGTTTGTAAACAGATCTATCATACTGAGAATACAGAGTTGGAAAAAACTGAGAGAAATAAAACTGAGAAAACCATATACAGAAATAGAAAAGTGAACTATTTGAACACTTACAAAGGCTTAGAAAAAGGAGAAGATCATTCTTTAGGGGAGAAGGCAAAGGCACTTGGATACTTCTTCAAGAAGTCAATAAAGTTCTTAATTGATGGAGATAGATCAATTAAGAGACTATGAACAAACTTAGGATAGTTTGCAAAAATGTGTCAATGTGTTTTCATCTAGCAATGGCCATATAGATATTGAATGCACTCTGTAGGAAAAAAATGTCTATACTCCCTAGTAGAAGTATGGTTAAAGATAGCTCTAATTACTCTAACACATAATATGACCAACTGGCTGATGTAGGAGAGCTGAATACTATTCTTAGAGTATTTGAACTGAAGAAGCTTGTGATTCTTGTCTCTAAGAGTAAGAAAATGATGCTCTTAAATAGTAAAATGATTGAAAGATGTCTTCTAAACATCTAGACATTGGTGAACAGAATGTACAGCAATATTGTGCAGTATGGATAACTGATGACTTACTAATAGTATTAGTTTGTTCTTGTGAAGAGCTAAAGTGTAAGTAATATAAGACAAGTAGTATATAAAAAAAAGTAATATTTGTATACAGTATATAGGCTATGTTAATATTATGTAGTGCTATACATTAGTTATACTGCTAATTGTAGTATGATTACTTGGTAAACAGAATGTTTTATGACATTAGATGTTATGATATACTTGAACCCTTATATTTTATTTCTTAGATAATGAAGAGGTATATGATGGAAGAAACTAGAACAATGATGTCAAAAGCATAGTTACAGCATGTACATATTGTAGTAATAGTATAGTAAACTTATGGATAACATATATAGTTTAGAGTAAGATTTGTAATAGTAGTATATATAGTGTAGAAATACATTGGAGACTCCTTGTCAAGTTTTCTTATGATCTCTACAAGATTCTTTGCTGTAAGACTACTTAGTAAGCCATTAACCATCTTGGTTAGTGGTTATTCTAACACTAGATATGAGAGAATACTCTTAGAGCAAAGAGTATTAATAGAAGTTGCTGAATCAAGTCCAATAGCTACTCTAGTGTTGGTTATATTGTTATGAACTAGTTAGTATAAGAACTACTCAGTATTGTTTGAGCAGTTTCAAAATTTGATCTTATAGTTAAGACTACAAGGGAAGAATAATCTAAGGACAGAGTAGACAGTTAAGAAATCAGTTTGTCTAGAATATATAGAGTAGTTTACTGTCTTCTCAGTAAAGTTCAAAGAGTTAATAATAAGGATAATGCATTCAATATTTATATTAGTTATCATATCCTGTTCTAGCCATATCTGTCTTAATCTATAAATAATACTTCTCTCTCATTTGCACTCTCCAAGCCTTTCTAGTACAGATAAATTGTCTCCATTTTACCTTAGACATCTTTACTGAACTCTTGCCAACTTTATGGATTGATATTTCTGACATCTGAGAATCATTAGTAACTAGAATAACACTTGATAGTTTCTATTTTAGGTAATTATCCTGTAAGGGGGCTAGCTCTTCTGAGACTTTTCTCTTCCATGTTTTTTGGCTGATACATGTTCTATGATTCTTTCCTACATCCAAACTTATCTACTCATCCAATTTTCTATGCTCCAGACCCCTTTAAGCTGCATACTAATATTTCCAACTATTTAGATATGTTATTTAACTTTCTTTTACACACTTTTCTGCTCTTCTGCAATACTCTGTGATCTTTCAAAGTCTTCTAGTATTATTTACACATACACTTATCTCTGGAAGTATCTGCTAAGTACTTTGGCTCTCATTCATTTTAGTTTTTCTATTCTAAACTGTTTCTAATTACTTAAGTATTATCATTTCTTGCTTATGTAAATGGAATTCTGACACATTAGAATGGACCTATTATTATATAGAGTAGTCATTATCTTCAGAAATCCTTATTCTGTTCTCTTAGGATTTTCTAGAGATAAGTATATAGTTCAGTAATTTCTTAAACAATAAACTTAGGATTTTCTGGAGTGTTTTGCTCTTCTACCCAGTTTCTCTAACATACTTTAGATGACATATTTAGTATATATACCAGTAGTTTACACTATAAAGCCTTATTCTGAAAATCAACTAAAACTATCACTAATTTCTAGTATTAGTGATGACATACCTCTTATCTCCTAGTAGACTTAGCTATCTTGAAGTTCTGAGTATCTTATCTAAGATATGACCAGTACAACTTGTAGAAGTATAGTATGTAAGCTAAAGCCAAAGGATCATTCTGACTTTTGCTTTCTATATTCCTAGATAATGCTTAACTAACTTATTTGGACTTCTAAGATACCCTTATCAGATCTCAGATAACAAGGTGTGAGCCATATCCAACATTAGTAGTCTTAGCAAGACCCAGTCTTATAAAAAACAACTCAGTATCAGGATTAATTGTCTAACTGGCTGGAGCTTTAAAAGATGACATCTATTATTTTAGTTTACAAAAATATACAGCAGAGATAGCCTATATATTCCTAAAGAGTATAGCACTTATATCAGCAATATCAATAAGAGTAAATGAAAAGAAAGAAGTCTTAAGATATAAATAGTCAAGAGATTCCAAATAGGATTTGTGACTGCTAAGACTTGAGTGATTACAAGAATGGAAAGAGATGTAATCAGTGAAGCTGTCAAGCAACCTACAATCTGAAGTAGTCTTAGTATCAAAGTAATTGAAGTATTTAGTAAAATTGAGAAGTAATACTTTAGTATTCAAAAGAGGATTTTTATTATATCTCAATTCAGCTATATCTGTTCTAACCTATAAATAATACATACCAACCTATCTATACTTTCAAATCTCTTTTGATATAGATTGTCTCCATTTATTCTGAGTTAATTATTTTTCAGACATTCTTACTAAACTTCTGATAACTCCATAGATCTCTATCTTAGCATTTAGGAACTATCCATTCCTAGATAACTATCTTGGATAAAATACTTAGTATATAAACCTGTCAAAGTTGTAAACATTGGACTTGGTTTAATTTAATTTAATTTATTTAATTTTAATTTCAATTATTTTGGACTTAGATAAAGAGTGTGATGTTATGTCACAGATGTCACAGTCACAGATCACAATCATATGACACAAAGAAGAATATAGAAGATTCTAGAACAAATGATATAGTATATATTGATTTTTATTAGATTGTCATATGCCAAGTCTATTCATCTGGAAAACATATCTCTGTAGTACATTTCTTGCCAACAATTAAAGCCCACCTTTCTCACAACATGCCTTAAGACAGTGCTGCAACTATCTGGGTATTCTATCTTTCATGGTGAAGATACTCCTATTTGACTTGGTCTTCCATGACAGAGTTACTCCTGTTAGTGTCTCAACACTAAAACCTCCACTCAGGGTAATAGGGGTTTTACCACTGAAACCCCAAGCATCTCCTATAATATCCAATTGTATATAAGACTAGTAGTTACACTATAATTCACTAGTCTGATAATCGACAAAGATAATTCTTATTGAACTTGATCTCTGGTGTTCAATGGCAACACATCAAATCAGCACTCACTTCTATCTCAGACTTCTTCCTATCATCTGAAGTTGTGACTATGTGGCAGACAGACAGTACAGCACATAAGCTGAAGCCAAGGTCATTCCATAAGTCTATACATTTCTGAGTTCATTTTGCAGACTTCCACCCCAGACAGTATTATCAGACTTCCAAGTCCACTGTTGCTTCTAAGCAGTTCTGTCTGTAATTCAACTTTGTATTTCACACTTCAAGTCCAAAATGGCTTTCTCTTACTGCAATTCTTCAACTTCAACTCTGGTCTCACTACTTGGGGCATCTTTCAACACTATCTCATATTTCAGCGACCATCTGGCTTATCTGCCAAATGCTCTATGATGCTCAAGATGAATTCATCAAAAAGGCTGCTCATCTCCTAAGTCTCTTTCTAGTACTATTCAACCTGGTCAAACAGTTTTGCCTATTCCTGGTCCTAGTATTATTCCTGTAGACAATGATTCTAATTAGGAGAGTGCTTTTGCTAATCCTATTACTAATACTATTACAGCTAATAGACCTACTTCTTCTACTCACTCACAGTCAAAACCCTGTCAGAGCAACAATACTAATGAATAGTTGGCCGATGTACTTGGCTGACTCACTAACACTCTTAATGCTAATCAGACTCCCAGACCTAATACTAATTCAAGAGGAACTAAAGCCCACATTCCCAACACTTTCAGCAATACTGAGCCTGACAAGCTTAACAATTTCTTGTTCCAATATTGCCTTTATTTTCACACTAACCTGGTATAATCCGACATGGACATTGCAAAGATCAACTTTGCAATAACCTATCTTACTGGAGTAGTCCAGGATTGGTTTGAGATGGGCCTCAACCAGGGAGACCAGGGCATTCTTCAAGACTGGTTATCTAATTGGAACTTATTTGTGGATGAGCTACATCGATACTTTGGTCTCTTGGACCCTGTTGGTGAAGTGGCCAACATGCTGGATAACTTCTATATGAAGCCTGGTGACAAGATTTCTACTTACAATGTGGACTTCACATACTATGCCTTCCAATTAGATTGGGGAAATAGTGTTCTGTGCCATTGCTATTACTAGGGGCTTCTTAATCAGATCCAGGATCCTATCTCTACCTGGAAACAAGGAAAACCCACCTCGTTCTAGGATATGTATGCCTTAACGATGACTATCAATCACTGCTACTGGGAACAAGACTGCAAATGCCACTGTGCAAGGCAAGCAGAGAAAGAGGCCCTCAAGTCTCACTCCCAGAAGCAAGGAAAAGCTTCTACCTCCAGCACTGCTATGGCCTCCCAGAATAAAGCAAATCTATCTTCAGCAGTCTTATCCATCAAGAACCTTTTCTCTAAGTCATCTCCGTCTCCCACTTCCAAGAAGCAACCTAATACTCCACGGGTAGACCTCTCTTCTAAGCTGGCTAGCAATGGCAAGTTGATCAGCGACGAGCACAAGAAGCGTCTCGAAAACAATCTGTGCCTCTATTGTGGTACAGAAGACCACAAGCTGGACTCCTGTTCTAAGGGCCATAATGCTTTAGCAACTGTTTCTGAGAAACCCTTGGAAAAATAGAGAGTGACCCCCAGGACTCTGCATTGTTACAACTCAACGACCTTAGTGTTGGTCAGAGAGAAGAACCTTGTATTGGGTTAACACAAGAGAACTCGATAGAGAACTCTGTACAAGATAGTCTACCTTATATACAATTTCATGATGG
>Ga0157368_1000255_pt1 | contig 25902 bp, 23 predicted proteins | sample AttbisABBM3_FD_113146 | JGI IMG/M metagenome (GOLD analysis project Ga0157368, IMG submission 113146) | Fungus gardens microbial communities from leaf cutter ant in Botucatu, State of São Paulo, Brazil - Atta bisphaerica ABBM3 | ecosystem: Host-associated > Fungi > Mycelium > Unclassified ... | reverse complement strand
CAGTAGTTAGCATGGACCATCTGTAGGACTATATAAGGTAGACTAGTTTGTAGAAGAGTTCTCTATCGAGTTCTCTTGTATTACTCAATACAAGAGTTGTTCTATTATCCTACCCTAAGAATCTTAGTTCATAACATTGTGATCAATGTTGTGACCACACCATCAGATGTGACTGATGTGACAGTATGACCAATCACTTCTGACTTTAACCCAGAGTTCTAAAAATATAAAAAATAAATCGAAAATAAAATAAAAATAACAAAGAAAATAAAAAGAAACTAAGTCCACTTTCTGCCATCTTGACAAGTTGTAGTGTGTACACAGACCACAGTCTATGGTATATAAGGTAGACTAGTTTATACTTGGAATTCTATTGAGTTCTTTTATATTACTCAATATAAAAGTTGTCTTTTGCTCTTATACAAAGTTTTAAGTTATAACACTATCATAGTATATATAATAGTGATGTAACAATAAAATACCTTACCCAAATATCATTTGGAGTTTCTGGATACTTATGACTCCTCAAGTAAGATTAATCCTCTTACATACTGTCTATTGTATAGTTGTAATTTCAGATGATCAGAGAGAAGTAAGATGTTAGAAAATTCTTAGTTAGAGAAGTGAGTAGTAGTTTTAGTTAGTTTTTAAACAAAGCTTAGTTAATTTCCAAACTGAAGACTATAGAGTATTTATTCAGTCTTAATATACTAAGTTTATAATCAGAACTGTAGTTAGAGAAATAGTAGTATAGAGAATAACTAAGGATTATAGAGACAGTTTCTAGGATATAAAACAACTGGGAGTCTAGATGATGAGTTGCTAGAAGATAAAATACAAGAGGCTGATCTATGTATGAATAATCATAGATGTGAAAGTATACTTAGGTATTGTTAGAGTCCTAGCCAGAAGTTAGAAAGCAGATGTCTTGGATGTTTCAGAAGTTGGTCTATGACATTTGTAATATTTAGAATAGTTATTTAGAATAGCTGCTATCTTCAAGAGACCTTATTCTGTTCTCTTAGATTTCTCCTAGAGGTAAGTGCCACTTATACTCAGCTAGAATATTATAACTTTGGTTTATTCTGAAGTATAAACTCTGCTAAACTCTGCAAACTTCACTTAGTTGCTCCAACAGAGTTTGTGTATAAATGGAGTTGGTTAGTAGCCTAAGTTTGGAAATTTGAGTATAGAGTCTTATTACAGGGTTTAGACACAGATTTTGATAATAAAGAATGGAGTTTGCTAGCATTTGAGAAGGATTGAGGATGCAAAAGATTTGATTCTCTTATAGTCTTATAGTTGGTGCAACATATAAGTTGAAGCTAAGATTGTTATCTGCACCGAGTCACATCACTTTTCAGATAAGCTATTACACTTGATTTGTCCCTATTCTGTATGACATCCACAGACTTACTTGCTTGAAGTGAGAGTTATACTTAACAAGATCATAGCAAGGAACAGTGCAAAAAGTAATTGTGTGTGATTTGAAATCAATATCCTTCTTGGTAAGGCAATTCTCTGAATATGTATGTGGGTTCCTGACAATTGATCTGAGTTTCTTATTCTCCGCCGTCTGCAGTCATTCTAGAGTGGGAAAAACACGAGAACTGTGGAGCCTGCTGACGTGCGTGTTTGTTCTCTGCTGTCAGACCAGTTGTCATTAATATATGATTTCATAATTCTTCAGATCCCATCTAGGCTCGACACGTTGCTGACTCTTTGCCTTCCATTTTCCTCGAGTAACATTTTGATGGTTGTCAGCAATGAAGACAATAACAATTTTCGACAGAGCCCTGATTTGTTGTGCAACACGAGGCATTCCCTTCTTCATAGCAACCTGACGGTTTTGGGTGATTGTCTGACGTTGAGAAAAATCATTCTACAGACAAGGACATCCACAATTACATAACAATTACATGAGTATAGCTAGACAATAAATAAGAACCCCGACAAAATTAATACTCAGTCTGAGTTTGGGATATAAGAGAATTAGGAATATAAGAGGAATATAAGAGGAAGATGACTACGTCCAGATTAGAATTTTCCAGCCTCCCCAGAAAATATACCCATAAAATATTTATGCAGCCATTGTTCATTTTGAACGATAGCACCAACCATTCCATCTGGACGAATAGCGACAACACCACATACCTGCCCAGGAATATACGCATCGTGAGCATGCCCATCACGATCCTCTAAAACAATGTCGGCATCTTGGATGTCAGCATTGGATACAGTTAATCGTCCACGAGGGGCTACCACAACCGAGCGCACTGTTCCGGCAGGGCAGGATTTGAGATATCTCAAAACAGACTTTGGTTTTTTGAGTTTGGAAAAAATAAGAACTGTGTGGTAGTGCGAGCTAAAAATTTGGAAGAGACTGTAGGTGGATAGAAAAAGGGATGAAGCTGAGCGATCTATGAGGTTTGTAGCGTCGGGTGCACGATCACCGGCGCAGAGGACACCGTCGACAGTACTTCCGTTGGAGTCAACACCAACATTGATGTCATCCTCTTCATCATCATCAAGAATGCCATAGGGATCGTAGTAATCAGCCTCGTAACGAGCTTCAAGCACTTGACGTTCATCGCAGACAATGGAACTCCAACGATAGTTAACGCCAAGCTGCAGGAGACCTGTGTCTCGGCTCCAGCCTTTCTCTTCACCATCTTTGAAAGTTTGATCGAGCATCTGGGTGGTCTGGTTGAGCATTTCGGCTACAACGGGACGACGTTCCTCAGCGTAGGTTTGGAGAAGGCTTGGGGATGCGAGTTGTTTGATGACCAGAGCCAGTTTCCAACCGAGATTGAAGGAATCCTGAATTCCGGTGTTCACTCCTTGGCCCCCAGTTGGACTATGGACGTGTGCCGAATCACCAGCAATGAACACGCGACCGACACAGAATTGATCCACCATCCGGATATTGGGTCTTAAAATACAAATGCCATGTGAGTCAATGACCTTGGGATGGCACGAGTGAACTGACGTGTAGTGAGATACCCACGGGCAATCACCTAACTTCAAGCCTCCGCGATTGCCGGTGTGTTCCGTAATAACTTCTCTGAGTCGATCTAGATTTTGAACGAGCTCGGACTGCTTTATGTTTCTTCCTGCAATGAGAAAATTGAAGAGGCCGGGTTCTTCTGTTCCCCGAAGACTCACCCTGGGAGAAGACTGAGAAATTTTCATAAAAATGGGAGAGAAAGACATACATCGTGGAGGCTTTGTTTCCCCACATGTGCCAATACTGAGTTAGAGGAATGAGAGGTTTGCTGAACAGGAAAAGTGTGGAATGCATGCCTTTGACGACAGCCCCTCAACCTTGATATCGCCCACAACAAAATTCTCGACTGTTCTTGTCTCCCCAACAAAAGGCAATCCGAGCTGTTTCCGCACAACACCTCTCGCTCCATCGGTCCCAACCATATAGTCAAATGAAGCAATTTCTTCTACTCCCTCGGAGTCAGGATCCATTCCCTTGACACGTAACTTTGCTTCTACGTGATCATCCGTTTGTGTAAATGATATCAGTTCAGTACCGAGTTCTACGGCACAACCAAGTCTGGCCAAAGCATCATGAAAAATTGGTTCTAGTCGGTCTTGGCCCAACATGACAGGGTTTAACTAATGATGCCAATGATATCTGTATTAGAGACACCGGTGCTGATGCTTTGGGCGACGTACAAAAGGATTGCTTGGAGTGGGATCTTGGACTTGATGCATTTCAAATTCCAGTTCTGCCCCTTCCCGGTCGTATCTACGTGCAAGGGGCACAGGGATAGCGAGGTTTAAAACCTCGTTGATGATTCTAATGGTAGTGAAAAGTTCCAACGTGCGTGGCTGAGCTAAGGGATAAGCAGACAATTCAAGGTCATAAAATAAACAGAATTTGACCATGATTCCAGCACCGCGCTGACCAAGACGTGATCGAGAGTTTTTCTCAACGATGCGCACTGGGATGTCATTTTGTGACAATAAAATGGCAAGGATTAGACCAGCTGGACCTCCCCCTACCTATAGAACATCATTAATAGTCATCAAGCTAAAGCGCAGATCAAACCTACAATGAGGACTTTTGGGGTCGTAGTCATGACAGAGAAAAAGGTAGGGGGAGAGAAAAGAGTAACGAATGGTCGGAAGGCTCCGATTTATGCTTTATCCAATAGATCATAATGAATGTCACGGAGATACACAACAAAAGCAACAATGTAATGCAATTTGCGTTATGATTCGTGAGGGACAAGATTTATCCGGCCCCTGGTCACCTGCCAAGCCTTTGATGCGATTTTATCCTAATCCATCACATGTGTGTTATGACGAGGGTTGTCGGCTTGCATGCCTTGTTCCGCCCTTGCATCCTTGATCAAGAGCTGATGTTTCCCCGGTCGCGATACAACAACATCTTTGGGTTGCTGACTGAATACCCGAATATGCCTTAGATGGTCGACATAGGAAACTTCTTTCTGGTCCCACTGTCGGAAAAGATGCACATTCACGGGGTGTGTCAGATCGAGAACCTCTGAAAAGAAATCTGTCTCAGCAAGCTATATGTAATGGAGAGGGCGAAAATCACACCCATTCCTGTCCTATACTGCTCCGACTCAACAAGTTTCGCATCTTCTAGTTTTGTTTCCTTCACACTCTTTGGTCTCCCCTTCCTCCTCGCTGCTCTTTCTTGTTCTAGCTCCTGATCATTCCGTGCCAACATGCCACGAATGAGTCCATGGAGTTCCATGAGTGATAGAACCCCATCTTTTGGGAGGGCATGGAAGAAAAAGCCATACACATCAGCTAGCACATGATAGCCGTTAGCTGGAGCCCAGACCTCATGTGGATGCGCACCTCGAGAGTCATGTTTCTGAGAGCGTTTTGAACTTTGATTACTGCGCTTGTCCCTGCGGAGGGCATTCCGTGCGAGCTGTTGCGCTTTTCTGGATTCCGGATGAAAGACCTTTTCCTTCTTCGCCTTTGCGGATTTTGCGGATTGGGAGGGGGCCATGTCGAGGGGCGTGGGAGTGATGGGAACAGTCTGAGAGGATCGTGTGAGTTGCGGTTAAAGTTTGCTTTTTGCCATGTCTACGCGTGAAGCAGATCGAATTACATCAGCCCAGCAGACTCTCGACAGTATGTTCTTGTTTTTTTCTGACACGCCGAGTACGTGAAAAATAGGCAGTTCTGCATGAGATATCGCAGCTGCTCAATACACAGCTGGACAAGGAAACCCTTGCCACATGCATTGGCATGATTGAGAGCGGAGTTAACCCAGAGGCACTCGCTGTTGGTTTGTTTCTCCGGCATGAGGGCAACAGGTTACTGATTGGGCAGACGGCAGGCTGTCATCCTTGAGCTTCGTCGGGAAAATGCCGCTCCAATAAGCAAACAGGACACAAGCAACACCGGGAAGGCCAGGTAGCTGATTGTACAGTAGTAGTAGTAGATTAGATGCAAATGTACGACAAAAAACAAATGACCAAACTCAAGTCATTTAATTAGTTGAAAGCCGTGATACTTACCGGTCAGCGGAGCTCTTCCTCACACCTCCAGCTCCAGCTCGTCTCATACTCTTACCAGCGGGTTTCATCCTGGCCCCCTCGACGCCCTCCTTGTCTTTCCTTATCCTCTCTTCTTCCCCTTCCTACCCCGGTCCTGCTCTTTTTATCGGTAATCACACAGGCACTTGAAACTTGACATGGCTGCTCGTACTCTCCAGCCCTCGGAATATGAGATCCAAAGAGAAGTAGAGGCTTTGCGTGACATAAGGCGCCGTTCAGTTGCCCCTGGTGCCCTCACAATTGACCCAGACCTCCCCAATCAATCCTCTCCAACCTCTCCAACGGCCAGAACACGACCTTCCGGATCTCCCACGTCTCCGCGTAGGTCAACCAGTAATTCATCCACGAGCTCATACGACAGAAGTTCTTCCGATCGTAGCAGCCACGGCGCCCACAGTGCTGAATCCGACAATGTAGAAATACCCTCCAGTGTGGATGATCCTTTCCACCTTTTCTGGGTCCCTGCGAGCGTCCATCCAGAGATTGCACCAGCAGAGTTCCGTGCATTTCTCAAGGAGCATGCGAGAGCTGTCCCCCCGGATGGCACTGAACTTGGTCGATCAGTCTCCTCTTCCTCCACTTCTGGCCTCGGGCGCAAACGTTCGATGCTCAGAAGACAGTATCAGCCCCGCGAGAACGACGGTGTCGAAGAGGAAGAGGTCGTTCCTCTCCGTCGCAATCATAGTTATCTCTACAATCCAGTACCAATCTCATTTGATGACCTCCAACGACTCGAACAACTTGCCGAAGAAGCATCCGAAAATGATGACTCTTTAAAACTGCGAAGTATGCTTCGGAGGAGCCTCAGCTTTAACCTTCCTCCCTCAGGTTTGTCACCTACTATTAACTCTATCAACTGCATTTCCTAATTGTCCTGTGTCCGCTCTAGTTATCGATAGTGACGAAGCCGATGCACCTATCATTGTGCCTCCACCTGGACAAATCCTCCGTCGTGCCGCTCGTACCAAGATCAGAAAACAGAGTCTCCCTGGAGATGGTGGTGGCCACCGATTTGGAAGTGCGCGCAGGGGCGTCAGGACGTTACCACCAACAGCGGAACAGTGTATTTCAAGTGCCTTCTCTTCGAGTGATTATGATGACACTTCTATGGACGCTGATGTCTCCCTACAACACTGTCCAACCCTCCCGGACGATGGTTTTCCAGTTCGACCTCCAGATTCATATGCAGAAGAGGCTTCGTCTATTTTCGATGCATATGCACGAGGAGAGGAGGACGATACTTTGAGCCACTCTCTCTCAATAGTATCATTGCCACTTTCATCTGACGACTCTACCGACTTGCGACCTTCAGAGGAAAAACTACAGTCGTCTCTTGAACCCCAACAGTCCCGGACACCTTCCCCTTCTGTGGAAAGTTCCCTTCACGAGAGTCCACCCGAAACTGAAATGCCTTCTCACTCCTCTCCCTCTCAACACATCACTGCACCCCAGACACACGAACCTCAGGAACTTCCTACCCAGTCCCAATATCCTCCTCAAATGTACCCATCCCAACCTCCTCTTGCACCTAGAAAAGATAAGAAGGGGCTTTTTGGGAAATGGAGTAGTGACAAACCTGGCAAAAGGATCAAGGACAAGGAAAGCAGAGAGCGACCGGAAAGGGAAAAAGAACTTGGATTTTTCGGCTCCTTATTTGGATCAAAGAAGAAACAGGACGCTGATTCGTCCTCTTCGTCCATTGGTAGCACTGCTGGGCGTGAGGCGGCTCATGCATTACTCGGCGCCTCCAAATCGTCAAAGAATTACGTTCCCTCATCGTCTCCTGGACTGATACCAGGAACCAACCCCTATGCTCGATACCCAATACACGTGGAACGGGCTATCTACAGGCTTAGTCATATCAAGCTCGCAAATCCGAGGAGGCCACTGTATGAACAGGTTTTGATAAGTAATTTGATGTTTTGGTATCTCGGTGTGATCAATAAGGCACAAAATCCAACGCCAACAGCACAGGCTCAACAGAATGGCACACCAGGAACCGGGACGGAAAGTCTTGGAGAGGGAAATCAACAGACTGCTGAAGAAGCCGAACGAGAGCAGAGGGAGAGTGAACAGAGGGAGCAGGAACAGAGGGAACGAGAGCGAGTAGAAAAGGAGAGATTGGAAAGAGAGAGGGAGATAGAGATGAAGAAGAAAGAGTCTGGTAAACGAGGGTCACTAACAAAGCAGCCTGCTGGTGGAGTACGACGCGCGGAAATGCCTGTCAAAGGGCCACAGTATGAGATGCAACATCGGGTTATGGAACAAGAGTATGGCAACTATAATAACATGCAGTCAAGTCAACAAATGGGGCGTGTATCTGCTAATGGACAGCCTCATGCTCGACAGCAGCCGCAACAATATTCAAATGCACCTATGTCACCACATCTTATGCATTCCGAGCTTTCGTATCATGATAGTCAGCATCGATTACCTCCGGGTGCTATGGCGGTCACAGATCGAACATGGGTTTCTGTCAACAGTGATCAATGGGCACAGAATCCTTCACCTCAGCGATCACGAACTCCATTACAGAATCGTATGAGTCCTCCACCCGCGCAACGCCAAGCACCATCATTGCCGCAGGATGGATTTGCCGGAGCGGGAGGTCGAATTCCTACCCGGTCATTATCAGCTAATGCTGTTTCTGTCCCACAAGTGAATAGTAATCCTAAGATACGAAAAGGATTGAGTGCGCATGCAATTTCTCCGAGTGCTCGACAACCAGAAATGAAACGGCCGCGGTCGAGTGAGGGGCGGCCTGGGGTTGATCTTGATGGCTTGGGTGAGGAGGAGGATACGCCGCTGGCGACTCTAAGACAACAGCAGCGACGAGCCATGTAAAACAAAAATTAGTGACGTTGAACTTCTTAGGGACATTTAACGTGTTTCACACGGAGACTGGTACTCTCCTACCTTCATGAATCTCTTATTTAGTGCTTTAATCCGGAACTGAGTACTGGACACTTATCACCGTGAAAATACCACTTTTCTTCTGCCTGATTTTTGATTTGGCACTCTTGTTTCATATCTTCCTGTGATTCCCTCTCTTACAAACTCCGTGTTGCCTGGAGATAGTACCGGTGTTTGAACATCTTCGCTAGGTTGGTAGAGTTTGCTGACTAAATTTTGCATTCGGCAGAGTTTTCATGAACATACTATTACTATTACTTCCCCAGTGTTGCGAAACTTGGTCAATGTTGCAAATCTGACTCTAGAGGCTTGTCCTACCGCAATATCATTCTGGGAATTTGATACATTCTCTGAATGAACTCATTTCATATATCTAGAGACCGCTACAGTCATATATCCAGGTGCTTATTCTACCGAACATGTCAAAACAGGGGTGTAAAGGTCATGAATGGCATCAGTTCAATTCAGAAAGGACAAGGATAATCCAGCTTCTGTACTGTCATTCTATTGCATAATCAGTGGCTATTACATATTTCTCTGGTGACCTGGGAGCAGAAATGTGCCGTAGAGAAATTCAGCAAAAGTGAGGCTATAAAACGCGACAACTGCTATTCCTACTCAACTCGACCCAAACGTTGCCGGCAACACTGGCCATTTGAACTCGAATAGAGCTGGTTATAAGACAAAATAGGCGTAAGTTTATGTTCTCTTGAATTCTTCTCACTAATAGAAGGTAGGTCTATCGAGCGGATGTTGAGCTACAGAATACAGAAGAAAGCAGTGAAAGCCCCTCGTGGATTGATGGCGTCCACGTGGATCATCTATCACTTCGTGGTTATCCGTCTAATAGCTATCGTAGTATCGGTACGTGTCACTACCCAGGGCGACGTTTATATGCTCTGATCACAGGAAGAATCAAAGGAAGCTAATAACGGTGTCTGTAAATCAGACATGATCCTCCTTGAAGTAAGCGCACAACTACTAGACATTCCCGTTGCTCTAAATTATTATAGCCGCACAACACGATTATACAGCAAACCCTCCTGGATAAGCTCTTCAAGTATGGTCTTTGTTGATCGCTCACTTAGAGTAAATTATTGACAGTGTGATAGGCCTTCGTCTCTCGATGTACAATTCGTTGACTTTGATGGGGTGCGGTTTCATCTCACGTCAGGAGACAAAAAGACATTGCTGGTACTTTCCATGAACATTAGATGTTGGGATGAATTAGTGAGGTATGGTACCATGGCGATTTTGAAGAGGGAATACGGAGTATTGGTATTGGATCAGCCTGAGCAGGATTATAATGTCAGCCTTTTGATTGACCTCGAACAGGTTCCTCAAAATGCTGGTGAGTGATTGTGTTCGGTATCATGTTCAAGGGTAGGAAATGATCCTTGACTTAGAATCCAGGGATGCATTTGTTATGTCTGTTGCACTCTTGAAGAGGAATGCGCTCTCAGCACCGTTTGAACATGCTTTTGAAGAGCAGAAGGCTCTGGAGACGTCAGGCGGTCAGGGAGAATTGATGGAAATTCATTATCGGGATGAGGAGGCGATATTTATTCAGGCTTCGCCTGATCGAGTAACAGTTATTTTCTCAACTGTTTTCAGAGAAGAGACAGATCGTATATTTGGAAAGGTGTTTTTGCAGGTCTGTGATTTGTCCTATTTGGGGACAGCTGGTTCCTGACTTGTGTATAGGAATTTGTCGATGCAAGGAGACAACCTTCGATCCAGAACGCTCCGCAGGTCTTGTACACGAACCGTGATCCTCCTCTTGAAATCCGACATGTTGCGGGTTTAAGGAACAGCGATGATGCAGGATACGTTACGTTTGTGCTGTTCCCTCGTCATTTTGCAAAACCGGACGTGGCATCCGCTACGATTTCTCATATTCAGCTGTTCCGTGATTATCTGCATTATCATATCAAGTGCTCGAAGGCGTATATGCATTCAAGGATGAGGGCTAGGGTGTCAGAGTTCCAGAAGGTGTTGAATAGGGCTAAGACGGAAGCGGTCACTGGGGAGAGGAAGACTGTTAGGTATTTTTCTGTTTTTTTTCACGGTTGGATTGGTGTCTGATGAGCTGTGGGGCTACTTTTCCAGTGGAAGGACTTTGGTCAACCGGTGAAAATAGATTTGGTGCTAGTTGTAACGAAATGGGCTTTCACTCAAAACATGCAGACCACTGATACCGAGTAGCCTTGATCAAGAACTAACTAGATTCATTTCGGAGATTGGGACGTCTAAGAAAGCTGATTGATAAAGCTATGTTCTTTTGAAAGCACTGGAGAAAACACCCGGGTGAAGATTTCAGCCTCTTGATTCCGCGGGTGTTGAACGGAATTCGCTACAGACGCAATGACTTCCGACATGTGTCACCAGTAATGAGTGGTGGAGGCGTTGCGTGGGAAATCTGCAACTCGGTGTCTATTGATTTAAACTGGAGTATCATTTGCATGATGCGCCTCACTCTTTTGCTGAGGCAAGCAGCCGCCTTCATAGATGTCACATAGATACTTTCAAAGTGTAATTGATTATCACCACAAAGATCCACTCAGAACGGGACGGCCGAGACGAGGGCTGAGGTAAGCCATCACAGATTTTTTTGGGGACAATCAAGATTGTGACCCCAATAGCTCTTCGATGAATAAATAAAACTCAAGTTCTGCTTCTCACATTCACCTCCCTCAGCTGCCAGTCACCGGATTCGCAGCTGCACCATGTCTACTTATGACCATTCCAGAGTACAACATTTCATTGGTGGGCATTTCTCTCATACTTTGTCCAGCAGTCCTTATATCATTTCTAGGCGGGAATTCTCTCGACAAGGCCCCACCAGGTAGTGTCAAGAACTTTGTGCAATCCCATGGAGGACACACAGTCATAACAAAAGTACGCATTCCGACAAACTGTCTGTTTTTCACTTTCTCATCGCCCGGTGACCGTGCAGGTCCTCATTGCCAACAACGGTCAGCTCGTTACCATTCCACTCTATACATATTGTGCTGATCACTGATCGGCAGGTATCGCCGCGGTAAAGGAAATTCGTTCCGTCCGACAATGGAATTACGAGACATTTGGAAATGAACGCGAGATCGAGTTCACTGTTATGGCTACTCCTGAAGATCTCAAAGTAAACGCTGAATACATTCGTATGGCTGATCGCTATATTGAGGTTCCTGGTGGAACCAACAACAACAATTATGCAAATGTTGATCTCATTGTCGATATCGCTGAACGTGCTGGTGTACATGCTGTCTGGGCTGGTTGGGGTCATGCCTCAGAAAATCCGCGCCTTCCTGAATCTCTCGCTGCGAGTAAAAACAAGATTGTATTCATCGGTCCTCCTGGGAGTGCTATGCGTAGTCTAGGGGACAAGATATCCAGTACAATTGTCGCGCAGCACGCTCATGTCCCAACTATGCCATGGTCGGGATCTGGCATCACTGAAACCGTCCTCTCTGAGGCAGGTTACGTCACGGTCCCAGAAGGCGCGTATGCTGCCGCTTGTGTCACTACTGTCGAAGGGGGCTTGAAACGTGCAGAGCAAATAGGATGGCCGGTCATGATCAAGGCTAGTGAAGGTGGAGGAGGAAAGGGTATCCGGAAGGTCGATCATGCTGATCAATTCAAAAACGCATTCAATGCAGTCAAGGGAGAGATCCCAGGTGGGTCGTCGGGTTTGGAATGAACTGTGGCCATCCTAACCCACGGTAGGCTCGCCCATTTTTATCATGAAGCTTGCTGGACAGGCTCGTCATTTGGAAGTCCAGCTTCTCGCTGATCAATATGGAGATGCCATCTCGTTATTCGGACGTGATTGCTCTGTCCAACGTCGTCATCAGAAGATTATCGAGGAAGCCCCTGTGACTGTTGCCAAGGAAGACACCTTTGAAAAGATGGAACGGGCTGCTGTCCGTCTCTCTAAGCTTGTCGGGTATGTCAGCGCTGGTACCGTTGAGTGTATGTACCTCAAGAGTTCGATTTCCACTTTATTCACGCTCAATGAACGTTATACAGATCTTTACAGTCATGCTGATGACTATTTCTATTTCCTAGAGCTCAATCCTCGTCTGCAGGTGGAGCATCCTACAACTGAAATGGTGACTGGCGTCAACCTGCCCGCCGCTCAGCTTCAAGTTGCTATGGGCCTTCCTCTCCACCGCATCCGCGACATCCGCACTTTGTATGGAATGGCCCCTACTGGATCTTCAGAAATCGACTTCGACATGATTAAGCCCGAGACTCTACAACTCCAACGTAAACCCAAGCCCAAGGGGCATGTTGTCGCCGTCCGTATTACTGCTGAGAATCCCGATGCTGGATTCAAGCCTTCGTCCGGTTCACTTCAAGAGCTCAATTTCCGCTCCAGCACCAACGTCTGGGGTTACTTCTCAGTCGGTTCAGCCGGTGGCCTTCACGAGTTTGCTGACTCCCAATTTGGTCATATCTTTGCCTATGGGGAGGACCGAGGTGAATCACGAAAGAATATGATCATCGCGCTGAAGGAACTGAGTATTCGTGGTGACTTCCGCACGACTGTTGAATATCTCATCAAGCTCCTCGAGCTGGATACCTTCAAAGACAATAAGTTCACCACCGGCTGGCTCGATTCTCTTATCAGCAATAGACTCACCGCCGAACGACCTGACGCCACCCTCGCTGTCATTTGTGGCGCTGTAGCCAAAGCACACATAGCCTCTGATGCGTGCTGGAAGGAGTACAAGCGCATCCTCGACAAGGGTCAAGTTCCAGCCCGCGATGTTTTGAAGACTGTTTTTGGCGTCGACTTTATCTATGAAAATGTCCGCTATTCCTTCACCTGCGCCCGCTCTTCTGTCACTACTTGGACTCTTTACCTTAATGGCGGTCGCACACTGGTTGGTGCTCGTCCCCTGGCTGATGGAGGTCTTTTAGTACTTCTTGATGGCCGCAGTCACACTATCTACTGGCGTGAAGAAGTTGGCGCTCTTCGCTTGATGATCGACTCGAAGACCTGCCTTATCGAGCAAGAGAATGATCCCACTCAACTCAGGAGTCCTAGTCCTGGAAAACTAATCAGGTATTTGGTCGACAGTGGTGACCACATCAATGCTGGCGAACAGTATGCCGAGATTGAGGTATATCTGTTTTTTTTTCGATATCGTAGCAGTTACTCATGGGTGTCATAGGTTATGAAGATGTACATGCCTCTTGTCGCATCTGAGGATGGTGTTGTTCAATTGATTAAGCAACCCGGTGTCAGCCTTGAACCCGGTGATATCCTTGGTATCCTGACTCTTGATGATCCCGCTCGCGTCAAGCATGCCAAGCCATTTGAAGGTCTTCTCCCTCCCCTCGGAACTCCCAGTGTTGTCGGAAGTAAACCTCATCAGCGGCTCACCTATACTCTCAGTGTTTTGAACGACATACTCGATGGTTTCGATAATCAGTCCATCCTGGCTGCGACATTCAAGGAATTGGTTACTGTTCTCCGTGACCCTGAGCTTCCTTACTCCGAAACCAACTCCGTTCTCGCGTCGCTCTCCGGCCGCATCTCGGCCAAGATTGAGGAAAGCATCCGATCTGCTATGGATGCTGCCAAAGCCAAGGCCCCTGGTCACGAATTTCCTGCCGGTCGCATCAGGAAGGTTCTTGAACACCACATTGTTCAGGATGTTCCCGTAGCGGACAAGTCGAGGACGCGTATTCAGCTCGCTCCTTTACTCGAAATTGCCGATCGCTATTCTGGTGGTACCAAAGGACACAAAGTCGAAGTCCTGGCAAGCCTCCTTGGCCGTTATGAGGCTACTGAGAGCCTATTCGGTGGAAGTATCGAAGCTCGTGTTCTTGCTCTCCGTGAGCAATACAAGGATGACTTGGATAAAGCCATTAGTCTAGTTCTGAGTCATATCAAGGTTCAGAGTAAGGTCAAGTTGGTCCTGACGATTCTCGATTTCATCAAGACTAGCAGTCTCAACGTTTCTAATACCGATAGTCGCCTCTATAAGGTATTGCAGAATCTTGCCGCTCTTGAAGCCAAGTAAGTATCCGGCACTACCTTGACAAGCTCGAATTGATGTCGCTCTATCAGATCTTCGACACAAGTTTGCCTTAAGGCTCGCGAAGTTCTCATCTTGGGTCAGATGCCATCATACGAGGAACGTAGCACTCAAATGGAAACTGTTCTCAAAAACTCTGTCTCGACAAATTATTATGGTGAAGCAGGCCAGTCAGACTCAAGGACACCTTCTGCTGAAGTTCTCAAGGAACTCAGTGACTCTCGTTACACCGTATTTGATGTTCTTCCAAGTTTTTTCAGCCACTCCGACCCATTAGTATCTCTTGGTGAGCTGGCCTGTCTCAGTGTTTTCTATATTCTGAAGCCTTTTTAGCCGCATTTGAAGTTTACGTTCGCCGAGCATATAGGGCGTACAATCTCCTTTCCATTGACTATGATGAAGGGGATACTTTGGATGACGGAGAGGCCCCTAACATCGTTACTTGGCGCTTTAACCTTGGCAGATCCCACTCACCTCCTTCGACTCCTCATTTTAGCTCTGGGTGCGTCATAAAAATTGTTCTCAAACCTCAAATGACTCACATCTTTTTCTGCAGCGACAACCGCAGACAAGGATCCGTTAGTGATCTCACTTACATGATCAATCGTCACCAGTCACAGCCTGTCCGAGCTGGTGCCATCACATCTTTTCCTAATCTGAAAGCTCTTTCCAAGGGCTTCCCCAAGCTTGCTGCTACCCTTCCTGCTTTCGATATCGCGGATTTCAAGGGACGATACAGTGTTGAAACTCAGCCTCCCAATGTTCTAAACGTCGGCCTGCGCATCTTCAGAGAGGAAGATGACCTTCCTGAGGGAACTTGGAATGAGACCGTGATCAATTTTGCCAATGATCATTCTGACCTTCTCAAGCGCAAGGGTGTTCGTCGTATCACTTTCTTCGTCTGCCGCGCAAGTGTCTATCCTGTTTACTATACCCTTCGTGAGGTTGACGGTGTTTGGGGTGAAGAAGAGGCAATTCGCAACATAGAGCCTGCTCTCGCTTTCCAACTCGAACTCAGCCGCCTCTCTAATTACAACCTGAAGCCCGTTTTTGTCGAGACCAAACAAATTCACATCTACAATGCTGTTGCTCGCGAGAATCAGCTCGACAACCGTTTCTTCATTCGTGCTCTGGTCCGTCCTGGTCGTCTGCGTGGCTCCATGAGCATGTCCGAGTACCTCATTTCAGAAACCGATCGTCTTGTGACTGGCATCCTCGACGCTCTGGAAGTCGTCAGCGCGCAGCAGCGGAACGCAGACTGCAATCATATCTTCATGAATTTTGTCTACAATCTCGCCGTCACCTATGAAGATGTCTTGACCGCCATCTCTGGCTTTATTGAGCGTCATGGAAAACGTCTCTGGCGTCTGCATGTGACCGGTTCCGAAATCCGTATTTCCCTCGAAGATAGTGAAGGCAACGTGATCCCCATTCGTTGTATCATCGAGAACGTTTCCGGCTTCATCGTTAATTACCATGCCTACCAGGAAATAACTACTGATCGTGGCACCACTATTCTCAAGTCTATTGGCGAGAAAGGACCCCTCCATCTCCAACCTGTCCATCAATCGTACCCGACTAAGGAGTCTTTACAGCCCAAGCGTTACCAGGCTCACCTCACCGGCACTACCTATGTCCATGACTTCCCAGACCTCTTTTCTAAAGCTCTCCAAAATGTTTGGAAAACAGCTCGTGTTACTAATCTCAACCTCGTTCCACCCAAAACATATTTACAATCAAAGGAACTTGTTCTGGACGAACATGACCAACTCGTCGAGGTGGATCGCGCTCCGGGCAATAACACCTTCGGTATGGTTGCTTGGGTCTTCAATCTCCATACACCTGAATATCCTATGGGTCGTCGCGTGGTCGTGGTCGCAAATGACATCACCTTCAAGATTGGTTCATTCGGGCCTGTTGAAGACCAATTCTTTTATCTTGTCACCCAGTATGCCCGCGAGCAAGGTTTGCCTCGAATTTACCTATCTGCCAATTCCGGTGCTCGTATCGGTCTGTCTGAGGAACTACTCCCATTATTCTCCGTTGCCTGGAGCGACAACGAGCGTCCTGAGAAGGGAATCAACTATTTATACTTGACTCCTGAGAACCTCATTAAAATTGAGGAGAAGGGCAAAGATATTGTTCGTGTCGAGGAAATTGAAGATGAGGATGAGCGTCGTTTCAAGATCACTGATATCATAGGCCTTCAGGATGGGCTCGGCGTGGAGTCCCTCAGAGGATCTGGTCTCATTGCTGGCGAGACTTCTCGTGCTTACGACGATATCTTCACCATTACTCTGGTCACTGCTCGTTCCGTCGGCATCGGTGCTTATCTCGTTCGTTTGGGAGAACGCGCCGTTCAAGTTGAAGGCCAGCCCATCATCCTCACCGGGGCTGCTGCTCTCAACAAAGTTCTTGGCCGCGAGGTCTATACCTCTAATCTACAACTTGGTGGTACACAGATAATGTTCAAGAACGGTGTTTCTCACCTTACTGCTGGCAGCGACCTTCAGGGTGCTACCCAGATCCTCGAATGGCTTTCTTACATCCCCGAGTTCAAGAATGCTCCTCTCCCTATCCTCGAAACCGCTGATACATGGGATCGGGACATCGAATACACTCCTACCAAGATGGCTTACGACCCCAGGTGGTTCATCGAAGGCCAGGAAGAGGAGGCAACTGGCAAGTTCCAGAGTGGTTTCTTTGATAAAGGTTCATTCCAAGAGACGCTTAGCGGATGGGCTCAAACTGTCGTTGTTGGACGTGCACGACTTGGTGGTATTCCGATAGGAGTCATCGCTGTTGAAACTCGCACGATTGAGCGCATCGTCCCCGCCGATCCGGCTAACCCTGCTTCATTCGAGCAGCGCATAATGGAAGCTGGCCAAGTCTGGTACCCCAATTCTGCTTATAAGACCGCTCAAACTATCTTCGACTTGAACCGGGAAGGCCTCCCTCTTATCATCTTCGCCAACTGGCGTGGTTTCTCTGGCGGTCAGCAGGATATGTACGATGAGGTTCTAAAGCAAGGATCTAAGATCGTTGACGGTTTGTCAAGCTTTAAGCAGCCAGTCTTCGTCTATGTTGTCCCCAATGGTGAACTTCGTGGTGGGGCTTGGGTCGTACTTGATCCCTCTATCAACCCCGAGCAGATGGAGATGTACGCTGATGTCGACGCTCGTGCTGGTGTTCTTGAGCCAGAGGGTGTTGTTGAGATCAAATTGCGTCGCGACAAGAGACTGAAGATGATGGAGCGCTTGGATACAGAGTACGCCACCCTCGTTCGGAATAGCAAGGACACATCGAAGACAGATGAGGAGCGTGCAGCCGTCGCTGCAGCCTTGGCCAAGCGTGAGCAGATTCTACAGCCGACATACAATCAAATTGCTCTCCTTTATGCTGACCTTCATGAGTGAGTAATTTCTGAACGACGGTGTACCATTTTGACTGATTGGAAAATTAGTCGAACCGGCCGCATGGAAGCCAAAGGTTGTGCCAAGCCCATCCAGTGGAAGGTGGCCCGTCGTTTCTTCTACTGGGCAGTACGCGCCCGTCTTGCACGTTCCGCAGCCCTTCGAGCTCTGGCAGAAGCTAGCCCTGAATCTACATTCGAATACCGCACTCGCTTGTTGAACAGTCTCACAGGCATTGAACGGCCCGTGGATTACAGGGAGGAGGCCGAGGCTATTGAGAAGCTTGACCTGACTGCGACTGTTACCGAACTCAAGGCTGATCATCTTGTCGATCACCTAGTAGAGTTGATGAAGGAAGATCGTAAGGCTGCTCTTGATAGCTTCCTCCGTTTCGCAGACGGCCTCTCTGAGGATGAGCTTGCTGCTGTTACTAATACTCTCAACAGTGCGCCACGATCCTCAGGTAAATTGACTTCATATCCAGTCTGTCCTGGCTGCTGACGGTCCTCCTTCTAGGCCGTCCCCCTTATGCTAATACCCCTATATAAAATGTCTTACATGCCTTTCGTCATATACCTGTACTCATAGTAGCATATCTTTGTCTTTTTTTGTATCACATTCATGGTCAGTTTCTTTCGTGGTCTTTTTAGTAATGGTTGATAGACCGAACGAACAAACAAAATCAATCTCTCGAGTTCGTGTGAAGCTCTGTACTGTGGAGCTCAGCTTTGTTTGTCACCTGAAAAGAATGACGACTTATCTAATCTCCAGATGAGAAATCAGAATTGATATCTCTCCATTTTCCATTTGTTTCTTCTCACTTGTCAAAGCGCGCGATGGGGCACCTCATAACAGTTGCAACGTGAGATTATTGGTTAATCTGGTGATCAAAGCTGTAACAAAGATTGTTGTGCTCCTCAGGTGGTATGTCATGTATCAACCCTAACCGGACTGCCGGCTAAAGGATCAGATAGTTCTTTGAACCAATGGGCGTTGGATTTCCAGGCATGCTCCTGTCACGCAATAATTACCTCACTATATTAATCATGATTTTCAGGGAAATTATGAGCGGATTCTTGCGAGTATAGCCATCGCGAAAAGTCGGGGGGCTCGATTGCGAGTAGGACCGGAACTAGAAATTTCGTACGGCCCTATTCAGTTTTAACACTCTGGCAATGCTGAAACCCGGATGTAGAGGATATGGGTGCTTGGATCATTTCTTAGAGGGTCAGTGTGCGCAGCTCAGCATAATGATCGTCGTCATTGAAGTTTGTACAGGGGACACGGTACTCCATTCCTGGGAAGTACTTGCGAAGTTACTAGCATCTGAAGAGACCATGGGTATTGTATGTGACATTGGAATGTGAGTACTATCTCCTGGCTAACCAATAGTAACCTTGATATCGCCAGGCCCATTGTTCACAAGAACGTAATCTACAATTGTCGAGTGATTATCCACGACCGCAAGATCCTTCTCATTCGACCTAAGATGTGGCTTGCCAACGATGGAAACTATCGAGAATTGCGTTATTTCACTCCTTGGATGAAACATCGCCAGTGGGAAGATCATCATCTACCAAGAATCATACAAGCGGTCACCAAACAGGTGCGACATGGCCTATCTCTTCTTCTATTCGACTCAGTCTTGACAGGTTAAAGTTCCGTTTGGCGATGCAGTCATTAGCACCGCAGATACTTGTATAGGTGTTGAATTGTGTGAAGAGCTATTTACACCTGACAGGCGAGTGCTTCTTGAGTCAATCTGTTTCGACACTTAATTACCAGGCACCAGTCCTCATATCCGGATGGGTTTAGATGGAGTTGAGATCTTTACCAACTCCAGTGGAAGTCACCACGAGCTTCGGAAATTGGGCACTCGAGTCGAATTGATTAAAGAGGCCACTCTGAAGGTCGTAGTTGTGTTTCGTGCGATGTACTGGTATTGACCTCGCCAATAGCTAGGTGGCGTTTATTTGTACGCGAACCAGCAAGGTTGCGATGGAGATCGACTTTATTATGACGGTTGCGCCTTAATCGCAGTCAATGGTCGGATTATTGCACAGGGATCGCAATTTTCTCTGAATGATGTAGAAGTTGTATCAGCTACCATCGATATCGAGGACGTCCGCGCGCACAGGACAAAAGCCAGTCGGAGTATGCAAGCTGCCAACGCCGAGAGGTACTATCGCATCGAAGTACCTTTACCTCTAAGTAGTGGCAAGTTTGAGGCTCCAGATGAAGTTCGAGCTTTCACAGGAAGTAAAGAGTTTGCAGTACGTTTCCACCGGCCTGAGGAAGAGATTGCGTGAGTCTCTTAAAGAAGCTGCGCAAAATATATCATGACACTCGATGAAGATTGGGCCCTGCTTGTTGGTTATGGGATTACTTGAGACGCTCGCAAACACAGGGTTACTTCATCCCTCTAAGTGGAGGTATAGACAGTTGTGCCACGGCCGTAATTGTCCACTCAATGTGCCGTCTTGTCACAGAAGCAGCAATGCGTGGTGGTATGTTAATTCAATAGTCTCATCTGTGTCCTTTCGTTTTATGCAAAACAGACAGACAAGTTATTGTTGATGCGCGGAGAATAGCTGGAGAGGCAGAAGAATCATCTTACATTCCTTTAGATGCTAAGGAGTTTGCGAATCGGATTTTTCATACCTGCTACATGGGAACAGAGAATTCGAGCGCTGAGACTCGACAACGAGCCAGGGACCTGGCAAATGCGATAGGGAGGTAAGGAAGAGCTCTCGGGCAGTGGTCGATTAATCTCACTATAATCTATAAGTTACCACACCGATCTAAACATGGACACCATTGTGACCGCCGTCCGTAATCTATTTGCTGTGGTGACTGGTCACCGCCCTCAATTTCGTGTCCAAGGAGGGAGCAATTCGGAGAATCTAGCTTTGCAGAACATCCAAGCACGATTGCGAATGGTTCTTTCATACTTGTTCGCCCAATTGTTGCCCTGGGTGCGAGGAAGGAGCGGTGGTCTTCTAGTACTTGGCAGTGCAAACGTAGATGAGAGGTAGCGGGTTTTGATTTGCCAAGGAATATAAGCTGATCGAGATTCTCAGTCTGCGTGGTTATCTGACGAAGTATGATTGCTCCTCAGGTGAGGATTTTGCACCGAAATGAAGCCCCGCGGATTCACTCATTTTTGTCCAGCTGATATCAACCCCATCGGCAGTATCAGTAAGACCGACTTGAAGAAGTTCATTGCATATGGGGTGGATGCCTTCAATTTACCAATTTTAAAGAGGTAGTGTTTCGTTTCACTGTATTAATTTTACTTGTCTGAGGCGCACAATAGGTTCCTCGATGCTGTACCAACCGCCGAACTGGAACCAATTACGGAGACATATGTCCAAAGTGATGAGGTGAACAAATTTGTCCCACATCAAAACCAAGCTCTTGACGAGTGTATGAGCAGGCCGACATGGGAATGACTTATGATGAACTTTCAGTATTCGGCCGTCTCCGGAAAGTAGAGAAATGTGGCCCTTACAGTATGTTCACAAAACTGGTTCATGAGTGGGGATCATATCTCTCTCCGACTCAGGTAGGTCGATTCATCGATATGACTACCAATTGGACCCTTGATAAAACATATACAGATCGCAGACAAGGTAAAATTATTCTTCTTTGAGCACACGAGGAATCGACACAAGATGACGACCCTAACTCCGGCTTATCACGCGGTTCGTCCATTGTCTTTTCGATTATTGTATTGATACAACTGACTTTGGGGTACAGGAATCCTACAGTCCTGATGACAATCGTAAGTGATCCAAGTCAGAAGGAGGAAACGAGGGCACTGACCCATGCTACCCCAGGTTTCGATCTACGTCCCTTTGTATATCCCTCTCGATTCCCTTGGCAATTCAAGAAAATTGACGAGGTAGCTGCCGCTCTACCAGACAAGTCTCAAGCTGGTCTTGATAAAGCCAAGATGGAGTAAAGGTCAGAGCTCGTGGGTGGAATTAAACGAGAGAGACTCATGTACAAATACATACAATAAATGTGGACGAAAAATAAGGTGAAAATCATGACAACAATTCCATACGTTAGTGATTAAGTTCGCAAAAAACGAGAGAAGACGTTTTGCGTTGCGATCTTCTTCATGATGGTTGGTTGCGGGGCTGGAAATTGCAAGTTGGATTGATTACTTTCAAAAAATTATTAAGAGCCACTCACGGTCTTTTATATTCTCGTCCTTCACCTTCCTCCTGATGCTCTCCATCACATCACCAACCGCTGCCCGATCTAAATCTCCCCGTGATTTCATCAAACCTTCCACAAATGCCAAATTCGGGCCGTGCACTTTCGCAAACGACCAATATGACAAGAACACGATATCCTTACTTGCTTCCAGCAATGCAAGAATCAACTCCAACACCTCCAAGCTACTATTAATCTCCTGAACAGGTTTGAGAGTGTTGAAGAACAATTGTATCTCAACAATATCCTCCCGAAAACGCTGAGCAGCTGCTGGCATTTTGAGTTTGGGAGAATTGGCGAGAGCGTTAAGATAAGTGATGAGAAGAGCGTCTAAGAGGTCTTCGATGAGGAGTTCGAGAAGGGATGGGTTGAGGTATGTTTGGTAATCGGACATATAATCTCGTATTGTTTCGACAATTTGTTGCATTGAACCTTCGTACCAAGGTTGACTGAAGAGGGATTTCGTGGCGGGTTTGAGATCATTGAAGACGATGTCAATTAGAGTCTGAATGCATTTCTTTGCTACATCGAGGTACCCATCAATGGCATCATTGAGACGCTCACTGATAGGTGCACGATATTTTTCGTGAACAAGAGGTTCGAGTCGCGCGAGAAGAGCTTCTGCGTAATCTGCAGACTTGATTTGGTCGTTTGCAAGAGCAATACAGTATTCGACCAAACCACCAGCAACCTCGTCCGGTTTGTCAGTTTGTTTCTTGAATTCCGCTTCGATGGTCTTGACCCATTTATCCTGTAAGCCACGCATGACACGATTTATCTCACTAACTACACGCGCAAGAATTGCACCCTGACCACTCTCAGTTGCGAGATCGATTTGTTGATTGACCATCTGGAAGAGGATGACAGTACCTTGTGTTTCATACAGACCAACACTGTCAACTTCGGGTGGATTCTCTCGTTTGGTGAACTCGGAAATTTCAGTTTTGATCAGATTGTTCGACCATTCATCGAGTTTTCGAACAATGAGTCGAGTGTAGTCTTCAATGAGGGTTTGTTCTTTACCATCTAAGAGTGGCGGGTCAAGAAGATCCATGGGAATATTGAGCTCTTTCATGTTCTCTTTGTATTCTTTTAACCATTCGAATAATGACAGGAGAAGGTTGGCGTCAGTTTTAGAGTTGGCGAGACGTTTGACGATAGTGTTCAACGCCTTGTGATATTCCCGTATGTAATGGCTGTAGATGTCGTAGTCAGGAGGAAAACACGGCACAACGTCCTTTTCGATGCGAATGAGGTCTTGATACATCCATGAAATGTTGGTGAGGAAACCGATAGGATCTTTCTCATCCCGTTGGTAAGCATCTTCAAATTTAGTTTGGATGGATTCGGTGATAGCTTTGACGATCTTTGAACGATAGTGTTTAAGGACACGAGCAGTAGCTACCAGGGACTTGAACTTGAGTGCAGCGTCCACTTTGGCAGCTTTCTGGACGAATCTGAGAGCAACAGCCTGTTTTGAGCATCGAGAGTAAACACAAAGGAACCTGCAGCATCAGGAGGAAAAATCTTAGACACCTTTTCGTCCTCTCGCCCTTCAAGTTCGACAACCTTGACGAGCTTGACAACAACATCAGGTTGTCCAGCCCGAACGAGGCTGAGAACATTTCCAGCGAGCTGGAGGATATACTGATCAAAAGCAACAATGACACTATTGAGACGCCTGAAACTCTTCTCGAGTGTCTCCTGAGAACTCTGCTTGGCCCTTTTAGCTCGATGCATTGTCTGGTTCCGAAATTGTTCGAGTTGATTGAGTTGGTAGTGGATTGTGAGGAGATTGGGAGCAGGACCGAGAATTTCTTCACTATCGGATGCAAGCATACGCTCAATATCGCTGAGCTTGGACTCCATTTCCAGGAGATTATTGACCATCTCCTCTGTTGACTCAAAGTTACGATGCACCATAGATACCTATACTTCCTAGAAATTGAACCTGCTTCAGAGATACTGGACAGAAAATGAAGACGTACCCGGCTTATCTGGTCAAACGTTGGAACCTCGATATGTGGGTCATTGCAAGCCTTCTCAATAGCGAGCATCTCATCCTTAACAACCTGCACATTATCCCTGGTTCCAAAAAGCTTTCTCAAGCCATCCCTTGTAGCTTGTAATTGCTCGCGAACACCATTCCTAAGGCGAGCATCTATAGAAGCCTTCTCCTTTTCCAGCTTCTTGCGGAAGGTAGACATCTTGACGAGATCGTCTGGGGATTGGAGATACTCCCCTACAGCCTGTGCTGCAGACATTGGAGCAGCGGCCATAATCGTGGTAGGAAGAAGCCCTGCGTGTGGAATACGAGATGTGAGTGAGTCTTCCTCACGTGCTAAGAATAAGGTGTACTCGAAAATTGTTTCTCACGTCTACCATCCACTACTAGTTTTATATCGGCGTCTTTAATTCCTCAATACCATTGGCGCCAAGGAGATACTTGTTAACTGCGGTTCGAGGCAACGAGAAATGTGATGTCGCTCGTCGTGGCGTACTCTACTGAGATAGCTTATAACAATGTACTGATCGGGACTCATATGGAAGGACTCCTTTCACCTGCCAAAAATAACATCTAATTAGTGTAGCACAAATGATAGAATAATACGAAAACTGGCTGTTCACGGTGTCATATGTTGGAAGGAACCCTAAAGCAGCAATGCACAGTGTGGACAATTATGTACTCGGGTACCACTCTCGACTCTACAACGAGCACACCCAGGTTATCCCTATTATACCACAACAGCATGTATGTGTTTATTGATACTAATCCCTTATTGGGTAGCCACATGGTTGCAAGTAAGGGGTTAACATTGTATTCAAGAGTTTGACAAAAGAGCAAGATACAAGAATTAAATTTTATGTTGGAGTAGATTGTATTGTATAGCTATTGGCTGTGCGTGTTCTCACTTCAAGCAGAAGTCTGCAGATTGTTAAGCACAGTTCTTGCTTCAAGTGGAAGTCTGTGGATGCCATATGGAATAGACACAGATTAAGTAAATGGGACTCATCCATGGACAGATCAAGTTGAGAGGCTTATCCAGAGAGTGATGTAACTGGATATGAACAATGATCTTGGCTTTATGTGTTGTTCCAACTATATGTTATGTAATTATAATTTCAGAGATAGAAAAAGAAGAGAATAATAGTGGAAGAAGAAACCAGATTGCTTGGGTTTGATTATCAAACTGGGGAAAGTACAGAGTATCTACTACATGTTTTTAAATACTAAGTACTGTGTCTAGAATAATAGTATGAGAGTGTCATAGACCAACATCCAAGACATCTACTTCCAACTTCTAGTTAAAACTCTAACCATACCTAGGTATACTTCCATATCCATGCCTGTTCATGCATGGATCAGCCTCTCATGTTTCATCTCCTGGTAACTCATCACCTAGACTTCTGGTCATCCTATATCCTAGAAACTATCTCTATAACATCTCCTTAGTCATTCCCTACACTACTATTCCTTGGTCACAGTTCCAACTACAGACTCAATATATAAGACCAAGTAGATGTTATAAGACGAGAGTGAGGACAGACTTTGGCTAGGGTTAGGGTTAGCCAGACATAGATAAGATAGTATTTTATTAGTCTACAACAGAGGAAGAGCACGTGACCAGGAAGTCATGTGATAGAGTCTAGAGCGGTCTGGAAGGACTAACGGTCTAGAAGGATCGAGAGGAGTCTAGATTAGAGTTAGGGTTAGGGATGACGTCAAGGGACATGGGTTCCTCATGGTGT
>Ga0157368_1000254_pt1 | contig 25979 bp, 21 predicted proteins | sample AttbisABBM3_FD_113146 | JGI IMG/M metagenome (GOLD analysis project Ga0157368, IMG submission 113146) | Fungus gardens microbial communities from leaf cutter ant in Botucatu, State of São Paulo, Brazil - Atta bisphaerica ABBM3 | ecosystem: Host-associated > Fungi > Mycelium > Unclassified ... | reverse complement strand
CGACAAAGATAATCTCTTATTGAACTCAACCTCTGGTGTTCAATGGCGACACACCAATCAGTACTCACATCCACTCAGACTTTCTTCCTTTCATCTGAAGTTGCGACCACGCAGCAGACAGATGGTGCAGCATATAAGCTGAAGCCAAGGTTGTTCCACAAGTCCGCTCATCTCCGAGTCTATCCTGTGGACTTCCACCCTGGTGTGAACCGCACCTGACAATGCCTTATCATGTGTCTGGTAACATCATATGCTATAGTCATGTATTTCTCCATTATCAAATGTTGTGGCAACTACTAGTCAAGATAACCAATAAACTACTTAAGCAAACTCAAGAGTGAAGTATCTTATGGGGATCACAAGAGAACTTGACAAGGAATTCCCACTGTATTCCTATACTATTTATACAATACATAGATAATCTGTACTAGCAATAAATACCCTATCCTAAAGTTCATATGTATACAATATATATACTATGAGATGAACATACTATTGACATGTACCTTAATATCATCCTTCCAGCCCCTTCTTCCAGATTCTAGGCCTATGACATCATGTCATGTGATGTATCATGTGACCATAATCACATACCTCTTTATCATTGAAGAAATAAAGATAAAATAAAATAAAATAAAAATAAAAATAAATAGATGACACTTGAGCAACTTAATGTGAGTGAGTGCTGTGTATCATCACCATATCATCCAAATCACTTGATCATGCTATGCTGATTATAGTCATAAATATGAATAAACAGAATGTTCATTCAACATAGAATACTAGGGTAGGGATAGAAGATAATTACTGGGTATGTCATTGTATGTGTATGATGTCTTAGCTTGTTAGTCTTCTCAGCTTAGGTCATACCTGGCTTACAATCTGTCAGGCCTGTGCAGTGACCGATGAGTGATCGATGAGGGAGAAAAAGACACCTGCCTCGACTCAAGTCTGAATTATGGTTTTACGACCCCAGCGAGTCAGAAGATGTACAAGTGCCGGAGGGCGAGGATTTTTGATTTCGGAGGAATTGGATTCAGTGCCTGTCAGAATGTATTTTGTAACCATTTGAGCTGAAATCAAATATCTGCTATAATGTTAGAAACTGACGCGCGGTGGTAAGCAGGAGCCGACTCACCATAAGTTGGTCATAGGTCACTGAAGACCGTGCTTATGATGAACGCTTGCCACAGTTGCTTTGAGCCCGCTCTAAGACTCATTCATGCTCAATCTCCGTTCGTTGACATATGCTGAGGATTTGAAGGGCCAGGATCTGAAGTATTTACAGTCTGCCATATTTTTTTGTGGGCGAATCGCAAGAGGGGCGCTTCGGAATAAGATGCGCGCGCATTTTCAATTTTTGGGAAAGAAGTGACCAATGAAGCCACATTTCGGGAAGGACTATGAAATCATAATGTGTGAAGGGTACCATAACCAGATGAATCACACATTGTTCGTTCGGGAGAAACATGAATAGATATTAGAACGGGGATGAAAATGAAAACAATAAGCCAGGTGATTACTAATGCAAAGACTCCTTGGCCAGCCGAGCGGCGTATGGATTACGAGCGTCGTTGCGCCATTCTTCGGCTGAGAGAACATGCAAAATGTTAGCAAGTCAAAACAGAGAGATAAAGAAAGAAACGCACAGCGAATACTACTCTCCTGTGCAATGTTGACAAGATAGAGCGTGATACCCCCAGCAATCATGAAAGGCCAGAGGGGCCTGGCGACCTAGGCAGTAATGTTAATACGAGGATATTGTGGTGGCATGAAAACACACGGGCGTTGACCACTTGCGGAGTCCAAGGAAGGCCATTTATTTTTACTGATTAAAACACTAGAAATGTTCCATCCTCGAGTCCATAGAACGACGACAACAGTGAGCTCACCTGAGATGACGGTCTGGAAGGAAAGAGTGTTCGGGCGAGACCGTATTCGATGTGCACCCTCGTGAGAGTATCCTTCCATAAATTGATATCAGTATCTGTTCTGGTGTTGGACGGGGGTTTCAAGTGAAGATGGCTACTACGCTGACTGCACTGGCTGCTAATGCGACTTCGAAGGCATCAGGGGCCATTGGGAAAGCTGCACCTGTTGTGAGTATCATTCTTGAATGTATGTGTACCGTACTACGGGAATTGTGTATTGTATTTCCATTCAACGCATGTTAACATTGGTTGTAGTGGCGACAGTTTACGTTCTTCGATGTCATTCCAGTCAAAGATGTCCATGATCTTGACAGTTCGCCTAGTATTCTCAAGGTAGCTTATCAGTTTATTAGATGAAGGTTTTGAGACTAACTCCAACTTTGTAGGCAGCATTAGAGATTTCTACAGTGATTTCTTCATCTTCCGGAGTCCTCGTCGCGGATGTTCACGGCAGCGTTCATCTACTTAATCGCGATTTCGAGCCCGTCAGTAGTTGGATTGCCCATGTTGACGGACGTGTAACACATATGATCGAACGGAAAGGTGTTCTCGTAACGTTGGGTGTGGGTGCACTCTTTACTGCTGACATGTCATCAACTGAGTGCTCTACAGGAAGAGGACACCATTCGTTTGCCCCTACTCAAGATCTGGGATATTCAAACCTTCGACCCGAAGACTGGTGCTCCAATCCTCCTCCGCTCGACCAAGATTCAGCTCAGTAACCGCCCGCATCCGGTGAGCTTTCTTGAATAATCTATGTCTTTCTGTTAGCTCATTCGTGTCTATAGGTAACCACCGTCGCATTATCTGATACCCTCTCGAATCTAGCCATTGGTCTAGGAGACGGTACAGTCATCCTATATCGTCACCTCGACCAATCCCTTGCATCCTCCAGCTCTCTCACATCTCTACCCAAGATACGCACTGTTCACGAATCTCCAATGGAACCAATAACAGGACTTGGGTTCCGCGAGCATCCTGAAGAAACACCGAACTCGTATCTCTTCATAGTAACCACAAATCATGTTCTATGTTACCAGGCTTCTGGTAAAAGAAATGGTAGCACACCAACAACTGTAGACGAAATCGGTACTGGATTAGGATGTGCAGTTATGGACTGGAAAAGGAAAGATGTGGTTGTCGCAAGGGATGAAGCGATTTATGTATGTAACACTGGAGGAAGAGGGAATTGTTGGGCGTATGAAGGTAACGCCTCGGCCTATTCACATCGCTTTTCAATTTCAACTAACGCAAGATACATAAGGCAGTAAATCCTCAATTCACACCCACCTCAACTACCTCATCATCGTCTCTCCGCCTTTCATTCCGACTTCATCTGTTGCCTCTGCCACAGTTCTGAACTATGTTTCGCGTTCTACAAATTCTGACGAGGCGGATATCACGAGAGTGACAGTGTTTGACCCAGAGAACAAGATTGTCGCGTACTCTGGGTCCTTCAAGCAAGGTGTGAGGGAGGTGATATCACAATGGGGCAATATTTACATTTTGTCCTCCAACGGTCAAGTACATCTCTTCTGTTCCCTCTTAAAAATGGAAAGATTGACCATACTCCTATAGCTGCTTTGCCTACAAGAGAAGAGCACAACAGACAAACTTGATATGCTTTATCGGAAGACGTATTACCCTCTCGCATTGAACGTTGCTAAGACCCAGAATTTGGATGCAGCTAGTGTGGCTGATATCTATCGGCAATACGGTGATCATTTGTACGTAAAGGGTGACTACGATGGTGCAATGCAGCAATTTGTGCAGACAATAGGGCATTTACAGCCTAGTTATGTCATTCGCAAGGTATTCCCTCCCGCTACTTCATTCAGTAGTCAGCTGACAACACGGCTTACCAGTTTCTTGATGCCCAACGAATCCATAACCTCGTAACCTACCTTCAGGAGCTACACACCCTAGGACTCGCAAATTCAGATCACACAACTCTACTCTTGAACACATACACGAAACTCAGAGATGTCTCTCGTCTTGATACATTTATCAAAACCGAATCCCGCCGCACCCATACATCATCTGGTGATGGAAGTGCAAAGACCGGACTGCCGTTTGATCTGGATACGGCTATACGAGTGTGTCGACAAGCGGGGTATTATGAGCATGCGGCGTATTTGGCGAATAAGTATGAGAGACATGAGGACTATTTGAGGATTATGATTGAAGACAGTGGAGATTTAAGACGTGCTGGCGATTATTTTAAGAGGTTGGGCGCTGAGGCTGTGAGTGATTATTCCTTTATCACTTTTTGTGCAAATACCGATGGTCTTCTCTCTTCTACAAGGCTGAAAACAATCTTGCGCGATATGGAAGGTTAATGTTGCACAATCTTCCAGCGGAGACAACTCAACTCCTCATTGATCTGTGTACGGTGCCAACTGGGTCTTATGTTGGAGGAGACGATAGTTCCTCCATACCAGTGGTGACGAAGTCCATCCTTCCGCCTTCTTCCAGCATATATACTGGCGGGATTGGTAGCGGTTCATCATATCTTTCATACCTCGCACTAGGCCGTAGTCAGCCAACAACCTCAATCACATCTGACGTATCACCACCTTCACCGTCAATCAAAACTCTCCGACAAGAAAAAACCACCGTCCCTGGTACCGTTATTCTACCCGTATCTTCTTCTGCTCCTCAACAACAATTGCAGCAGAGTTCTGTAGCACAGCAAGCAATACCTTCGAAACAATCCATGAGATTACCTTCGCCAAGGGTATATTTCGCCCATTTTGTGGATCATATGGAACAGTTCGTTGTGTTTCTGGAGACAGTGGCATTTAGACGGTATGGGCAGAGTGTGGATGAAGGATCGGTTATTGATCATATTTCGACTCACCGAAGACCAAGAGAAGGGACTAGTGCGAGCACCAGTACTAGTACTTCTGCATCTGTTATCATGAATGATGCGGAAGAGAGGGAGGACCAAGTTGCGATTTGGAATACGCTGTTGGAGTTGTATTTGACGTTGCCTGAGTCAGGGAAGGAGGATGGAAAGGAGGAAGGGAGAGGAAGGGAGTTCGAAGTGAAAGCAATGAAAGTGCTGAGAAGTTCAATGCTGCCTTATGATCCGACACATGCGCTAATTCTGTGTTCAACGCATGGGTTTACGGATGGGTTGATGTTATTATGGGAGAAATTAGGAATGTTCGAAGATATCATCCGCTTCTGGATTTCTCAGGCCTCTGAAAACAACGATAAGACTGCGTCGAGACAGGTTGTGGAAACGTTAAAGATTTATGGACCGAATCAATCAAATTTGTACCCACTCGTGTTACGGTTCCTCACTTCCACGCCTGAGGTATTAGCGAAGCATAGAGAAGACTTGAAGAACATTTTGGAATATGTTGAACAAGAAGGAATTATGCCCCCGATTGCTGTGGTGCAGCTGTTGAGTAGGAATGGAGTCGCGAGTGTTGGGCTTGTAAAAGAGTGGTTGATGATGAGAATTAGAGAGGGGCGGGAAGAAATGGAAAATGTGAGTCATCTTCTTGTTCTTCCATAATCTATGCTGGTGAATCAATGTTTGGAGGTATACTTTCGTTCTGGGATGGAACTCAGGACGAATGATTCGGCGACCTGGTGTAAATACTTGTCGTGTCCATGCTAAATTTCTATGCTCCTTTGGTTTGTGTGTAGGACAAGAACTTGACAAGATCCTATCGACTGGAGACGGCAGAGAAGCTGAAGCAAGTGGAAGAGCTGACAGATAAGGAACATCCAAAAGTGTTCCATGTCACAAGATGTGCTATCTGCAAAGCCCAGCTGGATCTACCTGCATTACACTTCATGTGTAATCACAGCTATCATCAACGGTGCGTTATGCCCAAAATATCTTCTAAGCCCCCTTACTGACAGAGAGAAAATTCGTTTGACTATAGGTGCTTACAAGAAAATGACCAAGAATGTCCAAACTGCGCAAGGGAGCACAGTCTTATACGCGAGATACGGAATAACAATGAAAAATTAGCGGATCAACACGATGTATTTTTGGCGGAGGTACAGGAGAAAGGGTTTGAGGCTGTTGCTAGTGGGTTTAGTCGTGGTATTTTGAATATATCGAGGCCGGAAGTGGTTTGAGTAATAACGACACAGCCACTCAATTGAATTTTGATTGCCGGAAGCACTCCCCTTGACCTAATCACTATTCCTCATCTCAAATTAATGACACAGGATAGAAAGTATCCTTTTCCAAAAAAAAGCAAACGATGCAGAGTATGTTCGAATTCCTTTGACATGACTGGCATCTACTGACCTGTCGTATCGTCCCTTTTCTTCGTCACCAACCCTGCGATCCGTATTTTTAAATGTGTTTGTCCCCTGCCTCCGATACTGTCATGATTTCTCTTCGCAGTCCTTTGACGAAGATGGTCGGCCCATAAGAGGTGAAGAATGTTGGTCCCATAATTGCTACTTTGCCCATCCCAAGGACCCAGAATGGGCGACAAGCATGAGCACGAGTAGATTCCGTCCTCCGCCACCGCCACCGGACCGAAGAGAGTCACTTCCTTCGAGGGGTATTGATCGCTCGAGAGATAGATCCAGAGAAATAGGTCGTGGGTATTCGCCTGACCCACGGTCGAGGGACAGGGAAAGATCGAAAGAAAGAGTTAGAGGATGGAGTGATGTAAACCGGAAACGGGAACAGGAAAGAAGGAAGCCCAAGTCACCACAGAGAGATTCAGTTGCATTTTCTCGTGAAGGCGACAAGGATAGCACTCAAACTAGTTCCAGAAGGATTTTCAATACCGCAATACCAACTGAACCTGCAGCACATCGTTCTCCTCTCCGACGCAAATTTGCAGCCTCAACTGTGGATGTCAATGCAGCTCCAACTTCAGCACCGAAGCTAATCAATATTGATGCTGATAGTAATTTGCCGCCAAGACCGCCTTCCGTAACACCTTCACCCATCACCCCTCTACGATCATCCGATACGTTAGAGCCTTTATCTTCCTCCTCTTTCTCCACGTCTTCACAGCAGCATTCACGCAAACATCACGACACACCTCTTGTGTCTTCATCTGGAGACTTTGTTGTACCTCCTTTACTATCTCCGGCTCCTGGAGTCATACCCTCGATTTCCTCTGTTGTTACTACTGCCACTGCTGCCATACCTTTTACGACTTCTAGTGTGCAATTATCTTCCATGACATCCCAAGAGGGCGTTGGTTTGAGCATAAGACACGGTTTGGACGAAAATCAAGCGCCGGTGATTAAAGAAACACCCGTACTCTTGAATTCATCTTCACCTACGCCCAATATGGGGAACAGTGTTTCCATTGCGACAAATATGTTGTCGTCAAATCCTACCCCGAGTGTCGGTCCTGGTGCGACTTTGGCCGGGACTCCTATCATCGTCACTCCTACCACGACAACTACCAATAACGCTACGCAGCCCGAAGTCGCTGACATAGAGATGGCACCTCTTGACCAAACTGCTGGCGCACACAGGTCGACAACGGATGAAGCATCATCGTTAGTTTGGAGTACTCTCTCCGCAGCAATTCAACCACCAACTGAAGCGGTATCACAAAAACAACAGGAGCAAAGTGAAGATGTATCACAGTCCTCATTATTGCCTTCACCACCCCCGCCGTTACCTCCTTTACCAAGCTTTGAGCTTACGCAGACAACTTCTGGACTTTCGCAGGAGGCGAAACTTGATCTGTGGAATAAACGTATCAAGTACGCTTATTTCTTATCGCCCCTAGTGATGATGTGACATGACCTCTTTGTGAATCTTGCAATATAGGACAATTGCGGAAGTTCTGGTTCATCATAATAAAGTTCTTAAACTCACATCCGATATCAATGACCTCACATGTTACGCTTCCCCCTACCTCTCCGCCTCCGATTCCAACTCACGGTCCGATGATGACCCAGAAGCCAAAGTAGAAAAGCAACGCATTGAGAATAGCTTAGCTGAGTTGACCACTACGCGCGACATTGCCAAACGAGCGATGCAAAAACTCTTCAGCGTGCTTGTTGAATTTGACATGTGGCCAAGTGCACCTCCCATCGAAGATATGCAGAAACAGAAAACGAGAGTTGGGGAATACGTGAAAGCACTAGAGGGTGTTATGAAGAAGGTTGCAGAAGAGTTGAGCGTGTTGACAGATCTGACAAGGAGTTTGAGAGGGAAGGATACGAGGGAGAAGAAACAAAAAAAGGGAAGAGTCGAACGCAAAGAATCTGTCAAGGGACAGGAACAGGATACAAGCATGATGGATGTTGACGCGGAGCATTCATATACATCTAATACAACGCTTACCCCACACCAACCCATCACCGTGAACACTGATACTGACTCTGAAGCTGAATTCTTCGATTCTGACTCTGTCACTTCCCACCCGAAAACTCGCCATTCTTGTCAGAAACTTCAATCACGGATACGTACGCTCTCAGAACAAGTCGATACACTTCGATCCACTCTCGACGAAACTGAATCAACATGGCTTCAAGGGACACAGGATCTCCATTCTTCCCTCCTTAGCAAACACAGATCTTCTCTGACTAAATACCGCGACTCACTCGAAACGTCTGTCTCCCCTTACGTCTCCTCCGTCAAAGCTTCGTTGACCCAATTATCTGATGACGCAACCAACACTTCGCGAAAAGTAGACCAAGTAGTACAAGAAGAAGCAAGACTGTCAGAACGGATTATGAAATTGGAAGAAGAAAGGGACAGATTGACAAAAAGACAAAAGAAGTTTTTTGAGGAGGAGTTGCCGGAGTGGAAGAGGAAATTCGAAGAGTATGACAAAGAGAGGGAAAGGAACGCGAAGAGAGTTAGTGTGTTGGAGGCTGCGCTGAGAGCATTCGAAAGGAGACCCCCGGGATTGCATGCGTCTCTGGCGATCGGAGATACCTGTGTACCATCTCTTCATCAAAATCATCCAGACTCTTCCCAGTCACCTTTACCCTCACAGGAACCTCAGTCCTCTATTATGAACCTCCTCCAACCTCGACTCAAACACTACCTCCGTGAACAAGTCAAACCCATAATTGAAGAGGTAAAGAACAAAGTGGAGACGATGGTGAATAGCCAGAGGGAAGATATGAGAGTCGTTACATGGGCTAAGATGGACTTGGCTTATAAAGTGCTGGACGAGATAAGGAAGCAAGTCGGGGTTGATATGGCAGCGGAGGATGAGAGCGCAAGCGTGATTGGGCAAGGAGGTATTGATGCATTGGGTAGGTAGGGGATGACGTAGGTTTGACTGTAGTAGATTCGAATGCATGCGTAGACACTGGTGCGACCACGAGTGTACTACCGCTAGCATCAGTAAGAACGTATGAAGCGGGTTTGCGTGGCGGTGGTTCTTGCATTGGTATCTTGCATCATCGTATTCTCATGATTCGACATTTCCTATCGTCTTCGTTCCATTTGCATTCTTTTTCGTGAAATCAAATTGCGCTTTGGAAGATACAAATACTTTGTATTGTTTCGAGTGATTCTATGCAACTGAATCTGACTTGCTCGAAAATATATCTAACTATTACTATTTTAATTCAAAACAAATAGTGAATGTTGTCTGTATTTACTGTCGTTAACAACTATCACTTAGAGAGAACCAGAGTATACCTATCATGGTCATCACAAAATAAATGCTAGTTGAGCGGACCGTGAGTAGTGAGTTCGACCGTCCATCAATCAAGTCCTTCCACCCCTCTTTTTCGAATCTCAACAAGCTTACCAGAGTCGATTTGCTGACCTGGCTCGACGCAGAGCGTGACAATCTACCCGAGCGCATCTGAACGACCTAAGAACTGATGATGCATCATTCGAGCCTCGTAGATCATGAATGATTATTCCGAAGGTGCACCACTCCCATAAGTTCTGAAGAGCACTTCTTGGTGAAATGAAAAGCTCATGAGAGTTAAAGTTAGAGTAAATACCGCTCAAACTCGTTTACTTGGCTGTTCTATTGCTTCAATTATGTGTTCGTGATTCCTGAAGCATGAGCATTTGCACTATTATGATGATATGCTGAAGTTCATCTTTGAACAAGGAAGTCGAAGAACTTTATTGGAAAACGCACACGCACACACCAAACTCAATATGTATTTAGTATGTACTTATTGTGTGTAGAAATGAGTTCCTCCTCAAACAGTCAGAGATGACTTAGAGCTCTAACCCCTTAACATGTCCTACGGTCCGTAGGACATGATCAAAACGCCACATACAAGGCCTCGTTGAATACAAGGGATGATCGAAGCCGAGGAAAAAGGAAGGGAGACCTGTCCGACGTAAGAAAGGTTGTCTGTACAGTTTAAGGCTTAGTAGGTCAGGGAAGCGGACGGCGGGAGGAAGGTTTGGGCAGAAAAGTTAAGCTTCACCGGAAAAGAACGCTCCGATGCATATCTAGAATTAGTGTATCGTTCTCGAGTAGGTGTAGGAGCCGGGATAGAGGCTAGCTGGAGAGAGGTGAGGTAAAGTTAAGAGATAGGGATAGGAGCACCGAAATGTCGGAGTGACCTACAGACAGATTGGGTGGGTCGCTTTCGAGTTACTGGATGATGTCACTCAAAGCCGAATCAGAATCAACGTGTAGTGATGCCTGATGCCTTCGTCCACAATTTTTGAATCATAGCCATGACTATCTGCCTGTCCATTCTGATTGCAAGGTCATCCGATGCGACATTTATAGTTCATAAGGTCCAACAGTATGTTTATCGAGCTTCCGGGATGTAGTAATTAGAAGACTACAGAGGTGTGAGTCTGAATCAATACTAAGGTATAATCAACTGGCTCACCTCAGTCACTCGCAATACAGACGAGAACTGAAGTGAATGTATGTAGGAGTCCAATATTTATACTATGAGCCGAAAAATACACATATAAAGTGGGAACAGTTGTTCAGAATACTACAAGGTAACACAAAGCGAGCGCATGGTGCAGTGGCACACTTGTATTTTCCTACACGGGAATGCTTACTTTATCTTCCTCCAGGTATCAGGGCATTGGCTCAACCAATTACTCGGTGGGTCAATGATCTCAGAAGATAAACAAGAAATCCTTTAGGTATCAGAAAGAGAGCCTCCAAGTCAATTAGATGGCTAGCCATCAACAGAACAGTGGTCCTAGCAGGGTAGAGGATCGACATACACAATCTTGAGTCAACTACGCGTAAAAATAACCTCACGTTGTCATTTACTGGCCAGGTAAGTCTAGTGCACCACCTTCTGGATCATAAAGTGATAAGATAGTCTTTCAAACGATAAACATCGTAGGAGGATCTTGATGGGATGAAAAGCACCAGACCGATAGAAGCAGATAAGATGTCGTCACATCCGCCTTGTTGTGGGTCTACTAGCTACAAATAGCAATCAAAGAACTCTAAGTGTGCTCGGAGTGCTCTGAGTGTACTCGCACTTAGAGCAGGAATCACTTGTGCAAATCACGGAACGCAACTCATAGTTCGTTTATTGTTCCGATAGCAATTCCTTCAAAGGGTAGGCCGAGGAAACCCTTACTCTCCAGGGATCATCAGTACCGGTGGAATACTCTTCAGTGAGAATTGAGGCGCGGTATTTAATGAAACCTCGTTCATGATCACAAAGTAGGCAAGGCGACCAGATAAGTGTGACAAATCACTTACTAGTAATGTATCTATGTTTCCTTCTTTAATCCACCTAATGGCTTCATGTTTGCTCAAGAGCTTTCCCGGCCTAGTCCTTGTATTTGCCAGAAACTATACACTTGTATGGGTTTATTCTAGAATAGTTGCTCTACTTGAGTCGTTCGAGGCGTTCGACCAGACCCCTGGCCTTGATCCTGGAATGGTCCTGAGTTAAGCCCCCTAGCTACCGCCTGCCTCGCTGAAGTGTCGTGGTTTGGAGCTGTATTTCATGAATGCAGCTTCGGAAACACTTACCTGTATCCTGGTCATTAGATAACGACTGGCATAAGTAGATAACCGCACGTTTTTCTGATAACATGAGTCATGAATTACGAAAAGGTAAGAGAAGGTATTGTCTGCCTGTTGGTTGATTATCTTAGCGAAAGCTTTGCCTGACAGGTGGACGACATCGAGACACAGGGCTCGGAGAAGATCCAAATCTTCGTAAGTTTCCTCGTGCAAGCCGCGAGCACTTCTAGGGTAGTCCCACTTTGCGCAGAAGAGCTCAACTTCGATTACATATTTTATGGCACGGACTGGCACGATTCATTGAACAGAGGCGAGCCAAGCTCGCACTGACATTTTCTACTCAGTTTGACGCACCTCATGTTGGTGTCATATGACTACCTATCTTGACAAGCCCCAGGATGATCAGAAACCCAGTGAGCACGCATATGATTCTTCCTCTTTGCGTGAACCTGCGCAACGGAGAGGAGACACCCCACGGATCCTTGCAAATCGCTGACAGTTTCGCAGCACAAAGCGCCCATTTTTCCAGTTGTTTCATGGACGACAGTCCTGGTACATCGCTATTGACACTCTACTATGTTCATCTCTGTACACCATGTCCTGAGTTCTTGCAACATAGAGTGGATATGTTTGGCATAGTACCACTTTCGTCAGTCCACGAATCTTGGATTGATGGTGATATGCTTCGAAATACAAGACGACCAGGGTCACATTATTAGAGGTAGATTTGAACCTGCACCGTAAGTATCTTGGGAGTTTCCTGCATGGCTCTACGAGGAACCGGAGGGATAGAGTCCTGTAGCGCGAAGTGACTTATGATCTTATCCTGATCTTGACTTTGATCGCACATAGTGACTACCAGGCTCAGATATTCATATGCCCTTCAGTGACATGTGAGAAGTGCAAGGAGTATTCATGCTAACCTACTGTCAGCGTAGAAATGGTAGCCTCAAAACACTCTGCTTTGGTATCTACCAAATTAATATGCGATTTCATCGCCTTATTCCATTGTCGAATACATCCTTTCTCTTCTTCACTCAGCCTCAATTTCATGTAGTTCGAAACACCAGGGAGAAGACATTTGCTTTTCATACACGCTCGGGCAATACTCGGTCAACGCATGCCGTAGAATGCGATCTATCTGCTCTGTCGAATGATCGGTATTATTTTATGCCTATCTTGTGAGCGAGGGTTATCATTCCCATGATGTCGGACCTTTCAATGATAAATCTGGAGCTCTGGTTTCGATAAGGATTTGTCCAAGAATCAGTGCGAAGGCCGATCAATAGAGGCAATGTGAAACAGTGACTTCCACCTGCTTGATACTCTACGCCTCCAAAGAGCTGCATCGTGTACAGGAAAGTACTCACAGTATCTTAAACCTTGAACTTCGGCGTCTACAAGTGCGTATCCATGTGTTCTGGTATTGACTGGCATCTGGACACCGTGGTCTAAAGCCTATCACAACAGTCTGGAACTGTAGCATTTTGAATCTGAGCCTCTTGAGAACTTTAACCTTGCGCACTTTCGGCTACTATTGCAACGATGATACTTACTACTGGTTTTTTTTTATCCCAAGCGACACTCAGAGGCCAACCTGGGATTATACTAATCCGACAAAGTAGTAGTATTTATCCGAAGTTTGATGTACGATCGGTTTAGAGCCAGTTGCTTAGGTTCGGTTATTGCCGCTTCTTCAAAAATTCTAGAAATAGAACCCATAGGAAGAATAGATAAACCTTCGCGACCCGAGGAAATCTAATGCTTGTATGAGATACTCATGCTCAACTACAAAAAACGACGGAAATAAAAATTTCATCTATTTTGCTGACCTAGTTCTCTGCCGACTAATGACCTAGGCGACCCATTTGCAAACGCTCGATGCCATAACAACGTTGCAACTGCTGTAAGGCATTTATGGACAAATCCTGTGTTGATTGAACAAAGCGCATGCAAATTTCATTATAGGAGTTTGATGACGTCGTTGACGTCACTGACACTGTTGCTCAGCGAGCAACCACTCACCACAGGAGTTGCTGGAACGATACAAGTTGAAACATGAAAACCTCTGACAAATCAACGAATGATCGGAGAGTCCTCTGAGGCTTGAATACTCATGGACAAACTCCTGGACAAACTCCTTTTGTCTGCTTTTCTGGAAGATGCTTTTCACAGTCCATAGTCAGCAGTTCTAGTTTCATGTATAAATCATACGGCGGATATTTTGTAAAGCGATACGCTGGCTGTTGGATTAACTACAAACCCATAATCTGCCAGGTGATCGTGATTTCCGTATAGAAATCAAAGTATCAGATAGACGAATTCACTTGATAGCCTCAGACAAAGGCTTTACTAGTGAAGTTTTTCTCAAAGAAATAGAAGCCCTGCTCAAAATAAAAAGCAGCAAAACACATAATGCGGCATCAAAAGGCTGAGACTTCCAGACGCATCAACAACGAACTGTGAGACACTGAAGAAGGCAGACAGGTCATGCGTAGCCTTCCTGTAACAAGTTACATTTGTCTCGTTCTGAGCAACTGCGTTTACAGACTAGTTAGGCTGTTCTAGCTCATATTAGAATCAGAACAATCATATAGAAGTGAAAGGACGACAAAGCCGGACGAAAGAGGTAGCTGAATACTCGATCAGCTTATGTTGGTTCAGATCTGAAATGACATCAGTCTACGGTACCATCACTGCGGCGTTCTCGGTAACGAGGCTGGATGACCGCATATTACTACACCTTTCAAGAGGCCTCACGCAACGTTCCGTAGGTGTAACTCTGCCTTTCTGCATCCTGCCGGTGGTCTTTATATGTGGGGGAGGCTGTGCTGATTTCATAACAAGTTCAATGACTGAATAACCATTGCGTATTTGTGACTACATACAAATTATTGATGCCACCGGCGTAGTAGATGCAAGTTCAAGCAGTGAAGTCAGACGAAGAGGCCTCTTACAAGAATAACAATTCTATAAAGAGGCACTCATTGAATCCATGTAGCCTCCGCTACCCTGGGAGCAGGGTTGTTGGACCCTGATCTGTATTCATGGACTCCACGTCTTGCCTCAGAGAATCTTTGCACAGCATCCCGATCCCCTTGACAGTTCAGAGTGTGTGGTGCAATGCTGGGACCACGACTTGGGGCACTGGAAGTAAACAACACGGCAAAAATTTTGTGGTTTGTCACATTTCTCAAGAGATCTTGCAATGCGAGTGGTCCTCGGCTAGATACTGATTCCTGCCGTGAGCCTTAGATTTTGTAAACGAGTTTCAAGGACGTTTGCCTCAAGTTCAGCTGTTAATAGTACTGCATGTCTCTGGGTGTATTGACCCTGGTTTCATGAGACGATACCCCTCGAATAATTACCGTTCAATACCCAATTCCTGAAACTCGAAACTTGGCCATCAGATTATTGAGAACCACACGAAGGAATGTTTCAAGGCAGCGTGAATACGGTGCCGTACGTTCGTAAATGCTGATGCAAAGCTGACCAAGTCTGATCCAAGCAAAGGCAAACCAAAACTTGAAATACAGTCGAAAAAGTGTCATTGTGTCATTACCCCTTAAGATATTTGTTCTCAATGCCAGGCTCGACCTTCTACAATTGTGTTACAGCAACCCACATTGGTTACTGCATGACCGCCTTATATTTCTTGTCTGCATGAGGTCGATCTTGACTGCCATTTCAGAGTAATGCTGCTAAAAAAACTGGTGTTTGAGCCCCTGCTAAGTCTTCCCCGCCGTCCTTTCGTTCGTTTGTCACACATCCACGATGATCGATTGAAACTTATTGGCAGGATGGTGATAGAATACTCACTTTTTTATTTACCGTCTCGTTGCCGACAACAGGGCTGATTGTAACTTGAATGTGGTCAGAAATGTGGTCAGAAATTTGGAGGAAATAATGGCTACTTGACATGGCATTCACATTATTCGGCTTTATGGAGGCTTGGAAAGTGTCCTCCTGGATGAATTTCTTGAAATTTTTGGGTCTGAGTAGTATATCAAATGAGAATCTCAAAAATCTACATCCATGTCGTAAATTATTACGAAAAAAACCAACCGGGATGAATTTCTTGAAAGTCTGAAAAAAGTCCGAGTGGTATATCGAATGAGACTCCGAAAGAAGACCACGTACATACGTATTCTCATATGAGATCAATTCATTGCAAAGGAGGACATACCGTAACTTATTACGAAAAAAACCAAACTATTGACTAAACCTAAACTTTTCCATATCTAGATTTTATTTTCTTCCGCTCCGACTTGGGAGAAGTCGTAGCTACTTACGGCTTACCAACCCCTCTTCCTCATTTGAGGTCGTGCGTGTAGTAGTATACAGAGCTTCCCATTCCCCAATATCTCGCCAAACGAGGGATATCGACGTCTAGATACCCACGAGGCAAAAGAAATGGAAATCCCACGCTGAGATAACCGCGATTAAAATCGGCTTGAATTTGTACATCAAATTGCTAGACTTGGTTTAAGGAGGTCAAGGTGTAAATGAACTGACCTGCCTTGCTTGGATCAGGTCGTCCCAGGGATGCCGAGGGATATTCTTCGGAACTCCAAGGGCTGAAAATCGAGATTTAAAAAAAGGCTCCAAATCCTTCTGATCGAGCGCTCTCTGTACTTGTCTTACGAATCTTGCACTACGCTCTTTCTTCTCATTGAATAAATAAATAGCTTTAGTGGTCCGTTATGAAGGAAGTTTTATTTATACCACCGACTTGAAGTTTCGCTCAGGATGAAGAATAAATTCCCTTTTCCCCACAATTTGTACAAATTCTCGTCACCCTTTTTTCCAACAGGGTGTCAGAGATTTCTCAGGGTTGTTACACTGAATTGAGTAACTAACACCGGAGCTGAAGGTCTAATTCCACCATTACCTTACTTTACACAAGGCATGTCCATAATGATGACCCCAAGACATCGGCATCTAGCTTTTGCGCTAAATAAAAATTTAAAAAACTTTTAGGGGTAAGAGAAGGAGACAGTCATAAATAAATTCACCAGCGGCGGAGAATTAACCTGGGCGACTTATCTTCACAGAAAAACAGCACTTTTACCAGGGAAGGCATAAACAGATAACCAGAGTCGCACGTCTCCCCGATGGATAGTGAGGCTCAGTAATATAACGCGACTGAGATGGTGAGCGCTAGTCGGGCAATATACACTAAGATAGACAATACTGAGACTGAAACAGATTTGTCTCAGATTGTTAGTTGATGAGAATGGACACAAGAGATTTTGAAGGGGATCGAATTCCTGTTTATGACCTCTCTTTACTGTACATATGTTTGGTTTGGAAAATTCGGAACTCGGAAACAACCCACCTTGAATTTTTTGATAACTGCAACAAACTGCCAATTAACTAACTACCTGTCAAGTTTAATACCCCCAGTGATACAAATACCCGAGCCTCTCTTTTTTGTTCACCGGTTTTTAACCAAAGATAGTATTAAACATATGTTCCTACACATGTCCCCCAAAAAATCTTGAACATGTGCTTTTTGGGGAGAACGTGTATTTGCGCCTTTCAGCGAACAAGTGGGCTACGCAATAAGAATAGCGATTGACGTCGCCTTTTTCTGCTTCTCCTCGGTTCATCAAATAAAATGGTACTTTTTTTGAATGGTTCGCCCGGGGAGTGATTCACTAGAGCCGGTTTATTGAAAACATGAGCTTGGAGTGGGTTAAAAACAAAATATTTGCATCATACGTTTGTCTGCAAAATAACCATCTTTTCGCACCATGTTTCTGCCCGAGGAAATTAGCGTGGTGTTGGAATGAGTTAATCCATGCTTCCGAGGTTTATCCTATCTGGCCAACCATCCAAATCGTCTTGAAAAGAATTTTTTGGAATCACCATCTCTTTTTCTTTGATGACGATGGACGATGTGACGTGGGGAAGGGACGATTGATGGGCGTCAATTTCATTTTTACCTCGTTCGTTTAATACATACGCCCGTTGGTAGAAAACATTCCTTTTCTTCCATGCAGAGACAAGAACTCAGCAACGGTATATGGTACATCAAGATTGAAGCTGGAGCTACTCCACCAGCTTGGCATTCAACAACACTAGAAGGAGCTTCTCAAGGAGTGGCTCAGAACGTTATAACTAGCGCCTTCCTCACAGATGTGGTTCCCAAGTCATTCATTCAAATGACATTGTTATGATATTGTTCATGTTCAAGGTCAGATTCATTTCATTGTATCTAGTTCGAAAAACACTAGAACACGAGTCGACAAAAGCGACTAATATGAAGAAGAGAAGGAATGAGACGCCTAGTGCGTTTGAGATAGACATGAGATCGTAAAAGCATCGTAAAGTGTTGCGATATGCATGATGATAGGAAGCCGACTAGCAGCCACGACTAGGAAGAAAGTAGATCCGGGAGAATTCAAGGCCCTACCACAGACGTCGAGCAAGGAATGCGAAAAGAACACGGAGAGCAAGTGACGTGATGGAAGAACTGTTAATACATGTAGAATGCATTGAGAAAAAGAAAAAAAAGGGTATCGCGATGTCTTTGACAGTCGTGGGCGTTGCATGGATAAGAATAAGAGATGCTGATGCTGAACAACATGAAGGCATGGAGATGAAAAATCCCTTGAAGATGCGATGTGATAAAATAAAAGATGCGAGAGACGAGTTCAATGAGATGCCATGAAGGAATGTACGCGGTGCTTGACGCGTCGTTGTGCGCGGAAGACGCTCAAGTTGAAAGCCAGACAGAGAGTCTGCCATCTGCGCTGGAAGACTTCGCCACATGTAGGGACGTACTCTTCCTGTTTGGGCTGTGGAAGTGTGGGGAGGAAGGAGGACACTGGGTCCTCGTCGCATGTCTGTTGTTCGCCTTTTTCCTTTCTCCTTCGCTTTAAGACGCTGGCCCATGACTTTTCATGCAAGGGCTCTTGGCTGAGAACGGTGGCTGCAGAGCTGTAGGAAGTCGGAGGAGAGTAATCTGCGAGAGCTGAGGGGCTGTAATAGCTAGTGTCGCGGCGGTGGTGGTGGTGAGAGACGCGACGGTGAGCCCAGACAGTGGAGTAGGCATAGCCGTCTGAGAGGCGGCGGTCATCATTGTCGTCGTCGTTGTCGTCGGCATTGTCAGTGGGGAGAGAGGCGGAGGAGAGGGCGTGCCAGTGGGGCGGAGGCGGGGAGAAGGGGCGGTAGTCAGGGTCGTGGAAGTGGCCACGGCTGTCCTTGACTGCAGGAGCATATTTTGCATGGGGAGAGTCGACGGGGTGGAGGAGGGAGATGTCGTCGTTGGCTGTACTGTGCCTCCAAAAAAGTCCCATTTTTTCTGCACCGACCTCCTTGTGCATTCCGTCCTTTTATACTCTCCCAACCTGACCCGGTTCGCTCGGTTCATCCATATCCCCTCGGCTCACTAAGTCTCCCGGCCCGTGAGCCACTCCATTCTTTGGAAGAAGGATTTATGACTCCATTATTTTATTATCAAGAGATAAGCTTCTTCGACATATGGTCAACGTTAACAGGTGATTTTTGCACATATCTCCAATATTCCCATTCGCCACAACACCAACTCCAGCGGAAATCACAAGAACCTATGCCACTTCCCCCCAATCGTGGCACTCAACTCGTGGCAATATTGCTGTTTCAATTATGCTAGTAGGAGAACAACCACGTATACTTTCCATGATAACTCTTTTCCATCAAGTGGTTCATGCCATCTCCACATCATCATCATATCATCATCACCATATTATCACCAGCACCATCGCCACCGCCATCTGGTTTTATTCTGTTCATCTGATGACAGCAAGTAGCTGCTCATCTACCAGGTGCAACACAAGGGAGTTGCCTACTATTTCTCAGCCGAAATACTTCTAGGATTGTGCACGAGTCATTATACACGCATATACATATATCCACATGAACAAAGAACATCAATGAAGTCATAAGATGAATAGATGGTCGGTCATTTGTTATCGGCAATGGTTTCAGCACAAGGGGTAAACCATAGATCATCAATAAGCCAATAAGCCATGGGAGAAACGGCGAGTTTTCAAGAGACCGTGATCGGCAAGGAACAGGTGGACAATAGTCCCGGGGTTTTACCAGCCCCTTAATACCATACATGGTTATTACAATAGGAAGAATTCGTTAATCTCCATGGAGCAATACATTCTGTGTTCGAACGTATAGTCAGTGTGTCATCAAATCACAATATCAAACAGCATGTAGTGGTTGCTTTGAAAAAGATCGGGGTGCACTTTCAAAGTATTAGCGATGTACGAAAACCGCTTATCAGGGGTTTCGGTTCGTCGAGCGCTACGCGATTGCCGTAATCTCTTTGACCAACTTACACACACAGCGAGTGCTGTATATCCACTGTCCAGTTGCCCACTTGTATCACTATCACGAAGCACCGGAAAGAATAGACACTTGCTTATGATATGAACTGGTTGAAATGTGAGTTTGATTTAGTGGAACCCTATCCACCCGGACAAACTATGACTCGTGTCTGTAATAATGAAAGAACGTTCTATGCCTCGAGGCACTAACCATCTCATGTAAAACGAGAGAGACGGAGCTTGCTGCATCATCCACCTATATTATAACTACGCTTATCTCCGCAGTCCCTATGTCTGAGGACTTGACTAGCATCTGGCCAATTTCGTCCTTCTCTGTTCTATTCTGGAGCATAACACGTCAAGCTTTATCAGGCCATGTGTCTGTGGGGTTCTGTATCGACTTTCCGTGGAAATCAAGGGTGGAAACCAGGCAGAGTACGTACATTTTGGGAAGGTTCTCTTCTGACAGACGGACCAGACCCGATAAGAGAGGCTGTGTGTGGCAGCCAAGTAAAGGGGTGACATTCAGACCTCAAACTTTGAAGAATGCTGAGCGACATTGCATGAAATAATCTGAATGGTATGCCTATGCCTTGATGAGAGGCAGGGGATAACAAAGACGTGTAGGTAGGGAGAAACCTTGTGGTTTGGGAATGTCGATAGGCGAGGATGGTATCGTCTTTCTGCATTCGATATTTCATTCAAATTTGGACAAGAAGAGACATGATTTAGCGGTATCACTATGTCAGGAATCAGACTGGGTTGGTTTAATCTTATCGTGGCCTCGAGGCTGGCCCTTTCCAATCTAATCTAATCTAATCTCTCGAAGCGTGCCTTTTGCATCCTCCTCTTTATGGTTTTCTTGCATGGTTTCTTGGTCCTTCTGACCGGAAAGTGATCATTTACAATGAAAAGAGGTGTGATGTCATCTTCAGAGGTCGTCACTTAACAGGTGTATATTATTTCAACTTCAGCCTTATTTATTGGGGACCGGGACCTAGAGTTTTATGTACCCATACTCGTAACGATTCTCATTTGTTTCGCCTCGCTTCTTCATTTTGCTCGGAGTAGGTAGTACCAAGGTGATCATCGACATCGTCCTAATAATAATAAAAAGCCCTCAGAGCTACACTTTTGCCAGAGCAATATTGCATTCATATCAAAATGATCGAGACTGTGCCTTGTCCTAATACTCTGCTCCTCACCGAACGCAGATAAGACGGCTCGGGTAGAAAAGGGTGAAAGAGAGCTAAGTATTCGACGTTCTTATCTCTTTTAAATCCTCGACTTACGTATTTTAGATTTGTCGAGGAAAGCTCAAGCAGGAAGAGTAGTGGTACCAGGTACCTCACTTGTCATAGCTACTACATCATCGCATCATGGGCGTTGCGTTGTCCACTTGTCTGATTGCTAAGCCTCCTCTCCTTCTTTGTCATCCCTTGTCTGTCGCATCTAGGAAGTGGTTCTCGAAGATGTCAATGAGTAATGAAATTGGTATTCTATTGAGTTGTTATTCTTTTGCCCACGCCCTCGTCGGGCTTCTGGTTTCCAGGAAAGGATGTGGACAGATATTGGTTGGCTCTCACAGATTTTAAAACCACTTTCCCAAGCTGCTAGTTGGTCTGATCTTCGGAGATGAGCAAATAGGCGTACATCTATCCATCCTCTTGAGGCTTTAGGACGGGTGTAAGGGAAGGTCCCGAATGAGATACGGAGATTTGATGTACTTCGTAGACCGGGTGAGCTCTATATGAACGTTGAATTTTTTCGCTCATCTAGCCTCGAAGACGATCAGTCTACCTGTTGTTCTTGGTCTTTGATGTCCTGAGGGCAGGAGACGAGGCTTCATTTTCGTATAATTGTATTAGGCAAGACCAGCTGAAGTTCATAGGCGGTCTACTGGGAGAGATGTACGATACACGTGTTCCCAACACCAGGAACCCAACATACACCTATTTTTTTTCGTTCCGGCTGTCAAGTTTCACCTAGGTTCTGACAATAGATCCACCACAACATCGGCTATATCAGCTGTGCTCTCCAGACTCTGGGTTTGTCTATCTTGGACTCTCAGTTCAAAGCGCGTGCAGGAGTGTTTACTCTCCGGAAGCCGGAAGCCCGTTCTCATTTAGCTCAATCTCAACCATATGGAAATCCTACCTTTCTCCGTAATCTATCCGTCTATTTGCCTTCAAAGATGGTACGTATCCAACCGGATATTTGTATCGCCAAGACAGATTGTTAGGAGTAGGGGAGCTTCATTGGACTATATCTGGTACGCGCCGCCAAAGATTTTGACTTCTGGGTGCTTCTACTCATCTATCTTGTTGTCAAACTCTGTATTCCGTCGTTGGGTGCTCAGAAAAGCAGTGGTTCGAAGGGACTCTTTTCAGGGTTCGCAGTTTGCCATCAAAGGACAGGGTAATGAACTTTACCAGGTACAAATTGACATACCAAGCATTGTAACTTGTATTCAGGATGGCTCTAGCGACTACGGGTTCTATCAAGTTCTGCTTCAGTTGGAGGTCACATGCATTTCTGAGCCTGATGTCGGATCTGTTTTAGGAAGTTCCAGGAAGGCCTGCTTACACGCAAGCAACTTATCAAGTCTGAAGTCCAGCTGAAGAGGTCAAACGATGGCCTCTTACCTGGATAAGAATATACAAACCTTGTCAATCAGTTGATTCAAGTCTTTTCTTTTTTCCCGCGGCAGGTGGCGACTGACCAAATATTGTTATTCTTTATATTCACTTTCGACTCACCTATGTTACAGCCTTGCCCGGGCTCAAATTATAGTATAGTCGAAGAGACCTGACCACACATTCCACAAACAATCTCTCATAGCCAAGTTATGGATTTAGCCTGTAGACAAGTGTATTGTGCCAATGGGTTATTGAAGTGACGGTCAGTTATAGCTCAAGAGACGTGGCAGAAGCTAGATTGTCAGAGATGTATTTGAAATGGAATTATATCGTGAATGATGGGGTGAGGGAAGGGTAATTCTGTTACATAAATAGAATACTTTCTCCCCCTCATGATAAACATTCCCCAAATTCCGTAGAAAAAATGGAGATGAAAATGTTGTTATGTTCTTGGATTGTTGGTATGTTTTTTTCTTGAGAACAGAAAGATAAGTGCGCGGAACCTTCAGGTTGTCGGTGTTTAATTATCACTAATTTGTTCCTTTTGAGTGCTAAAATCATGTTTTAATAAGAGAGCACGCATTTGTCTGAAGTTTGGTCCGTGTTGCTTTTATTCAGATATACAATATCTGTGCAACTCGAATGAGCGGACAATATGGTATTTGATTATAATCTTTTGATTTCATCAGCACATCCATATCTGAAAAAAGAACTCAACATGTTTACAGGCACATTTGTCATTGCAGAAGCCCTCAGTTCCTGCCAGACCAAACTAACCATGTTCATGCATGGCTCTATGAGCTGTGTTGTACCTTGTTTTGTTGATACTGGTAGCACAATGAATCATCTGAATGAGTTCAAGGTACCTGATTTTTTCCTGGAAATCAATTGTTTTGATCTCACATTATTCTGGTCATAACTATGCCATGATGTTGATCTAATCTCAATGGTGATCTCAGACTGCCAGTGCTAGAAGAACAGAATGCACAGTAGCATGGTGCAGTGTGGACAACTGGCAACCACTTACCTATAGTGAATACTATAGGGAAGATTGTCACATCTTGTGTTCTGACCTCATCCTGTTGTAGCAACTACTAGTCAAGATGACCAATAGACTACTAAGTAAACTTATAAGCTGAGTATCTTGTGGGGATCACAAGAGAACTTGATAAGGAGTCTCTGATGTATTTCTATGAGTTCACCACACTATTACCACAAGGTAAACATGCTTCTAATATCATTGTTCTAGTTTCTTCTACTATATCCCAGACCTATAATATCATATTACATGATGCATCATGTGACTGCAGTCATGTGCCTCTTCATTGTTCAAAAAGACAAGAAAAGTAAATTAAAATAAATTATTAGTATCCAAGTGCATCATGATACATTTGTCCTAATTCACAGATAACCACTTATCCTCATCTATGCTTCTAAACCTCTTCCAGTGCAGATCAAAGCTATCCATTCCACTTCAAATGTTCTCCCCAGTCCAAGACAACTCTATGGATCTTCCTCTTTTAACATCTAAAGATTACTAGTAATTAGGGTAACTTGCTTAGCAGTTATATTCCAGATAGCTATCTTCTTCTAATGTTAACAACAACAAATTTCACTACCTTCTGGTGGTTTTCCACCCTCTAAGTCTCCAGTCCTTGATCTGAAATATATAATCAGTATAACTTATAGAAGTACAGTATATAAGCTGAAGTCAAAGATTATTTTGCTTCATCTTCTGCATTCTCAGATAATGCAAACTACTTAGTTCTGAACTTCTGAGATACCTTTTCCAGATCTTAAATAATGAGGTATGAACTGTATTTAACAAAAGCATGAGTGATAATAGAAGATAAGTAGTATTAGTAGTAATTCAACTTATGTGAAAATTTTACATTGACTACCTAATTAGTACTACTGATCATGAACCAAATACTTAGTAAGCAGAATGCTTTGCAACACTCTCCTCACTTAATGTTGTAACAACTACTGACCAAGATGGTTAATAGCATACTTAAGTAGTTTTATATTACTATTACAAGTTCTACTCTAAACTATATATGTTGTCTATAAGTTTACTGTTACAACTCAAAGACCTTAGAGTTGGTCAATGAACAGAATCTTGTATTAGGGTTAACACAAGAGAACTCAATAGAGAACTCTATATAGAATTGTCTGCCTTATATACTAAAATCCCATAGTCTATACTACTACTACTTTAGCCTATCTTAACTGACCATGTGTTTGTCTTAAGGTCAATATGTGTTAAACATGTTGTATGACATCATCTTTCCAGAACCTTCTATATTCTTCTATTGCTACCATGTGACTTGTGACTGTTACTGTTACTGTGTGACTGTTATATTATGCTAAACTCTAACCTCTGTTTCTAGAATAGAAACTAAAAGAAAAGAAAAGAAAAATATGAAAAGAAAAGAAAATTAAAAGAAACTTTGGGTCCAAACTTTGTAAGTCTGACATCTACTATACTGTTATTACAAGGTATATATACTATAACTATATCTTTAACATTATTATTTTAGTTTCTTTTATTATTTTTAAACTTATAATATCACATTCATGTGATACATCATGTGACCATGGTCACATATCTCTTCATTGTCTAAGAAATAAAAGAAAAAGAAAAATCAAATTAAGGAAAATAGATAAAAAGAAAAGAAAAGAAAAATAATATAAGGGTTTAAGTATACTATGACACTTAAGATATCAGCTGTTAAGTAATAGAAGTAGAAGAAGAAGAGCCTAAAGTATCTTCAAGCCAAGAGATGAATAGAAATAACTAAATAAGACTTGATTAAGGTTTTTAGTCAGAATATTAGTAGAATTTTTTTTTCCATTAATATGATATTGTTATAATCCAAGAGTTAGAGAATGAAAATAACTATACATCACTTCTTTCTCTTTTACTACCATCTTGTATAGTAGTGCTCAACAGTAAATTAGCAAATATATTGTTTCCTTTTGATTTTAGTTTACTTTTTAATCTACAGGTTTATCATAGTAATATGGCCATGGATATGGAAGTCAATACTTCTAGAGGCAGGTCAATCAACTCAAGTACTAATAGCTCTAGGGTATTGTTAGTGCACTTTAATACATCTTTTATTATATATACAGAGTATTATGGTTCAAATTTCTTAGAGCTAGAATAAGAATAGGATACTGAATTGG
>Ga0157368_1000253_pt1 | contig 26058 bp, 21 predicted proteins | sample AttbisABBM3_FD_113146 | JGI IMG/M metagenome (GOLD analysis project Ga0157368, IMG submission 113146) | Fungus gardens microbial communities from leaf cutter ant in Botucatu, State of São Paulo, Brazil - Atta bisphaerica ABBM3 | ecosystem: Host-associated > Fungi > Mycelium > Unclassified ... | reverse complement strand
TCAGCGGGATTGAACTTGAGAGCAGTAATGGTTTCGACGGAGGTCTGGAAGGTGAGGTTGGAAATTGATGATGTTCTACAATGAAAAGAACAGTGTCATCCAAAGTTGATTTGAAATATCGGCAGATAATTGGGACAAACTGTTCCAAGGTAATAGCAATACAGAGACATACCTCGTCTCGTCCCAGATTTGGAGGGTGTCCGAGGCAGTTGCAAACAGGCGGTCTGATCGATGGTGATCGACAGCACTAGAAAAATTTAGATGCAGGAGGGTCATGAGTCTTGACATCTATGCTGATCAAAGCTATTAACCTGGGAGCTCACTTGAAGGCAGTTTTTCCAGGAAAAATACTCAGGGGCTTTGGGTGTGTGAACATGCAGACATCACAGAAATTATAACCAGGTCAAGATAACGGATGAGCTCACTTGCAAAGGTCGTTGAGGTATACACGCACCAGGACATTATCTTCACTGCTATTATCACCGACTGACCACAGCTTCACCGTACGGTCGACGCCGCAACTCAACAACCTGTCGGCCGAGGCATAGCATAGCTCAGAAACTTTGCCTTTATGCGCCTTGGGAATTTTGGCAGTTATATGCCTTGATGATAGGTTGTGCATGATAATATCTATTGCGTTTTTGGTTTTGTAAGTCAAAATGTGCGCCAGTCAATCTCATATGATACTGAAAAAACCCGAGATGCGCACCACCACCCCAACTCCCACTGGCGACGTTTACGAGCGAATCAGGTTGTTTGGCCATCGACTCTATTGCATCCGTATGCCCCTCTAAAGCAGTAATAAACGGTTTTGCAAATATTCTATCCATTTTTGCAGCATTAAGTGCGCGAGTACGCTCTCGGGCCCGTGCAAAAGGATGCATGAGGGGGTCTAGGTTCCGGGATTGAGGAGTAGGGTCTCCAGGACGTGTAGGCAGGTGCTGTTCAGGAGCATGTTGCAAGACAGATATCCGCTATTCATACGAGTTACACTATGTGGGCCAAATGTCGTCCAGGAGCAACTCACAACCATATCTGAGGCAACACAAGTCGTGGAGAAGAGAAAAATAACTCGCTTATCTAACCAGATGTTACCTGACAACAATTTTCATCTCTCGACTAATAACCTCTCTCGTGGAGGACCCATGTTTTCACGTTTCACAGGGGTAGTAACCATGCATAATATTAATGGATTGATGTGCCTATGCTAGCAACCCATCCGTAGATGCAAGAGATCAGCATCTTGTCGCCTATCTTGCCTTCTGCCTTTCATTCTTCCCTTTCTTCTTTCGTTCTTTTTCCTTCTTGCCCTCCTCCAGCTTGATTGCTGGGTCTTGTGGCTCAGAGATTCAAGGCGATCTGATTCTGCAGCAGGTTCTGCTCTGTTAGCTTTCTATGCGTTCATAACACTCTAAGCTGAGGAGAACCCACGGTTTTGAAGCTATGTCATCGGCTGCTCAGACGTTCTCTGCTACCACCAATCTCAATCCTGAGTCCTGTATTTCACTAGCCCCCAGCCTCCGTTGCTATTATACCGGACGGTCAACTGAAATTCACCACTCTTTGTTGATTATACCTGTTGTGTTAGAACTCGTCTTCTCAATTTCCTTAGTTTTCATCTGTTGGCACTCCGGTTGGTAAGTTTATTCTTTCCAGTGGCTTGTTAGACGGACTTATGCCCATTGCAGGCGACATCTCCTTCTGGTTGCCGAGGGAGGGATCGTTTTTCTTCTTTCTCTTGTTGAGGCTTTTCTTTGCATCTTACCCGCTGTGCGGGATAGTATCCCAATATTTAGAGCTGTGGATGAATTAGTAGGCGAGTTTTATTTTTATTTTTTAGCTTTCTCGCAGTCCTGAACCTCCTGAACCTCCTGACCCATAGGCGCACTTTCGTTCATCCAACTCCTTTTTTATATGTCATTTCTATATGCTTGGGTACAAAGCCAATGTTTTCCAATTGTTCCTCGCAAGTTTCGGAAAATTGCGAAATTACTTCTATTGATGTTTATCCCCACCGTAATTGCAGTGAACATGATTGCTTCGTTCGTCGGTGTTTCTTATGGTATGTTCATTCATTGAGCTGTCCTGTCTTGCTTGTATTGATGACTTGCAGCCCATGGCCCAAACCATGTCACTGTTACCTTCCGTGATAATAGAGCTCGTTTCGTTTGGCCGTTCTTCTCTTCTATCACTCTTGCCCTTTTCGCCCTCTTCCAGGCCTCTTGCCTCTGCTTCGCTTGTTATCGGCTCATCATTGCACTCCTTGTTCAACGGCAAATCGAAGTGAAGTCAAAAGATGCTGCAGTGCTTTTCCGAGGGACTGGGTGGATTAACATCGGTATCAAATTTGGTGTTATTGAGACTGCAACCGGATTTCTGTTCTTCGGTATCCCGATTGCGTATGTTAGGAGGGCGTTGAGGATGCTTTCAAGAGCTTTTCTCTGTATTGGAGTTGCCAAGGGGTGAGTAATCTCAGACTTGTTTTCCCGTTGATTTCAAAATAATATCTCTGGATACTTAAGTACGGACGCGATAGAGGACTTCAAAGCATTTCGCGACCAGCTGGCATCTAAGTCCCCGGAGTGGAACTTTCAACGGCATAAATCCAGGCAACCCATCTCCAACCCTTATTTACGCCTGGTTCGGCAATCACTGCCCAGAAACACCGTACCTCATGTTGCTCCACAAGATTCTGCCATTGACTATAACCTTCACACACGCTTTAATGAGGAACCGCATCTATATGCAGCCGATGCTTTCTTGACCGCCGAGAGGAGTAATAGCACACATGAGAATATGGAGCCCCTCATCCCAGCGCCAGTTTCTAAACTATTTCCGAAACTGAGCATGATAACAGATCTTTCAGGGGTGTCTGATTTTGTGAAGACTAGAACGGGGGGAATGTTTGAACGCTCACCCAGACGAATGACAACCAATCACCGATCCGAGTCGCCTGCATCGCCTCTTCGATATTTTCGTATCAGACTCCCAGCGACCACGATCGTCACCCAGAATATTGAATATCAACATAGGAGTGTCAGTGCGACGTCTCATGAATGGTGCTTGTACAACGTTGCCCCAGCACATTCAAACACACATGAATCTATGAATGAATCTCCTGGAACGCTTGAGACACCTACCGTTGCACCCTATGATCACACTCAGAGCTTCGGCCAGTCTTCTTTCGAGTTAGAGCCACCTACTCCGGCCTACTTCGAAGACTCGACATGGCGACTGTCCAACACTTCCCGAATATCAGATATCTCTGCTACTCAAGCAGAAATTGTCGACATTTCACGCCGGACACTCTCGTTCACAAGCTATAAATCTTCCCTAGCAAAACCAGTGTTGTACTCTGTTCCGGGGAGCGAGGCTGATATGGCGCTATCTGGTGCAGGTTCTGCTCCTACTACTCAGACGCCCCAGAGGTACTTGCAAAAACCGAGGCCTGCTCTCCCTGAAGCGGATAGAACCGCACAGTTCAACCTGTCCAATTCTCGCAGACCCTATCCTTCCCGCTCGTCCTCCCCTGTGCATCACTCACCTGTTCCGGTACGTTCATCTGGATCCCAATCCACTCAACAACGGGCAAAAATGTTTGCGCGAGGGTCTATCATCGACGAAGATGACATCGCCCTTTTACCTATCGATGAAGGAGGCTACGGTGCTGACAGAAAAGCAGACGAGTCCATCACTCTCTGGCATAACGTTGATAGTGCGCCCGAGATGCTCCAAGCGATTCGCGAATTTGCAATGAAGTTTCCTGGTCCACCGTCGGAAGCACCTGTTGCTGATATCGGTTTCCATTCATCTGGATTGACTCCTGTAAAGGAAAGGCATGTGGCTCATTTTATGAGTGGGCAAAGTCGTGTTCAGGTTGAGAGTGTTGCAAATTTGATAAGGCACAGCAAAATAAGCCTGGATAGTATGGATACGATAGAAATGCTGAGAACAAGAATTCCTGCGGAATTGAAGATGAAAGGAAGGGCTGCATGCGATTCTACTGATACCCCGCTTCCTCCCATTCCTGGTCAAGAAGTACAACAACTACCGCAACCACAACCCATGGGAAGCGCTCTACGATTACAGCCACTTCGGAAATTACCATCACCGGAGCCAAGACCTGCTCTTGTTGTAAACGTAATTGACTCATTTGATAGTGACACTAGTTCTCCTACGATACCCAACGAGCTTTCAATGCTGAGGCATCCACAGTCAATCATATCTGCCGCGCATCCCACGAGGCACAATTCCGGGACTATGACGTTCGCTTCATCTGTCTTACCATTATCCCACAACCCGAACCCACACATTACTCTTTCGACTCAACCATCGTTGGGTGTTACGGATTTCGGTACAGCGTTGAACGAGTGGAATGTCACTGGGCAAAGAACTTCTGAAACGAGTGATCTACCCAGTATGGAGATGACAAAAAGGTATGAGCGTGATTCGAGCGTTCAAGATCGTGCAGAGCTTGGTAGGCAACAAGAGAGACATCAGCAAGCCGATAGCACTGTCTCGCATGACGTCAAGAGCCTTGATGATTTGTCAGGGCAATTTTACCAACTTCGTCAACCGCGGAATGCCGATACTACTCCATCAAAGATGAACCATATCATAACGTAGGAAATGCTTGTGCGGAAGTTTTAAGTGGTATAACAGTGGTTATCAGAGAGTCTGATAATACTGTTAAGTAGGGTGTGGATCAAGTGCTTATCCATAAAGTTGTGACTGAAATAATGATGGCCTCAACTTATGTATTGTACCAACTACTTGCTATATAGTCATAATTTCAGACAGAGTCAGAGTTGGGAGAGTATAAGAAGAAGTGAGTTACTTAAGTTTGATTATTAGACTGAGAAAAGTACAAAGTATCTACTTTGTCAGAATTGAAGATAGTGGACTGTTTATTTTTGTTTCTTTTCTCTTTTCTATTTTCATTTTTATTTTTTATTACTTAGGGTTAGGGTTAGCATAATGTCACACATGACTGTCACAAACTGTCACATGTCAGTCACATGTCACAAAAGATCATAGAAGGTTCCAGAACAATGATATCATACTTGTTATGAACTCAAGTCTTTTAGGATTAGACAAAAGAACAACTCTTGTATTGAGTAACACAAGAGAACTCGATAGAGAACTCTTCTACAAATTAGTCTACCTTATATAGTCCTACAGATGGTCCATGCTAACTACTGTATACCCTACCCTAAACAACCATATGTAGTCCATGAGGCCAACATGTGGTGTTCATGTTGTATGATGTCATTCATTCTTGAATCTTCTACTAAATTCTTCTGAGTTCCATGATCCATCTTGTGACTATGCCATCAGATTGTGACTGATGTGACAGCATGACAGATCAGTCCTAACCCTAGTTGTTCTAAAAATAGAAAATAGAAAATAAAACGGAATGAAAATAAAAATGAAAAGTAAAATAAAGAAAACACTAAGTTTACTGTTTGTGAACTTAATGATACTACATGTTAACAGCATGTAATATATATATTCTTTAGAGTAGGCTAGGTTTAGTATAGCATAGACTATCAGCCAAGTGTATTTAACTTCACTCTATAAGTTTTAAGTTGTAATATACTTAGCCTTAAATACTAAGTACTTTAGTTAAAACTATAGCTAAGAAAATACTATAGAAAAATCTTTAGACAATACAATAATCTAAAGTCTAGATAACAAGTTACTAGGTAATGAAGCACAGAAACTTGATCTATACTAAAGTTATATATAGATACAGAAAACACTTAGGACTAGTAAGAGACTTTATCAATGAGTAGAAAACAAATATTTTGGATGTCTCAGAAGTAAATCTATAATATTAGATTAGTAATATTCTAATAGATTGGAAAAGATTGTAGAGTATTTAGAATAGCTATTGTTAAAGACATGTACTCAGTCTGGACATGAAGTTATGTAAATAACTGTATTTTGTACCTATTAGAGATATGTACTAAGTACTACTATGTTACATTCTATCTTCTAACCATATCCATTCTAACCCACAGATAATCTCCTTCCTCTCATCTGTATTCCTCAACCTCTTTTGGTAGATCATATCTGTTTATTTCACCTAGAATATTCTCACTAGTCTTGATTAACTTCATAGACTTAATTCCACCCAAAAGTCCATGGTTATTTCACTTTATTTGAGTCAAAATCTGTGGTCATATTCATCTGTATCTATTGTCTAATTATCTCCTTCAAACTCCACAAATTTACTCGGACTTTATGCAGAGTTTTTCCCTCTCCAAATCTGAACTCCTATATAGTGTTTCACTAATGAAACACTCGCTCAGAGATCTGTTTTAGTTACTCCTTTTGTTATTTTATGTATTTAAGGCTGGTAACCTTTTTGTAATAGCTAGCCTGATAATTGACTAAAAGTTGACACTAAATCTCCAGTGTCAATGGCGACGTACTTTACCTCTCTTCTTACAACTCCTTACAAGACCAATCTCTGAAATTGCAACCATGCGGCTTGTAGGTGGCACAACACATAAGTTGAAGCCAAGGTCGTTCTGACAAGTCTGCATCACCAAGCTTATTGCAGGAGTTTCTACACTCTGTGAATGTCCAAGCCAACTCCATGGACTTTCATCTTCAAGTGCAAACCACACCTAACAGTTAGCAACAACACATCTTGCTAAGTTTCCAAGTCTCATTCTGAAATATGTGACCAGTGTAACTAGTAGAGACATAGCATACAAGCTGAAGCCAAAGGTTATTTCTGATCTGCCTTCTGCATTCTTAGATAATACATAAATCACTTATTTTGGACTTCTAAGATGCCCTACTGGATCTCAAATAACAAGGTGTGAACCATATCTAACATACTATTAGTCTAAGTCCTTTACTAAATAAGTTGTTATGATCTTTACCTTATATTCTACAGATGTTTGTTTTATGGTTGATATGTCCTAAACATATGTTAGGGTTCATTTCATATTTAACTTATAGTTACTGTAATCTACTGTGTCTTACTTGTTCTTTATGTTTTATCAGTCAGTATTTTATATAGTAGTAGAGATCTCATCATGTTTTCCTCATTTTTTCCTTATGTATCACTCATGAACATTATATGCTTTTCTTATAGTCTATAGGTATATATGATAATAGATACTATCGTATATTGATTATCTTCTTACTTTTTTCTCAAGTCTTTGTCTTAGTTGCAACCTGAGCCAAGCTTAGGATTGTAATATTTGGTAAAGCATCATTAGGCTCACCTTGCAAAAGGAGAGTATGTTGTGGTTAAGCTATTAAAGAAACATTGAAACAACATTTGTAGTAAGATCACAGATAAATAGTTAAACTATTAGAAGAATAGTAATAAGACAATATTGTAGCAGAGATTATGGATAGAACAGATAAGACCAGACACAGATAATTATGGTAGAAACTATGGACAGATAAGATGGACAAACACAATCAAGAAGCCATTAGTATTGAGATACTAAAAGAGATATTGGGATTATTGAGGATTACTAAAGAATATGCCTTAGATAGAAACAGAACTATAGAACTAACATCAGAAGAAATATTAACAGTACCTATACCAGCAGTACATAACAAGATAGCATAGACAGTTCTACCAAAAAACATAATCTCAGACCTAGAGTAGTTTAATGATGACCAGACAAAGTTTGAAGACTAGTGGAGAGAAATCTGATTATTTTTCAAGAGCAACAGAGTTGTAGCAATAGACAATAATATTATAGCAGTACTAGCCTGACTTAGAGGAGATGTAGCAGAAGTCTATATATAGAAGAAGACAATATCTAGGATTGGGACAATTTTGTTAAAGAAGTCAAGACACCATTCAGCGCAAGGCAGCAGATACCAAATAGAAGATTGAAATATTCAAGTAATATTATATCCAATTTCAGTCATCTATCCTTATTTCTTTATCTATACTTCTTAAATACTTCTAGTGTAAATTAACTCTCTCCATTCCCTCTTAGATGTCCTTGCTGGTTCTTATCAAACTTCATAGACTTTATTTCCAATATCTAAAGATTACTAGTAAGCTAGGGTAGCTCACTCAACAGTCTTTATTTTAGATAACTACTCTGGGTAGTATATCTAGTATATAAACCAGGAATTTACACTGTATTAGCTTATCCTGAAAATCAACTAAAATTAACATACTCTTTTAGTGTTGGTAATAACATATCTTGCTATCCTCTAGTAGTCTGAGTCCACTAAAAGTTTTCCAAGTTCACTTTTAAAATATGTAACTAGTATAACTAGTAGAGGTATAGTATATAAGTTAAAGCTAAAGGTTATTTTGATTCTGTCTTCTTAGATAATACACAAAATAACTATTTTCGACTTCCAAGATGTCTTATCAGATCTTGGATAATGAGGTGTGAACTGCGCTTAACAAGTAAGAAAAGAAATACATTACAGACTTTATTGGAATACCCACCCATAGTAGTACTAGAGTCACTTAAGGAGTGAAAGATGGCAATTACCTCAGTCAGACAAGGATATAAATCTATAGAAGGCAAACAAGACTATAGTATAAGATCAGAAATTATCTATGGAAGAAGAGAAGGATCTATGAATATTGGAAAATTCAAAGATAACTACAACAAAGATGAGAAGCCTAGGTATTTCAACTACAATGTCTATAGATATATAGCAAAGGATTGTTGAAAGCTAAAGAAAGAAAAAGAGACTAGGAAGTACTATAAGTGTCAAGATCGCAGGAAGTGGACTTAGTTTCTTTTCTTTTTCTATTTTCTTTTCTATTTCTCCTTTGTTCTATTTTTAGCATGTAGGGCTAGAATTAGAGATAGCATGGTTTACGTGACCAAAGAGGATTCTAGGAGGATGACATCATACTACATGGGGACCTCATGGCTAACACATAGTTGTTTAGGGTAAGTTAGAAATAACTAGCATGGACCATGAGGATTCAGTATAAAAAGGTAGACTATTCTGTACAGAGTTCTCCATCGAGTTCTCTTGTGTAAACCCTATACAAGGTTACTTCACTGTTTAACCCTAAGGACTTTGATTCATAACAACAAGTGTAATAAAGTAGAATATCTTACAAAAAACTATAGGTCAGGATAGAAGATGAAGAACAAAAGTATATAGGAGGAATCAAAAGATGAAAACAACAACAAAGAGGAAAGTTTTGTTAAAGGTTCAGAGTAGATATAATACAACAAATCTCTATACATAGTAAATTCCTAAAGAATTGATGTGTTATTCTACAAAAAATATAACAAAGAAAGAGAACTCAATGTGTATATAAATATGAAGACATCAAACAGAAAGAAACTATAGTTCAAGACATTAGTTGATTCAAAATGCATTCATACTGGAATCAATAAACAACTAGTAAAGAAAGAATGGATTAAAATAGAACTAATGAACGGATCATTTGAAGTTTTCAATACAGATGGAACCAAGAATAAAGAAGTAACAAGATTTGCACCACTGAAACTAGAAATCAATAAACATATAGAAAAAATTAATGTAGTGGTTACAAACTTAAATAGCATGGACATGTTTTTGGATTACAACTGATTAGTCAAACACAATCCAGAAGTAAATTGGAACAAAGGAACAATATAATTTACAAGATATCTGGAGAAATGCAAAACACAACATTAGAATATTATATTCATATCAAAGATCAGAAGAATAAAATCCACAAAAGAAACAGACAAAGAATATCAGGAAATTGGCAAGGAACTGAATCCAACAAACTCAGAGAATTTACTGAAATATATTCTACTATTCACATATTTGTTCAACAAAAAGAAATTCAAGAAACTACTGGAAAGAAGAGAATAGAACTACAAAATCAATCTACTAGAAGACATGCTAAAAGAGTTAAATGCCAAAGTTTAATCAAGTTCATAATATACATTACTATGTTTTTATATTCCAAAGAAAGATAGATCTCTACAACTAGTACAGGACTATAGAAAGTTGAACCAATATACAATAAAAGACAAGACACTATTACCATCAATTGGAAAAGTAATTGACAAGCTCAAGGATGTGAGACACTTCAACAAATTAGGTCTTATCTAGAAATACAATAATATACAAATCAAAAAAGAAGATGAATAAAAAGTGGCATTCTTAATGAACAAAGAACTGTTCAAACTGAAAGTAATATACTTTAGATTATGCAATCCATCAGAGGCATTTCAATGGATGATAAATAGTATTTTCTGAGAGCTTCTACATGAATGAGTACTGATAAACTATATGGATGACTTTGTAATATCTGCCAAGACCAAGAAAAAACTAGAAGAAAGAATAATATAACTCTTAAAGGTTGCAGAGAAACACAATCTCTATGGAAAACAATAAAGTCAAGGCTGTCAAGGAATGAAAAATACCCACTAAGTAGAAAGTTTCTTAGAGTTTGCAAATTTCTATAAACACTTTATTACGAACTTCAGTCATATAGCAAAACCTCTTCACAAATTCTGGAAATAGGAAGAAAATTACTAAAAGACATTTGAAAAATTGAAAGACAAAATCACTAGTCAACCAGTACTCACTCTATCTAGAGGAGAAGGAAAATTCAGAGTAAAAACTGATACATCAGAACATATTATTGGAGGAGTTCTATCTCAGGAATAAGAAGGGAAATGGAAACCAATCACATTCTTATCAAGGACAATACAGATAGCCAAAAGGAATTATAAGATATATAATAAAGAATTACTAGCTATAGTAGAAACTCTGACAAAATAGAGATGATACTTATTGTATGCTACTAAAAAGTTTTAAGTCTGAACAGATCATGAAAATCTCAAGTATTTTAGAGAACCACACAAACTCAATAGATGACAAGCATGATAGTATCTCAAGTTATAGGACTATGATTTCATTTTATGATATATTCTAGAAAAAGCAAATATAAGAGCAGATATCCTATCAAGAAAAGATCAAGTAGATACAAAGAATGACAATAAGGACATTAAGATACTCAAAGACAAGCTATTGATATGAAAAATAAGCATAGAAGCTGAAATGGCAATATTCAGAGAAAATCAAATAGTAAAAGAAATCATATTGCTGGAAAAAATTCAAAAAAAACAATACAAGAGAATAGGAAGTGTAAAAGAAATTAGAGAAAGAAAATGGACAAGTATGAGAAGACAACAGAGTAGTATGCATAGAAGAAAAAATCTATGTTTCAAACAACTAGAAGATTCAAGAGCAAATTTTATAAAAGAATCATAAACTAGTAGACATAGGATATCCAGAACAACAAAAGATACTTGAGTTAATCAAGAGGAATTACTAGTACCCAAAAATATAAAATAACATTAAAAAATATGTCTAGAGATGCTAAAAATGCTAGTAGAACAAAGTATAATATATAAAGAAAGCAGGAAAACTTTACCCACTGGAAATACCTCAAAGACCATAACAGGAAATCAGTATTAATATTATTGAACCATTACCCAGATCAATTTACAAAGATGATCAGACTTAGGGCAACAATGATAGCAGTATTATTGGAGGAAATAGCTAAGATCATATATGGAAATTTTATAGAGTACCAAAGAAGATTCTTAGCAACAAAAGATTTCAATTTGTCTTATGATTCATGAAAGACTTAAGCAAGACACTGGGAACAAAACAGACATTGTCAATAGCATACCACTCTCAAACTAATGGTTAAATGAAGAAAATTAATCAATAATTAAAGCATTTTTGCAGTATTATGTTAATTATCAGCAAGATAATTGAACAGAATGGTTATCAACAGTGAAATTCCAGTATAATAACAAGAGATACTTAGCCACAGAATACACACTATTCAAACTTAACTTTGGACAACATTTATAGAAGGGATCTAACAATAAAGATAGAATTACTAAAACTAGAAACTTTTCTTAAGAAACTATAAAGAAGTTCAAAGATGGCAAAGATATCAATAAAAAAGACAAAAGAAGTTATAAAAAAGTAGTTTAATAAGAAAAGATAAAATACTCAGGGGTTGAAATAAGGAGACAATATGTGGCTGAAAGCTAAAAATATCCAGTCAAATCAACCTTCAAAGAAGCTAGATCAGAAAAAATATAGACCTTTTGAAATCACAAAAAATATTGGCCAAGAGGTATTTTACCAAAAGAATGGGTGATATACAATATGTTTAATGAAAACCTGCTGACATAATGCAGAGAACCCTAGTTCAAAGGACAGCACATGGAAATAATACCACCACCAAACATTATCAATAAGAAAAAAGAATATAAAGTTTAAGAAGTACAAAATCACAGAAAATGAGGATATAGTACATTATTTTTGGTTCATTGGAAAGAATATGGGAATGAACATGACTAATGGATAGCAGAAATAGGGTTACCACATGCCAAAGAAGTGATTCAAGACTATTGGACAAAGCTTTTAAGATAAAACCTATAAGAGAGAAAGGTAAAACTTCAAATCAACATTTCAAAGCAACATAAGCAACTGAGAAATCTAGATATGTCTTACCAATTTACAACTATCTCTACTTCTCCCAATTCATACATTGCTTGCACCATTAACAACATAAACCTTATTATAATCTTGAACAAAGAAAAGAAAGATTGAACAAAGAAATACTACAAAATAATCTGAGAATTAGAGACTATAGCAGATATCCAATTACAGATTCAGAACATTGTCAAGCTAGCAGATGCAACAAATAATCAGCTAGCAAATATTAAGACTGTCTTATTACAAACTGGAGAAACTTATAGGATGTAAATTGATAGAGATATTTATAGCATATATGAAGAATTCAGGAATGTCATTCATGGTGACATGGAATGGCAAGCTTACTACAAATTGGATCAATATAAAGGAAAAGAAGGAGAAATAGTAGATAAACATATTAAAATATTACAAGAAGCATACCAAGACTCTTATTAAGATACACCACAACTAATGATCATTGATAAAGAAAAGCAAAAAAAGGCATTGTTCAGGATAAAAAAGTGTTGTTATAAAAATCTTACAATATATCAATATCCAGCTCAAGTGAAACACCACCTCTAAATGCTTAGATGTTACAAGATGAGATTAATAATCTGGAAAAAGCATTGAAAATGCTGCAATCACCTGTCAAAACTATACTATTCTTATCTCTGAGCCATTATAAAACCATTCAGGTTAATAAAAAAAGAACAGGACATATTGAAATAACATTGTATACTAATTTTTGTAGCAGAAACAAAATACAGACAAGTATCATCTGTATATCTACTCATTTGCTTTCCTGTACTCTAGAAGTATCTACTAATCACTCTGGCTCTCTTCTATTTCAGTTACTCTATTCTAAACTGTTCCTGATTACTTAAGTATCATCATTTCTTGCTTATGTAATTGGAATTCTGATACATTAGAATGAATCTGTTAATATATAGAGTAGTCTTTATCTTTAGGAATTCTTATTCTGTTCTCTTAGAATTTTCTAGTAGTGAGTATGTAGTTTAGTATTTTTCAGACAATAGACTTAGGATTTCCTAGAGGTTTGAATGGTGAGGCCCTTTCACCCAGTTGCCCTAACACTAGTTTATATACTAAGTATATATAGGATAGCTATCTGAAATAAAGACTACTAAGCAAGTTATCCTGGATATTGGTGATTCTTAGATATCAGGGATAGAAGTCTATGAAGTTGGCAAATGTCCAGTAAGAACATCTAAGGAGAAATGAAGACAGTTGATCTACACTAGAAGAGGTTAGAAAGTGTAGATGAGATAAGAGATGTTATCTATAGATTAGGATAGATGTGGCTAGAATAAGATATGACAGTTTATGATAACAGTCCAAACTCTAAGCTATGTTTATCTCTAATATAAGTATTTCAATTTCTATGGTGAAGTTCACACTATTATAGTAAACTTACTAGTATCAAAACTTCATAGATATTTAGCCTTATTTATATCAAAACTCCACTAGTACTTTGTCTTTAGTAGTAGATATAATTATCTTCTATAGTAAAGTTATTTCTTTTTAAACTCTCTGAATCCTTAGTCTTCTATAGCAGAGTTTCTTCCTATTCAATCTAAACTCTTGTTAGTGTTTTACTACTAAAACATCTGCTGACATTACTTAGAGTTCTACTTAAGTACTCTTTTAATTTACTTATGTATTTAAAACTGGTAGTTACTCTGTAATAACTAGCTTAATAATTGACTAAAATTGATATCAAACTCTGGTATCAATAGTAACACACTTACTCCTATCCTTCTAATTCCTATTTCTACCTCCCAAAACCTTTCTCTGAAATTGTAACTATGCAACTAGCAAAAGACACAATATATTAGTTTAAGCCAAGATCATTCTGAAAAGTCCAAAACTCCACAAACTTTGATAAGTTCTTATACTTGTTAAACTCTGCTAACTTCTTCAGACTTTTTCTTTCTTCAAGTGTGAACTATGCTTAACAGGACATGAGTTTATAACAATCTAAGTATATTATCAACATCTACTTAGTATATGACTCATCTTTAAAAAGAACCTCAGAGAATAGAATAAGGCTCTTCTAGAGACAAGAACTCTTCTAAATACTCTAGCAGTCTATACTAATCAGATGGAATATTGCTAACCTAGTTTTATAATGACTGTACCAATATAATCAGAGATAACTAGAAATAAAAAAAACTCTTTAGAATAATGGACCAGAAATAGTGATGGCTTACTGACTCATAAGAGAAGGTGAGTAAACAGTGGAAAACATAATAGATAAGATGATAGAAGATAGATGAGAATAACTAGTAATAAATGAAACTGTAGAAGACAGATAAGAATCAAAATAATGAAGTCTTTGACAGTATTAAAAACTTCTCCTTTTTTGTTTCTATATTACACTATTTGGCTAAACACTATGCAACACCCAAAGCTACCTGTGATGTCTTCTTAGTCTTAATATCATAGCTTTGAACTCCCAATTGCAGATAACTAAGCCGAGTGAGATCCCTTGAGCTTACAAAATAGCATTTGTTAGAGAGAATATCTAAGAGTTGAATTCTAAACTGAGAATCTTTAATTCTATACTCCATAAATAAGCTAGGACAAATAGTAGACATAAGTATATTTTATAATATTTAAGAGGTATATATCAAAGATCCAGAATACTTCTCAGTAGATAATCTTAGACAAGTTTAGTTGACTTTTTAGAAAAGAAATATTAGATTTCAAGCTGATTTCCACTAGTTTCTGAGAGGATCAATTGCCAATGTTAATCACTAGTAGTCTTTAGTAGTTTTCAAAAAACTATCTAACTTTTTCCCTCTAATTTGCAATGGTGTCAATCACCTTTCCCACAATATCCATGTTAATAGTTGTGGAATCCTTCCCAAGATTATTCGAGGACCGCAGCGAGGCGGTTTTCGGCTTCCTTGAAATTGATCACGTTCCAGATAGATTTGAGATACTATTGTTGATATAGAAATAGGAATCATTCAAAGTCAGTAGTTTAATTGGACATGTGCAGTGTATGTTCAATTCATCGGAAAGCACGGAAACAATATCAATCAGGACTATGCAACGTGAAAGAGATTGGAGGGCTTACGTCGATCTTAACATTCTTGTATTGGAGGTAGAAAGCCTAAGGAGTAATCGTTTAGGATTGATTGTGAATAAATCAGGGAGGCATACATGTTCCCAGATGTCGACACCAAGGATCGGTACATGGTTGGTCAAAGGGTCTTGGTTGGAGGTAGTGACAATTTCCAAAGCTCTAGTGTGGGGATTCCACGCCTGTAAAGGGAGTTAGGCTATTCCAAGAGATGGGATGAGACACACAAGCCAACCCCAACCGCTACCCTGGATTGCAGCGGTCTTGGTGACGAAATTTTTGAAGAAACCTTCAATGGAGTCGAAATTCTTGAGGATTTGTTCTTTGAGCACTCCACTGTTGAGTTCACCACCACCTTGGGATACAGGAGACAGGTTCTTCCAGAAAAGAGAATGATTAATGTGACCTATTCCGTGAGAGAGAATGTCAAAGCTGGTTAAATTAAGTAAGGAACAAGCATGTACCGCCACCGTTGAACTTCAAAGCACTCTGAAGGATAATTTTTTCTTTGGTGTCCTCAGTTTTGGCATACGCTTCTTCTGCGGCATTGAGGCCGTCAACATAAGCTTGATGATGCTTGGTATGATGGAGCTCCATGATTTCTTTGCATATGTAAGGTTCCAAAGCCTATTAACGTGCGTTGTACTGGTGAGTATTAGTTACCAAGAAGGAAGCTGGGGAACAATTTACGTCATAAGCATAGGGAAGAGGTGGGAGGGTGTGGGGTGCAGCTGCACGTGTTGCAAGATGGAGAGACATTATATTTCTGGAGCACAGGGCGTTGCGCGCAAGGGAGAGCATGTTTTTGCCTAGGAAATGCAGACTATTGAATATCATCAATGTAGCGCATTATTCAAAGGAGAGATCATGAATAATTGTGCCTTCAGCTCTGATCTTCTGCAATTCTGGTGGGAAGAAGAAGGCAAATATACATACCAACAAAGTAGCAAAGTGAATGTGTTCGGTCTAACGAGGGATTCGAATTGCTTGTCAGTGCTTGTGATGCGTGGGAAAATAAATACGCACCGTCTGGTCCGTGTTATAGGCAAGTATAATGCAGAGTACCTGGGCAGTCACATAGGAGCTTTTATGACATGCAGGAGCAACTGAGTTTGTCCAGCGAATGACATTTGGATGAATGACCGTTCAGGTCCTAGGACCTTGTGCACTTGAACACAGCAACACTCAGTTTACGCAAACAGTTTTGCATTTAGAGGTAATATTGGGTCGGAGACAAAATTAATCATTCTTGTTGATGGGGGAAAGAAAATTTGCGATGCCGAGCAATTCGGCATGCTCAAGGATCTGAAAACCCCTGAATGCTAAGGAAAAGAGAAGGAGAAAGATAGCGCTGGCTACGGGGCCAGACCGGAGATGAAGGAGAAGAAAAGACACAGTCAGAGAAGAGACAGCGGCTGAAGGGACAGTAACCTGCTGAGGCTATACGATAGTCGGTAGACAGCCAGTGACGGGGATGGTCGACCGTGGGGGGGGCAGTCCGGGGTGATGACCATATATGGGAGTTACTCCCACGATCGGTTGGTTGGGGGGCGGCAGGCGGCTGGAGTAGAAGCATCTCATTTTCTCTCCACTACCATTAATGCCTGCTCGTCCTGGGCCAACAAGCCAGGAGAGCTATCCCTCCCCCTCGCCCTCGGCTGACACCCATTCAAATGATCCTTTCAGTTCACAGCAAGCTCACGGAAGGCGGGGATATTACGACAATGAGTCCGACATCGACTATACCCGCAGGGACGGCTATCGCGAGACTTATGGCTCAGATGGGAGCAGCCCAGTTATTCATGACCAGGGCTACTATGACACACCCCACCAGTACGACATGTATCGTGAGTTCCTTGTCTTTGTCTGTCAATCGGGCTCTCATAATGCAATCAGAACCGCAAGACACTGATTCAGATGGTGACGTCTATCAGCGATTCCACGTACCATCGTCGGAAGACTTAGGTCAGGGCATGCGCACACCCTTCCCCGAGGCCCCAACGCCAACATATCTGGAACCCACAATGCCGCATGGTTCGCGAGATGCCTACCCAGCATGGACACCGGAAAACAACAGCCCGCTTTCAAAGGAGGAGATAGAGGACATTTTTCTAGACCTCACGCAAAAATTTGGTTTTCAGAGGGACTCAATGAGGAATATGGCAAGTCTATTCATTCATCCAGGTGCCACGCCCGTGGCAACAGCCGCCGGCGATTTCATCTTGTGTAGATCCTCGTTTGGCGTTCTTGGCATCTTTGGTGATCATGTACTGACTACTCTACCCGCAGTTCGACTTTCTCATGCAACAGCTTGATAGTCGCGCGTCTCGAATGCCGACCAATAATGCTCTCATATCGTTGCATGCCGACTATATTGGTGGACACAATGCCAACTATCGAAAGTGGTACTTTGCTGCGCAGCTTGACCTTGATGACGCCGTCGGTCAAACACAAAACCCCGGCCTTCACAGACTAAAATCAAAAGGGAAAAGCAAAGGGTCATCAAGCGAAAAGTCTCTCAATTCTGCACTAGAGCGGTGGCGACAGGCTATGAATAGTATGAGCCAGTACGACCGTCTCAGGCAGGTTGCTTTGTATCTACTTTGCTGGGGTGAGGCGGCCCAAGTGCGATTTGTTCCTGAATGTCTATGCTTCATTTTCAAGTGTGCTGACGACTATTACCGATCACCTGAATGTCAAAACCGCATTGATCCCGTGCCAGAGGGTCTATACTTACGCTCTGTCATTAAACCTCTCTATCGTTTCATCCGTGATCAGGGTTACGAGGTTGTTGATGGGAAATTCGTGAGGAGAGAGAGGGACCACGAAGCCATCATTGGTTACGATGATGTTAACCAGCTTTTCTGGTATCCCGAGGGTATCGCACGAATCACACTTAGGAACAAAGTATGTTATCCCATAATCTGGTTACCTCCAAAATTTGACTCCTTGTCCCAAAGACTCGATTGGTGGACCTCCCGCCATCACAGCGCTTCATGAGATTCCACGAAATTGATTGGGAGAATGCCTTCTTCAAAACCTATTTTGAGAAGCGGTCATTCGGCCATCTCCTCGTTAACTTTAATCGGATATGGGTCATTCATGTGGCCATGTACTTCTTTTACACCGCTTACAACGCACCAAGGATCTACTCTCCGGAGGGTGGATCCGCAGCGATGACATGGAGTGCGGTCGCCCTCGGAGGCGCTGTCGCTACCGTCATCATGATTTTTGCCACTCTCGCTGAATTTTCTTACATCCCCACTACCTGGAACAATACTTCTCATCTCACGCGTCGACTGATCTTTCTGCTTATCACTCTCGCTCTCACTTGTGGCCCCACATTCTACGTTGCCATCGTCGAACATAACGGTTCTGGTGGTTCGCTTTCACTAATCTTGGGGATTGTACAATTCTTCATCTCGGTCATTGCCACGGTCCTCTTTGCTGTCATGCCCTCTGGACGTATGTTTGGCGACCGTGTTGCCGGAAGATCGAGAAAATACCTTGCTAGTCAAACTTTCACCGCTAGTTACCCAACATTAGGTAAATCGGGCCGCCTTGGTTCAGTAATCCTCTGGCTCCTTGTCTTTGGTTGCAAATTTGCCGAATCGTACTTTTACTTAACGCAGTCATTCAGCGGGCCGATTGCTGTTATGACTGGGATGAAGGTTCAAGGATGCCATGATAGGCTGTTCGGAAATGCATTATGTACAAACCAGGCCGCATTTACTTTGGCGATCATGTTTGTCATGGATTTGATTCTCTTCTTCTTGGATACCTTCCTTTGGTATATCATTTGGAACACTGTTTTCAGTATTGCAAGGTCATTTACCCTTGGACTTTCGATTTGGACACCTTGGCAAGATATTTACACCCGGTTGCCAAAGAGGATCTACGCGAAATTGTTGGCTACACAGGAAATGGAAGTTAAGTACAAACCCAAGGTTTGTTTCAGGTCTCGACTACTCATCATTCATGACTCATCATTCACTAGGTCCTTGTATCACAAATCTGGAATGCTATAATTATTTCAATGTATCGCGAGCATCTACTTTCAATCAACCACGTCCAGAATCTTCTCTATCACCAGGTAGACACCGGTGCAGGTGGTCGTCGTAGTCTACGAGCTCCAGCCTTCTTCATCTCGCAAGGTGAAAAGAGAACGAAGGGAGAATTCTTCCCTCCTGGAAGTGAGGCTGAACGACGAATTTCGTTCTTCGCACAATCCTTGACTACAGCTATTCCGGAAGCTATACCTGTCCATGCTATGCCAACATTCACGGTGGTAACCCCTCACTATAGTGAGAAGGTATGCATCCCCTCTGTTTCGTTTCTGGTGCTTTACGTTCTGCCCTTTCTCTTCGTTGATTCTTCTCCGGAAAGGGTGTCGAACGTTTCTAGAATTTCGTACTGATGTGATCGTTCTTGAATTTTGTTATAGACTCTACTCTCGCTTCGTGAGATCATTCGTGAAGAAGATCAGAACACTCGCGTAACGCTTCTCGAATACTTGAAGCAACTGCATCCGATAGAGTGGGAGAACTTTGTAAAGGATACCAAGATTCTGGCTGAAGAATCTGCGATGTTTAATGGCAACAATCCGTTCGCGCATGACGAGAAGGGTGGGTCCAAAATCGATGATTTACCATTCTATTTCATCGGGTTCAAGAGTGCTGCTCCTGAGTTCACACTTCGCACCCGAATTTGGGCTTCATTGCGCGCCCAGACATTGTACCGAACCGTGTCTGGCATGATGAATTATTCTAAAGCCATCAAACTGCTTCATCGTGTTGAGAATCCCGAGGTTGTGCAGATGTACGGGGGGAATACGGACAAATTGGAACAAGAGTTGGAGAGGATGGCACGTCGCAAGTTCAAGTTCTTGGTCTCAATGCAACGGTATTCTAAGTTTAACAAAGAAGAACACGAGAATGCTGAGTTCTTGTTGCGTGCGTACCCAGATTTACAGATTGCGTATTTGGAAGAGGAGCCACCGAGGAAAGAGGGTGGAGACCCGAGGATATTTTCAGCGCTCATTGACGGCCATAGTGAGTTTGTCCCGGAGACGGGTCGCAGGCGACCAAAATTCCGTATTGAGCTTCCTGGGAATCCTATATTGGGAGATGGGAAATCCGATAATCAGAACCACGCAATCATATTTTATCGTGGTGAATACCTTCAACTGATCGATGCGAATCAGGATAACTATCTCGAGGAGTGTTTGAAGATTCGTAACGTACTGGGAGAGTTTGAGGAGTATAATACTCCGAGCCAGAGTCCGTATGCGCAGTGGGGTCATAAGGATTTTAAGAAATCTCCTGTGGCCATTGTCGGTGCTCGCGAATACATCTTTTCGGAGAATATTGGTATCCTAGGAGACTTGGCTGCTGGAAAGGAACAAACGTTTGGAACACTCGCTGCTCGGTCCATGGCATGGGTTGGAGGAAAACTGCATTACGGACACCCTGATTTCTTGAATGGGTTGTACATGACTACAAGGGGCGGAGTATCCAAGGCGCAGAAGGGGTTACACCTGAATGAGGATATCTATGCTGGTATGAATGCATTTGGGAGAGGCGGAAGGATCAAGCATACGGAGTATTATCAGTGTGGAAAGGGTCGCGATCTTGGATTTGGAACGATTCTGAATTTCCAGACGAAGATTGGGACAGGTATGGGTGAGCAGATGTTGAGTCGAGAGTACTATTATTTGGGAACGCAGCTGCCTATTGATCGGTTCTTGACGTTTTATTACGGACATCCTGGTTTCCATATCCACAACATGTTGGTCATTTTGTCGGTACAGACATTCATTGCTACCAGTGAGCTCCTTATCCCTTACATCTGGTCAGAAGCTGACCTTTGTTGATCAGTGGTCTTCTTGGGTACCTTGAACTCGCAACTCAGGATCTGCGAGTATACTCCCTCTGGTCAGATGATTGGTGGCCAACAGGGTTGTTATAACCTTGTTCCTGTCTTTGACTGGATTCGGCGCTGTATCATCAGTATTTTCTTGGTTTTCATGATCTCGTTCTTGCCATTGTTCCTCCAAGGTATGCTCGTTACTGGTTGCGTGCCATTTTTTGAAGTTCGTTGATATTTTTGATGTACAGAACTTGTGGAACGCGGGACCTGGAAAGCCATTTTCCGTCTCGCTAAGCAATTCGGATCGCTTTCTCCCATCTTCGAGGTCTTTTCCACCCAGATCTATACTCATTCCATTCTCAGCAATCTAACGTTTGGAGGTGCACGTTACATTGCTACTGGGCGTGGTTTTGCAACGACGAGAATTTACTTCAGCATTTTGTTCTCGCGGTTTGCTGGGCCAAGTATATATCTCGGGATGAGGACGTTGGTAATGTTGCTCTACGTGACGTTGTCGCTCTGGACTCCGTACCTCATCTACTTCTGGATCTCCATTCTTGCGCTTTGTATTGCGCCTTTCTTGTTCAACCCACATCAGTTCGTCTTCTCCGACTTTGTCATTGATTACCGGTGAGCTATTTTTCCTCATCATGCGTCATGGATGGACGTTGATAAATGATGCCACAATTAGTGAATTCTTGCGATGGATGTGTCGCGGTAATTCGCGCTCACATAACAATTCTTGGATTGGCTACTGCCGTCTTTCGCGCACGATGATCACTGGCTACAAGAAGAAGAAGCTTGGTCACCCATCAGAAAAGCTTTCGGGTGATGTTCCCCGAGCTGGATGGAGAGCTGTCCTTTGGTCCGAAGTTATCTTCCCAATATCCATGGCGATCCTCTTCGTCATTGCTTACATGTTCGTCAAGTCGTTCCCTGACACTGACACTGGCCGTTTTCCTCCGGCTCCGCTCATTCGTATTGCCGTTATTGCACTGGGACCTATTGTTTGGAATGCGGCGGTACTGCTCACACTATTCATCTTTTCCATCTTTCTCGGGCCGATGCTTGATCCTATATTTCCTAAATTTGGATCGACAATTGCATTTATCGCGCATGCACTCGGAACCATTGGTATGGTTGGATTCTTCGAGTTCTTGGTGAGTTGTTGCCGCATCCATGACCCTGATTCATCATCCACTGACTTGTGTTTGTCGGGATCACAGTGGTTCTTGGAATCTTGGGATGCTTCGCATGCTGTCCTTGGTCTTATTGCGGTCATTTTCATCCAAAGGGCTGTTCACAAAATCCTCATATCCGTCTTCCTGTCCCGTGAATTCAAGCACGATGAGACGAATCGTGCGTGGTGGACAGGTCGGTGGTATGGCCGTGGGCTGGGTGCACATGTGATGTCACAGCCTGCGAGAGAGTTCATCGTCAAAATCATCGAGCTATCGTTGTGGAGCTCGGACCTAATTCTTGGGCATCTGTTGCTGTTCATGCTTACACCGCCTATTTTGATACCCTATTTTGATCGCTTCCATGCGACGATTTTGTGTATGCTTCATTCCAATGTCGACATGGAAAATTTGCTGACTTTTGGTTACCGTAGTCTGGTTGCGGCCTTCAAAACAGATCCGTGCACCTGTCTATACCAACAAGCAGAGAAGACAGCGTCGCTGGATTGTCATCAAGTACGGTATTGTGTATGTCATTGTTCTGGGAATATTTGTCACCCTCATTGCTCTCCGTGAGTTTCTCTTCCCATTTTTGCATGTCTTTTCGCGTCGCTTACTATGACGACCTGCAGCTGCGTCGTTACATAATAGCATGAAGATCAACTGTACTTTCTGTCGACAGCTGTGAAGACAATTTTACACTGTTCTTCATATCATATTCCATTCATATGGGATTGGACCATCCACCCGCTCATAGACTTTGGATTATTCTGTCTGATACTTCTGATGGTCTTGCTGTCGATAGGTACCATATTCTTCTGATCACTCACGGACATCTAGTGTATGCCTATAATCGTTACTACAAAACAATATGAGCACAATATGAGCACGATCTTGTTATTTATAAACTTAACAATGAATGAGGGTCGTCTCCATTTTCTACGGGTATATATATCTCCATGTTACACTCCTCCCACTGTGTTATGAAATCCTAAGTCCAGTGTGTTAGAATCGGAGCATAGGGGACGAATGAGAGGGTACTAGCAGCCTTAGGAATCACTCTGATGTCACCCAGTGAACTGTGGACAACTGTAAATGACTAAGAGTCAAAAACACATCCACAAGGAGTAGTAGTATATGTGTGCACTGACTAAGTGAAACACAATTCTGAAATTAAGTCCATACTAACTATGACGAGATCATAACACAGTGATTGGAACAATGGATATATAACTAAGACTCAAGATGGTCTGTGTCCCTAGATTAAGTCACTAATATTGTCATATGTCAAAGTTCAAAACCCTATAATATATAGCCTTTAGGGTAGGTTAGAATTTGTATAGCATGGACTACTAGCTTAGTGTATATAAAGGTAGATCCATTATACTTGGAACTCTATCAAGTTTTCTTGCATTACTCGATATAAAAGTATATCTTTCGTCTTAATCTAAAAGTTATAACAGAGATAGAGCTTAGGTTTCTGCTACTAGGGTTTGCAAGTTTAGTAGGTTGGGGTGGAAATGATGGAGGGTAGAATAAAATAGTAGATAAGGAATTTCTAACATAGTTATGGTTATATTCTCTTTTATATTCCTAATACCAATTGTTAATCATTATGACTAGAGAGTACATAATCTAAAAAGAAGTAGGTTTCTTTTCTTCCTACATATAGATAAGGCTCTGAATATAATTAGAGAATATATAATACCAATGATAAAGAACATTATCTGAACATTATCTTTCTAGCCAAGCTAGAAAGCATACTATATAACTTTGATATTGCAAGTTGAGATTTTCTTACTAGACTTTATATACAAAAGATAACTTTTATCTTAAGTAATATAAGAAAACTTGATGGAGTTCTTCTACAAACTGTAGTCTATGCATATCTATAACTAATCTACTCTAAAGTTCATATGTTATTTATAAGGCCAACTGTTACATACTAATCTAATCACATTTATTATCTATCCTAAATAATACCCAAACTTATTTGAACTCATTTGCTCTCTTCCAGAACAGATCATGTATTACAACTTAAGACTCAGAGTTAAGTTGAAAAAAGAACCTTGTATAAAGTTCATACAAGAGAACTTAATAGAGTTTCAAGTACAAAGTGTTTACCTTATATACTAGGTGAGTGGTCTGTGATACTATATCTAGCCTACTCTAAAGACTATACATTATTTATAAGATCAACATGTAGTGAACATATTGTATAATATTATTGTTCTAAAATCTTCTATGTTCTTCTATATAACATATGATTGTGTAACTATAACTATAACATGTGTGACTATTGTGACTATTATATATGATATCATACTTAACCCTAATCCTAAGTACAAAATAAGAAAATAAATAAAAATAAGAAAGAATAAGAATAAAGTAAACTTTACTATCTTTAACTCTAATATCATACTACATTCCAATAACTAATTGCCTATGGGTAAAGTCCTCTTCATTCCATAACAAATCTCATAGAGTTTTGAACAAAAACTTTTATAGTACTTGACATATTCAGAGTATATGTAATGTTACAATTCAAATTCAATCTTGTATAGAGTTTACACAAGAGAACTCAATAAAGTTTCTAGTATAATGTATTCTACTTATATACACTAGGCTGTTGATCTATGCTATATTAAACCTAGCTTACCCTAAAAAGTATATATATTATATGCTATTGACATGTAGTATAATATTATTGTTTTAGAACCTTTTACATTTATAAAATAGAGTCCATTATTTACAATTCTAACATATAACTTCTTATTATTAAAACATTTCTCATATCAAGAATAATAGTTACTATGTACAATTTCTTAGTATTATATAATAAGTTAAGCTAGATATAATATCTTATAGTTGAAGCTAAGATTATTATTTATATAGTACTTCACTTTTAACTTACTTCTATACTTACTTCTACTAAGTTTCACAATCAATCAATCTTTTATGCTATATTTATAGATTTACCTAACAAGTGTAAATTATTCTAATACTAATATAGTATAACTATGTTATATAACTTCATCTTTTGAAACATAAACTTTTCTTTTCTTCAAAACCAACTTGTTATCTATTTTCCACTTATCTTCTCTTAATACCTTTGTCAAGTACAGTTCACACTGGGAGATGACAGTCTATGGGGTTGTCTTGAAGATGCACAGAGTGTGTAAACTCTGTGCTTAGTGATATAAACTTGTGGAATAACCTTAGCTTCAGCTTATATGTTATGCTATCTGTTACAAACTTCATTCAGCTTGTATCTCCACAACCAGTAGACTGATTTTCACAAACTAAGTTACACTGGAAAGCCCTAAATGAGGGCTATCTGCACGTATGTGGGATATACAAAAGTGACAACAAATGACTGAGATATCAGGCCATCAGTAGCTATAAAAGCTTCATCTGCTAATATCTCATGAAAGGCTT
>Ga0157368_1000252_pt1 | contig 26073 bp, 23 predicted proteins | sample AttbisABBM3_FD_113146 | JGI IMG/M metagenome (GOLD analysis project Ga0157368, IMG submission 113146) | Fungus gardens microbial communities from leaf cutter ant in Botucatu, State of São Paulo, Brazil - Atta bisphaerica ABBM3 | ecosystem: Host-associated > Fungi > Mycelium > Unclassified ... | reverse complement strand
GTGGGAATCAACACAACTCCCATTGTAACACACGTTGCGAATACAACAGATCTGTGTTTAAAAGTATCACCAATCTTTCGAAAATTATGAAAATGTGAACGAGTCACTAGGACCATCGAACCCGACACCTCATTTCTCGTTACTTGACGATAGTCTTATGGCGAACAATAAAATTGATTGGTTGAACATACTACTTATTAGGTATATATTGCCGTCATCATGAAACTCCTCTCGACGTAGATGATTTTGCGATTGGAGCGATTAAGGAGGCCTTTCAGTCTTGTCCACTTCATAGTGATGCACTTGTACAACACCAATTGCGAACAAGACGCTCGCACGGAGTAGAAATATGCAAGATGGACGCAACGGTGAAGAACAGGTATGGAAATTTTGCACTCATATACCTCTGATGAATCATCCCACGCTATAGCCTCGTTGCTCGGACCCAATCCTCATGTCAATAAATAGGACTCCTCCAGGAGTCAACGTTTAATACATACTCATGTATTCTTTCATTCAACGATGGTTTTCTCCTCCCAAGCATGGCTCTTCCCCACTAGATCGTATGAGGCTCGGGCCTGACGACACAGACCTCAATCCTCTCATGGTATGGGTTGGATTTCCGTTCCCAAGTTCCTACAAGTCTCGCCAACAGCTCTTCTCAGATTCAATTTTTCACATGGGACACTCTTCAAGACGACATTTCGTGGTGGAAACATTTCGAGAATGAGGTTCTACATCTCGTTCAACTGGGCTTCACTCAGGTTTGGCTTCCGCCAATGAATAAAGCTGCTCAAAAAGTCAGTATTTTTATTTATTGACCCGATTCAGCCGTAAATTAGCCATTAGGCGGCCAACTAGGGCATTGGAGTTCTAACTCACGTTTTCTATAACAGGAAGGTCGAGGATATGATGCATATGATTTGGCAGGTTCTTTATTGAATGTAGTCTAGCCTCCACTGAAATATGCCAGTGGGACCTAGGAGAATTCAATCAGAAGGAATCAGTGGGTACTCGATGGGGTTCCAGACAGGAGTTGACCGATGCTTGCCAACTTGCGAAGCAGCATGGACTAGATGTTCTTGTTGATGCCGTGTTGAATGTGAGCTTTTATTACCGAGGAGGGAAAATGCTTGTCACCACGAGTCTCTAGCACAAACATGGAGCAGATGAGACGGAAAAGGTTCATGCAGTACCCTCAGACCCCGAAAATCGCCTTAAAGACGTGGGCAAGGCCCGAGAGATTGAGGTGCATATTAAACTCTTCCAAATACATCTTGGTTGATTTTTCCTAGGCTTGGACTGTCTTTAATTATGCGAAACGAAGTGGAAAGGTGTTGATGCTTTCATTTTCACACAAGAGGTGCTGATTCGATCTATGGGCTAGTACAGCAATTTCAAATGGAATCAATCTCACTTCACAGGTCAAGTCTTTGTATCATCGTAGTCTTGTGCTTACGAAAAATTAATAAGAATAGGGATAGACTATGATCAAAAGACAGGGTCAAATGCTATATATCGATTTGTGGGTCCAGGTCACAAAGGGTGGTCTCGCAACGTGGACCGGGAGCTTGGCAACTACGATTATCTTATGGGCAGTGATGTTTGTATATTCTGAACCACATGTTGTGAGCTACTCGTTGAGATCACTTCCATCAGATAGATCATCGCCATCCACAGGTCAGGGATGACCTCGTTAGTTGGGGTGTCTGGATTCTAAACGTACGTTTGATCTCATTGAGGTACTGAATTATTAACCACATGATTAACGCAGACAACGGGAGCTTCTGGTTTCCGACTTGATGCAATCAAACACATTGATCGCAAGTTCTTGATGGATTTCGTGAGCCTCGTGTTCGTCATAATAACTTCGGACTTTCCTGAAATGACATTTCAGATTCGGTCAACTAGGGAGGAAACCGTCCAGGCACGGTTGTTCTGTGTTTGTTCGTTATCTTTTCCCTGGTAATCCATTTATATTCCTAAACAATGCCCATGCAGCGGAGTATTGGTCTGGAGAGTAAGCTGTAAACCTGCAAGAAGCCAGAATAAACTCACCCTCCTTCAACCAAGTATTCGCAGACTGTTGTCATACACCCGGATGTTCAAAGGAGAAGTAGGTTGTCATTAGCATCAAACGGGACATTCTCAAGCTGCTGTAATTCACTTTATCAATGCGTAGACCGCATTTTTCGATGTCCCGCTACACATGAATTTCTGTCAAGCCAGCAGGCAACGTAGCCGTTATGATCTCCGTACCATCTTCAATGGCACTCTCGTGCAATCAAAACCTCAGGAAGCAGTAACGTTCGTTGACAATCACGAGTAAATCGAGGCACTATCATCAGCTATTTCTTATTCTGATAACTCATTTAGTACGGTGCAGCTTTTACTTTTCGAACCTTATCATTCAAACTGCGTCTAACCCTTTATTTATATTTACTAAGGTTGAAGGTCAGAGTTTAGAAAGTTGGGTAGGTTTCGTGCACCCGTTCCAAACCCCTCGCTCACATAAAACCATTCAGGTTGAGCCGGCGTTCAAAGTCCAAGCGTATGCCATGATATTACTCCGAGGTTCTGGCCATCCGTGAGGAAATGTATAACGCTCTCCCATGAAGTGCCCAACTTAACTCAGCTGCCAGCTGCGTATTCTACGGGGATCTATTCCCCAATAAGGAATATTACACCGCGAGTGTGGCCAGGAACATTACTTTGTTGATTGAAGCTCGGCGAAAGTTCGCGTATGGCCCCTTGGAGGAGTATCTTTTTGATAAGAACTGTATCGGGTTTGTTCGCAACGGTGATGCGAAGCATCCAGGCTGCGTGGTCATCCTTAGCAACAGGGAGGAAGGGTGAGTTCCTGAGCATTTATGGTCATGTTGATTACATGTCGATATCTGACGTCAGAGAGTCTGGTGCATTTGTACACAACCTTCGTATGAATGTCGGGAAAGTAGGTCTTGAGTTTCACATCAAACACTCTTTAGCTTGTCTCTCCGTACCTGATCAATACTCCCAGGCGAATGCTGGAGCAATTTTCCGGAGTTTCATGACGCAACACGGAGAAGTGGAGGTTGATCACAAGGGCTGGGGGACTTTCACTTGTTTTGCAAATCATGTGCAAGTTTGGGTTAGAAAGGAGAATCAATTTTAGATCCATTTTAGCGGCATTTCATTCAACTAGGCTTTGTCCAACATCTTACAGGCACTGTTACACATCGTACCTTACAAATACAATTTACCTACCAGCTACACCTTTGACTTGGATGAATTGTTCAACATGTAAAAATATACAACGGAAAGAAAAAGGATCAGTAGTAAGATGGAAGAATGGCAGAACTCCCGTCATCTGAAAAGCAATGTTCGTAGTTTTGTTTTTGGTGGTCGTAGTTTGGGTGGTCGTAATTTTGGTGTTCATAATATTCGGGATACCCTTCAAGCGATCTGGCTTTCTGCGGACGTTCAATGTCTTGACTCTGATGCATATATGCACCTCGGCTCATTGTCGTCGTCGCCGGTTCTCCTCTCATGGCCATGAGATCGTGCTGTTGCTGATGTCCATCAAACATTGCTGCCGTCTCTTCTAGCGTGCGACCTGTGAGTTTCAATAGCGAGTGAGTCTAGTTTTATCTATATCATGTTCATCGAGCCATAACATACCTTTAGTCTCCACCACGAAAACAATAACAAAAACCAATTCGATAATAAGCCAGGCGCAGTAGGCGATGTAGTATCGCCATCCGATCGCATCAATGGCCCAGGGGTTGATGAATTGGTTGAATGCGGACGTTAGCATGACCGCTAGGTTCTGTAATTTCAACAGTCAAAGAAAGTCATATCAAGGATGATTGTGCCAGAACTATACCATAACAGCAAATCCTTTGGCTCGGACCTTGTACGGTAGAATTTCAAGGGTATACCCAACGAGTAACGGCGTGTAGGCAATATCGTAGAAAAGATAGAAAATAAAAATGAGTGGAACAGTAGCTACATAGTTCAGAGATCGTTCAGATACACCCCTATACCAGAGCAAGAAGGGCTTACCTCGTACTGCAGCAGTATTTTGCATAGCGCTATAAAGGGCGACAGATATTGTCCACGCCGAGAAAGCTGATAATGATCAGCTCTTTGTATCGGAAATAAGTTTTAGTGACAGCTTAGTACGCACTAAAGAGCATCCCAACATTGGAGACAATGAAAAGCGTTCGTCGTCCAACCCAATCGACAAGCATGGCTGCCGACACTGCGATCAAGAAATTGAAGATCTGAATCGAAAGTCAGTGCAATGGAAAAGACAGTATTATGTACACGGACCTGGAGACCTCCATTGATAGCTGCTTTCGTTTCGGTCCTGGTGACTCCCACCCCTTCAAGCACGAGATTGATGTAATACGAAACTAGACCGTTACCACTGGAGAGGGAATGAGTTAATAAACTCATATCAAAATAATCGCGGAAACTGACCTCCATTGAGAAAACATGGCAATTGCAATAATGATTCGCATCCGCCTCCTGTTTCCCGCACTCGAAAAGAGCGAAAAGTAGGATGTGCCTTTATTCATCTCCTCTTCCATCCGAAGCGCATGGCGGATCTGAGCAACCTCAAAAAGGACAAGGGGATCTGGCGCTTCATTTCCATTGGCGTGATATTTGGAGAGAATACTAGAAGCTCTCCCTTCCTGAGGGAATGTCAGCCAGCCATACCTTACAACTTCAATTGTACTGTGTTGCTTACCATGCCTTTTGAGACTAGATAGCGAGGACTCTCTGGAATGAACCAAACAAGTACTACCTGAGTAAGGGGCGCAAAGGCTTGTACAAGGCTTGGTGCTCGCCAAGACCAATTACTCCCCCCTTTGTGAAGGTAGGCACCGTAACAGACCTGATATAGTGATTCAACTGCTAGATATCTCTCTATCAGAAAAGACACACCCATGCAGAAATGATGCTCCCAATATACCAGCTTGAGTTGTAGATTGAAGCCATCTTGCCTCGATGGGTGGGGTACGAGAGTTCAACTAAAAGGAGGGGTGCCGCATTGATGCACATGCTAAGTCCGATCCCAACTGTTTGGATGCTCAATGACTTGAAACTGTTTTCCAAATACAACGACCTACTAGTAACGCGAGCAGTGATGAACATGGTCACTGAATTAGCTGCTGTTTGCACGCCAACGCCGACAAGCATGATCACTGAGCCAATGAAAAGCGTTGCTCGGCGGCCAAAATGATCGGATAAGAGAGGTGCAAACGGAAGGCCCTGCAAAAGACTCAACATTTTTACTACCTCAGGCCAAGAATGCTCACAATTATACATCCTATGTTCTGAGCAAATCCAATCAGACCTGCACAAACCTGGTCAACATCAAAGCAGAAGCTGTTTGTCTGAAGGAGATACCTAATTTTGTACCCTCAGGGTAGCCGAAATAAGATCCCCAGTCGGGCAGAATTTGCAACCCTGATTATGCTCCTTTGAGTGAACTTGAGAGAGACCACATTCGCTAGATATTCATACCATTCACCAAAGACGAGTCCAGCCCATTTGCCACGGACGTCAGCAGAGGAAGAATCAACATAATGTTGAGGATCAGAATCCCTGGTGAAGTAATTCGACTGAGGGATGAGTTTAATTGAAGAGTCTGCTGCGTAACCTCACCTCGATTAGTCCACCAAGGCCCATTGAAGATGAAACCAACGATAGTCCATTCTGGGTGGTTTTTTGGAGCCATGGCTCGGGTCTGTCTCGACCACTGTCACCGACTAATAAGGGGACCAAATGTAGCGGGAGGGACTGGAGGCTTGGGATTGCAAGACGCGTTGCAACGGAGATCGCAGGGAGGGAGAAATAGACTGGTCCTTCGGTCACTCCAACCGGCTTTATGTAGTTGATTTGACTCCGGTGTCTAAGCAAGAGAATCGATGGCAGGCATGGAGCAGCGACTGAGAAGGAAAGATTTCATTCCAAGAATGACTTGAAGTGTCAAATTAAGGCAGATACCGCCAGCTTCCCCACATCAGCCAGGAACCGGAAATGCGGGGCAAGAGAAATTCGGCTAAGTTGGCAGAGTCCGGTGACCGATTGCGATGCTCGGGGATTTTCAAAAATCCCGGGGAAAGGTCTTGTTGGCATGACTGTATTCAGGAATGGAGGTCTGATTAAAATATGCTGCTGCTGAATGAGGAATTTATTCATAAAAATTCCATGCCCCACCATAATGGATTATCATCCAGCACATGGGCTGGAATGAAGGAGTGGAGCTAATAACGCATTATGATTCTGAAGCTGGTGTCAAATAATGTTGCTCACACGACGGTCGCTGTCACATGCCACTGATCCCAGTCAAGCAAATCGGCGGTGGTTATTACAAGTGATCTAGGTGCACACATGGCATCAAACCCTCGTTGGATTGGAGCAATTCTGTGGCGTCGGACTTTGTGGTCTCCCTTTTGTCTTCAGAGATAACAATCAATCAACAACATGTAGTCAGACGCCGACTTTCGAGTCCTCTCTACAACTCTCCCCGAGTACTTGGAATTCATACGACATGGATACAATTCCGTAATGTCCTTGTAGCAACTGTTTTCCTTCTCATTGACAGTGCCCTGGGCATTTGATCGTTCCTGAGTCTCATCCAGGATCCCAATGTTTTCAAACTTTGAACAAATTCATGAAGAGTAATTTAAATTACCAGTCTCAATTCACGGAGAGAAGCACCCCCCGTCGTGGAAGCGGAAGGGAGGGAGAAATTTTATCATGTTCTGATTGATTGCACATGCGATCTCAGCGCGCCGCGCGGACACCACCCAAGGGCATTTTGGGGATCTCGTCTCCTTGTGCGTTAGGAAATTAACAGTCCAGAGACATCAGGCAAGCACTTAGTGATATTTCCAGGGTCCGAGAAACCGACTCTCAATGTCACAATCAGCGAGTCTGTGACTGTGGACATATCAATCCAACCAACTTCGGGTCCGGCGTCGGTGGTGGGGTCGGATGTATCGACGGCGTTTACAATCTATACCATTCCTGGCTCTCGTGCTTCTGCCTTTACAAGCGTGATCAGGCCGATAAACCACTTGAAAGTACTCGAGTACTCGAGAAGGGACCCAAAGCAATTGAGGCTGGAAAGTACAACAGGATATTACCATTAATGATCAGACAACTATATAATGTAGATTGTGCAAAAGAAAAGTTATTTCCCTGGCGACTCAGAATTCTCTTCCCTTGCGATGGCCAGTGCTGCAAGTCTAGCTTCTTTCCACCGCTCTAGTTCTTGTTTCAGTCTCTCTATCCTTACCTCATTGACAGGATGAGTAGATCCCGTGATTCCACGAGTGAGAGTACTGATCCCTTCTGTCTGTCCGGTTTTCGCACCCTGAGAACTCGAACAATCGGCGTCTTGATCACGATTTTCCCAAAATTTGACGGCATCTCTGGCATCAAAGCCTGCATAAGCAAGAAGGCTATTTGTTGTTGGTGTTAGCAGAACAGAAAGGGGGTAATCGTGTAGATCTAGCCCACCGAGCAGAGACCACGTCAGCCTCAATTTCTTGCTTCATGCTCATACAGTACTGCCCCAGCTTACTCAGCTCCCCAGAGCCCACTTTTCCTAGTTGTGCAACAGCGTCATTTACGAAGGGTCCAAATAACATTGTGATAGGGAATACAGCCACACGGGCTATGTCAGATACAATCGACAATATTCCTGGTACTATAACAGTTCCCGAGGAATAAGTCTCGAGGTGGTGGGCCAAGACGAGGTGTGAGAGTTCATGAGCAAGTAGCACAGCGAGTTCCGCTGTTTGCTCGGGAGTGGGTATTGGATGAGATCGAAGTGCTTGTGAGGAAAATAAGCCTCCTAGCAGTTGCGACCACCAAGATGTCCCCCGTTGTTCAGGTGAGGGGTACATGGCTGGCGACTTCTTGAAAATATCTTCCAAAAAGCCAGAGTACACGACAATCCCACCACCACCATCAGGTCCGAATCCATACGAGAATGCATTCTTGACCTCAGTATTATCCACTACAAGGAGTGAGTAGGGGGGTCCTGGGATCCCATGTGATCCGGGATGTTCCAGCTTCTCTTCCGTCAGCCTTTGACATAAGGACTTGAGATACTCAGATACACGCGGCCTTGGAAGTAAGGGAAACTCTGCGGGTGGTGGCATTGGTCTTCCATTCCTACTCGCATTGCCCTCGAACCAATCTGGATAGTGCTTAGGCTCCGATGCAAGGGTAGGAATAGTGCCCTCGAGGACGCGCAAGGTCTCGTTCACCCATCTATACCTCCAATCTGAGGGTGGGATACACGTGGTCTCGCCCCCCTCTGCCAGTATTGTCCTTACAGCATTGTACCATCCCGGACCAGCGAGCTGAGACGCAATTTCACTCTCCTCTTCTGGTGAAAGGATGATCATCCGCCACCTATGATTGAGAACAAGTCGGTAGTTCGTCAATGGGAATGAGTCAACTAAATAAAATAAACTGACCTGCCTGTCAAGGGTGTTCGCTCCAAGCTGGCGATGATGGTCCCCCAGAATAAAACCAGGGGTATAATTAGGAGAGCTTTGAGAAAACGAGTTCTGTGCTTGATAGCTTTCAGAATAGCTTCCTTCTTTTCAGGTGTGATAGGCTGCCCATGGCGAGTCTTTCCATGAAGAACCCATATTCGAGAACCACGATTCTTGAGTAGGATAAGAGGGGCAAAAGTCAGCACTATGCGGGCTGCTGTACGAGCGACCTCGAGGGCAGTTGAAGTCTATGACGGCACAAACAGCGCATTCAGCGTGTATACAGTCAGCGTCGGGCAATCCGAGAGACAAGAACGAGATTCACCTTGAACACTGATGCAAACAGTCCGATGAACGGGATGCCTTCACTCCGGCGAGTCGAGTGAAAAAATGCAGATGTTGTAGGCAGCTGATGAAGTGCAGGAGTATAAAAGGTTGATTTTAGTAGCTGTATTTTTGACTGAGGTCTAGGTATTGCAAGGGTAGAGAAACTACGACACGGGCGCAGAAGGACGAGGCAAGAAATTTGCCGAGTGGACCGTAGACTGGGGAGCACAGTGAAGAGTGCGTACGACATGGCTCATGATGGAGGGGACAGAGTATTCAATCGTTGGGAACAAGATAAGCCTGAATTCGTGGGAATCTGTTCTAACAGCTATTCCATATATTCATACATAGACACCCTCTCAACAGCATTCTATTGTTTATACAGAGATGAAGGTGGCTTCATTATACAGCGTACCTTCTACTTCAACTCCTTGTCCAAGCCCGACCTTAATACCATCGGGCCCAGTGATCTTAAGCACAGCTGGGTTGAACCACTGCGGAGCCGCACCTGTCAATCCTCATGAAAACGGAATAAAAATAAGACGAACCTGGTAAATGTACGGTTTCGTCCCGGCAACATAGCTGACGGCCATCTTCAAGACATACGGAATTTCTGCTAGAACATCCACCTTCTCCATCAGCCCATGCGGTTTCGCCACCGTTCCCAGGTTTACACGCAAATGGGCGTCGATATCCCCCGATGCATCGGGAATCAACGATTTTCCCTTCCAGTCGAAGGAAATCTCATTGGGTTTATTGTATCCTGTGTCAGGGTCATGCTCTGGTTGAAGGTGCGTCACCTTGGACTGGACGATAGCTTCTCCAGGAGCTGGATCCTCTCCAGGCCACTTAGTCTCTGCTGTGACAGCGACGAGCTTGTTATTAACAACAACCGAGCCAACATTGACTACAACGCGGCCTGACCCTGCTCCATGCTTCCCGTACTGCTCGATTGTCGTGAATTCCATCTGGATAGCAGAGACGCCACCAGCTTCTGAGCTTTGGAAATGTCCAAAATTCCAAGAGGCTGCGACGAGATTGGGTCGCATGCCTTGGATCGCATGCACGAACATGCCGGGACCCGAAACCGCGTGTGCTTTTCCGTTATGGACATAGTGTCCCTCAGCAAACAGGCGAGGCCAAAACCGATGAATGACATATCCTTCAGGCTTTCCTGCATCGGTTCCAAAGTACGAATAACCACCCTTTGGCCCTTTTCCGAGCTTAAAGCCTTGCGCGGAGCCATAGCGCTTAAGCTCCAAAGAGATCTGCACATCAGTTCCAAGGTTGGCGGTGATCGAATATGATTCCGGGAAATCCGGCTTGTCGGGGTTGGGCTTGTAAATGATAGAATACTCGTCAGCTTTACTTGACCGTTTGTCAAGGCCAGGAGGAGGAGTAACAAAATTGTTGACGTTGATAGACTTCCAAATCTGTTCACCCGTCTTTGAGTCGTAGACTTTGCATGTAAATTGGATCGTCGGATACCATAACCTGACAAACCGTAAACTTTTTCGAAACTATAAGAAGCCGAGAAATGTACATACCCGACAGCAGAGTAAATGACCTGGCACATGATCGATTTTCCATCTTCCGTGATGACATAGAATGTCTGTGTTTCTGTAACAAATCCAGAGTTGGCGCACTGCCATTCCGTATCTGCTGGCTGGAGCTCGCCATAAAGCTCATTTGCAGAAACCCCATCTGCAACGGCGAAGAAATTTGGCGCCCGTGGATCCGTAGGCGCCGACGTTCTGCACCACCCAGGAGAAGACACAATTAGGATCAAGAGCACTGGAAAGCAGATGGACTGACGAAAAAAAACTCGAAAACATTGGGATAAGGACGATAGGAAGGATAGGAGATGCCGATGAGAATGAAGATGAGAGTGTTATACCATCACTGAATATAAGTACTACTATTACAATTCCCGCATAAGGCGATCGATCACCCCTATTATTATAATCTTTGTTCTACCTCAAGATTCTGAGCTTCGAGCGCGCTTTCGGGCTCTCCGCTCAATAGGACTGTCTTCCTCCATTTCCACAAATTTGATTGTCCCATCCCATGGCTCAATGCCAAAGTCGTAATCGCTCAGCCCTGGCATCCCATTATGCTGCACTCCCAAAAGATCACCGCCTGAATCACCCTCCCAAGTAAATTCACTCCTAAGACTGTCATGAGGCAATATTTCAGACAGCATGGGACGATCCGCAGGTTCCGAGGGACGAGAAGATGTTGACTCCGACAGCAATTTTGCTGCGATTACTGTCCCGGTTGAGCCATCAACTGATGCATCATCACCACTCTGAGACTTGTATGCCCATGAAAAATCCTCCGCAGTCATTTCTGGCGTATGTCGCAGCGATTCAGATGGCATCGGTGCCTCCAATCCTGTGATCATCGTCTTCTCAAATCGTAGCTCCCCATGTTCTATCAATTCCAACAGTTTCTGATTTTGACCAGCTTTGAGACTTGAAGGATTTGCTGCGGGGATGTCAGAAGGCCAACCGACTAAACGAACGCCATACAAGCTCAAACGTTCGGGATTTGTCCATTTCATCTCCGCCTTTCTGATTCCACTCACTTGTCTGTTGTCAATCGTCATCACTTTTGAGACCTTGAGTAAGATTTTAAAAAAAGTCGTATACGCACCTCAGTTGTGAACGAATGGTCTCGTATAGATCCACTTTGATTTGGCGCGCGGAACGAGTCGCTGGAGGAACAGGACTGGATTGAGTCAATGCTTCCTGCACAATAGCTTCTTCCTGCGCCTGTGCCGAAGGAAATCGTTTTTGTGCGAATGTCTTGAAAGAGCTCGCACCTGCTGTTCCCCCTCCTCGCAATCCACGATAGAATTCACGTCCGACGAGGGAACCGCCAAGGAAGCCGGCATCTTCAGGGTCTTGCGGATCCACAGCGAGTACGAAAGATTGGACCCCCAGAACTTCGGATAAAGACTCGAGTACCTTTGAGGTCTCGATAAGAATCTCGCGGACTGTAAAACTTGAGATTGACAAAGAGTATTGATACGTAGATGAATATACAGCAAACCTAGAGCACTCTTTTGTTGTTCTGGTCTCGCTGTCACACTGAACAAGGTTTTGGCATGCCATTCTGCGACGAGTCTTCTTGTCTGGTCAAAGAAAACAACATGATTATACGAAATAAATCAATGAAGGCAACAAGAGGGGGGGAGCGGCCCTTATTAAATGTAAGTCTGTATCAGTTGCAACATGATTCATTCCACCTCGTCGTAAGATTTTGACTCTCTCTGTGCAAATGCTTGGATTTCGGCTAACGATTTTTGCATGAACGTGTCTAGTCGTTCAAGAAACAACGCTTTTTCCGGAGAATCGGTTGTTTCTAGAGGCTGGGAGGTATATTCAATGAGTTCTGGTGTATGTGACATCGTGGTTTCGAAACAAGGGGTGCCTGAACGTTTTGGCATCTGATGCACTCAAAACAATACGCAGCATTGGCAACAGCTGACTGAACGTCCAACTGTTTTGTTACAAATTCTGTAAGACTACATTTTGGTTACATGGGATTTAAGGGTGTATGGCATTAGAAATCCTTCGCGTCACGTGCCAGACCTGAGCAGGAATTAAACAGGCATCCGTGAACCACAGATTGCTGTCCGTCCATACGCCACACACAAGTAACCGGGTCTCTCTTCTCAGTGAGCCATTCTATCAAGTAAACACTTGCAGTATTTTGCGAACGATTTATCAGATAAAGGAAATAGCAATTTGAGTTAGGACCTTGGGGTACGGTGTAAATATCTCAACACACCAAGCGTGATCGAAAATTATGATTCAGACTTTTCAGAAATGGGTCGTGCAAGACCCAAAACAAAGACTCTTACCAAACTTTCTGTCCAGCACACTTCATCGACGACGAAAACACCATCGATACCCTCACTCATACAAAAGGCTCAGGAGCTCATTGTTCAATGTGATTACGAGCTCGCACTACGCTTTATCAGACGGATCCTAGAGCAACAGCCAGACAATGTTGAGGCTAGGGAGATGTCGGGAGTGTGCCTTCTCGAGACAGGAGAGATCGAGGGTGCGAAAGAGGTGGGCGACGCAGTCTTCCAATTCAAGGATTGAATACAACGTACTCTCAGGCATTTCAAATACTAGTTCACCCTCCTTCGCCACAACCGCCTCCCCCATCCGCACACTTATATCTTGCCCAACTATCTGACGAGGATCCGCGGCTTGCTCTACATCATTATCAAGCTGCAGTAGAAATTCTTTTCAATCAGTTGAAAGGAAAACAATCTATACAGATTGTTTCTCCAAGCCATCATTTGGACGAAACAGAGATAAAAGCCAGCATTGTACGAGCTCTCGTTGGACAAGTAGAAGTTTGGATGGATCCCTCATATGACCTATGGTACGTAGGGCCAATCAACTCCACCAATGACCATCTATTGAAAGAATCAGTTTTGAATCAGAAGCAGAAAAAACATGCGAGGACCTCCTCGATTTGGCCCTGCGAACCGATCCTGACAACTCTGAAGCCCTTCAAAGCCTTGCCTCGGTGCGTATGTCCCAACAGCGTCCAGACGAGGCCAAACAGATTCTTGAACAAGCATGGACGAAATGGAAAAATCTTGAACTCGACGATCCTGCTTTACCACCCATACCGAACCGGCTGACTCTCATCAGGTTGTTCTTGGAATTGGAACTCTATACACCTGCTTTATTGGTTCTACAGGGAATCATAACTACAGATGACCAGGAGGTGGAAGCATGGTATCTCGAAGGCTGGTGTCTTTTCCTGATGTCTGAGAGTGCAAAGGAGACAGGTGACAAGTTGGATGATATGAGCTGGGAAGAGCTGGCAAAAGATTCGAGAGATTGTTTGGAGACTTGTCAAGTGGTAAGTCTATCATTTTTACTACGGCAACCGAACTAAATTTGTGATATAGTTACATGTCAATCAAGGTCATCCAGACAGACCTATTCTTGAACACACGCAGGAACTAATATCTAAGCTTGAGGCGGCAGGTATTAGACCCTCTCCCGCAGATGAAGAGGGTCAAGGGGATGACGGTGAAGAAGAAGAATGGGAGGATGAGAGTGAAGGCGGCGACGATGATGTTGAGATGGACTAGCCATCCGTCATCGTACTAAAAAGTAATCTATATATTTTCTTCCGGTTTGCTTAGTGTCCTAGATATGCTCGATGATGATTTAATTCTTCGCAGGACATAAGTAGTAAGCCTTGAGGCACAGAAAAAGCGCCTAGCCATCAATATTCCTTTTTTCTCCTCTTCTACTACTACTATCTCCCTTGGTTCGTCGGCCCTGCTCAACTGCTAGAAAGCCTTAGTTCACCTCCACGTTGCTGTGGCGCGTCTTTGGGTTTCTGTTGATGAGATTGCATTTTTGACTTTCCTCAACTCCCACGAGGTCACAACTAATACACGACTAATACACGACCGAGCCGAAAAAGTCAAAAAAATCAACAACAACACTCAAACTTACCCATCGGAACCTATCTAGCGTACACGACTCGTTGACGAGACAAATCACAAATATTTGAGAGCTTTTTTGAACCAGATATCTGTCTAACCCAATTCCCCACTCCAATTATAACACTTATGGCAATGGCGAGACTTCGCCGCGACACACTCTCTTCCGGTTATAACACCTCGTCACCCAACATATCCCCTATATCATCTCCTGGCGCTTCATTTATACCCGAACTTAACAAATCGCTTCGTGTAGTGTCGTCAGGTACTTTTTTCCTGACCTACACACTCTACGTCCCACACCATCCAGAACCATCAAGCGCGATCCGTGCGTATGCAGTGGAAAAAGCGCGAGGAGGAAGTGCCAATATAGTGAGCCCATAATCTCCTGGATAGCCAAGAAATGATGTTTTACAAAAATGGTAGCTTCTATCAGTACTCGCACAGTTTCCTGTCACGCAAACAGTGCTTGTTGCCCCACTTGGTGGAAATGAGGAAGGAAGAAGGATTTTACAAGACCTAGAAAATGAAGGCATTAGTACTCAATATTGCAAAATTTGGCCAAACGCGGGTGTACCGACCGCCTGGGTTTTACGTTCAAGTGTGTATTGAGCAACTTTTTTTCACGCAGCTGGTTGACGTGTCGCACAGCCCAGGAAAACACGCGTACAGTGATTAACCACAATCCTCTCCCCGACATCACTCATGAAGACTTCGTTTCTCTCCTCGGGCCTCTCTTGGCACCGGAGAACTACCCAGAAAATTACGCCCATCTTCAACCGCAATGCTATCCTCACGTCCACCGTCCATTGTCACCATTACCGTCGGGCGGACGTCCGTCAGTTAACAATCGAACAAATCTCAATGGACGACCCGGAACGGCTGGGACTGCAGGATGCACAAGTCCTCGGCTTTCCCAGAACAATAGCCGATCAAGTTTACTCAATCCAAACAGCCCTGCCCCATTCGATTGGCTGCATTTTGAAGGGAGGTCGGTTAAAACGACATTGAGTAATATCATTGGTCTTGATGGGTTGGCAAGGGAAAGGAAGTGGCGAAGTTATTGCGTTTTCAGTCTTGACGTAGGAAGGAAGGCAAGGCAAGGTGTTGAAGCGGTATGTGGCTCGGCTGAACCTCACGAGGAACATTTCATTCATTTCAGTTATGTAGCTCATTCCCCACGTGGATGTTGTGTTCCTGAACAAATATTACGCACAGACGCATTCCCCAGACTATGCAGGCTCGCCGCGTACTTTTCTATTGTCGTTGGCCTCGATGGTCTCGCCTCATGCCCTCCTCGTCGGACATTGGGGGAAAGATGGGGCAGCGGTTCTGTCTATGCCTACCCGTGAATATTTTCAGAGTTCATGTTGGGTAGAAGAACGTCCTTCACCCGATTCAACTGTCCCCATGAGTTCCGATGGACGAGGCGTAGCTGATGTGCGTAGTGTGCGTACGGGGAGTGATTTCTGGGCTGATGGCCGAAGCCGGAATTCAAACAACTCATATTCCTATATGCAACATCCTGCTGAAATGGTCGAGGGCCATAAGACTGATCTCAGTCGAATGTACTCTGATTCGTCTCGGCATACGCAAACGGATTCGAGGGGGGAGTCTATGGTAGTTACGGAGGGTGATGATTATGAAGATCGTACTTCTCAGGATACTGAACGTGGCCGTGGTAATGACAACGCTGACGAAACAGGAGCGCACGACGCGTTTATCTCTGGGATGATTTATGCTCTGAGTAGAAGGATATGTCCAGGGGCTCCGTATACACCTAGTGCTGGAGGTAAAGAAGATACAACTAGCGGCCGAGTGAGGACAGACGATGTCAGGGCCCGGTGGAGATTGGATGAATGTTTGCGATTTGCGACGGAGTTGGCGGGAAGAAAGGCGAGGAGGAAAACGTGGGACGGGCTTGCTGAGGAGATGCTGAGAGCAGGCTGGTTTGATCTCTGAGTGTACTAATGACAATAATCTTTTTGTAATCGTCGATGGCTGAATACTGTAAACTGACTACACAAAGGGCTGAACTGAACTACTGACGATTGACGTCATAATTATTCGACCTGCCCGAAAGTGCTCTTTGTACTTAAAAGAAATGCACACAGAATTCTTCCTTGGTGTTCCCACCCCTTACACTCGACCAGTGTTTGTTATTTCGGTGTCCAATAAGCATGGGCTTAATCCCTGGTATGCCTTCCACTTGCTGTGACGGACAACTGACTAATCACCTGCATCCCAGTTTCTTTGGTGTCGAATATAGTTCCTCTTTGTGCCACTCAGTGTACGAGTGCCTGCCTGGAGGCTGAAAGTTGGCTTCTGATATCGGATTCCAACTAAGCAGGACAAACATCTCTTTGTTCTTGCTACTTGTCCATCTAGAGCTCCTCTTCGGTGTTCTCTGATGGTGTGAAAAATTAATTACCCAGATCATCTACGGTTAGCCTTGTTATGAGTATTGTTGTTTGTGCAATACATTGGCTACTCTCATGTCCAGACATCTAGTGAGATCAATGCAATACTCTACTTGTTCAGTCCTGTTTGTAGTCCTGTTTGTAGTCCCATTCTTTAATCCCGACATTTCCACCAAGTTTCTTCCACTTGGTCATCCAACGCTCTCTCCTCTCACATGTCATCTTGATGAGGGCAGGGAAGAACTTTTTGTGATCATACTCAAAATCAGTGTCACCACCCCATCCCTCCTCCATCAGCTGCTCTCTGACTATGAAACCATCCTCAATGACATTGGGGTTAAATTTGATCTTTTCTCGTGTCACAGGATCCACAAAGGGCATGATGAGTTTGAGAAAGACGTTGACAAGGAATGGGACATTAATGACAAGTGCCAGACCCATAAGTTCCGGGTAATGGTTCTGAAGGATGTTGAGGGTCGCACGTGCTATGTTCATCGATGGATTCTTTGCTTTGCTGGCAAAGTCGAGTAAGATAACAAGGTTTCTTATTCATGCACTGTCGTATGTCAAATAATACGTGGGGAGAAGGAGATAGACGCACTCGGTGCCGGGAGGCATCAAGTCAATACACCGTTCAAGTAACCAGACAGTGAACTGGACTTGACGAGGGCTCTCTTCCGTGTTTTGACGACTGGGAATCATGTAGAATCCAGGACGGCCTTGGACATCGAATCCGAATATGATAAGTTTCCCCGTCTCGCCCTTATCAGAGCAGTAGACTGAGTCATTGGAACGACAATGATGAGCCCTTGGATGAAAAATGGGCACGTACCTCGACTGAGACGAGGTCACTGGTCAAGGTATCATAGATACCGTATTCCCTCCTCCATTTAAGTGTACTCTCGAGCCTCTGGATGGCAACATGAGTCTTCCACTTGGATGCACGAAGGTACCTGCACAGTGAGTCAAATTGTTGATTGTTGAGTGGGATATTATACGCTTACCGACGGATACACTCATGTGAAAGCCAGAATTTTTCTTCCTCAATCAACTCTGGTGTCCACTTCCTTCCCTCACCTTCGACGTGAGTTTCCTTGTCCTCAGAGTCATGGCTCTCGTCGAAACCAGGTAACCTATAGTCTAGTGCGGTAAAGTGGTTGAAGACAGCGTCATACATCTCTTTTTCTGGCCCGGCCAGCTCGGCTTGTGGATTCTCGGCATAGAGGTTGTCAGGCGGAGGTAGTGGTAGGTAGACCTTGGTGGTATCCGAGGAGCTCATTTGGGATGCAGTGGATCGACAGTGGGTTTTATACATTAATAGAAATTTATTTTTCCCAGCATGACCAAAATAAAAATCACGGTCGGTGTGTCTCGTAGCAGCATGTGTCTTGATGCTTCGATCTGCCCTTTGCCGGATCCGTGCAGGATTTCCTTCCCATAGATCCTTCATCTCATTACGTTCATGTCGTATCCACCAATTGAACCCTTCGAGATCGGTACCTTGAAAGTCTCCGACATCCACACTCTTTAGTAGGCAGTTGAATCCTTTCTTTTTGGGACTTGACCAAGTGATATTTCATCCAAGTTACGAAGTTTCTGGTAACAAGGACGGAACTCCTGGTTCGTTCTTCCCAAGTGGATGTGGCGTGCTTCCTAGTTAATCTCTCTCTCTGTGGACATGTAGTCGTCTTTGTTCATGGTTTGTGCATCGATGACGTGTAATCTATATCTGCTTTGACTTTGCAGAGCAGGTGGGCCAGGAGGAGGTGTCGATGTCGCCGATCGTACTTTCTTCAACCCGCAAAAGTACAAGGTCTACACCTTTACATTGTCTCATTGAGATCACAAAAAGGCTCACTATATCGACTCAGATCATCCTATTTGATCAGCGAGGCGCAGGAAAGTCGACACCGTAAGTCTAAGAGTTGATATGGATGTTCGTCCAAACTGAAGGCTAGTCTAGGAGCGCATGCTTGGATGAAAATACGACATGGGATCTTGTCAAGGACATGGAAAAATTGAGAGAAAAACTTGGAATTGAGAAATGGCACATCTTTGGCGGATCTTGGGTACGATTTGATTCTCGAAAATTGGCAGTGTGATGGATACTTTCTGTTCACTCATCTCAGGGCTCGACGCTTTCTCTGGCATATGCTCAGGTATTAACTGTATTGAATTTCCGATATTGCGACTCAGACTAAGGCCTTTCTTATAGATGCACCCCGATAAAGTCAAATCTCTCACCCTCCGGTCTGCTGACTCTTTTTCCGGCTCCATGTTTTTTGACTGCCAAAATCTATTAGTGGAATCTTCACTTTACGAAAAAGGCACGTTTTTGTAACCGTCCTTTATCAAGTCTCGGTAGCCTCATTCTCCATCCAGTGAACTTCGATTCTTTTACCAAGATGGTACCTCCCACCTCTTCCCTGAAGCATGGTGAGTCCCAATTATGTTCAAATGAGGCTCGCCCGGCCATTGACATGAAGTCAGGGAAGAGTACCTTGTCCCAGTCCCTGAGAACGAACGTAGCGACTTGATAAAAGCATACCACAAGCTCCTCCACTCATCAGATGAAGCCATCCGTTTAAAGGCAGCTAAAGCATGGGCAAAGTGGGAGTGAGCACTTGGTTCCTGGTTTTTTTGAAAGTGACAATAGGCTGACGGGTTTCTGTTTCTCCGATGTTAGGATGTCCACATCTAAGCTGAATGTTGATCCAGAACAGATTGCTCATGCTGAAGAAGATAAGTTCGCTCTGTGAGTCGGGACAATACATTTACCTTTTCGTCCTTCCTAATAAATGCTTATCCTCATGTTTGCTAGTGCCTTTGCACGCATCGAAAACCATTTCTTCGTTAATGAGGTCTGAGACCCTTTTTTTTCTGGTTTAATAATCCGTTGATATTGATCCGAGGTTTTAGGGATTCATGCGCGATGGTCAACTAATAGAAAGTCAATCCATCGACAAAATGTTGAGTCTCCATTTGATCACAGTACGCTCTGAGATGAACGCTCAGAACTCAAAACAAAATTTTTTTTAGTCGTCATATTCCGACTATCATCGTCCAAGGTCGATATGATGTGGTCTGTCCCGTGAGATACACTCCTTGCTTTTGATCTTATGGTGGTCATGATGATGATGATGATGATTCTTCGTTTTCAAGGCTACGACTGCCTATGCTCTGAAGAAGGTTCGTCAAGGTCAAGTCATTACTTCTTGAGTAGTATGACTTTCAGAGTGTCTTTTTTTTAAAAAAAAAACAGGCTTTCCCTGAAGCTACACTTCATATCGTTCCTGATGCTGGTCACTCTTCGAGAGAACCAGGTACCACAAAGCTTCTTGTTGAAGTGAGAGCTATTCAGATTTCTTATTGGGGGTTGACAAGTGTGATTGACCACTGCAATTTTAGGCAACAGACAAATTTGCAGATATTTGAATAAATGTGATCTTGCTTTAGTTCATCTAGGAAGGACATGAAATGTATCCATGACTATGCTCATTGGTTTGCACAGAGAAGAGAGGGAAGGGGGGAGGGGAGGGTTGGAAAGGTAATCAATTTCAGTTAACGATATGCAGACATCGTGTAGGATACCTTTTCTTTTCAATGGCAACCTTTGAGCAAAAATTCTGCCAATTTCCTCACCTCATTTTCAAATTCAATATATTGGGTTTTCCTTTTCCTTCCTCCCTTAGACTGCGACATGGTACCAGAGGAAGATTTCCAAGCCGTTGGCAGACTGTCTGCGCGATTCAAGCTCACACTATCAAAGAAATTAATGCCAACTTTGCGCGCGTCGGGTCAGGATGAAAACGCAGAAAATGCTTGCCTCAGAGCAAATGGAAATACCGTAGAAAGTTGACATATGAATTACACACAAAGACAGATGAGCTGTTATGGCATTTTGCCAGTACTTAGAGAAAAAAGCGAGTTCAAAAAAAATAAAATAATTAAGCAACCTTGAAGGCAAACAATTGACCATAAGAGGATGATAACAATAAAGAAAACCCAGTGAGCGCTCAAGCAAACGCTCAAGCAAACGACTGTGGCCAATCCGGAAGGCTCTGTAACGCTGCGTTCGTTGCTTCGCGGACACGCTTCTTACTCGCCAAATCCCCTGACTGCCTGTAATGCTGGAAAACCTCTTGCATCTGGAATGTTGAAGCAGCCACCGAATCTAGAGTATAATGTCTCTCGTAAATCAACCATCCTAAAGACCAAAACAGAACCCACGTACCAAAGTTCGATGACGCTTCGTGAAGAAGCTGATCATGTAAAAAAAAGCATCAGCATTCAACCACACTTGGTAACATCACCAAAGGAAACCCTCCCAACACCAAAGTTACTCACCCCTTGAATTCTCGAAGCCTCCTGCTGATATTGCTGTACCTGCAAATACCCCGCATACCCAAGTGACCCAGCAGCTTCCGTCTGCATCTGTAACGTCGACACTTGTGTATTCAGCACACCCATCCTAACCTCCAACTCCTTCTTCCTCATCTCCCAATTCTTCTTCAACCTCTCAAACAAATCCAAAAACGTATTCCATGTCGACCTATCCCATGACTCGATTAACATCTTGTGTGTCCTGATATAATTCCTCGGATGTTGATCCCCGGTCGTGGTAGAAAGTGGCATCGATTGAGTGGATACAGGGGTGTTCATACTAGAAGATGAAAAGTATTGGGTACCACTGGATCCTGTGGTGGAGGGAAGATTCGTCGTGATGGCTGTCGTTGTCGTCGTAGTCTGTCCGACCCCTGCATAGGGATCAAACTGAGAGACATAGCCTGGATTCTGCAATTGCTGCTGTGCAGGGTGATACGACGTCTGTAGCTGCTGCTGCTGAATCGGCAGTTGACCTGTCCCACTGAGATAACTATAACTAGTCCCACCACGTACACCCTGCCCAAAAGAACTCTGCATCTGGAACCCAGTCGGCTGAGGTTGCTGAATAGGAACCATAGCCATCCCAGTAGAGTTCGTCGAATTCATCATGTTTGTCTGCCGCTGTTGGAGTTGCAGCTGCAGCATCTGATTCTGAAACTGCGATGGCTGCTGCTGAAACTGCTGACCAGCACCATCTCCCCAGCCCGTCGATTGACTAGGGTCCACAACATGAGGAGGCTGTGAAATATCAGGAAATCGCTGCACAGTCGATGCCGTATGGTCGATGAATGGATTATTAGTTAATGGCGGACTGGTAACGCCTGCGGATCCATAACCGTTCAACATCAGAGATCAAAGCGAGATAAACGAGGAGATAGAGAAAAGCTGAGGGAAAGTCAAATAGATGAGAATAAACAAAAGGGTTTGAAATACAAACGAGTACCGTGCTTAATTCCTTGGGCGCTGTGAGGATGGTGTGTCATTACCATCATGCACACGTGATCATAAATCAGACAACCGTATCACAAAAAGCGGAGAGAAAAGGAACAGAATGATACCACGTCTTGTCATCGTACTCTATGTAATAAAAAAGGAACAGAAGGTTGAGGACAAGTGAAATGTACAGTATATACATACGAGTATGGATAGGAGAGCAACGAGCAAACTACTATGATGAGGGTAGGGACGAGACATGGCTATAGGAGTTCTTCACAGGAATTGGCTAGGCATCACTGCACAGGGGAGGATGAACAAGGTGAACAGGTAAGTAGGTGCAAAGCAAATAGATGATAAAAAAACCATAAATACAGAATCAAGTCAATGAAATTAAGCGCCCACATAACTAGGCTCTTTTTGAAAACCACTGATCCTCCTCCCAAAGCATTATCCCTACAGACCAACATCCTCAACAGGATCCGGGATCTGCATCGGTATCAACCTCTCTCCGTGCACTCTGAACCTATACAAACACGTATAAGCCTCCATCCCCCAATTGTCCAAAACTCTCAGCACCACAATCCCAAAATCCATCTTCCTCTCTTTCACATCTTCATCGACAATAAATGTCTGAACGTTCTTTGTCGCAGCGATATCATACGTGAAATTGGCAATCCGGAGGAACGGAGGGTCATGTGTTAATGCTTGAGGATACTCTGGTTCCACGCTTCCCTCCTCTATATTTCTTGGATCTGCCGCTCGGACTTTCTCACGCGCTTCAATAATCTCCAAGTATTTCTTCGCATTTGCTTCACCTTCAATCATCCCCCAGACTTCACATCGTCTCGGCGCACTACCAACGTCAAGCGCCACCTCCTTTGCAACATGATCGATGGTCACTTCGTCGATAACCACAGGAGCTGCAAGGCTGACACCCAGTTGACCTTGAGATCCAGCAAACGGCCAACAGTAACCCGAGTGCGATTCATGATGCAGAGCTGTCACTGGTGGCCGGCCAGCAGCAGATCCGTACCCTGAGAAGAAGCCAAGGATCTGACCCTTCAAATCGCGAGGTTGAAGATCAAAAGAAGTCGAAGTGAGAGACGGGATGACTCGAGCACCGCTAGAGTGCATCGCATAGTCAGTTCTGGCAATGGTGTCTTTGCTGAAGAGGGAAATGGCATCATCAACAACTCCAGTCACGAAAGTCTTGAGGTCTTGTCCTCCAGGCACCTTCACCGTCGGAACTTTTGTATTAACACTTGTGGAAATTGCTTTCTTTCCGAGTTCAATAGCTTCTTTGACACCACCCTCAATGCCTCCAATCCGATCCTCCAGTGTTCGCAATTTGACACGTGCCTCTTCGTCATGAGTATGGTCCACACGATGCTGTCGATGTTCTTGTTGCCGCTGCTTCTTCTCTTGAGCCTTAAGCTGCGCTCCAAGGGACTCGATGTCATGTTTGACCGAGTTTACACTTGTCCCGAGTGAAAGTGCATCCTTGAGCCTTACTTCTGACTCTACGAGACGCCTACTCTCAACTGTCACACGACTCTCGAGAGCTCCAAGGCGGTCTATGAGTTTTGAATGCGACCGAGCACCGTCTTCTGCCTTCTCCCGTGTTTGTTCCGATTCTTGCGAGAGTCCAGAGAGAGCGTGTTCCAGTCGTTGTAACCGTTCAGCAAGCTCAGCGATATCAGCAGCTGGGACTTCTGGAGGAACATATCTTAAGATAGGCGGTGACGACGGTCGAGAGAATGACAATGATGAGAAACGGGATTTAATGTCCGTTTCTGCTGGACCATACCAGACTCCAAACAAGAGTAGCCCAATCATGACGAGGACAACAGCCGGCGACAGGTCGGACGACTGCAACCATAGGACTGGCCTGTTAAACACGACGTCGTAGATGGCACCGAAGATACGACCACAGACGAAAAATACACTCGTGAAAAGGTATATCAGGAATTTCACGATCATCAGAAGACTTGTGATGACGCCACGGACCAAGTAGCCAAGAAGACTGCCAACGGAAAACCTGATTGGCTCTCTTGAAGAACGCGATGATGATCGGGGCCAGCGTCTTGGTATAGATTTTTCACGACTTCGAGCATGCCTCTGGGGTGGTGAATCTGGGAGTGTTTCTTCAGAGACCTCAGCTATTGAAGCAAGGCCTTGCTCCGCTGTCTTGTACGAAACATCCTGCATGGATATGTCGTGGGACTGTTCGGAAGTGAGGGGTACTGAAAGGCGTGAGGGTGGAGGTAGGGGGCGTGGGACAGACGAACGCTGCCGAGCTTGCGTCGAATCCTAATTTCATTAGCGGATAATTACACATCAGCAATATACAAAACGCACAAGTTCAACGCTAGTTTCATTATCACTCTCGCTTTCTTCTTCATCGTCGGCACCTGACTTGTTCTCTCGACTCTTCCGCTTCTTTTTTCTGTCCGCGGAAAGTACCGGCAAAGTTGCCAAAGGCCCTCCAACCAGGTCATTCTTCTTTTTTTTTCGCCTCTTTCTACGTTTGTCCTCATCAGAATAGTCATCGTCATTGCTTTCTATATCAGAAACAGAGGGTTTGTAAGCTCGGTTATCCATGGGCATCCGACCACGTTTCTGAATTGGAAGAGGACCACGTTTAGTCTGTTGAAAGGCCTGAAATTCCTGCTCTTCCGCTGAATAGTCATAGCTTATGTCTTTGTTATGAACGGTATTTCCGTTTGCCGAATTTGAAGGGTCTTCTGGGTCAAGTGATAGTTGACGCACGTAGTAGGTTGCGGGCTTGAGCATGTTCTTTGCAGCGTCCACAACGTGCTCAAAAGGGCTTTTCCCTCGGTTCACAGATGCAGAAGTATTCGCATCATTTTCGCCTTCTGAATCAGGGACAGAAAGATTTTTTGAAGTCGGTCTTCGTGAAAGAGGAGGACGAGAGCGTGAGGGTGGGGGTGCAAGACGACGAAGTGTCGTTTGGGTTTCTTTTTCGTATTCAACTGACGTGCTCCGAGGAATACTGGGATTTGGGCGCGCGGCACCAGAGGCCCACGCATTGTTGGGATTAGAGGAAGGGAACATGTTGTTTGTAGCAGCAATATGTAGAACGTTTGCGAGATTGACAGAAGTACCCTTCACAGACCAGCTTTCAGGCTGCGGAAGCTCAGTGACAATCTTTTGGGCGCCTGCACGATTAACGATGGCCTCACGCTGGTTGATCTTTGCGAGGGCAGAGTCGTCGAGGTCCTGGACAGAGATGTCGGAAGCTGGAGGCTGACGGAGCAGTAAGTGGGGTTCCGCAGTTGGTGCGCTGAGGAACGGTTAAATCTATGATCAAGGTTGGAAAAGAAAGAGAAAAAAAAACAAGCCTGTAAGAGCTAGAGGTTGGGAGACTGGAGAGATGATGGGATTTTTTTTTTCCAAGAAAAGAGTTGTGATCGAGACGTCTGCCTTGACCAAGAGGTGTTCCTGCAAATGACATGTAACTGCTCTGGAAGAACAGCAGTAGAGTTGAACCAAGATAGCAGTGTCGCACGCGGCATTGGTTGATATCTCCCACGCTATTCACGTGTTCACCCGCGTCCAAACAATGTACGAGATTGCTATCAGGCTGTGCCTTTTTTTATTTTTTTAGGATCAACAATTTATTACACGGGACGCGATGGTAGACCGTGGTAGTTACAACGTACCTACTTAGATAAGAAGAAAAGGAGATAAAAGAAAAAGAAAAGGAAAAAGAAAAGGAAAATACTAGAGTTCATAAGAAGAGACCCCTCCTCACATAATACCTTCCTGGAAACAAAATGCTCCAGGGTTGAATTCTAGGAAAGTAAGGACATCTTTAAGAGATTCCCTCTTTGGATTCCAAGATTTGTTGTATCTTGAACATTCAAAAAGAATATGTCTTCTCATTTCTATTGGATATTCACTGCATAGACATGCTATAGATTCCTTTGGAAAGAATCTAAGTCTATATTCACCTATAAGAGCATGATTTGTTATCATCCTGGCAATG
>Ga0157368_1000251_pt1 | contig 26088 bp, 39 predicted proteins | sample AttbisABBM3_FD_113146 | JGI IMG/M metagenome (GOLD analysis project Ga0157368, IMG submission 113146) | Fungus gardens microbial communities from leaf cutter ant in Botucatu, State of São Paulo, Brazil - Atta bisphaerica ABBM3 | ecosystem: Host-associated > Fungi > Mycelium > Unclassified ... | reverse complement strand
TGTCGAGTTCTCTTGTGAACTTCCCACTCTATATCCTACTAAGAGATTTACTCATTTGTGTTATTATTTGTCATTTTGATAAGTGGTTGCCACAACATTCTTCCTTGCAAACTCCAAGCTCATTACCAACCCTGTAGCACCACTATCCAGCAACACCTCCACTGTTATTCCCTCCTGCATGTCAATCCTTTCTAGTTCAATCTTTACTATTACTTTTCTTAGCAGATCTTCATTGTCCAGGTTGCAACAAGATGTATTTGCTTTTACAAGCATTGCAAACCTATTATTACTGGAATCTAATTGAAGACTATTAGATCCTTTTTCTCTTTTAAATTACTTTGTCTGTCACTCCCATTGCCTCTATATTCCAGTCTTCTTCCCTCCCCAATTCTGTTCTTTATTCTCCTATTTCTACAATTCCTCACCAAATGTTCAAATCCTCTGCAACTATAACAATTCCTATTTTCCCTTCTGTTCACCTCCATTATATATGAGTTTTGTTGAACCTCTCCTATTCTCTGTTGAGGATGTACTATTATTATACTTATTCTCTCTACTCCCTCTATTAAAGCAGGCTCTGTTGGTACCCACTGTTGAGGCACTTCTTGCCTCCTTGGCCATACTTGAGGCTATGGCAGTTGTGCCTGTTGCATCTCATTATTCTGTCTTGGGGCTTGTTGCCCCTGGTTCTATCACCCCTTATCCTTTTCTCTTTCCTCTTGCTCTCCCTCCAATGTCTATCTAGATTAGTAGCACATTCATACTACTGTTCAATACTTGTGGGAGGCCTTTCTACCTCCATCAACTTCCTCTTAATTGTTCTACTCATTCCTCTCTTAAACTCTTCTACTAGTGGCCTTCCCTCATACCCACTTTCTCTCACTGCTCTTCTGAGCTCTTGTACAAATTCCTCCATCATTCTCTCTCCCTGCTCTAATCTCTTTAACTCTGCCTTCTTCACTGTCTTCTCATCTTCTTCTCCAAACTTCTTTTTTAATCCTGCCAAGAATTCCCCTGCCTCCAAATCTTCTAACATATTCTCCTTTCATACATCCACTGATCCTCTCTGTACATATGACAGGATTCATTGAATTTGCTTCTCTACTGTTATTTCTCTTATCTTCATTCTCAAATATAATCTGCATGCTGTTATGAATCCTCCTACTTTCTCTGCTTCTCTGTTAAAAACTAGTAGCTTGGCCACCTCCATGTGGGATTCTACATTGGACCCTTCTGCCCTTTTTTCTTCTGCTGCTTCTTCCACAATCAGGGCTTGTATCTGCATCTGCATTGTTACTAACTGCTTCTACTGCTGTCTGATAATCGTGTGTAAGTCATGTTGACTCATGGTATAGTAGGAAGGGGAAGAATTAATTGGTGAAGGTGATGATGGTGGTGGTATAGAAGGAGATGATATATATATTGGTAGTAGAGAGGAAGTTGTGCTGGCCTCACTTTCTGACTTGTATTCTGAACTAGATGCAATCTCTGTAGGTGCTAGTAGGCTCTCTTCCTGTTCCATCTTATACTGTCTACTAACTACCTTTAACCTAAGAAAAGAGTATACAATTTTGGTCTAAGAAGACTGTTCTTGTTATAACTCAAAACTCTTAGAGTTGGATTATAAGGTAACCTTGTATTGGGTAACTCAAGAGAACTCGATAGAGAGCTCTTTTACAAAATAGTCTACCTTATATACTCCTACAGATGGTCTGTGCTAAGTACTGGGCACACTACTCTAAATGACTATGTGTAAAGTATGAGGTCAATATGTGGTGTCTATATTGTATGACATCACTTTGTTCCAGAATCTTCTATTTCCTTCTTTTAAGTTCCATGATCAATGTTGGGATCACACCATCAGATGTGACTAATGTGACAGCATGACTGATCACTTTTAACCCTAACCCCAGAGTTCTAAAAATAGAAAAATAATGGGAAATAGATCAAGAGAAAATAAAAATAAAAAATAAAATAAAAAAAAGCTAAGTCTATCTTCTGTGATCTTGACAGTTCTACTCTAAGCAAGATCCTAAGAATACTTGCTGTTCTCCTATGTAGACACCTCACAAGGGGAGATATAGCATAGAGCTGTTAAGCAAAAAAGGTATAGATCACATCCACAAAAGGTAATATATTTGAAGTGTACTAGTGGGCTTTGATACAAACAAACAGCTAGACTTCTCCTATTTAACTAGTGTACCCCTTATGCTTAGAGCCCAGCAGTTCTTCTTGACTAAAAGACAGTGTTTGCTCTTTGGTTAAGGATAGTAAAAGAGTAAGTAAGAGAGGGTCCTGTGTTGGACAGTCTCAAGAAAGAGAATTGAGTTCTAATGTTACAAACTCAAGTCCTTAGAGTAAGACAAGTGGATGAATCTTGTATTGGGTTAACACAAGAGAACTCAATAGAGAACTCCATATAGAAACATCTATCTTATATACTAAACTATGATGGTCCATGTTACTACTTCTCTAGCTTACTCTAAAGACCATGTGTACTACATATTGTTATGACATTATCTATTTAGAACCTTCTATATCTTTCTCTGTGACCTTGTGACTTGTGGACTGTGTCATCTGATGTGACTGGTATGTGACAGTGTGATCTTGTTACTCTAATCCTAACCCTAGGTTCAATAAATAGAAAAATAAAAAAAGAAATATTAAACAAAAAAGCTGATATCTAAGCTTTGCATTTCTGATATATGAAAGAATGAATTTCATTCCTCTTACACATGTGATATATATAGTTAGTACAACATATACAAGGCTGTTGTCCATATCTGGTTGTATTAATCTATGGATAAGTCTCATACTTATATTATACTTATGTTCAAATGTTTGAATAAAAGAAGAATCTTATATTGATTTACACAAGAGAACTAACTCAGTGGAGTTCCAGTATAAGTGAGTTTACTCTGGTACATGGTTTATGTGCACCTTACATTTAGCTTATCCTAAATGCTATAAGTCATATATATAAGAGTTATTATATAATATGATGTATCCTTCTTAGATCATTGTGACCATGACTGTGACCAACCTGTGACCATTGTTATAGTCACATGTGACATCACATCATTTCCCTTTACTAAGTCCAAAATAAGAAAAGACATAGAGAGAAATCAAGATAGAAAGAGAGACTTAAATAATAGGAGAGGGATAGGAAAGAGACAAGTCCACCATCTTCAAGTCTGACATTTTGTAGTGTTAAAGAACGGTAGCTATGTGTTATCTCATTTTATCCTGGAATTCCAATTGTGTTGTATTGCTGGAGTTTTTTGGGCACTGACTCATTCCCTTACACCAACCTTAGTTTGGACAGTGTATGCTTGGAATGAAAAGTAGGATCAAGAATCAAACCTAAGTTCTCAAGTGAGAAACTAAAGAAAAATTCTATGCTCGACTTGAATGTCGCCCCACTACTTGTTGTAGTTTGAACAAAGATGAGCATGTTGACCATCAGAGACCATTACTACTATACTACAAGAGGGAGACGTTCAACAACATCAGAACTATAGTGGACAGTTCTCACGATTCACACAAATGGTCTCATGCACCATGTTCTATCCATTTATGGTTACACCGTCTGTGAAGAGTGGACATCACGCGACGATGCGCTCTCATGACATGTGGAGTAGGAAGTCAGGGCTGGGAACGAAAGGTGCCTTTTTCCTCGGGGAACGATCACATTGAACAAAGTGCCGAGGTGATGCGATCATAACGTTTCATGATTTTGACGTGCGGATGTGGCCTTTTTTTGCCTTGGCACGATTTGGAGGCTGTTTGGGGTGTTGAGATGGAGAGGGTACTTTTTGAGGCTGTTGATGGTGTGGGCCGTGGCGAAGGGTGTCTGGGTCGAAATCTTCCACGACGGTGACGGTAGCGAGGGCTTGATCGTCTTCGTAGGCCTGATCGCGGTGTTTGGCATGAATGCCTAACCACTCGTCTTGGTGATCGACTGAGCCTGGTCATGAGATGTCAATGGACGGACTGAGTTGTGTAGATGAAATCAAGTGCACCATAAAAGGACTGGACCTGACGGGTATTTTCTGCGGCCTGATCTCGGAGAGCACGGCGTCGCTAGAAAGAGAAGGATGATAAGTTGAGTTGACAGATGATGATGATGATCGATCGTCAGCACCTCACGGCGAGCCTGCAAGCGCTGAAGTTTTTGGCGTTGGAGAGCCCTGTTGCGAGCGGCGTCTAGTCTTGCTTTTTTGCGCTTGTGGAAGCCAGTAAGGAAGTCACTAGGTGGAGAGAATTGAGTGTGGAGAGAAAGAAAAAAGAGAAAACAGACCGGCGTGCATCGTCGTCAAAGAGGATGGTAGACATGTGATGAGTCATCTGAAGGGGAGCTTATATAAGAGAGAGAGAGTGTGTGTGTTGGTTTTCTGACTGCGATTCATGGCTCGGGTGGTGGAATGGCGGCCGACGAAGATTATGAACATGCGGGATCTGTCCAACGACGACGACTTTATTTCTCATCTCCTCGTCGAGAAACTCGGCACTGGCGCTGTTCCTCTTTATGTTCACAAGATGGATCCTACCCGCCGTCTCCCCAAGACCGATGCTGCTCAGCTTCTTCACATTGTCCGTCGTGTGCGTTGTCGGTCCTATCTTCACATTGACTGACTCATTGACTGGCTGACTGACTTATCACAGCTTGTTCTCTCCAGGTCCTCCCTGCAGAATGCGGTCCGTCATGCCATCGACGAGCTCCTCCTGTGGGTCCTCCTCTTCCTCTCTCTCTCTACTCTTCTCATCCCTCTCAATACAGTCTCCCTCCTGTTCGTTACTACCTCAGGGCATACACCCAGAAGCAGATCAACGCTTTTGCCACGTGCGCATTCTTGCTTCTCTCTCTCTCTCTCTCTCCCTCACTCCCTCACTTACAGCCACGCCTCCCGCTACTTTGAACTCTACAACCCCTCCGGCTCCATCGAGATCGCACATACCTCCCGCTACTCCCACAGATCCGGCAAGTCCGAGCTCTGTATTCTTGCCACACGCCAGCTTGCCCCTGGCACCGTCATCACAGAACTCAAGGGCTCCATGGCCAACCTCACGGACCAGGAGGACAGGGACCTCAAAAAGGCCGGCCTCCGCTCAGGTGACATCAGGCGTGATTTTAGTGTCATCCACTCAAAATCCATGAAAAAGAATCACCTCTTCCTGGGTCCTGCCCGGTTTGTCAACGTAGGCGCTCTTTCTCTCTCTCTCTCTCTCTTGTTCCTTTTCACCCACCCACCCTCACAGCATGACTGTAACAACAACTGCGAGCTCTTTCGCGAAGGCAGGTACATCACCTTTCGTGTCCTCAGGTCCATCCATGTTGGCGAGGAAATTACCGCCCACTATGGCGATGGCTACTGTGGGTCCCTCTCTATAGACATATATATACATCCCTTCTCACCTCTCTACTCCTTCTTCTAGTCGGCCGCAGGAATCGCCACTGTCTCTGTGAGACCTGCGAAAAGAATGCTCGTGGCGGCTATGCCCTCGAACAGGACGACGACAACCTCGAACCCAGCGATTCCACCTCCAATTCCGATGACAGCGATTCAGATTCAGATGTCTTGCGTCCCAAGTCCTCATCACACGCCCCTCTCAATGTCAACGAACGCAGAACGCGCAGAGGCGTCTACGCTACCATCATCGCCCGCGAAGCTGACAGCGACGAGAGCGAAAATGAAGAGGACAACAACAAAATCCCTCTCGCCGGTGCAAATGACATTCCCACCGACGGAGAGATCGAACTCACAACTGAAATAGATATCGCTTCAGAACTTACTTCTCTCACCCCTTCCATCCCCAGTCCCGATACCTTGACCCCTGCCCCCGATCCTCCTCTTCCTCGCTTTTCTTCCTCCCTCAGTTCCCTTTCATCCGTCGGTGATGCATGCGATTCTTCCACGCCCTTTTCCTCACAGACACAACAGACACAACAAGCCATGCCCCAAGCACCGCCGCTGTCTGCCACCCCTACCAAACGTCTCACCAGATCCACGTCTGCCTTGTCTGCAGAAAAGGCCGCAACCTCTTCATCAGAGACCCCCAAACGTGATCACGACCTCGTCCCTGTCAAGAAGGAACAGGTCGAGCCACGTGTTCTGCGTACACGTCCTTTTGCACCCACCGTCCCTGAACCACGCAAATTCCCACAGAAACCTGACACGCCTCGAGGCGCCGATGGAAAAATCTTGCCTACTTGCGCGACTTGTAACAACATTCTGCCCCTTATCTCCGTCAATTCAAAGGTGGTGTGGGGACTTGGATTTGAGAACGGCAAGAAAAAAAAGAAGCATGATTGCCCAAGGTATGCCATTTTTTGCCCTCTTCCCTCCCTTTTTCCCCAATGGCCCCTTATGTTCTTATTCGAATAGGTGTCTCCGCCATTTTGCCATCTATCATCAGCCATGGCCTCGTCGTGTATCTGCTCATAGGGGTACTCCCAGGGAAGAATCCACGCCCGCATCCGACGCCAGTAAGCGCGTGACCCACAAGTCGCTTCCCGTCCTGGATCACAAGCTTGCCGCCGCCGTCTCAGCGAGTAAACGTACACATAAGGAAGATTCTCCCCAAGAGGAACTGGCATCCAAGCGGCGAAAGACAGATTCGCTCCCTTCTGTCGTTGTCAAGGTAAAGCTCCCCACTACTGCGGCACTTAGGCCCTCTACGAGCAGTGCTCCTCCTCCTGCTTCCGGAGTGCCATCGGAGACACCGGTTCCTGTCGTACCTGAATCTGGCAGGCGCACAAGAGGCAGACCTCGACTGTCTGACAAACCCGTCAACAACCCTTCTTGCTCTTCTTCCTCTCCCTCACGTCTGACCATTGTCAAGGTCGAAGAGACTCCTGTCGACCTTCCCCCAAAATCGAATGTTTCACAACCCCGTAACACGAATGGTCGATTTGGCAGGAAGGATGCACTGTTCAAGGCTCAACAACGTGCTGCCAAATCGGCGAGAGAGGGAACTCCTCCATCACGCAAGGAGAGATCGGAGCCCTCCAAGCCTACTCGTTTTTCTCTTCGCAGAAAACGAGCAAATGACGAGATGGATGAGCGTCTCAGGAAGAAACCATTATTCCAACCGCCAGTTCAAAAAGTCCTTCCTCGTCGTATTCCCGCGTTCAGGGGAGCTAGTCTTGTGTCAAATCCGAATCCTCTTCGTTTTGCACTCCAGGTCTGGGCCAATCCCGTGTTGTGTAATGAAGGAGAGGAAGAGGAACCAGTGTTGTCCTCATCGGAGGAGGACGATCAGGGACCTGAAACTCCCGACGATCAATTATCACCCCCAGCCAACATGGTCGACTTGGACCATGAGACTCTCCGGGACGTCCCAGTCTCTTCTGTCGACGTCAAAGCCACGATTCTACCGAGAGCTCCGTTGACGTATAAGCCTTCGCCATTTACCTTTGCGAAACGCCGATGGGCATCTTCTGGTCTTGGACCTGTGGACACAAATGCAAAGAGGCAGGGCGGTCTGGGAGAACGGACAGGTCGGAGAGTACCGGGATCTGGGGTTGGAGGAGGGGGGGGAGGAGGAGGTGGTGGTGATGATGATGATGAGGTTTGTAGTTGATTATTGTTATCCGGTGTTGAATGTGTTGTGTTTACAGCTTTCTCTTGTGTGTGTGTGTAGGTGAGCGATGAAGGGCTTCACCCGACACCATTAAGTCATTTTAGTTGTCCTTCGAATTCTGAAGATGATGATGACGATGATGAAGAGTCTAGTGTTGCGGCGGCATTGGAACTTGTCCATGTTTACCCGGTGGTATCGAGACCTCCTCCCCGCGTTCACCATTTAAAACTCAACCAGTCTATGCCGTTTTGTTCGCAGGATTATTCAAACACTACGAAACCTACGTTTATCCATGCAGGATGGGGCGATGCGTATTCTGGATAGTTTTTTTTTTTTTGTGATTCTTAGCTCTCGCTCTCTTGTTGCTCCTCGCTTTCTTTTACATTTCTTGATAATGGTAACTTACTGATCATTTATTCTTCATCTGTATATCCTTATTTTTTTTTGATTTTGATTGTCCATGACTTTATTTATTTTTGTAATTCAAACGAAAAAACAATTGATCAGGCACACACACCCACCCACCCACAGTGTTCTAGTTTTTCTTTCTTTTTTTAGAATCATCGTCTATACATTGAACAAAAAAACGTATCGCTTTCGAGAAAAAAAAAGTTTGTTGAAAGAAAACTTCTTCAAAAAGAAGTTTACTGAGCACCATCAGGTTTAAGTGAACTTTTGCCAGCTCGGAGAATTTCGTCCGTTGAGAGTAAATTGATGGCAATGACAGAACTGGAAAGGAAAGGGGGGTGGGGGTTAGGGAAGGTCAGAGACTGGATTTTTTTGCGATGATGATTTTCCAAACAAAAAACTTACCAAGAATGAAGCATTTGTCTCTTGACTCGGTAATTATCCCAAATCCCTTCAACAGTAGGATCAAAAGGTTCGCCTGATTCCAAATCAATTCCAACAACGTGACCTTGAGCTTGCTCGTCCTTGAGAGCAGGAAGAAGGAGAAGAAGAACATGAGAACATGTATATATAATATATACAATATATATCAACCTCACCTGAAGAGAAACGACCACATCTTGAACATCAAATCCACCATTCGCAGCCAACGTCTTCGGAATCACAAGTAAAGCATCCGCAAACGCTTGCACACCCATCTTAGCACGACCCTTTGCCAACTTCTTCACCGGACCACTCAAATAAGCCGAACACGCTACTTCAAAAGCACCTGCTCCCGGAACCAAAGTTCCATCCTCAATCGCGTTCTTAACCGTACGCAAACCATCACGAAGCGCATCTTGAACTTGTTGAATCGTATGTCCATTAGGTCCTTTAATGAGCAAAGTCACAGATTTGGGATCTTTGACTTGTTCAACAAAGGTGTATTTCTCTTCGCCAAGTGTATGCTCGTAGACGAGTCCGGCCCAACCAAGAACATCAGGTGTCAGATCATCAACGGAATTTTGGGCGGCACCACCACAGAGTAATTGCAGACTATTGCCAGTAGTTCAGGTAGATGATATTTTTTTTAAAAAACCCGTTGAAAAAAAAGAAAAAAAGTACAACTCACCGTTCCATGTTACGACGCTTGGCTCTCCGAAGTGCAAGAATGTCATTTTTCGCGAGCAGATCCAAACTCATCGGATCAATGCCTTTTTGGTTGATGATGACAAAGTTCTTTTTCTTCTCTTTCGAGTCGACGGCCTGATCGCATACGAGGTTCTTGAGTTCGATAATCTTTTTGACCTTGGCATCTGTAAACCGTCTCTCGGATTCTACCAGTTTCTCCCTCTGTTCCGCCGTAGAATAGAAGAAGCTAGAGTTTACCTCACTGGAATACAACAGCTTGATCAAACAATAGAAAAGGCTTAATCAGGGAAAGAATTTTCCGTACGTCTTTTCATATTCCAGGCTGACATTGAGGGTTAAAATAAATGCGTTCTCTACTCGCTTGGGCATATCAGGGTGACGTGCACCATGATCCAGAACGAGGCCTCGAACAAGTTGCGTTTCTGATGCTGTACGATGTTGCATCTTCATGATTTCAACCATATGGAGATCAATGGGCGGTCGGAATGGTTCTTCTGAATCTAGGAATCAATGACGTTAATCACTCAATACGGTGGGGGAGAGGGGGAGGTCTGAATCACCTGCCGCAGGGGGCGGAGGACGAACCGTAAGCACAGCATCAACTACGTCCGCCGCAAGTTTCTTTGCAAGAGCCGTGTTCAATTTAGTTGCCAGTGAAGTATGAGCGATGTTGATCAAGGTTTCCCGATCAGCTTTCGTGGGGACCTTGAACTCATCCAAGAACTGTAGGTGTTTTTTGAAATCATGATGAGTACCAACTCCCCCTCGACGCTTGAATGTCATATCCAAAACTTCCACACCTTCAAAGCATCTTTCTTCGCTAGATCAAATCCTTCCGCAATAATGGTAGGATGCACCCCTTCCGACGTATATCTCTCTGCTTGTTTCAGTAATTCTCCGACGAGTAACACAACTGAAGTAGTTCCATCTCCGACCTGATCATCCTGTGCAACGGCCGTTCGTGCCACCATGGCGGCGGTAGGATTCTGAATTTGCATCTCAGAGAGCAGCACCTTGCCATCCTTTGTGATTTTGATTTCACCAGCACCATCCACGAGCATCTTCAGCGTTCCTCTCGGTCCTGGGGAGGATCATAGGTCAATAATATCGCACTCAAGCGAATAGAGCCAGCCCAACCGAGATTCCCCTTGACCACATTCGCAAGACCTACTGCACCAGTGGTGTTTACCTGATTATACATTCAGTTCGAAACGGTGCTGGGAAACAAGGACATCATACCTGTAAAGCAGCCGCACGCCGCACACTCTCAGCCTTTGGATTTATCAATTCAATGCTGGATGACATGACTGGCCAGTTTTCGATATTACGACGCGTCCCAAATGATCGGTCGGAGTTCAGAATGATTCCAAATCAGGGATTTTCATGTCACTAACCGAGGTATTATATTACGAAATAGTAAAAAAACATCGAGAGCAGTGCGACAGAGCATTCCGATGGCAAGCATGAAAATTGGAAAAGCAGCAGCATTACAGTAATATTAAGTCATCCGTGATGTGGGTCGTGTATCTTCACCTCCACCACCCTCCGGATGCTCTCGCAGCCATTGGGCATCTAAATCTTTCAAAAGTTGTCTGAGCAGCCCGATAGGTTGGACATTACTGAAATCAGGACGGTAATTTTCCTTGAGCATTTCGAGCACTTTTGGGTTTTCATCCCGTTCGCCTCTCTCCCCGTATAGGTCGAGGAGCCGAAGCATCTCCCAGCACTCCGATAGAAACCTACGAGGGTCCTCAACTCCAAGTCCTTGGGCGATATCAACCTACAAAAAAGATAAATGGAACTTACTTATCTCTAAAGGTGGAAGACTCACCTCAGAGATTTTGTGCGATGATGTGGTCCCTGGCACTGGAAGGGTACGACCGACATACTTCTTACAAATTACATCAACTTCACGGTATAATTTGATCGTGTCAAGCAACACAGGACTTTCAATCAACCTGACGCAATTAGAGAACGAGGTGTCGATCGACATGAGCTCATCAAACATATCCGAGACGACTTGATGAATCTCCTCCGGGGTTGGGTCGAAACCTGGAGCTTTGAGGTCGGACCTAACATCCATACTATCGCCTTGCCCATTGGTGATGGGGAATGAGGCTTCTATGAGACGTCTCTTCCGAGGATATGACGATGAAAGAGTACGGGAGACGGCGAGGGCCTCATAGTCGTCAATACCATGACCAGAAGCCTGGATACTGAACGGCATTCGCCGTAGCAGTGATGTCGAGACATAATCAGGTGAACTTTGGTCATTACAAGACGGACGTTTCCTGGAAGCCTCTGAGCTATGTCTTCCATCATCGAGGTGCTGATAAGAGTAAGGAAGATGGGAAGATTGGGAAGGCATGTGTGACGAGTGATGTTGTTGAGACTGAGAGTGGTATCGCTGTTGTGGCGAAGGCGATCGAACGTGTCGGTAAGGATGATAATGTGACTGAGAAGATACATGAGCATGAGATTGAGAAAAGGTCGGGGAGCCGTGCCAAGGCATCCTCCAGTCGGCACTAGGCTTTGGTTGAGCGCCAGGCGTCCACTGAGGAGAGTAAGTTACACAACAATTACGGCGGACTTGAGACTTACATATTCAACAGAAATAGGGATAGTCCTATCAGAAGCTAAAGCGAGATTCATCGAATTATATCGGTCCTCTTGTTCAGTGGTTATTCGAAGAAAACATTGGCGGTATGCTCCACGCTGGGTAAAGACTTTGGCTGGTCCTACATATATGGAAACCCTTTAAAAACGTTGGAAGAGAAGTGGGCGTGTCACTGACCATCGATTCTAGAAGTGCTGGACTGGAGAGCCTCGCTCTAAAAGGGAAAATGAGCCTGAGTGGTGAATCGAAACAAGCATCAGGTTCACCAAATCTTTGGCATCACACCATAACTCTTCAGGACGACCGCCGCTCCAGCAGCGAATGAAGACTTCTGCCAATAGGTGATCGGGAGGATTTTGTCTATTGTCCTCAATCAATGCAGTCACTAGGCGATCATTGCCTCTTGGATGTGGAAGTTGATTGGGTCGGCCTGATGTGTCGTGAGAAATGACCGGTGGAAAGTAGATCTGTACACACGATGTCCCAGTTCTTTCCCCTTTTTATGATGTGCTGATGATTCACTAGGCGGAGGGCCCATCATAACATCTGCATTGCGAGGATCAATTGACGATGTGCGCGAGCGATCAGGGCGAGGTGTCCGGGATTCGTATTCATAGTTTCGGCGATAATAATTGGTGGGTTGCGAGTGGCTGACCGACGTATGGTTGGCACCAGAGATTGTTGATGAGAGATCCGTAGGACCAGACGGTGCTTTAGAGGCACGAGGGCCTGATTCGATTTGTGGGGAATCAGTGTTTGGTTGAGAGGGCTGAGATGACACCAGTGCACGGGTTTGGTAAGCAGAACAAGATCTGGCTTGAGTTGGGCTTGTATTAGAAGGCCTGTCGCGAAGAGTTTTATTAGGCTGAGAGTGAACTGGCTGAGACTTGGAGCTGCGGGTTACACTTTTAGGCTTCAGGCCGGTCATTATAGTTCCTTGAGTGGGTGGAATGGGGGGTGCAGCAGGGGAAGAGAAATGCTCGGGTCCAGATGTGGATGGGGTCCCCTCTATGCCTGACACTGAAGTCCTGTATGCAGAAGCGTAAGGCCCTTGTCCGCGGAGAACGGGAGGACCATCATTCGGAGTTGCACTGTATTGGGAGAGACGGAATCTTCCTGTGATGAATGAAGTATCATCCGCTTGTTTCACCTTTTTGGTGACCGTCTTTGCAATTTCTTTTGCGCCCTTCTGCACAGCTGATTTATCGGATGAAGTGCTCATTGCGGAAAGATGTGGCGATGTTGTTGCGGACGAAGGTGGGGGCCCTGAAGTTAGGCTCGTCGACGACAGAGGAAGTCCCAGTGCAGCAGAACTTGTGCTGGAGGAAAATGTTCCTGGGACTGCAGGCGGTACTTCTTGTCCGGGAAGCAGAACGGGGTCCCCTGGTTTGACCGAAGCCTCATAGATATTTATATGTTTGGTAGGAACAATGCGAAACGCTAGCCCTTGGTGGATGGCGGACTGATCTTGTTGTGGGCTTGGATCACGAACAATGATTTGTGGTGCAGCCGTCTCGCTGAATTCGGATTCTAGGGACTGCCTTCTTGATGGCACCTGGAAATGCGGTCAAATTGGTTATACAACACATAATAAACGGCGTACGATCTCAGGACTCGATTCCCTGCTGCTTCTAGAGGAAAGTTAGTGCCGATGGACGCGAATAAGAGCTGGTCCCGGACTTACGATGAATCGGTGGCTTCCCTGGGCGGTCTGTCTTTTGTCAAGCTCGGGGACCGGGACATGAACTTTTGAGACAAAGGAAGACCACCCACAAGAAGGACGAGGAGAGAAAGTGGAAAAAAAGAAGAGTGCGAGTGATGCCTTGCAAGGGATCGTGACAAGGACCCACAAATTGGGAATATTGGGAATACCGTGTCCTGGATCACGTGGGACCCATTGTGAGTATCATATCATCTACAACTGGCGCCCATAACCTGCACCGACAGTGCTTTTTCGACAGTGCTTTTTCGACCGCGCTATCGCCAATGTCCAACCAAGCTCTTTCGGACACCATATCACTGCTTTTAAATTATTGTGTTGTCGCTGATCATGTCGTGGCTCCAGACTTTCCTTTTATGTGACACGCCAAGATTTCCATTTATGGTAAAACAAACAAAGGAATCGATATATCCGCCGAATCGATATATCCGCCAATCCGCACACCTCTCACCCATATATCCTCATTTGGCTCCATACACGCTTTGCGCGTTGAGCAAGAATACGCTGTCAATACATTCCTGTTCCACCCCAAGTTCAGCAAGTGATTCTCGCGCTATATCATACCAATTATTGGACGCCGCCCGTGACGCTCTCGAGCTGGACGATCCAAAGATAATGCGCTCGAAACCAAATGCCTCTATGACCGGTGCCACTAAATGCTCGCATCAGTTCTATATCATCCCAAACACATATATCCAAGTACACCTACAGTACATCTTGATCCTGCGCTTCCATTCCCGTTGTTCTTTGACCCCTGAGTTTTCTTCCGTTGCTTCGGACGAAGGGGTTGATGGTGTGACGACATCCAACGTCGGAGGTAGATACTTGACATACACAAACGGGAAAAGGGAAAGCGCAGCTATCCGATTCTGGAAGGCATGATACATCGGATGGCTCATCAATCTCACAGTCGGCACACTAAAGTCAAGAGGAGGCGGGAGGAGATTGGCTAAAATCGTCATTAGTTCTCATGACAATGCCAGAAATGCCAAAACCTCCACTCACACAAAATGATAGGGGATCTTACTTCAAGATCGGTGGTAGCGCGTGTCAAGAATACTTCCAACTCTTCCAGAGAGTCATCACAGATGCTCGTCTGGACCTCAAGATCCACAGGCAGACCTTGCTGAAAGAGTTCTCGGAGACCTGCAACCGCTTCCGGACTAGACTTGGAGAGCACAGCGGAGAAAGAGACCGGCACAGTGAATTTGCCCATTGCTACAGGCGAGGGGTCCTCCAAGTCAACAGGGACCATTACAGACAGCACTTTGATGTCCCCTATCCTGGAAAGAACGCGTCAAGACTCGCATTAAAAATATAATGCAACATGTATGTCCTCACTCTTTGGGCACTTCCTCAGCTTTGTCTGCTGAGGACGATAAGACCACACCGTAGATACGGCTTCCAGGTGGCCTGCTGGCTTCTTTCTGCCACTTTTGCAAATCGGAATCTCCAACAACATGTGCATCTATTACTTTTTCCGGGTGAACCGTGCTCGGACTGGGTGGCCGAGGGAATCTGTCTGAAACTCCAGAATTCGGCGGTGTTAATACTGACAGAGCAATACGGGGGAGCTGCCTCGGTCCCTTTCGCCGACCTTGAATGCTCATGACAGAAGCGTGGTTTCACAGATATGGCGATAGATTCCACTAAAGATGAATATGACGAAGAAAACAACAGGTGAACGATGGTTTGTTTGAGAGAAGGCTGAATATAGGAAACAAGATCAAAGATAAGCATTTATGTTGATTATCACCAGTTTATTTATACCCTGGCACACAAAATTGCAATCAAGTACTTTCCCGTTAAGTTGCTTAGTCAAGGTCAAATGACCATAATTCAGGATTCAGATGAATCTCTTCTGCTACTGGCGTTTCATCTTGTCGTTTCCGACTTCAACGTGTTTTTGTGATGATTCTACGAATCCAGGGAGTCTAGGCAACAAGATCACTTACCTTTGGTCTTTCCAGAAAGACTCGAGTGTAGCACTACATTGTCCAGTTCTGCGTAGACAGACCGTCTGTGTTCTATCCCCCATCTCATTTCCCGTAGTAGTCTGTAGTGAGTTGGCGCTGCTTCAGAGAGTGCCGTTATTTCCAAACTATTGTTATGGCTCACCTGAATAATCAGCTGCTGACATAATCAAATATCACGAGTGAAAGGTCGTGACAGATGACGACTTAGGTGCTCGATATGGTCCTCGAGAGAAGAAAATACTGTTTCCTGACAGTCAACCCATATGAATTCCTTCACGACTGTAACAGTTCCAACACATCATATGACGTACCGGTCCGCGGACAGATTCAAGTGGTGTATCCGCACCGGTCGTTGAGCCAAAGTATGAGTCTGCCACAGCACCGAGACATACCACGACACAACACTCGAATCAAATTCAGTTGGGAGACAACACAACATATGGTATCCGGAGCAACGTGATCGTCTCGACGACTTGATGGTCGCTCAGGTGACTCACTATTTCCACATAAGGTAAATATCACTAAAATGGAAATCAATCTTTCGATACTTTGACCTTCAGTGGATACGACAGCATCATGCTGCCTAAGGACTGCGATATATGTCGTCTATGCTACTACAATATATCATATGTGTATATATAAGATCACCCTGATCTAAACCGTCGTTCAATAATTTAGCTCCTCACTTTTACACTACACGCCGAATACCAATCCTTCAACTTGTAAGTGAACGAACCGCTACTCCACACTCCCTTTTCCGTTTGTTGCTTCAATCACTCTGCGTGGAGGGGAAATATACCTCAGAAGAGACGATCAGAATGAGCGGCAGTATAAGGAAAACTAGCACCAGACAAACGTGTACCACCACATCGAGAGCCTTTCGATTTCTGACTTGCTGAAAACACAGGGGAAGGATCGAAGCAGCCATGCTGGGACGTTTTATTGCGGCGTGTACTCTCATTGCAGGGACGGTAGCTGCCCCTAGTATAATATTGAAGAAACGTGATGTTACAACATTGTCAAGAGACGATCTCAATGGGCTAGCACCCTATACACAGTTTGCTCGTGCGACGTACTGTCCGACGAGCGACCTCAAGAACTGGTCCTGTGGTGGTACGTCCAATGACCCATGATGCAATCTCACGAAACGCTGGAATCATCGTAGACGCGTGTGAGGCCCTGCCCGGATTTCAACCTACTCTCGTCGGCGGGGATGGAAATGCTATTCAGAATTGTGAGTTTATTTGTTGGAATTGATGCTTACCGGATTGATCATGCCGAGCTAAGTTTTTGTTGGTTACTGGCCGGACCAGAATACCGTAGTTGTTGCCCATGAAGGAACGGATCCTACACAGTTGTATGTAGGACAGTCATTCCTGGAACGCCACTGCTATTGATCGTCTTCCAGCTTATCTATTTTGACGGATGTCAATATCGTAAAGGATTCTTTAAATACTACCCTATTTCCGGGAGTACCTTCCAACGTTGAAGTCCATGACGGATTCCGTAACGAACATGCTCTTACCGCTTCGCAAATCCTAGAAGAAGTTAGGAAACTGATGGCTGTCCACACCACACAGAGTGTGACTTGTGTATGTGATACCTGTGTTAAACCACTTGAATCTGTAATCATCCAAGTTGTAGATTGGTCACTCACTGGGAGGTGCATTGGCAGAGCTTGATGCGGTCTTCTTTGCACTAAATCTATCAACCTCAACCAAGATCCAAGCGTTCACATATGGTACACCACGTGTTGGTAATACAGCCTGGGCTCAACTCGTCGACGCCAAGGTGAGATTTAATACGTAGTCGGAGCACAGCAATGCTTTCTTCTCATCACACCTAACGCACAGGTGCCTAGCTTCAAACGCATCAATAACAAAAAGGATATCGTCCCGATTGTGCCGGGTAGGGTGTTGGGCTTCAGTCATCCTGGTGGAGAGATACACATCACCTCCTCCGGGAACGCAGTCTCATGTCCTGGTGAGTGCTTTCTACTAGGCGGTTGACGCCTGGAAAGTTTCTTAAAGCTTATTAGGCAACGATGATGCCACCGACGATCAATGTACTATCAAAACTGTGCCAAATATATTGAAGGGAAATATCTTGAATCATGTAAGTGTCTGTAACCCAATCTTTGGAAGAGCAACTCTCATCTCACATTTGGCTAGCTTGGTCCCTACGATGGCATCTCAATCGGCACGATCTTCTGCACCTGAAGTCCTGGACTTTCGATCACAGATGGATAAGCGCGCATAGTAAATGGTCAATAAGTTAATGTTAATAAATATTATATATCGTATCTGGAAAATATACTTGAGATTGAGAAGAAACAACAAAAATCTAGGGCTTCAAGATTGGATGTCGCTGTCCATAAGCCGGGCTTCTTTCTCTTCATCGTCTGTTTCGGTCTCATTATCAGGTTCCATCTGGTAGGCAGCCAAGATGCTGTCTCCTTCAGGACCATCAACAGTAAGGTCCAAGAGACTGCGAGCGATGTCTGGTAAACACAGGTTAATAAGATGCGCGAGGTACAGCCTCAGTTAACGTACCGACGAGACATTCCAATTCTACTTTCCCCTCAACGTCAATCCAGTCAGGAGGATCTGCGTAACTGAGCTGGCCAAAGCTGAGAATAAACATATGCACAAGATTGTCGAAGTAGGGACAGTGTTGTAATTTATCGTGTAGCCGTACAATTGGTTCGGAGGAATGTACGAGGTGATGAAGGAGAAAAAGGGTTTGGTTGATGAAACGAATGAATCTGGATCTTGTTTAAAAAGACCGGGAGAGTAGAAAAACAGCAGAAACTCACAGTCGTGATTGAGATTTTGTGAGGCTCGACCCATCATCATTCCATAGCATCATGGACGTCTCAGCGATCATATAAGTCAGGGTAGGAATTACTATGCTTGATTGAACTAATAACTCCGCTTGTGACAGAGACAGCTGTGCTAAACAACCTAATAAGTTGCCATAGGTAGTAGTATTCTGTTTGCATTGTCAGAAATAGAATATTGAGAGAAGAACCCTGAGCTCACCTCGACGAAGCTGCTGAGGAAGTTATTCGATAGGTATGTACAGAGATGGTGAAGAAAGGGGGAGTCTTTATGATCGAAGGCTCCCGAGTCGGCATCCTGCACTGATGTTGACATTTGCCCACGAAATGACTCATCTAAGGCACGGTCAAAACAATAATTTGAAGTGGAAGAAAGAATTTACAGGTAGCTAAGAGGAGGAAGGATCGGCTCAGGCTTTCCAGCGTTTCGCGTGAGTGAGAGGTGTTCAAGAATTTAAGTAAAGAACTTATGCGGGTGGGTAATATAAGTGCAAGTCTGATGAATAATTGTAAGTGCGATTGACGTGTGTCCACCCACAAACAAACCTATCGACTGTCTCATCAGATATATTGAAAAGAAGGACCTCTAAGAGAGAAAATATTTCTTTGATGCATGTTGTGTCCCTTTCCAAAGGGGATTCGGCAAGACGGTCTAGCAAGTCGAACAACGCAACAAAAAGCAAAGTGCCGTTGTCATTTAAAGACTCAACAAGTTTGGCGAATTCGGGAAGCAAAAACGCGAATGAACGCAAGAGATCTAATAAAGCAGCAGTTGATAGACACTATAGGAATATTTGAGTTACAGTCGACGGTAGAGGACGGTGAAGATACGTACAGGGTCTACGTTGAGGAGACACTGAAGAATTATGATCAAGTAATTAGTGACTTGCTGTGAGCAAATCTCGTAATCTGAATCATCAGCAGGATTGGATAGGGCGAGCAAAATTGATCGAGTGGCATGAGTACATTCTCTTGCTTGTGGGTCTGGCAGGGTCGTGATGAAGGGCAGGTTGATCAGCAATTGGAAAGTGGCCTCATTCGCCTCCATATGTGTATGCGTCAGGACAATGCGGGAGAGCTGAAATTGAATGCTAAGACCTGCACACATCTAAACCACCTAGTACTAACCTCGGCTTTGTGATTCAAAGATTCGATGGGCTCTACTTCCTCAGCCACTTCCTCAAGATTTTCGTTGAGCATAATCGACTCATCATCCTCGGCAACATGAAGCATTGGATCATCAGAGGCCGGCGCAATGTCAGCATGGTCATCAAAATCAAAGATATCAGCTGAACAATGGTGTAAGGGACCAACAGCTGCTGGTGTCACCCTATGGAGAGGGGTCTCGATTAATTCTTCCTGAAACAGATCTTTTCCTTTTCCTCTGAAATTGATCCTAATGCTGGGCTTGAGAGGAGTAGAGGCAAAGGAATTCTGGAAACCGGGAAGAAATCCAGTTCTTTTGATCACTTCAGGTGATTTACGAACGGTGCGCGCTTCTTGAGGACTCGAGTGGAGGAAAGGATCTCTGTGTGGTGTTTGGCTGAGCCTTTGACCGAAGTCAGCATCCTGGTTAATCCTCCAAGCACTAATCTGGCTGGGAACCCTGACGGGAGTCACAGGTGCGTTCTTAAGGGTCCTCAAGGTTCTTGTTGAAGCAGGTCTTCGCAGCAATGCTTCAAGTTCGTGTTGCTAGAATACGCCTATTAGTTGTCAAGATAGAATGCTCATTTACAAGGACTTGCTTTGAACATGAACTGTGTCTTGAGCCTCTCTGTTTCCTCTTTCATCTGGCGCTCCATCTGTTTCTGTTGAGCTTCCGCTTCTTCTCTGGCACCCTTCATTTTGGTAATCTCTGCCGCATGACTCTGCGCTGTCTGAAACAGGTAAGATGCAAGACAAAACAATTGAAAAATTAATGCACTCTTTCCATGTTTTTACGCAGAATAGAGACCTCTCCTTCTTTCGCATATCTAATATCTGTTGCTTCTTTCAGGGCTGCCTGAATCTTTTCATTTTGGTTTTTGAGCTCCAGAAGTTGTGCTCGTAATCCTGCAACTTGTTTCTGAAGCTCAAGCTGTTTGAAATTCTCATTAGGGATAAGTATGTTGGCCGGTGTGGCACTTGTTGGCCGAGCACGATTTGAAACCGCGGAGATCACGGGCTGTCGAGAGGTTGGCGTCGGTTGAGCCCGCAAGAGAAGTCGCCCGTTCTGGTCTTTTTGCGGGGGGGTATCAACCCGATGAGTCTGAGCAGGTGGTGGCTGGCCGAAATCTGAAGATCCAGAGGTCAGGGTTGAACCCGTGAAACCATAATTCCCATCCGCAGTGACTGATATCTCTGGTAGATCGTCGAAATCATGCTCGCGTGGCCGACTGCCGACACCTGGAGACCACCCGTCGCGCGTTTTCTGTTTCTTCGTGACTGCTGGAGGTGGCTGATGCTGTTTTTGTGAAAAATATTTCTGCTCTTCTCTGTCCAAGATGGCGAGTGTTTTTTCGTCCAACACGAGGTCATCGTCAAAATAGTCGTCACTATCATCCATGAAAGGCGGCCAGCTAGGCACAACACATGGTAGTAGTTGCGGTCCCTGACAATGAGTCGCCTGATGGGTTATGTAATACTTGTGTTAAAGAGATCTACAAACAAACACCTACAGTCCTTGCCATGGATTCGAACGGGGCGCATGTGTCGTCAAAAATGGACGATGAACGAGCTCGTCACGAGAGGCGCGTCAGACTCAAGGAACTTAACCTCAGTCCCAGGCAACAAGGTAGGTCTTTATTGCTCCCTTCTGGCAATTTCTCAACACTACCCACAGAATTCTCCAGGCTCGATTCTTCCCTGAAGCGCCATACGACACTTATCAAGCGTATTCGTCAATCCATGACTGCAGATAACAGGGATCAAATACTGAAGGACCTAGAGTCCTTGTCTCTTGAAAAATATATCGATGAAATAGCCGGTGCCGTAACTGAGGGTATAGCCCGCTGTAAGACAGATAAAGATACATGGGGAGCAGTTGAAGTATAAATTTCATTCTCTCATTCAATCCAAAAGCTCACGGTTCCTTTAAAGGTGATATCTCATCTACACCGTCGTTTTCCCAAAAACTTCACGCCAGTCCTCGTGTCATTGCTGTCTGGTGCGATCGCTGCGCCTTCCAGGGCCAGCATCAGCGCCTTGACCGTGGAGCAAAGAGAGAAAGAAGATAATGCACGTATATTGCGTCAGCGTCCTGTACTTCGTATATGTTCGGAGTTGGCACTAGTGGGTGTCATCCGTGATACTCCCGAAAAGAGTGGTGGAGAGTGGGTCATGAAAGCGGTGAAAGAGTTAGTAAGTGAGCTTTATAATGGTTCATACTTGTAATTGGTTGATTTTAATATGTCAGCTATCGAACGATCCGAGTCTTTCTTCACTACCACTCCTGATCACGTTTTTGAAATCATATTCCCGACCCTTCCTTGGACTTATGCCTCCTACGGTACCAAAACATATTCATGCTACCACTGAACCTGGTACAGTCTCAAATGTGCAGTCCAGTGACGGTGATACGGAATGCCAATTCATCCCTGTCCACAAAGAAGAACACGAGCTAATTGAACAAGATGTCCGTGACCGTTTCAAGCGCATGTGTGAAGGGTACTTTGATAATGTCTGCAAAAAACTTGTCATCGAACACAAGGTGACTTCAGTTTCGTGCCGCTCATTGTCGATGACTTATCCTTATCGAATTGTTTCCAGCGCCTTCAGGAACAAGATAAACGTAATCATGAAGCCTACATCCGCTCTGGAGAGATTTTCGAAGATCGCCAGCAGGCTTACGAAAAGATGACGAAAGGTTATGAGAAGCTACTCGCAAATTGCCAATCGTGAGCATCACCTCTGTAATTTGACATAAATTTGGACCAATATCTGTAGATTGTCCGAGCTCCTATACTTTCCCCTTCCCCTGCTGCCTACAGCATCACAGAGATCTGAGTCAATTCAAATCGGGTCTACTCATGGGTCCCTGTATAATGATTCTGAAGAAATGATAGTTGTGGGTGGTAAGTGGGAGGACGAAGAGGAACGCAGATACTACGAAGACGTCCAAGACCTTAAAGATTACGTTCCGAGCAGTGTCCTTGGAATTGATATTTCGATAGGTGCGACCGAAGTCTGCTCAAAGGACGTAGATCAAGAGCGCATGCAAGAAGAGACTCGACAACTCGAAGAGGAGTTCCACAATTTGCAAAAAGACCACTCAGAGGGGATGAATGGTGTTGATGATGACCCGTCGCTCTTTAAGGATGATGACGAGTGAGGATCAGTTGTTTCATCTGTTCTGAACGTTGCAAATGCCTTTGATCAGCACACGCACACCCGTTCCTGGGTCTCCAAAAATTACATCAACTTCGTCTTCACCTCAAATTGCGCCTCAAGGTCCCTCTCAGCTGCTTACAGCTTTGCTTGTACGACTCCAAGATGCCACCAACAGGGATTTAGTTGACCAAACAGCAATTGATTTTGCTTTTCTTAATTCGAAGGCGGCCAGAAAACGCTTGATCAAAGTCAGGATTTCTGCCATTTAGTCCGATGCCTCTATCCCTAACCTACATGTTGGTGTCAGGCTTTGAGCCAAGTCCCTAAGAATCGGACTGATCTGTTACCACACTATTCGCGGCTAGTCGCTACTCTCAGTAGATACATGCCTGACATTGGCACAGAACTTATTGCTCACGTAGGTCATAGCATTCCGTCTTAGCTACGCTAATCATCTTCGCAGCTCGAAGATGAATTTCGATATCTGCAACGTAAGAAGAATGTAGTTAAAGAATTAGCAGATATGAGAACGAGAGTAGGTTTATGCTTGAGCGGTTTTAATGACAGCTGAGAATTGAAACCCAGAATATCGCATTCTTTTGTCATTTGACAAAATTCAAAATCGTCCCATTTCATGTCATCCTGCATGTTTTCAAAGTTTGTTTGGATGATTTCACCGGAACCAATGTTGACAACATAGCGATGCTGTTGGAAGGGTGTGGTCGTTTTTTGCTGAGAAGTGAGGATACTGCCGAGAGATTCGGTGCTATGGTTTGTTTTTTTCCCTATCCTGTACCTGTGCTCGCTACTACCTCATTATTTCAGCTCGAACTCATGCGACGCAAGCAAGGTATGCAACACTTTGATCAGCGTCAAATCTTGATGTTAGAGAATGCTTACTATCAAGTACGTAAATAAATCAGTCGAAGTCCCTATCCGATTTCCTCACCGTTCTCCTGTCGTCAGTGCAATCCTCCTGAGCGCGCACCGAAGCATGAAAAGCAGCGAAGCCAAATTGAATTGTTCATCCGGCATCTTATTTATGATGTTCTTGCCAAGAAGACCATTGATAAGGTCCTCAAATTAATACGGAAACTGGACTGGGACAACGACGAGGTGAAACTTGTCCTGTACAAAATATTCACGAAGCCTTGGAAGATTAAATATAGCAATATCTCCGTGTTGGCGATGTTAACATACGACTTGCAGCGTTACCGCCCTGCCTTTTCTATCTCTGTTGTTGACCAGACTCTAGAGGATATTCGTCGAGGCCTTGAACAAAACGTCTATAACGCCAATCAGAGGAGACTGGCGACGATCAAGTTTCTTGGAGAGCTGTACATATACCGGATGTTCAGCTCTAATATCATCTTTGATACTCTTTGGTCCCTTGTCACTTTTGGACATTGTGAGCTTGGTTGTTTCTTAGCTCGTAACTAGTCTTCTTATTCCCTTTGTCGCAGCTGATGGCCGCCCTCTACCTAATGTGGCCGCTTCACTTGATATGCCTGATGATTTCTTCCGCGTCAGGCTTGTTTGTGCTCTTTTGGACACATGTGGAATGTGCTTCGATCGAGGTACACAAAAGAAGAAACTTGATAATTTCTTGATCTTCTTTCAGGTTTGGCATAGCATCTACAGCCCATGCACAACTTTATCTGATGTCCTTTCAGTACTATGTTCACTGCAAGCAGCCTTTGCCTATGGATGTCGACTTCATGTTCTCTGACTCATTAGAGGTCAGTTTCCGGACACGCTCATTGTTCATGTCATGATTTTGGCTTATTCTGAGAAATAGGCTGTACGACCCCAAATGCAGGTCCCGAAGAATCTTGAGGAGGCTGCCCTGGCCGTTGATGTGATGTACAACTCTGCCTATCAGGCTGTTGGTTGGTGGCGTCCATCTTGCTTGTCGATTGCGCTTTGTACCGATACCATTTATAGGTTTTACTGATGAGAGTGGGGAAGATAGTGGGGACGATGATGACGATGACAAACACTCAAATGCCGATCACGATGAGGACGAAGGTGCAGATGAAGATGAGGAGCTGCAACAATCTTTGGTACGCACATGCACTTTTCACACATATTGTTGGTCTAACCTTCGAATTCGGTAGGTTGACGATCGCGCACCTTCTCCAGATGAGAAAATCGTCCTTTCAGCCAGCAGTAGCAAGCAGGAAAATCTTGGACCCTCCGAAGAAGCCGATGCTGAGTTTGCCAGGGAACTTGCTAAACTGGTTACCGACACCTCTGCGGAGTCCAGAAAGGTTGACAAAAAAACGGCATTGGCTCTCTGGGATTCTGCCATTCTGCCTCCGACGGCTCGAAAAAAGAAGGCAGCTGATGATGGTGACGACGATCAGACTCTTAAGGATGATGACTCTCAGAATATCATGAATTTCACCGTCATCACGAAGCGTGGCAATAAACAGCTTGTCAGTACCATTTTCCTTCATTTAAGAGAAGAAATTTATTAGTCGCAGGCGCGACAGCTTGCCATCCCCTCTGCATCCGCTCTGGCTGTCCATACAAGAAGTGCTCAGCTTCAAGATAAAGTTGAACAGCAGCACTTGAAGCGACTTGTGCTTGACTACGAACAGCGCGAAGAGGCTGAGGAGCTCAAAGGTAGGATATGTCTATTTTATATCGTAGCATTGTCAACCACCACACCCTTCAGCTCTAGAAACACGCAACAAGGCTGGTGCTATCAAGATACGATACAACGGATGACAGACTAGAAGCACATATCCGAGCCTGATTCGAGGGAGAGCTGCACTTTTACCGACTCAGCTTTTATCAGGCAGTACCGGTACTCCCAATCGCACTTACGATCTGCCCGCACCGCCGCGTACTCGATGCCTTTTGGTGTCTTGCACTCAACCCCGAACTCTGGATTTGTTGCTGTGTAGATGGCAGCATAAGGATGATCGGTCATGGACTATTCGTTTAGGTGGCAATGTCGACCGTGTCTGGATCGTGTCTGGATTAGCTGCTTGTTAGTTGCTAGTTAGCAGCCATCATTTTGCAATAGATAATTCATTGAAGAAGTCAACCAGTTAGCAATGGGGGCTACAGTGTGGGTGCCAATGTGTAGTCTGACATTTCTGACCTACTGCTTTGTGTGTGTCATCCATGGACATCCTTGATGTGTTATGCTAGGAGATACTTTTTAGTTAATAACATTGTTATCAATGTATAGACCTATCTCTAATAAGCAGGAGATGAGGGTGCTTCTAGATGGTGCTTTAGCTTGCTTACTCTTGAGCAGAGAGCCCAAGAAGTGGTATGGTAGTCAAAGTGGTGTGGTAGTCATTAAATTGGTAAAGCATAAGGATATGGGATAGTATTGTAGACCCACTTCCTGTAAGAGGACATCATAACTTTTTGTGCCACCAGCTTTGTCATCCACCCTGCCAAATGCCATGATTGTCAGAATCAAGGACAGTAGACCTGTCTCTTTTTCATTTCTCTTCTCTTATTTAAGTCTCTCTTGTTTTCTATT
>Ga0157368_1000250_pt1 | contig 26164 bp, 26 predicted proteins | sample AttbisABBM3_FD_113146 | JGI IMG/M metagenome (GOLD analysis project Ga0157368, IMG submission 113146) | Fungus gardens microbial communities from leaf cutter ant in Botucatu, State of São Paulo, Brazil - Atta bisphaerica ABBM3 | ecosystem: Host-associated > Fungi > Mycelium > Unclassified ... | reverse complement strand
TGTCTTGGTGGCATTGTTGCCCATTCCAGTCACCAGGATCTGTGAGGGATGCTGCTCCTTTTCTTCTGCAATGTTGAGCAATCCATGTATATTGAGAACAGTGCAGATCCGATACTTCCACATTTGGAAGTTGGTGCCATTTTCTTCGAGTATAGGGATGTCATAAAGGTGGCTACTTGTTTTCATGGTCATGATGACTATAAATGGCATAGCGCTGACATTTGCGGGAAGTGTGAGTAAAAAGAAATAGATTTGAATTGGATTTTATTGAATTTCAGTGAGCGATAGACTTTCTTTAGTTACAAGCTAGCAGGGCCCATAACCTGTTGCGCGAGGAACCAGAACAAGAGCAGCTGCATCTAGAACAGTTGTGACTCAGTCTTCGTAGCATGAAACTGAGGTGAGAACTGTGTGGCGCAAAGAAATATACAGTCCAATCTTATGTAAGGAAATAAGTCCAGAAGGAAAGAATGTGATGTCAAATAGAAAGAGAGCATGAAGCGAGACAAATGAATGACAACAAGAACATGGTCTGTTTGTAAGAATAGCAACTATGGACTAAGTCATAAGTACTATAAAGACTGTGGATGGAATTGTGAAACAGAATATTGATGATATGAGACAGTGAAGTGTAAGTTCTAGGTGATATTGCTGTTAGAAAATTATTTCCTAAGGCTGTTCGAACGTCAAAATTTGTCACCTGTGCTCTGACTTTATCACACTAGTAGACCTCTAAACACTGGGTTGTGAAGTTTCATAACAATACAGTTATGCAGTATTGTAAATCTGGCGATGTTCTTATATTTGTCAGTGAGAGGAAAGGGGACCAAATGTTGCAGAGGTGGCTGGCAACAGATCATTCCTAAAACTAATGAATGAATAAGACTGAAACTTTATTCTCATTTAACACTTCAATCTGCTTTTAGTGGCATAGCTTCCTTTACTTCTCCCGTGCTCTCAACTGCAACTTTTAGACCTTTGAACCTTGGAGGCAATTACTGGACTCCCCGAACCTTTGAATTTTTTGGATTACACTTGCTGAACTGAGCAATTCCAATCTGTTGCTGTGAACTCCGAATCTGTTGCTGTGAACTTCCAATCTGTTGCTGTGAACTTCCAATCTGTTGCTGTGAACTTCCAATCTGTTGCTGTGGGGACTCAAGTTTTACCTAGCACTCCCTCTCCTTCCCTCTCTCTCTCTACCCAGAACATATTCATAATCTTGCGCGGCTTGTCACATCCTGAGCGAAAAAAAATGCGCATACAACTTTTCCCCGACCTGCTGCAATACATACTTTTCCTACTTTTCTGGTTCTCATTCGTTGGAACATGTCCTTTACCAAAATTCAAACGGCATGTTCAAGCCCCTCCAACCCCTCTATTGGAAGTACCGATCACCCACAATCCCGACATGTCCCATTACAGTCTCAAGTTCGAGAAATATTCAAAGTGGATAAAAGATCAGTCCAAATCACTCTGGGAATCACGAGAGGATCACCAAGACCTTCCGAACAATTATGTATCACCATATCTAACCAAGTTCGAGGCTAAAAAAGATGATTGGTGGATGACGTTAGACTTGAGTCGGTCATTGAGACATCTTCTGTGGGAGACAATACCGGAATGGCTGGGAGGCACTGACTCTGGATTCGAGTAAGTGTTGCCACCGAGTTTCCGCCGCGTGAGCATTCATGACTTGGAGCCAGAGAGGATTTTTTGCTTCTACGAGCAATGGAACGACCCTTGTATATGTCTATCGAAAATCTACAAGAGGTACATCAGCTGGCGGAGACGATGTGATAGTGCTCTCCCGTTCATTCGGATCTAGGTGTCAGCTTCTGTGTTCTATAGTCTTCATCCTCTAGTCTTTAGGGTTCACGTTCAAGTCTTTCTATTCCTGCAATTCTAGACTCAGCCACAGATTTACCGGAACTTCTGACTCTTCCTGACTCCCTTCTGATTATTCTTCATTGTTTGGTCATCCCAGGCATTGAAAACGTTTCTCCCACGACAGATCTGGCCTGAGTTCAGCTCACTACAGGATTCATTAAAGAGTGATGATATCAAGCCACTTCCTTAGAACACCGCCCCGAGATTTGTTTGCCACACTGTTCATTCTGATCCGTACTAAATCCTTCAGTTAAGATCGTTTCTCCGAATTCTATCAAGGTATTGTAAGATCTTAGAGAGTGAAATAATCGTTCAGCGAAAACTTCGATCGGTGAACCAGGATAAATGTCGAGACTGCACTATAAGACAGGTCTTTCGGTCCTATGTGGTGTACAACAAGATCGACATCTGTCTCCAGGAAACCAGAATCAATGAATTGAATATCCTCCTCTATACCCACTTCGGTACTCCGCTTCGCCTATGATAATAAATACTCTTCAGACTAAGGTCCTCGAGAGGGTACGTTTTTGTTGGAGGACCTGAGTAACAAACGAGAGCCTGCTCTTCTCCGTGCATCTCTTGGAGTCATCGTTCAACAGAACTCAGAACTCCTCCATTTCTCCCTTCCTTCAGGTCCATTACGCCCCCTTCCCTCGCTCTGGGATAATCGTCCCTCAGTTCTTCCCTGTGAATTCGACCTCTTAGCTATTTTCGAGTTTGAGCTGTACGCAATAAACAATATGTTGGAAAGGCTCACTGAATACTTTTTTGATGGCCCGAATCAGCGATGAATCCAGTGCATTCACTTCCCTCATTGTCTGCGTTCTCTCCTCCCTCAGGCGACTGAGCTCATCCAGTAATGCATCTATTACAGCTCGATCTTGACCCGCAGATTTAAGAAGCTCATTCCTTAGCTGCTCTATCATCCCGCCTTGCTTCATAGCTAACCCCTGCAAAAGACCGTGAAGATGTTTCCCAGCGTCAGTTCTAGGGACATCTTTTCCCTGGTGGACAAGTTCCATTTGGATGCGTACAGCCGCAGAAGCTCGACGAGCTCTTTCCCGAGCATGAATTATATGGTTGAAAATACCCCAAGCAGAATCTTGCGTCCCGGTAAAACGAAAATGAGCAGAACCTTGTCGAATCATGGGTCCCCAATAATTACGCTCAAGGTCCTTCTCTCGGCTGAACAACTGCCAATAGAATTCATTATGCTCAGATGCTATCTGGTCGTTTTTATGGAACTGACTCATTCCTTCAGGCCACATCGTGGTCGCGAGAACAACCCTTTGGTAGAAATTCCTACCACAGAGTTTTTGGAACATATCGAAATTCTTCACGACCGTCTTTGTCATGCGAGGATCGGTGATACGATGCAAGTAGATGATCCCAGAAACTTTTCCATTCCCTTCCGGACTTTAAAAAATACATTCAACAAATGACAACCTTCAAAAGATATGATTAAATACACTTACAGCGATTTAAACCAACTCGCGATGGTCTGGAGGATATCCAAGTCGGAGCGATTGGTGTCGTCAAACCCAGGAGTATCAACTAGGACGACGTTATTATCATCCGAGAACTTGATTCGCAAAGCGGAAACTTCGCTCGTAGTCGAATGGAGTGTGTGACCGACCTCGCCAGCATCGTACCAAGATTGTGTCACTATCTTAATGAGCTGTATATATATGCTTATCAATTTCAAATTTTGTGACGTAATCACACTGCCCACCGAACTTTTCCCAGCCCCAGTAGGTCCCATAATCCTATTATTCATGTGAGACTGAATAGAAATTATTTATTTCTTATGTGATCTCGACTTACACGACAATATGATCATTCTCTTCCATAGCTTTCGGACTTACCACTGGAGAAACTCCCTGTATTTTCCTGCAATCAAGCTCAGGACAGCTGAATCCAGATTTATCCTCGACAGGGAGCTACGGTGAAGAGGAGAGTCAGTTGATAAGGCTTGCCCATTAAAAAGAGATGTACAAGCTGCACAATCAAATCCAACAGTTTGTCGCTGTTGTTGGGTCAGCAAAAGTCAGACTGAGTTCTGCGCCTCATGAAGAATTCCTCACGACGAAATCATCAGGAGGATCGGATGGATATAAAGGCGTTACGTGGCAGGAGCGCGAAGAGTGGTAGAGAGAGAGGAACGAGAATACTAGGACTATCCCAAGGCAAAGCTTTTTTGTTAACCTCGTGGTCTAAACCAGGCCATCGATAAATAGAATACATCATTGGTGTTATTTTGTGTTCCGTGGTGCAGGCGACTGTCGTATTCAGGAAAGAAAAGACAGTGTCGTTCTCCTTGTCAGCTCGCAGAAGTAGAGAACACCAGCAGCAGGTTTTTTTCTTCGAGAAACTCGCCATCAACCGGCGAACGTGAAGCAGAGCAAGAGAATCCAAGTCTGAGCTCCGAACAAAGATACTAAACAGCACGCATAGTAACTTCTTTCCTCGTGTCCTCCTCGCCGAGAGATAAACTCGGACGAAGTGTTTCGATCCGGCTAAGGCCGCAATCCACCCCAAAGAGAGAAGGATAAGTGATACCGTAATGGCTTGTAGTCCGGAGGTAGCCGTTCCTTACTATAGAATAGCCCTGCAAGTAAGCCGCGGTTCGTTACCCCACCAAGCGATCAGACTGAGCATAATCGACCCGGTTTACCAGATTTAAAAACAAACCAATTACGCATGTAAACATTGAGTACTGCTACCAATATTGCATCTTCGTTCATCTCATCCACGTACCCTCACGAACTTTCGTTTGCCCTTCCCAATATTTCCACCCGTGCCAGCGCCAGGCAATGAGCCAGGATCTGGGTTGTTCATTCCAGCTTTTACTGCATCAACCAGGATACCCGTCGAAATTGCAGGAGAGTAGGCAGATACACGGCTAGAGAAGGGAGGGAATGGTTCAGGAGGAACAGGTAGTCGCCTTCCTCCCTTCTGACTGGTAGGAACCTGTATGGCAAGAGATTTGATTGATTTGTTCGGATTTAAAATGTTCGCAGGCTGTTTCCCCTTGCCGCTACCTGCAGAGTCTGGTGGTGATCCAGAAGCCCTGGATCCAGAGCTAATAGCAGACTTCAAAACGGGAGGAGAAGATTCTTTGGGCGTTGCTAGGTTGTACGGTGGTTTGGGTATGTTCTCTGGCTTAAGCGCCTGTATCTGGAAGCAAATGGTCTCAAGAAGCTGTTTCTCTGTCCAAAATGAGCGTGCGTGGTGAGATAAGAATGAGACACCATACTGCTCTTGATAGCGGGATTTACAGGGCCTCCATCTTTTTTCCACTGAACCCGCACACGCCCAGGGTTCTCCCAGTCTCGAGGGTGGGACTTTGTTACTTCATGTAATGTCCCCAAGCCCAAGCGAACCGCTGCGTCAGCGATGTCTTTGCTCAGGGGCCACCACAGACTCTTTGCCCTTTCTACCCTCCTCTGACCGGTACCGTATGGGCGCTTGGCATCAAGGTAGATGGGGTAGATACAAGTCCAGCTATTTCAGCAGAAATGACGAGGAACGGGAGTGCAGCGTCAACACCGGTGCAAACGTCATTGATGGTCTGAGAGTAAAGATGTGCAAAGGGAGACGAACGTCTTATAGATGCTGCTGTCCACAGTGTTGGCTAGTGCTCCGGATGGACTTTTATTTGTGGTGAAGCGAGGGGGAGACGCTGGTCCAGCCCGTCGATAGTCTGTATCGGTGTCGTCGTCAGAATTGGGGTCTGAGTAGCTAAGCTGCTCAAGGAGGGGCCCGCGGGATCCAGTGTTTGGAAGAACATGGGAAGGCAGAGGCAGGTCAGTGTCGTCGTCGAACTCCTCTACAATGGCAGTTTTGCGAGACATTGGCAGAAAGAGACTTGGTAGAAGTAGAAAGAGAGACTGCTTGCTTTCCTGGAATCAATCAGATCCTACGCACTTCCCACGCCATGCTGATGCTGACCCCAATGTATGTCTTGAAGCCCAGATGATATGGACTGACCTTTGCGGGTATAGACTCTGGGCAACACTTGTCCTTGCTGCCCAGCTCGCCAGTGGTGCCAATGGTACGGAAAATCTCATATGTGAACCATACCCGTTGTGTGAACGGTGCCCAGATGAAGCGGTACGTTGTTTCTCTTGCTCGGAATATCCATGGCCCAAGTTTATTCTCCTGTAGCTACATCAACCTTTCTGCCAGCCATTCGGCAACAGACGCTTGATGCGTTGCCGAAATATTGCATCTCCTTCTACTATCGCAGACACCGACATCTTCGAGCTGCCTCCGAGATCCCTTCGACTCCCACCAAATCCTCAAGGAGACAGCAGTGACACTGAGAAAGGCATAATACTCGCTTGGGAGTCATGTGGCCGTGTTGTCTCAACGGAACGTGCTGATTTTTTCGAGTTCGTGGCAGTCAATCTCCTGTTCGCCTGTATAAGCATTGGCATCGTTTTCTGGCGTTCTAAGAAGATGAAGTTGTTACATGCAAGACAATTAGCTGCGCGCATCGGGATAGCTGGACGACGTAGTTAGCTTCCTTTGCCTTTGAAGGGCGCAGTTTGTATAAGGGTAAGTTCATGGGATCGCCTATTTCACTGGCTCATGTACCCAGTACTGCTTTCCACGTTCACAATGTCCATTGTATCTCTACAGCAATCTTTCTCAAGTCTTGAAGGGGTCCATGACAATGCCACAATACCTCCTTATCGGAGTGAATCCTTTGTCTGACGCTGATTTCCAGGACAGAACCAGGGCCGCAAGTCTGGAATTGCTCAGGAATTCCTACCAGCTTGTCGTGGCTGTCATGCAATAATGAGGTTGGACGATTTTCGACCGCACCAGATTGTTGATCCTGACGGTTGAGTTATCAGCATGGGAGGATAGATATTGTGGCCGTTGGCACACGATGTATGAGTTGATAAATAAATCTTCACCAACGCTCGACTGGTTCACTAGGCTAACCCTCAATGTTCTATCTGCGTATCAATCAGACACTACTCAATGCGCTTCCTCAATGACATGGTCCTCATGCCCACAGTGCCCGCGGTTTGAGGTGTGTCGACCTCCTGGAGTCCGTCCCTTTGAACAAACAATTGATTCATTTTCATTTCGAAATGTGATACCTCTATGCCTTGTGAAGGGTTAGCAAGGCTATTACTCGCACTGTGACATACATGAGGACGCAGACCTTCTAGGTCAACCGTAGTCTCTCTGGAATAGCAGCTTGGACACGTATGTGTAGCGTGGTGCAGGATAATGTTACTTTATATGATTACCTTTGAAAGACTCGCTCTGGTATTGAAATGGTGTGTATGAACACCAACCCTCAACTGGTTGCCTACATTAGTTCAGGTCTAAAAATATGAGTGACCAAGTTATCGGCGCTAGTCCAGCATCTTTTCTGTATTTACAATAAATAAACTTGTGTCCATTTTATCCTGCAGGACGTATTCCCTCAGGCGGTTCAACGCCTGGAGACTTGCTCGCACTTCAGTGTGCATTGAAACAGCGACGAAATCACGGCTTATTCACCCTCAAATATTATATAGGTGCGTTTCTTCCTCTGACCGCTTAGATCTCACTCGCTGACTTTGAAAGCCCGCGATCTAATCCCTCTACTCTTTGTTGGTCCGCTCAGGTCGAGTGAGTCATTCATGCGATTCCTTTCATAATGTATACTGACCTCCCATGTAGACTCTCGTATCCAAAGAGGTTTTCAGTCTCACACACGATACCAATATGCACTGCTTCTCATCAAATTTTGCCATAATGCCAAAACCCCCAAATCTGTTGATAACTTTCGCCTTACTCTACATCTTGATCCCTTTCTCTTCATTCTCGGTCGTTTCGACTGCGGCCACGTGTAGCTTGAGACCTCCAAACTCTGGAAAATCCGCTACCTCGCCCCCTACAAGCTCTCACTCAACTCCAGGATCATATAATAATGGCACCGATGGATGCCGAAGAAACGGAACAGTGACACAAGAAGTCGTGATCACAGGCTGGTATCCTGGCTGGCTGGCATCATCTGTTCCTCCGAGTAGTTTGTCATGGGATAAATGGACCCATTTAACTTATTCTTTTGCGTGGGCATATTTTTTGATGAAATCGCGTTGGCCACAATATTGATCATGGCACCAGCTTGACAGGTCCAGATGTTAATGTTGTGATCCTCAACTCAGATGACGAACGAGTTCTCCCCACATTTGTTGAGCAGGCTCATGCCAATGTAAGATATCAATTCATGCTCAGAGGGCTTATTCCTGATGATATAAGGGTGTGAAAGCTCTGGTCTCCATTGGGGGTTGGACCGGTTCCATGTATTTCTCATCGGCTGTGGCTAGTCCAGAAAACCGGACTGCATTCGTAGGTGCCGTTACAAGTTTGGTCAAAACATATAACCTGGATGGAATCGACTTTGAGTGCGTTCTTGTGCTTCATGCTACTCTAAGCATTCATCTTCATATAGCTGGGAATATCCAAACAAACAAGGGATTGGTTGTAATGTAATCTCCCCCCAAGACTCTATCAATTTCCTGCAGTTCCTGCAAGAACTCCGTCAGGATTCAATCGGTAGAAATCTGTATCTCTCTGCGGCAGTTGGTATCACGCCGTTCATGGGACCTGATGGGACACCTATGACTGATGTGTCTGCTTTTGCTAAACAATTGGATCACATCGGTGCGTTATTCACAAGCAACTCTCAGAGAATGCTCATGACTTCACAGGAATCATGAGCTACGATATCTGGGGACCATGGTCGAGTGGCATTGGGCCAAATGCTCCACTTGATGATTCGTGCGCAACAACCCACGCAGGCTCCGCCAGGTCGGCAGTTGCAGCCTGGACTGGGGCAAATTTCCCTGCTAACCAGGTTCGTGTCTGTCACATGTACCGTTCGGTATTGTTCATAAATTGCATCCAGATTGTCCTTGGTGTGCCCGCTTACGGCCACAGTTTTAAACTCGCCGATCAATCGAACTTTGCTCTCTATGCACCCTTCACACCTTACGGCAATCCACTTGTCCCCAGCGATGACAGTGCGTTTTGACCTGTTCTTTTACAGCGATCGGAGCACTGATTTTGGACTACATAGGCGGTGGTGGTGTGGATGCTTGTGGAAACCCGATCCAAGGTGGAGGGGGGACAGATGACTTCGACTTTTCACAGATGATCACTGCGGGTTTCTTGAACAATGATGGTGTAGCTGCTCCAGAAATAACCTACTTCTATGACAATTGCAGCCAGACGGTGCGTTTTCATCGGAGTATATGCACTTCGTGATGCTCATAAACGTGTTCACAGCCTTTCGTATATAATCCGAACTCCCATGTGGTTATCTCATACGATGATGCGGCTAGTTTCGGTATGTTTACGTCAACTTCAGGAAGAGATAGGTATTCGTGACTAATCTATGATAAAGCCGCAAAGGGTCATTTTATTACCGACAGCGAATTGAAAGGATTTGCCATGTGGCATGTGGCCGGCGATGAACATGACATTCTTCTCGATTCCATTACTCATGCCATGGATGTCGAAGCAGGTTGCTCATGATGCTTTCGGGGCTGACTATGTCCGCTTCTTGTTCGTTGGATGTTTTTTAAATTTGAATACTGATCATCATCGATGATCAATTTGATGTCCGTACTGCAGATTCTTTTTTTATTCGCACAATAGCAAATCAATAGCAAATCATCATTTGACTCAGTTCTGTCGAAACGAGTTACCGAGGTGATCGAGAATGCTCGTAGTGTACATGGAATCTATTGTTAGTAGTAAATTACATTGTAAATAAATATTTACTTGTAGAGTGTTTTGTTTTGTTTTGTAGAGCATACTTAGGTAGGTATGGACACTCACTGGGAGTTCGACTCTTGTGTTGAGCCCCAGTGTGGCTCAACATTCATCTGCACCATATCTACTTATTTATTATTATACTGTGCTACTTCTCGTTAAGTTCAAAGGAATGGAGAAGGCTCGGTCAGTGCAAGTGCTTCTGATCCCTATTAGAACAAGAATGGTCCGTTCTGAGAATAAGCTGAGATATATACATGATTGTTGATATCTTTTCTTGAGCATTCTGAGCATCGTGAATACCACCATCAGAAAAGTCCTTAGGATCTTGATAATGTCTGACAGTGATGGCCATGCGTTGGTATGCACTTGATAATTTATTATCATGCAGCCTGTGGTCTTTCATGAAGAAGCACATCATCGAATCATGAAACATCGTGACATACCCTGTTCTTGTTACTGTGAACAAGTTTATGTCCCAAACTTTGAAACGAGATCGGTGGATGAGGAAAGATCCTCTGTAGATTGACTGGTCGATATACTAATAAGTTGTTGTTTATCTGCTTTCTCCTCGAACTCTGATCTAATAAGAGGTCTTCTCTCTGGTCGGTACGCTCTTCCGATATTGAATGTACAAAATCAATATAATCCAAAAACTTAAGTCTGATATTTCGGGATCCGACAAGTACTCCCATCTAATGTACATGTATTATTTCTCATTTAAATTGCCTAAGAGACTGCGGCTTACAACTTTTAGCCTACAAGAAAGCAGGTTAGCGGTTTCATTGAAATTAGACAATCCTCTTTATCAAGCATCTGATCCTTCTACAAAAGTTAATCATTGAGATGGACAGACATGTTATTCAACATCGAAATGAGCTTGAAATCCTGGTATATAGGTGAGACGGCTCAAAAAGAAGAAGTGGCCACTGAGCAGGAATTTGAAGAAGCTGATCCATGACTATAGTAAACTTGGGTGGAATCACATTATTGTTATCTAGGCGCTCACTGCAGCATGCACCAACTTGACTTGTCGGGAGAGTGGGGTGTGCTCACGTCGAACCACTCATTTTGAACAACTGAACCAGGAGTCCGAGAGCCATACCGTAACGTCTATCCATCCCCCCCCCCCTCGGCGTCATTCAGCAGCTCAATAGAAGCGATGGAATATAGTATTCCTGATCAGGCGGATGACCCAAAGACTTTGTACGCGGATCATGCCGATCATCGCTGTCAGTCTTCAAAGGTACGGACTAAGCGTTCAGGGCAGTATTAGAAGCCGCTGAGGTATGCGAACCTCGAGTGAAGAAAACCGTGTAGTGTCACAGTTATCTTCACTCGATGACGTCCCTCCTTTTCTCTGACCACGTTTTCTTGCTACGCTTTCTTGCCTCTCGCAATATCATTTAACTCCGAGCTCAATGTTTCGCCCCGGCTAGTGATTCTCCTCAAAAAATCACTCAGAATTGACCTCCGTATTATACAACTAAGCATCATAGGCTGCAACCCACCAACTTAGTAAAGTCACATCGTTCGAAATGCTATTTATTGCTATTTATTGACGATGATCCGAGGACTTCAGTGAAATTAGCTACTCACTGGGTCACCTTTATTATAGATCGCAGTCGGAGATAGAAAATACTCTACATAAAATTTGTTGTCAATTTCTTTTCTATCAACATCCCTTGGACACTACGGAATGTTCCAACTGGAAATGTTGCCATAAACGATACTGATAGCTACTCCAAGGAATATAATTCATGACAGTGTCCGGAAGAACGGAGGCTCATCGAGCATGATCGACAGAGTAATGTATCAACTGAGTTCGAAATATTTATAGTCGAAATAGAACCGCAGGAAATTTATTGCGCATGAAGCTTCGATGGGTTTAACGTGAGCTCACGTATTGTCAAGAAGGGTTATTGTCGTGTATCATGCATTCATACTTCGCTTCTGGAACGAGTACGTCACCGTAGCGTTGAGCCTAGTACCATTTGAACTAGCTCTCAACGGAGTCTTCATATAATCCTGCGAGGGGGTTTAGGTGCTGGAACAGCTATGAACAAATCACTCTAATTCAATTGTTCGGAACATGGCAGCGCTTGATCTCGTCACCTTCGAATGGTAGTACTAAATCGATAGTATGCTGTACTAACTCCCTAATTCTCTGGGCATAAAATGCTGTCAATGGCGACTACCTTTTAAACCTTCATTGAGCTCTCGTACAGCGTCACTCCATGTCACTCCACACTAGGGACCGACCTCAAGCCAAAAAATCTTCAAGCTCTGGAATCCAGAAGTCCTTCAGGTACATTCCCTACTAGTGAATTCTTCCACCGGACGAAACCTTCACCAGGGCCTTTGCTGAATCCCATAACCTCTTCGGAAGAGTCTATTCATTATTTCTTGACCAACCCAAGACATTGGGATCCTCGAAACCCCCTCGCAGAGAAGATACAGAACTCCGGCCAAAGAAGCTGGGAAGGGAGGCGGGTTATGCGATCTCTGCTGTCGAGGAGTTGCCTGGCGTCCAAAATTTGAGATCTGAGGACATTATTGCCGTGTATGTACCCTTTTCCCCTAGATCTGATACAAAGGATATAAGGCAACTACGATTGTCATTAACAGTGTCATGGGGCCAACAGGAACAGGGAAGAGTACTGTGAGCGCTTCTCAACATGGGTCTCATTCAGAACGTTGTTGACCACGAGGCTTGGTGTAGTTTATTCAAAAAGCCACGGATCGCAGCTGGAGCGTTGGTCACAGCCTCCAGTCCCACACCAGCGAGGTTAAAGCAGTACGAGTGCTCTTCAGCGATGGAATTAGCTTAGTTCTGGTTGATACCCCCGGATTTGACGATACGAATAAATCAGATCTAGATATCTTGAAGATTATAGCCAAGTGGTTTGAAGATGTGTGCGTGGACAGATATTGTCTATCTTATCACTGGATTCAGCGCGTCTACAGTTATCGGCACGATCTCGAAATTTCGGGTATCCTATACCTGCACCGAATCACAGACAATCGAATGGGCGGGACGCCACAAAAGAACTTGAAGCTGTTCAAGAAAGTCTGCGGAGTGAAATTTTTTGAACTTGTAATCCTAATGACCACCATGTGGCCAGAGAACGAAAACGAGGACGAGAAAATATTTCATGATCACGAATCGCAGCTGCGGAGAGAATATTGGGCAGACATCATCAGAAATCCGAAACAGGTTCAGCGGTTTCGAGGGACTCGAACGTCCGCTTGGAACATACTGGAAGAGCTCCTTTCCCTTGCTGCTGTGCGTCAGCATCGCAAGATACTTGAGATTCAACAAGAACTCGTCGATTTGTCAAAGCGGGTGCCGGACACTAATGCTGGTCGACAGCTACATGGAATGATTGGAGAACTTGTAGTGAGACAGTCGGATTTGATGAAACGTCTGCAGGAAGAGCTTAGTAAAACATCAGATCCAGATGTCCTCCGTGCTCTTATACTAGAACTTAACGATATACGGAAGCAGAGAAACCAAGCCCAGAAAGATTTACAACAGATGGGACCAACGGTGGCCGAAAAGATACGCCAAATAAACAAGTCATTTTCTTGGAGGATGGATCAACTTAATGATACTTTGACGACGAGAGCCCGGCGACTAGATGAGTTAACACGAAAGAAAGCAGGCCGGTTGACACAATCATCATCCCATCGGTTACACGCTCTGTATCACGGTTAGTGTCTATCCCGCTCGGGTATTTAGGATGTCCTCCTGATATGTATTCGAACATCACTAAGGGGTTGGAAAAGTCTTTCGATGGGCCACTTGTGGGTCTGCTCAAAAAGACGGCTGTTAGCGGGTAGAGAAAAATGAATGGGAGGTGAGAACCGAGTACATATTTTAATTGGGGAATAAAAGAATCTCTAGGGTTTTCGCAATATTCAATTAGGGATGGGTGAACAGGACCGAGGGATACGTCATATAGTAATTCGTCTATAATAAGACACATCTGTCACTATCCAACTCAGGTCTCATCGGCACTTGCAAGCCAGATGACATAACAATCGTCTTCATAGCGCATTTCTCCCACTCCACCAAGAGCAATATGGCTTGATTGATGATTGATCAGTTAGGAAGAAGCGTTAACCACCCGCTGCTTGTCAGTGGTACCAAAGGAAACGGCCCCCCAAAAATTAGGACCAGTTCTGGGATAGCATGCCCCTACAAAGTCAACAAAGTGAAGTGAATGTAACGTTCTTCCAATAATTCATGAACAATCTCGAACACAACGATCACATGCAAGCGCAAGAAACTTTGAAAGAGTTATAATCTCAATTATACTTATCACCAGATATTGTATTTGGGTCTTATAGGAAGCACGAGTGTTATTATGATGTGATGTCTTGGAACACAGGCACCACTGTGTTGCGACACACACCGAGAGTGTCGAAATTTGGACTGGACACGGTGCTGCTGAGCACTTTAGTGATCAACGGTGCCGAATCTCCGACACGAGAGCGGATTCCTCTACAAATGTCTTTAGGGAAACTTGATCATAGCAAGTTACTCGATCTTGGTAGAGTTTTTGTAGAAGGGAGTTGATAGTGGTGTTGATAGTGGTGGTCCAGGGTACATTCTTCTTGCCAGATACTCCAGCTCTTTTTCGGAAGATGGGAAGCCAATTTGTGGAACGCAATGCAGTAGATCACCGAATAGCAAATCGGAGGTGGTAATACGAGGGAAGTGTAGATACTGTGCGAAGGACACCTATGGATTTATGTTCGGTCGCATTCACTAAGTTTGTAAACTTAAATTAGCAACACGATACTCCTCACCTCGAGGGTCACAATTTCCTCCGCTTTCTACTTTGCATAGATTCGAGGTTTTCTTCTTTGCGTTCATCGACCCTTTTCAGAAATTCTATTTTCCCCAGATATCCACCGGCTTTCCTGTTAGCGTCTAGTTCATCTCGCAGTGTCGAATCTCCTGTGTGCGCCTTCCAGTCCATCAGAGATTTATTAAGTGTTGTAAGCTTCTTGGCCTTCCGATTTGAAGTGGAGGGAAGAGGGCCCAGTGTCTTTTTCGGTTTTCGCGGACCTGGCTTCTTGGGTGGCGAATTTGATGATGAAGATGGATGAATGTGCCCTGGAAGGCTTAAAGAAGTTGTTTGAAGTTGTTCACAACCAGGTTCAGTATCCTGGCCGTGATAAATCGGCCATTTCTTTACGTCTGGGGAGTCTTCCGGCACTTCTACGATTTCTCTGGTGCCTGATCAGAAAAGTCTTGTACAACGATGAATGAGACGTACGAGGTATATTCCCCAGCGAACAGGTACCGCTTCTGTATCCGAACCAACTTTGTTTGATTGACTTCCTTCAGTTGTGGTTTCGACGAAGATGCCACAGAGGCTTGAAAACTTGTCCAAAGGGCTTCTCTCTCCCTGTAATTCTTTGAATCCCATAAAACATCTTCGTAAATAATGAAGCAAACCTCCGTTTATTCTCTGTATCCTGAACAGTTGAAAGAGATGTCTCTATTGCCTGTTCATTTGCTTGTCCTTCACCCTCACTTTCCTCGCTGAAATCTGAGTGTATTCGGCTTCGTTACTCACGAATAAGCCTTAGGGTACTCACGCTGATATGCTGGAGATACATAGTCAGAATCATCTTCTGAATCTGGATGACTACGCTTTGCAATTGGAGAGGACATGATAAGCCCAAAGTGATTAAGTAAACAGCCAATAGTTGTATGTCTTATGACGCCTGCTATCATAATCTCTTCTGGGAAGGACATTTGTACAAAGTATCAATGCATGTAAAAAGTCCTTCAGCCTCTAGTAAGTTGGCAATGGTGCCTCGTTTAATATCGTGTATCTTCTAATAAACCAACGCCAGCCACATGAATCAGGACTGTGGGAACGATCGGGCATTAACTATACAGACATATTTCGGCAATTTCCGGTACTGCCATTTCCATCTATACACAATCAAGGAAAGGCCTTTGTCGTCGTCGGTAAAAATGGTCAACATTCCCAAGTAAGGTTTATTCAATGGCGCCGGTCAATCTGCTGATTTTCCTCCTTAGAACTCGCAGAACGTGTAAGTTAGGTCACTCGGTATGATGGTACAACCACTCAAAGGCAGGCACGCAGATTGCAAGGGTAAGAACTGCAAGAAGCACACGTATGCTGTTGGGATGGCTCTCGTTGATCAATCATTTCGCTAATAAGATATGCCACAGGCCGCATAAGGTGACGCAATACAAGAAGGGCAAAGACTCCCTCTTTGCGCAGGGAAAGCGTCGTTACGATCGAAAGCAATCAGGTTATGGTGGTCAGACCAAGCCTGTCTTCCATAAGAAGGTTCGTCTTCGATGTTCTTTCCTGCTTGGCGTTAATGTCCTTTACAGGCAAAGACAACCAAGAAAGTCGTGCTGCGACTGGAGTGCACAGTATGTAAATACAAGATGCAGCTCTCATTGAAGCGCTGCAAACAGTAAGTCAAGGATTCTTCCATTCATATCTGTCAACGTCAGCTTGCTTGTAGCTTCGAACTCGGTGGCGAAAAGAAGACCAAGGGTGCAGCTCTCACTTTCGTATGTCCACTGATACAGTGTTCATGCTGTTTACTCACTTCATTTAGTGATCATGGTCTTCATGTCCTTTCTATGTCGCATTCGTTGTATATTTCAATACTCCCAATATGATTACACATGCTATGATCTGATACTTTAAATTACTCAACAAACTCGATTTCTCGCTTAGCTCATAACGTGGGAAATTCTTTCCATAGATAGCATATTGGACTCAGACCTGTTTTCGCCTCGTTTTCGCCTCCACCATCCAGGTCCGAATTGCTGTTAAATTGACTTCGTGAGAAGGCTCTTCACAGGATTGGCTTAGCAAGATTCTGAATCTCTGAGTCACGTAACAGGTTTCCACTTAAATACGACTTCAATGCTTTTACTACTCAGTTCTGTACCATGGTTCCCAGAGAATTGGGCGTCTATCTCACTCAAGGACTACAAGGGCGAGATGATCAAATTGACCTGTTGGTGGACTTGTTCGAGCAGTCTCAAATGGTCACTGTGGAGACCGCAAATCCAATGTTGGACCTAATATCGTTTGCTCAGGACTGTACGGAATTCTGGGTCATAGATGTTGAGAATGCTGGTCTGGCGTTTGCACGAGATCTCCAAGGTGATGCTCAGGAAGGCTTGACGTTCACCAATTCTTTGGGTTTGTTCCCTTCGGATCCTCTTGGTTCTATTGAGCCAACTCCTGCGGATCCTCCAAAACATCCTCCAAAACTAGACCATACAACGACAAGACCTCTTGATGCAAATGCTTTGGTCAAACGCCAACAACAATTCTCTAGCTATTCCGACTCGCCATTCCCATTAAGCTCAGCCACAAAGACTGGCGCCACACTACGGTGCTGCGGACTAAAACCCTCTCCCCCGCCATTGTGCACCGGGTACGACTTTCGACATTCCTCGGACACAAATCTTGCTGGCTTCATCTATCTCCTTCCCTCATCCACATGTCCGGATGCATTGCATTTCCAAGAGTATAATATTGGTATCATCTTACTCCCGGAATGGAGGAACCGAGGTGTGGCCGTGCGAGCACTTCACTTGGCTATTGATATTGCCTTTTCAAGGCTCAACGTGCACCGAATCCAAGCACAGCTGATTGATTATCACAAGAACATCCAAGCACTGGGGTTATTTACCCGCATGTGAGTATTCATTGAACTAGTCACGAACGTTGTATCTTATTAGCATTTGTTCCAAAATGATCCTGGCTGACTTCGACTGCCTTTCTTTCTCCTTTTGGTTTGCAGGGGTTTCTCCCATGAGGGAACGAGGCGCCAAAGTTTCCACCACCCTCTTACAGCCGAGTGGAAAGACGTGACAACTCTTGCGGTTGTAGTCACGGATTGGTACATTCATGTTCGGGGTCGAAACACATTTCGGTCGGCGCCCCACTCTTTATGGGATGTCCTTTTTACTCGTCATCAACAGGAGCGTGAGGAGTTATTGCGGTGGGAAGATAGGCTATCTCATCATAGTTTGAACCTGGAAACTGTTTGTGATGCCGCAGTGACCCCCGTCCCTCGTCCCTCAAGGCTTCCCGACGGGTCTGATTCGGAGGACGAGACCACCAGCGAGAGCGGATCTGCATTGATCGAGTGGCCAGAGAGGAAACCGTTTGAGATCGAGATAAATAAGGAAGGGAGGTTCAGCCGCGCCAGTGGTGCATATGATGCGTCGGGCTCGGAGTACGAAAGCGAGTGTGCCTTCGGCGGCCCACCCAAGAATTTCCAGTCCCGGGCAGGAGATCGGAGCGCCGCGACTGTCAACGCTTTGTCACCTGCTATCGATATCGGTATTGATTTTCTTCCATGCCAAAAGCCCTCCCTTATAGGTCAGACGTCCTCGTCTATCGGTCTTGGTGATTACCAAGATTTGCCTATTTCTATATTTGGGGAAGACGCTCTTGCCTCACTTCACAACCAGTCCCACTCCCCAAATCTCAACCCAGAATCGAATGTGAATTCAGTGGCTACCTCGCCTCCCTTAGAGTTTGAACTGGAAGACGGGGGATGTACGACGTCTTCAAGCACCTCTTTATCACCCACTGGTTGGGAACTTGTGAATTACGATGATGTCAGACCAAATCTTCATTCAACTGTTGGCGTCTTGCTTTGACCAATTTCTTCATCTCCCGTTCAACAGAGCATCTTGTAGATGCCCTGGTGTAAAATCTTGTGGTTACCTCATGTATTTTTAGAGCACCTGGTCTGCATTTTGTCAGTTGATTGCAAATCTACCCATGTACATCGATCGCTGGATTTGTATTTTTTTACGCTTCTCCATGTCGCCTTCTCGTACTCTGTGCAAAGTTCTTTGTGAGTGGTTGTTTGCATGCAATACGATTCAGCGGCGCGGCGCCCAAAATAGGTTTGATCGTTTATTTGACATGTTCCCGACATAGCTGGGTTATGTGAAGGACAAGTTAAGGACAAGTTGCGGAATTTTGTCACTTGCTTAAGCTACCTGAGCTATGATGCTTCCAAGCTCTTCGGGACTACTGCAGAGCAGACAAGACCTTTTGACCGACGTCGCTCCTTCAACGTCCATCATTCAGCTTTACGACCAGATATTCCGAAAGCTTTGTCATGACGGTGTCCTGGTAAATACTCTTCAAGTTGCGGCGTTGGAATCGCCGCGTTCGGAAGGTTGAAGCCCGTTCGGAATGATGAGTGGTCGACATTACTGCTGTGAAGCCGGTCACTGGCCTCCGTGGTATTCTAGTTTCTGCTATATGCATATATCTGTTGTCACAGCCTCTGCCAGTAAATACTCGGGGAAAGGCATTTACCGAGGATTGCATGCAGTTGATGATCAACCATGACCAAGAGACTTTGCCGATTGCAAATCACATACGATAGGTTATAGCCTAACCACTAACAAGAAAAAGACGAGGTTCGAAAAAAGGAGATTTCTTGGTGGCCTCAATCGCTGACCCTGTTCTTGTTAGATGTGCTCTGTACAGTCTCATTATGGACTTCACTTCAAAAGACTGTAACTTGCTTAGTCATCATGTCAGGTGATATCATGTGCAACTCCCTATGGATGTATTTTTGTTTTCTTTTGACTTCTAGTCATTTACAGTTGCCTACAATCTGCTGGGTGACTCCTGGGTTGTCATAGCAGTTTCTAAGGTTGCCAGGACCTCTTATTTGTCATTTGTGCTTCAATTTAATTAGCTCTGGCATCAAGCACAAAACATTAGAAGCAAATGGCTCTGAATTTTTTATTTTATTAGGGTCATTAGACTACATTTGTCGAGGCTTATCCGCAGCTCAGATAATTAGTATATTTTCAAACAGTCAATAGTGTACCTTAGTTCTAGTCTGGTTCATTCTATACCTCATTTTCCAAACACTGGGCTTGAGACTTCATGACACACGCCCTCTTCCAATATCTTGATAAGTTCTTCTAATAAGTAAGTCCCAGACACTCTTACCCTGCCTGAGCAAAAAATCATGTTGGATGTATCTGTAAATATATTTGACCATTCTCAACCATGTGAGTTTCTTGTCCAGACAACAATGCCGTGAGTTCTCAGTTCTCGTCACACCCAGCTTAGGCTTCAGGCACGATCATTGATTGACCATCTTATTCTGGGGTCACTTTGAGAGTTTAACCTCTTCTTGAAGCAATCTACTCTGTGTAATCATTTTCCTTTATTGCCTTTCATTGTTAAATGTGTTCACTACTGTCGATGCCCAAGCCTCAATACCTAGAAGGAGCCTTATTTATGCTGAGCTTACAGGCTTGGCGTCGGCAAATTGTAGTTCAGTCTGACAGACAACTTCACCGTTACGGGTCATGGAGTAGATCCCAGGCTTCATCCAACAAGTCAGTGGGCATTCCTCAATGTGTGATCAATTGAGACGAAGGGTGAAAAACATTCAACACATCAATACTAGGCTACAAGTCGACGGACATGTAACTGGCATTCTGGAGATCACTTGTGGACACCTAAGATTACACGAGTGCTACGTAACTTGGTAAATACGACACGAAACCTCACTACATCAAAGTAGATTCAATGACTCGGTCCAACATTACCTTCTGATCATACCCTGAACAGACCCTTTGTCACTCCCCAATAAAACCCGAAAGTAATGACCTTCTTAAAGCGATGAGGACCCCAAAGGACCTGCAGGACTTGTCCAGTCATGGGCGAGGATGAGGCTGAGAATAGCTTGGGCCCATCCGAGTTCTTGTTCATGGTCCAGAATACCCACCCCCATTCAGCTGCCATTCAGAAAGATGGGTGAATTTTGAAAGCTCCTGAAGGAAACCTATTGTTGGGAGCATGCTAGTGTGTACTGGAACCACGTTTTTCAGACCCTCAACATAGACTTCTACGAGGCCCCGGAATCCATGACTAAACTAGCTGTAGAAGTCGAATCTCTCAGAAGTTCCAGGACCTGGTAGTATGCGACAGTATTTACTATCAACATATTTACTATCAACATACATGTGTGATGTGATGCAGGATATCCAGAATCACAATATCCTACATTTCTCCTAAATATTGGTTACTGTCTACAGCACCGTGTACAGGGAGCAACTCATCACATCCAATCACCTCCTCGCACCTCTGACACAAGTCTTTTTCTTCTTCCCTTGTAAAGGTCCAGCATCGTGGACATTTATGTCTTGAGGCAGGTCGCACGCGAACTATGATCTTCTTTTCAGAGTTTTGTTGACCTGCGAAATTCTCCCGTAAGCCTCCCCACATTGGGAGAAGTATTCTCTTGAAAGAACGCACCAGGGATGACAAGAAACTTGGTATATTCCCACTGGAGTTCTGACTTTGGTTCAGATGCTCCTTCGCTACAGATTTGAGCATCAGAGGTGATAAAAAATGTCTTGAGGAAGGACTCTGGAAAAGTATTTATCAGTCCCTTGAAGACGCTTGATGAAGACCTGTAAGGGACAGACCGTTTCGTAACAATAGTGGGGTGAACGCGACATGGTCCTCCTTCGTATTGTCTATATTATCCGGTAGTAGATTATTCATTTCTTCTGTAAGGCTTTGCGGAATAATGACGTCGACTTCGGCTTCAAGAGATGATTTTATGTGCCTACATTTACACGTCAGTGAAAAGGGATGAGAGAGCATACTACAGACGCACTTGTCGGCACGAGCCTGCTCAAGTAAACCAAGAACACAAGTCCGAAGAACAAGGAGTGCATCTATTTGTCTTTTCGACTGAGGATCATGCCATTCATCACTCTACAGGGGTAATCAGACTTGATCCCAGAAGGGTGACAGGAAGCGTACCAATGGCTGCCAGTGATTCATGAAAAAGGATTCTTCAGTTCCTGGACATCGAACAGCGTGTACTTCCTCCGCCAGATGGGGCAGTACAGGGGCGTATATTGCAACCATAGTGTCTAATATCTAGAAAAAATGTGATTCAACAAACCATTAGCCTCAAATTGTATGTGTACCTTCTCAAGAACAGTAAGAACTCCTCGGCGCTCTATGCTTCTGATGGAATCACCATAGAGACAATCCTTCCTGATGTCGAAGTAGAATGAGGATAGAGTAATGTTTGCAAAATAGACGAGAGAGGTCATGACTGGCAATTGAGATGAACCCGAGAATATCAGGGAAAGACAGTACTCTTACCTCTAGCGAAGTCAAAAGCATGAAGATTATCGAGCCTATCAATATCGTTACAGTCAAATGCTGTTCGTTGGAGATGGTACAAATGATGCATAACGTATTTTTCTATCTGCCATGGTCGTCATAAGTATAGGGACAATGCTCAGATGGATGAACCTACCAGTCCTAAGTCTTTCCTCTCCACCCTTTCAATCTCCCTAAATATTTTGCCATCTTGGATATTTCCGAGCAGGAACCTCGTCGAATTCCTGATCTTACGCAACTTTCCAGCAGTTTGGCTCAGCACCTTTGGTCCAATGGACATATCACTGCCATATTCCACCGTCGCCGCCCACAATCGAAGAAGATCTGCACCATAGGCTGGATCCTTCTTCTTATCCTTTCCACCATGAATAATGGTCATGGGGCTGATGATGTTTCCAAGCGACTTGCTCATTTTCTTTCCCTGTTCATCAAGAACCATCCCATGCGTAATGAGGTGATGATAAGGACTACCAATAGAAGCATTGGAAGAGAGTGGTTGACTGCTACATCTTGTTAGAAGCTGCGACTGGAACCATCCACGGTGTTGATCTGAACCTTCAAGACAAACATCCGCCAGGAAAGCACTTTGACCATCACCAACTTCTTCCTTCTCCCTCTGCTGCTGGATATCTTCGAGCATAGTCCACGACGAACCCGAGTCGAACCAAACATCCATAGTATCCGTGCCCTTTCTCCATTGTTTGTTGATAGGGTAGGTATACAATGACATGGCCGCCAACTTGGGAGGCAAAAACTCTTCGACTGGACCAGTCCACCAGTATGCCACGCCCTTCTTTTCTAAAATGGGAATAATGTGGTTGAGAGTGTCTTCATCGAGGTAAGCTTGGTCTGTGTTAATAGAATGTATGGCAGGAATGGGGACACCCCAAACGCGCTGCCGGGATATACACCACTCAGAACGGGAGCGGACGAAAGATGTGAGACGATTTCGTGCTAATCTCTCAATTAACATGAGTGGCGAAACAAGAGGGCAGAATTGACGTACATTGAGGTGGCCAGAATTGGACGTCGTGTAGTGAATCTGAAGCTTCCTGCTTTATGTCGTCGAGGTTGGCGAACCATTGTGATGTAGCACTAGTTGGATGAGCACAGAATTGCACATATTCTATCCACGTACGTGACGATGATGGGCTTATCCGTTTTCCAATCATATGGATACTTATGCTCGGTTGGAAGACATTTAATTAGCCGTCCAAGCTTGTTCAGCACATCAATAATGGCCTTTGAACCATCTCCAAGCACCTCTTTCCCTCGTACGCTTGCCGCCAAGTCTTGTCCAAGTACATCAACTACACGATCGGTGAATCGACCCTCCTCGTCTACGTGACAAATAATACTGTTAGGTTCAGAAAGGAGGTTCAGATTTTGAAAGATATGGTAATCTTCCGCGCCATGTGCGGGCGCACAGTGTACAAGGCCAGTTCCAGATTCTGGTGTCACATGCGAAGCAGGAACGATCCTCAGCGGATGCTGTTCAACAAAGGAAGAGAAAATGGATCTGTATGTCCCGCCGACGAGCTCAGAACCTATCGTTGGCCGTCAAGCTTAAGTCTTTCGAGAGAAAACTCTACTTACCCATCAATTCAAAGAGGACCACCAATTCACCAATGACTGACTTCAGCGCTTCTAACCGCTGCTTTGCAACAACGAACAATCCGCTAGTAACGCTGATAACAACGTAGTGGAGTTCAGGGTTAACGGCTATTCCCATATTGGCAGTCAATGTCCATGGAGTCGTCGTCCAGACCAACAATCTCACAGGCTCTTCACCGTTCAGAAGACTTTGCAAACTCGCGACACCCACAGAATTTGCTTGTCGGTCGTGTTTGATGCTCTGCAAATCGAAAGTGACGAAAACGGAGTCGGAGATATGGTCAACCTTGTAGATTAATTCGGCCTCTGCGAGAGCCGATCGGGAGGAGGGAGAGTAGTGGACTGGACGGTAGCGACGGGATATATAGCCTATTGAGAAGAAGTATGAGAAACCTAGTGTGTTCAACAGACGCAAATTCTCTTACCGAGTTTCACCATCTGCTGGAAGAGATTGAGCTGGCGCATTTCATACTTATGATCTTATCCGGTCGATTAACGCAATGAAGGCTTCTTTGACACTTTTGACTTGGCTTACCAAGCGTTCTATATGTCCATTCTTCCGATTTCCAGTCGGCCATGATGGCGAGGGACGAAAACTGTCTTTTTTGAGAGTCAATTTCACGCAGCGCAGTTGCATTTGCGGCATCCCGGATAACCATTGGGTCAACTGAGTGAGAATCTTTCTTCAGAATGCATGGGTCAGAGCTAGAGATATGGATCAAGTAGAGTGCCTACCCCAAGTTCTTGGAGTGCTTTGTTCTCAATAGGTAATCCATGGCAATCCCATCCCGGTATATAACTGACAGCTATCAATTTTATTTGGATCTAAAAGAATTATACTTACTGTACTCTTCTTCCAAGCATTGTCTGCGAACGATTGATAATATCTTTCAAAATCTTGTTCAGGGCATGACCTATTACCCTTTGTGAATGCGAGAGTGCTCACAGACATCCATACGTACCCATGTGTATTTCACCATTAGCGTAAGGTGGGCCGTCGTGCAAAACAAATATTCGTCCTGGCTTATTTTTCCACTGGAGAAAAGTTTGTATCAATATTACAGTAGGTTGTGTTTTTCACTCACTTGCCATTGATAGAGTTGTTCAGTTGACCGCTTCCTGAAAGGTTCCTCACCCTTGGATGGATCGGTCCACGAAGGCAAAGAAGTTCTGGGCAGTTGCAGAGTCTTCGAATATGTTTTAGGGTCAGCATTTGTGGAGAAGTAGAGCCTATGTCTATACTGAAACCGGTATCTTAATTTTAGGAGGGTAAAGGTGGACATGAATGGTCACAATATCATTGACCTGGACGACAAAACTAGGTGGACGGCAAAACTAGGTGGACGACAAAACTAGGTGGTTGAGCTTTATAAATCATGTGACCCGAAGTCATAAAATGGCGGATTAGTCTAATGTCGAAGTCCATACTATCAGCGGAATGGCTGCAGCTTGCGGATTAGCTAACTCGTAAGACAGCAGCAGCAGGAAAGGGCAAAACGAGCAGCATGAGAGGAAACGTAGAGTTCATTCAAGTTTCCTGAAGCCAGTAATTGGAATCGGACACCATGTTATTGCAACGGGAACTTATAAACAATCTAGATCAAACAATTGATGCCCAAGTCCGAGCGACACTGACGCCGAAAACGTTGATTCTGTTGTGCGTGAGTTGTTTCTATTGTTTCTATTGAGAAATGTTTAGTGTCTATCTAATGATTGCGGTACACCTACAAAACGACCGAAGTCCATATCCAAAATGGCTCCCATTATCGTACGCGAATATCTCGCATTGGTCGTTCACAGGCCTACCATGCCTCAACTTGTGACGCCTACCTCTCTGCCTCCTTGGAAATGAGGTATACTCTGTGTAGAGTCATTGATATCAACCCCGTTCATCAGCTCCTTGGTTTTGGTATCGACGGAAATGGGACTGCACAGTCTTAGAATCCACATGAACGAGTAAATGTAGGGACCTTACGGCTACCAAATCATAGACTTCTATTATTTATCCCTGATATCATGTTCAAAAAAAGGACAATTTCTTTTTTACAAGGGGTGTGATCTATCTATCCTTGGTGACATACATTTTTCATCAGTCACACATCTTCGGGCTGCGGTGGAAGTGAGCAGAAATCAAATGGCCGATGTGATAAATATCGTACTCGTTTACTGTGAGGGACAAGAAATGCATTGTTACAATAGACGACAATCCATGTATGATGGTACACCAGAAAACGGTACATGCGCCACTCTCACTGTTGTTAAGGATCTAGCTGTGCACCCAGTCTAGTTGATCTTCTATATCCAGTATATATATATATATGTACATTCCCTTACTACAGGAGCTCGCCTTTGGCACCATTAATTTCCAGAGCCCATGGTCTTCAGAAGCAGGTGGCGCTCTGGTGGCAATGAACATGGTGTCACCGTCGACAGACAAGAAATGATCAAAGCAAACTCGAGTACTCAACAAAAGATGTACTTGCCAACAAGACGCAGGCATTGCACAAACAATTATGGGGATCACACGAATAGAACATAATTCACATAATGGATTGCTAACACGAACGAACAGCTCTCCTAGTATAACCATAACCATAACACATGCATAAGGGACAATTTCAAAATTCAAAAAAGAGATGATTTCCTGTAAACAACCC
>Ga0157368_1000249_pt1 | contig 26191 bp, 22 predicted proteins | sample AttbisABBM3_FD_113146 | JGI IMG/M metagenome (GOLD analysis project Ga0157368, IMG submission 113146) | Fungus gardens microbial communities from leaf cutter ant in Botucatu, State of São Paulo, Brazil - Atta bisphaerica ABBM3 | ecosystem: Host-associated > Fungi > Mycelium > Unclassified ... | reverse complement strand
TGTGACTATGCCATCAAGTTGTGACTGATGTGACAGCATGACTGATAACCCCTAACCCGAGTTGTTCTAAAAATAGAAAAAGAAAAAGAAAAATAAGAAATAAAAATAAAAGTTAAGTCCATCGTCAATGATCTTGACACTATAGTCTTCTTGTCTTTGATATAAAAGTAATATCCTAGTATCTTATCTTATATCCTTTTAGGTATACTATAAATCTTATAGTTCTTGTGTTCCATTCTATTTAACCAACTATTTATATCCTAAAAATATGTCCATGCCATTTAAATTTATAACTGCTATATCTATCTATTCCATATGTCCATTTATTTCTAGTTTCAGTAGCACAAATCATATAATTTCTTCATTCTTAGTTCTATCTTGATCTTTTCTTCTTTTACCAATTGTTTATCTATTTTAGTATAGGTATAACTAGAATCAATCAGTACTTTTAGCTATAGTTCTTTTTTGTTGGATGTCTTGACATTTGTTTACATGTTCAATTACCTTTCTTTATTGTCTTGTTAATGTAGAATAATGTATCAATTTTGGGAATTACTATGTATAAAGGTTTGTTATACTATACCTACTCTAAACCTCTGACAAAATTCTCTTGCTTGTTATTATTTTCATTGTCTGATTCTTCCTGTATACTCCTATTCTTTATCTTTTGCCCTGATCAGCAATCTTTTGCAAAATGTTCTACTTTATTGTATTTTAGCACTTTCTTGTCTCTTTTTCCTTCTTTGATCTTTGATAATTCTTCACTATATGTCTGTATGTGTTATAGTTAAAACACCTTAGTTTTCCATTCTTATCAAAATTTTCTCTTGACTTCCCAATATTCATCAATACTCCTCTGTTTCTATAGATAACTCCTATTCCTATTTTATAGTCATGTTAACTTTATATAGACTTATATCCTTGTCTAACTAAGGTGATTATCATATTCCATTCTTTAAGTGTCTCTGGTACCACTATTAGTAGGTATTCTAGTATTATTTTGATGATATCAGTTCTAATATTTTTCTTTGTCTGAATAACTTGATTTTCCATTTGATATCTGCTATCTTACTCTTGTTGCTGAATGCTATCTTGATTTTCTTAACAAATTTATTCCAATCCTGAATATCTTCTTTTTCTTCCATCTTATCAATTTTTCTCTATACATATATCTCTACAATGCTCTCTCTAAGTCAGACTAATAGTTATCTTGTCTTTAGTCACTATAACCTTATTGCTCTTGAGAAATAATTGGATTTCTCTCCACCAGTTTTCAAATCTCATCTAGTTTCCATCAAACCATCCTAGGTCTAGGACCATATTCTTTGGCATAACTGCTTATACTGTACCTGCTAGTACTGGTACTAATACTGTCAACATATTCTCTGGTGTTTCTAGTTCTATTATTCTATTTTCATCCAAGGTGTATTTTTCTATGATCTTCAATGTATCACAAACTTTATTCAGCTTGTATCTCCACAACCAGTAGACTGATTTTTACAAACTAAGTTGTATTGGAAAGCCCCAAATGATAGCTATCTGCACATATGTAGAGTGTATAAAAGTGACAACAAACAACTGAAATATTAGGCCACCAGTAATTGCAAGAGCTTTGTTTGCTAATATCTCATGAATAGCTAAATGAATTCACATGATTAAACTTGCATTGGAAAACACTCATCAATAGTTTCTAATGATATATGATATATTATATAGAGATCAGTATTTACAGAGATACAAGCATATCAATATAATAACATAATTAGTTATCTTTTAAAATTAGTCTGATATCTGCTATGACAGATAACAGCCCCACTAGGTATAACTTTTGATTATGTGATGAAAACAACTTGTGCACAGACCATCACTATTTTGTATAGATACTTTTATATCTGAAAATTAGACTTTAGACTTAACAATATCAATCTTCATTATTATTGTCATTATTATTGAACTTCTGAATCACTCCTAAACCTCTAAGAGTGCACCCAAGGTTCAGATATTACAAATAAGTGAGTAGTTCATTTTGTGATACAATAATTCAAGCATTTCTTCAAATGCCTCAATATCTGTTCCTCAACATTATTGTCTTGTCTGTCCATAGTTTCTACCACAACAGTCTATGTTTATTTCTTTTGATGGTTTAACCATTTGTTTGTAGTCCTACTACAAAGTAGTTTCAAAATTTCACCAGTCTAACTATTATAACATTCTAGTAGCCTAACCACTATGCACTTTTCTTTTGTAAAGTAAGTAAGCCTGGTAATGCTTTACCAAATGTTATGACCTTAACTTAGCTTAGGTTACAACTTAGGCAAAATCTAATGACTATGAGTTATACATAAGGTGTTCTACAACAAGATATAGCAGATAAATAAAGTAGAAATGAATGAATCTCAACACATGTTATCTATGAAGCAACTACCTATAAGACATAAGATATCAATCATAACATTGATATAACCAATGAATAATAATAACTAAGTGATCAAATATTCAGATAGAAGTATTTAGAAAAGTTACTAAGAAAGAAAATATGCTTATATCAGTAAGGATCAGAGTAAAGTAGTATCATAGTCTTAAAGATTACAATTTAAAGTTTGACTACAATATTCATTAAAAGAAAAGTGTTAACTATAAAGAAATAGAAAGACTACAAGATTCAGTAGTATCTAAATATCTAAACTTTAGTTGAAAATAAGTCCTCTGATATTATTTCAATTTCTGTTGTCTAAATAATTATATAATAATTGGTCAGTACTTAGGCTAAGTATATAAACTACCCTATTATAATATTTATCTTATACTATTGAAGAAAATAGTATATAACAGTATAGTATAGTGTAAATAACTAATAACTATTTACCAATGTTATGGTATGCTTAAACCTTTATATTTTATTTTAACTTTCTTTTTTATTATTAATTTTCTTTAACTTGATTTCTATCTTCTTTTTTTTATTTTTTTTATTTTTAGATAATAAAGAGATATGTGACTATAATCATATAATACATCATATAATAATTATGTCAGAGACCTAAAACATTAGAGAAAGAGCTAGAAGCAATGACATCAAGGCATATGTTTACAGCATGTCAACCTTATGGTATACTTATAACTAATATATGAACTTTAGAGTAAAACTATTCATTGCTAGCACAGACTATGTATTTATTGTATAAATAGAATAGTAATTCATTGGAAACTTCTTGTCAAGTTCTTTTGTAATCTCTATGAGACTTTTGCCTATAAGACTATTTAGTGTACTATTGATTATCTTTGGTTAGTAGTTGCTACAATAACCAAAAGTAATAAGATATTAGAAGTGATTTTATATATACTACTATTTGTAGACATATTTTATGACTTTTAGTTATTTACAATTGTCTATAGTTTATTACTTTCAAATTACTCTCCAAGATTACTAAGATCCTTTAGTCATCACCTACACCTATTTTATTATAAGTAACAGTCACTGTTAGTAAAGAGCTTTGTATAAGCAATATAAGACAAGTAATATAACTTGAACTATATAAAGAGTAGCATATATAAGAGTAGTTTATATGTAAGCAACGTGTAAACTATGCTAATATAAATATATAAATAGATGGCACTTGAGCAACTCATAAGTGCTGTGCTAATCACAGTTATGAGTATGAATAAATGGAATATTTATTTTAACAGTATAAATACTAGGCATGTTGGATTTTTTATCCTGTACATTACGTAAGCCACAACTTTTTTCACCCACCTCACTAAGTTCTCTTGGAGTGGAACAAGGGTTCTATCCCAATATACAATATCCAAGAGCAACATGAAGTGAGACAAAGAGAATGAAAAAAGCAATTGTATTGATTGTAGCGATCGATTCTGAAATGTACCAACTCGAACTGTAGCAACACTCTGGAAAGCATACCAATGGTAGATGCAGTGTATGCATGTTGTTCTCGAGTGTTTTAATAAACGGCTAGTCAAAATCTGAAGCCACACAAAATCTGCTACCTACCCTTTTCGACGTTGTTTGTGTCAATAAGTCTTGCCAGGATTGTGTATTGACTTCACCATGCACGTCTAGATAGGAATCGTAAACGTGGAGATTTTCGGTGCTGCGTGCGTCTAAGACAATAAGACTTACATTTCCTTTGTTGAAGCGTTCAGGTTTAGTCCGCGGTTGATTTGCTAATTCAGCGCGGGGCGTTACCCGTTCAGTGCGGGGTGTTACCCGTTGTGACCATAGTTGGAATGGAGTTTGTGCAAGTCTGTTTTTCTGTCTTTCTGGTCCAAGCATTGGCATGGTTACTGTGAAAACCAAAGGGGGCCTGTACTCAGGGATATCTTCATCGATACTACCGGGATCTAGTATAATACCCCCAGTTAACCCAAACTTGGAGCTGCGGCCTTGGGTTGAATTCGCTAGTTACTTGGTAGGAGAAATCGGAGAACCTGCACTGCTTTTGTTACTACTTTTGTCCGATTCCAGTTCCGGCTTCCGGGAATGACGTCTCTCTCTTATTGTTATGGACCGACCTAATTGTCTGCCCATGTCACGGGATTGCTAGACCATTGTAGCGATTTGCTGAGGTTCTTGGATAGCTACCCGCGCCCGACCCCCGACCTACCGTCTTGTTGCTGGAGTCTGTTAATGTACGTATCAATCATACTACCTTCTTATGGAGAACACAGTTTGATATCGAAATTATTCTTTTAGTTTGTATTCCAGCCCTCTCCTGGACTGTTCCTTTTCTGCATCGCTGTTCTATTGTGCTCATAGGTCCGAGTATCTTGTGGGTACTTTCGTCCGCGACGCCTGCATTCCAATCGTCTTCATTTTCATTTTAATACACCGTTTGAGATAACGCCCACCGGCGCACAAATTCCGTATCACTCAACTTGAGGGAGGCATTGTTTCATATCTGCAATAGTCAGCCGGTTTCCGAAATCAGCATAGCGGGCAAACCTTAGTCACCACCAATTTCCCAATCCTTGGGTTGGAGTACTGATTTTCTCTCAGCTGTTCGTTATATAAGTTCATCTGATCACCAGATCTACCTTTTTGTTTCCCTATCCATCATATTTTGAGTTCAAGTGCCTTTTGAGGCCCACGCTCGGTCCTATATTTATCTCTGAATCCCTTTTTTCTCCCGGGTCCGTTGTCTCGCATCGACAATGCTGTATTCGGAGCAACCACCTCCTTCACCTTCACGCGAGGTGCCTATGAAAGTCAAGAAATCACCCCCACTCAAGAAACGACATAGTAAGCCATCTCACTGATTTTGCCTCAGGCTGCCGAATCCTCTGGCCTGCCTGGCCTGTCGAGAACATTCACTAACTCTTCATTCATTTACTGTAGCTAAACCTTGCAAGTTTTTTCAGTTCGGACGATGTTCTAACACTGCCGAAGAATGTAATTTTGCACATGTATTAGTGCTACCAGGACCCTCCTTACCTTTTCCAATGGCAACGTCACCGACGGTTGGTGCAGAAGGAATTTACAGATACTTAGCGGTGGGACAGTGCCCGAACGAGAGAGCTTGTGGTATGCATCATATTTATGGTAGATAAATAGTTTAACTAGACTTCACGACAATGACTGACAAACATCCTTTGCACAGACGTGAACACATTAGGGACTCAATTGACTCAGATGCACCTTGGGCCATCATCCGCTTTGTCACCCAGTATGTTCACTCCACCTCCTTTGTCATCTCCTGATCAGCTTACTGTGCTGATTCATTAGCACCCTATGCGGGAACCTTTGTTTACCCTAGCCCATACCCACCTTGTTACAATATACCCTGGCCTCAAAGAACCTGGGCTGAACAGCCATTCACAACCCCAATCATCAATAACGGATATCCTCAAAGTGGTCACAGCAACCGTGCCTCAAAGACTGAATTGCCCTCTATCTCAATTTCAACACCGACCGGTAGCTCTGCCTTATCACGACTTGATACACCTACTGATGGTGATCCAGCGGAAGCCCCGAAATTGGCTCGTATTGACAAGGCTGGAGCAAGTGATTTGGTTAGTGAGGCCTCAGTCATGAACGTTGATTCCTCACATGACCACGACGATTCCATCATCGTTACCGAGGACCCTCGGTCCCCAGAGCACATACATAATAAGCATCAGTCACAAGTTCAAGTGATAGACGAGGAACACAATTTTGCGATGTCAGGTTATGAACTCCATGTGCATAGCGGAGGCTATCCTATGTCCTGGACCCCTTCATGGGATGCAGGGGAAGTTTATTATTTTTCTCAAGCAACAGGGTCGAGAAATGGGAACCAGAAGACCAGTGCACGGAGCAAATTAGCCACCAGGAAGTACAAAAGTAAGTCACCGTTTCAACACTTTTATTGTCTGATTCTGACTCAGCTGATCCTAACACAGCAAAACCATGCAAATATTTCAGTACAAAGAGCGAATGTCCCAATGGCGATAACTGCACGTTGCACGTCTTTGTCATTTCTCAATCAGTGGTTATACTGATGCGTGTCTGAATATAGCATACACGACACGAGCATCTTCTCTGTCCCGCCCATCGTTCGGAGCTGTTTAGAGAGTCCGACAATGTCTGGGAACGACAACCATGTTATAATTTCTCCATTGGGAACTGACAAGGATAATGATAATACAGAGAAGAGCATATCACAAGCTAAAGATGTGGGGTCTGAGGATAGTAACGAGAAAAACTTCTTTCCGGTCACCTGGCGCGTGATCGGTGGAGGGGTTCTAATAGGCGGTAAACGGACAGAAAATTTAGGGGGGGAGAAACAGTGCGGCGTTGAATCTCCTGAGGAACCAACTTCATCCAAAGAGCCGTTGATAGAAAGCAGCGATGGAGTGGGGGATGTTGTCACCGAAGGGAAATCCTGTATGGCAGCTCCTAGGCCACGGTCAGGCTCGGCCTCGACGCCGCCCATTGCTCGACCTCGAACCGTAATTGGTATCAGGAGATGCAGGGACGATGTAAGTGCTTTTCTCGTTGATGTTTGCATTCGTCTTACCTGGCCGACTTGAGTTGTTTCTTGCGGAATCACCTTGAACCCACAGATACCTGGCATGAAGTTTATACTCACGATTCTCAGTAACTGCTTTCGGCCACGATAATCGATTTTCACATCTTCGCTGTTGTATATTCCCTGCTTCATTATCTCTCTACCTCTCAATGACCATTTCGATCTTCCGCTGGTCATCTTGTTCTTCAATCACAGTCCCAATCATGTATCGTAGTCTCATATCATAACCTCTCGTTGTCTGATTTATATTCTCAAAAATCTTCCGACAACCATCTTCTCGAGATTTCACTCCTTGTGATTGTGTTGGTTATTCTATCAGATAAGATTCCATCAAACCAGGGGGAAAATAGCGATCAGGGCACGTCACGTCAGGTTGCCTAGATTGAAGCCTGCTGTTATGATACCCTACTTCAGAGCCGGAAAAACTCTCACGGAAACCCATTCATTGCCTGGTTACGCGTTCCTTAAAGCTCGAAACCTGTGTTCGATCCCTTCTCCTGTCTATTTTTCTCTCTCTTATCATCGGGCTCTCTACCTTGAAATCTCTCATTATTTCAAGAATGGTATCTACAGAACACGCCATCGACCTCTCGCAGCCCCTTTCCATACTACTAACAGATACGACGAAGAAAGCACATGAAAGAGCAGAAAATAACCCAGGAGCCAAGCTCCTCCTCAGTGGTAAGCTGTCTAAGGTGCAGTACACCCAGTTTTTGATGATGCTCTGGCATGTCTATGAGTAAGTTATTGTCTGTCCGTCCAAATACCTATGTGTGAATCTAACGGCTGACACAGCACTTTTGAACGTGCACTCGAACAGCATTCAACGTATCCTACATTAGAATCGACATATAACCCATCGCTCCTCGGACGAACAGCTTCGCTAACCTCTGATATCTCTTACCTACTACAGGTTCCGGCGTCAACATGGCAAAAACATCCTCTACACACATCACTTCTTGCGTCAATGCCTGCCCAGCTACATACATACGTGGATCGTATTAACACTATTTCTGATTCTCCAGATCCATCTGCTCTACTGGCTCATTCCTATGTACGATATCTTGGTGATTTGAGTGGAGGCCAGTTTATGCGGAGAGTGATTGCCAGGGCATATGAACTGGATGAAATGACCAGGATTGGTGTGGAATTTTACGAATTCAGGGAGCTGGGTGGTTCCCGAAGAGCCAACCAGGATGACATGAAGAAGATCAAGGAGTGGTTCCGAAAGGGCATGAACATAGGAGCTTCCGACGAAGCTGTTAAAGGTAAGTCCCTGAAATCTAAATCATCTTTGTACTCATGCTGAGTCATCATTAGCCGCCATTATCAATGAAGCTAATGTGGCTTTTGAACTTAACACAGGACTATTTGAGGTTATCGAGACGATGGCTGCTAAACATACAGGGCTCACTCCAGAGTTGGAATCTTCAGAGGAAGAGAAAATCGCATCGGAGGTGCCTCTTGAATCTGAGGGGTCCCTATCCGAGAGGGAATATTCTGTAGCTTCAGTAGCGGCATTCATCGCTGCAGGTACGTCACTCCAGGTTTAGCGTGTCCATATCATTTTTGATTAACGCTCATTTTAGCTTGTCTTGCTCATTTCATCATCGTTGTCGGTGGACTCACCGGCGCCAGAGGATACCAGAAACTACTCGCTCTCGGGCGTTGGATTTCCGCTCTTTTCCAAGTTGAACCCAACCAACTTAGATTCCATTAACAGCATTTCAGATGTCGGTTGGATTACTCAAGAATGTAATGATTACATGTCCTCGCGCGTTCGCATATCTATTTTACCTCCATTTATCATCTTGATTATCTCCTGTGGGATATTTATCTCGGACCTTTAGCTGTTCAAGCTAGATTACTCCTAGAGTCTCTCAACTGTTTATGAACATCGTTGCATGATACACCCGAGACATATCTGTTGAGAGTGGTTCGGGGGCACTATCTAAATTGAGGGTGAGATAGTGCCCCCTTAATTTAGACAGAACGTTTATCTTGTGGAGTTGTGCTAGGCAATTCAAGTTGAACTATATTGCATCATAAATGACCGAGCTCGTAGTCTGCTCATACTCGGAGTACTTGCCAGATGAGCCAACATGGAACACCACAAATAAGGTTATACAGTAAGTCCTCAACAAGTCCTCAACTTCGGTGCTACCCTAAAATAAGAAAACGTAATCTAACCAGAGACTGTTGATAACAATACTAAGGCAGTAGGGAACGTGCTCATAGCAAAATGGTACAGTAACGGAGGAAAGTAATCATCGAGCATATGCACTGGAATATTCATTTCTGAAACCACCATAGTCAGGTTGTCGTTGTAGATGCACACTTGCAACACTTTCTGATGCATGCGGGTTCAAAGCATATGCCGATACTGATGGTCCAACATCCCCTGATAATGTGTACTCCCAGTTCTGACCAGGAACCGCGAATGAACCATCAGGATGCAAGTTACTTTGTGAAGGTGAAGTGAACTGGTAGGGCTGCGACTGCTGTAGGTGATTTGGTTGAAGGGCATACGCGCTGTTATTGGACTCAGCAAGTCGGTAGTATGATTTGACTTCGTCTCGTTTTTGGACGCTGCTTGCTCCTAAGTTACCAAACCTGGTGGTCATCTCCTCCCCACCGTAATTAGGACTCCCCAGGATATTATCATCCCTCCTACTTTTTCTGAAAAACAGGGCAAACTTGCGATCTCTTTGCTTTCTGTTCTTCCTACAGCAGCATCTCCACACGCAATAACCAGTTAGACAGAGTATGAAGGCAAGGCAGCCGAGCAAAATGTATGGCCATCGACTCAGTATCATCTCTTGGTACTTCTTTTTCTTTTCCTCTTCAGACACCGGAGAGTGCTGCATCTGGTCTGCAGGTAAGAGAGCATATTTTGGATCACCGGTGGTGTCAACACCTCCAAGACGGACTTTGACAAAATCAGAATGGGCAGTAGTGGAATTTGTCACGGATAAGAGCTGAACATAGGGATGTGCTTGCTGTTGAGAGGAAATATCGATCCAGTTGCCCAAATTAAGAAGGGTATAGGCGTTGCGAACTATGGCATCATGGTAAGCAGGTAGCTCTGAATGAAAAAATTGTGCTTACGGAAACTCATACCCAGGATCATGTCGTAATGTCCGAGAAGAGAGAAGGCGGAGGTAATCGGTTGGAACTAATCATGTCAATTCAGGGATTAGATCTACAGGTTGTAGAGCACTCACAGCACCAAGACAAATTGGCTGACCCACTGAATCGACTTGGTTAAAATTGTTATCAACAGTGTCAAGTGGGTGCACAAAGTATGATTGTCCGCCGAAACTGAAGGTCAGATTGAGAGATTGTTGACATGGTATCATCCAGAACTCTTGCTTCGTATCGTAGTACGCGCCTTGAACACGACCATATATCTGATCTGAGATGTCACGGGGCACTTGGGAGAAGGTGAACCTATGATGGTTACCGATGGAAAACTGCATATGCTCTCGAACCACTCACCCGCTGTCTATAACAGCAACTAGCTGGCCATCTGGACATCCAGGAACAATTGAATCGACTTTCAGAGGCTGGCCATCTGGACCAATTATTCCGTTATCTTTGTCAGTCAGTATTTGCCAATGTTGGTCTAAGCAGCGCCACATGAGTCAATCAGTCGAGATGTCAGATAATTGAACGACCTAGGAATTGAACGCACCGGCTTTCAGTAATCGGTTAACCTTGTCAATATCGATTTGGGGCATCGAGGAGATATTTTCAAAGCCAGGGACAATTTCCGAAATCGAAATCTGACCCTGGAATGGTGGATTAGGAACACCTTTTCGGTCCAGTAGGAAGGAGATGTAGTTGTCTGTGAGATTATCAGATTCAAAGATGTGTGTAAGCATTGTGTCGCCTCTGCTGTCTTTGCTTATCTTCTTCCGCACGACACTGCCCGAATTTGGCCCTAGGCCAAGGAGACCGTAGTATCCTTGAGAACGGATGTCGGCTGTGAATGTGCTTGTGTCGCTAACATAAACTATGTCGATGAAGGATGAATATTCAGGACAAACGGTAGGCACGAGACATACGAAAGGCTTGGTTATCGACAGTGTAGTTTCCAAACTGGAGGGTTGTAACGGCGATATCTCCTACACGAAAACTGGGTAGGTCACACCCAAGAATTGAGTCATTTTACAAACCATTTACTTGGCCGACGGCATAGCTGAGTGACACACTATCGCCCAGAGTGGTTAATGAAGGCTGGCCGCCCGGGAAGGCAGCCCATAGATCAGAGCTACCGGTAAAAATGTGAGTATCAAAACGAGCAGAAGGAATCAAATTAAATGGACCTGCCAGTATCCAGCAAAACAGGCAGCGTTACTCCTCCTAGCGTAATATTGCTCACATACTGAGCGTTTCCTGTGTTGGAAACAGGACTGGGTATCCGGCGGGTTAATGAGGCATTCGAGAAGCGAGTTTCGATTGGAACACGGATGGCATCAACAGAGGCGATAGAGAGAACAAGAGACAAGTGCCAATTTTGCATGAAAGGACAGAAAGGACAAAAGAGTGATAGTGAGGGAAGTTCCCAAGAATATAATAATAATAATTTTTACTACTTAGCGAGATGCCGGGTGGTTCGCCGAGCTCTCACAGATGCCGGGTAGGGGAGTGGCATTGTCTTCTTCGTCATGCCACAACCTCTCCCAGCTGGCTTGTTGGCCTTTTTTCAGTTGACTCTCTTTATGTTCGCCAGCTCAGCATCACCATTGCACAGCCACAGTTCGATCACATCCGTCGCAACGATACTAGAAGGTATGAGCCTTTACGCCAGCCCCCCCTTCACTCTGGGTAGCGTCCGACTCATAGTGTTGACACGGCTCGGGACGCAACTATAGTCTACTGCGTAGACAGACTGGAGGGTGCAATCTCCTTTTCTCCCCGTATTTCACAATAAATATAATGGACATTCCGATATCAAAGTCATTATCACTAAATGCATGTCGCGCATTTTTTTCAAAGTCCCCGTGGGTATTGCCGAGGTACCCCTATCAAATGTCCCTATTATTACCATTTCCGACGTATCGCTTATCTGAGTCAGAGAGAGAGCGTAAGTAAAAGCAGTTCCCAGGTAGACCGGTGGTAGCTATGTAAACCGTCAGTTGCCCGGGGTCACAAGAAGAGAGACTGGATCTCTATTCGTATCCATGATTTTACAATGTGACTAATGAGTCAAACTCCAATGCAAGCCAATTCCATTGAATTTGTGTACAGCAAAGAAAACGGTGCAGAAGACAGAGCACATGACGATGGGTGGGGGCACAATTACAGATGTGAGAAGATGAAGGCGAAGGAAATAATTATAAGAATAGAATACCAAAGAGCTAGCTCCATAGTAGGCATTTGGATGATCTAGATCATTGGGTCTCGAAAGGCGCCGGATAGCCATTCGGTCCCTCCGAATATGTGTCTGTCACAAGTTTAACAGGAACAGTTAATTGGACACCGGAAAGGGGCGACGTCCTTTCGCTCTGTGGTACGAAAGACAGGGCGATAAAATCCTGTGGTGCAAAACAAACTCTTTTTCAGAACGCTGGTGCGCATGTCTATATCAAGAATTGAACCATGAAATGGGGACCCCGCTCAGGCACATCTCTATTTGGCACTATGGACAAGGCCTAAACACCTGGGCTTCGGGTCCGGGGTACTGGTATACTCGATCTCGTCCAAACCCCCAGAATAATAATTGCCAAGAAGAGAAGCCCACCTTGACACGTACGCCAGCTGCCTGCCAGCTCCCAACATCGTACCTGCTATCAATTCGCAGTTCGCCTTCCCAGTCAAGATGGTCCTCCTTTCGGATCTCCTCATGGGAGCAACCAACCGCTAACAGTGGTGGAACAGCCAGGAGCTTTGCTTCGCCGAGGATTTGATTCCGGCATGATTGTTTTCTTCCTCGTGTTTCCAAAGTAACCTGACGAAGGAGAAAGACGCGGAGAGAGGGCCGAGTGGTATCATCTGACCACCAGGGAAGCGAGTTTGAATTCGTCGTGAAGAGGGAAAGGGGTTCTGATATGGGGGGTTCTTGTGTGGAAGCCTTAGGACATAGGGATTGACATGGAATCGGAAGGATCGAAGGCGCGTTGGTGGATAATTTTTTGTTGGCTGACCTTTTTCTGCGTGAAGGAGCTTCCGCAGGTTTTAAAAAGGCGCACAATACATCCTCAGGACCACTCAATTGAACATGGAAGGGGATAGAGTCCCGAAGGCCATAGATACGGGATGAAGGGATCAGGAGCTAATGAGAAAGGTTCAGCACACCGCATATCATGCATCGTGTCCGCGCTCACATGGCCAAAGATTGGCCCGAGGTCAGCATTTGATGGTGTCTTTAACTGGGCAATGGCTTGGTGCCATTCTTCAGGTGTACGTTTAACGCTAGAGAAAAAACACAGGGAAGGGACAATGGGACGGTGGGGCCTTACACGAGGGTAATATTTGAATGGGATGAATACCCTATAGGAAATACAGGAAAAGTTCAAGCGAGGGATCAAAGGTCACTCACCTTTTGATTTTGGTCAAGAATCCAACTTTTTTGGTAAGGTTGCAGGTAATTGAAATTCGCATATAGTAACTAGATCGAACGTATAGTGCAGGTATATTGGGGAAGTCAACCGCGTATGTTGGGGGAAGGGGTCGTTCTTCTTGGCCATTTCGGAAAGTTCGAGGTATTTGGATTGAAAATTCAATCTGGCTGGGGCACTGGCCGCTTTTGTACCTATTTGACCATAATACCCGTTTGTTACCAAGAACAGTGGTGGTCTCTGCGCCACCTTCTGATGACATGGTTTCTATTTTACCGGAAATCTAGAACGATCAAACAGTTAGGAGCCTCTTATAATCAAAATATGTTATTCCAACTCATGCCTCGAATACGACCTCGCAGATGCTGTCGCTTGAGTCAAAGAGAAGAGAGCCAGCGACAAGAGCCTCTCGTCCATAGCTAGGCATTTTTACATTGTCCTCTTGGTTGTAAAGCACCACTGTGGTTTTTCCAGACTTGCGGATAAAAGCCGTTTCTGTTGTTGATCGTATCGCACAAGGTGTCCGTTGCAACGTGCGCTCCCCGCATGCAGGCTTGAAAGAATAGTCAGGGGCAGGGCCAGAGGTCGAGTACTGAGGAAGATCAAAACCCATTATACAACTGAAACTGTCAACCAGAGGCAGCGAGATGAGACGCTATACACTCAGATCTTGAATGAAGGGTATTTAACTTGATTGCTTTAAATGAGGACCCAAGCGGTAAAGGGATGAGTCATTTGAACCCTTGATTGATGTCTCTTCTGGGCCTGAACAATGCTTACAAACTATATCATATCAACAAGCTTGATTTGTCTTCTTGTATCTTCGCAGAACGTGATAGAAATAAGACGTGACCTACCGACTCAAATCGACCCGCGCTGGCTGAGATCAAATGTCTGCGTATCTGAAGTTCAAAATACCAATTGCATGAAAATGTTCACCTTGACATAGACATAGTTACATCTTTCTCATAAGAAACTAGAAAAAGGAGAGAAAACAGTGAGTAATGGAGAAGCAGTGCAAACGTTCCTCCCGTCCACACAAATGGGGAAGACGTCTTCCGCATCCATCGTGTCCTCAACAACCCGTGGTCCTTTGCAATTTCGTTAAAGTTTCCTCCAGGATTCTCGCCCTTTGGGCATTTTGTATTTCTTCCCATTCATCGTCCCTACTTGCATAACTCTTTGGCCTTTCCACCATGCTAATCGCACTATGAACAGATGGAGGTCTTTGCAAACGCTGATCTTCGTTCAAAAATCCCGAAAGCAAAAATGTGCTACCTCTCGTGTTTCCATATACAGGTGGAGGTTGCTGGGCGATGACATGATCCTCTACGTCTCCCGTCCCGCTCCCGATCTGCTCTAAAACGGCTGCATATGTAGGTAACGGTGGTCTATTCCATGGAGAGAATGCGATGACTTCGTTCGGCGCTGTATCTAGGTTCCTAAATACGGGTAAGAGTTGGCTGGGGTGAAGGTAAGAATATCGTTCCGCGCGCATACGAAAAATCCGCCTCTCTAGAAGCAGCAGTTGGCCAAAGGTGACTATGCTGAAGGTGGCATGCACGAAAATGGTGGCAGGGGACCCTCCAGAGGTGTTGTTATTCTCTCCAGCCTTCATCATAAGAAATCTGGCCACAAAGACCCAAGTCACTACAGTACCAGCTAAGGCTAGTATTTGCAAAATGAACTTTGTCAGTGTTGGGAGCTCAATGCCGACCACCTTCCGTGGCTTTTTTTGAGTGGATTTGCATGAGAACAACCACGGCAATTGACATCTTTCCTGCTTGGGGGCAGAGACGGAGTCGACGATCGAGGCGACTTCAGAGGTGGCGGAGAGGAGGGTTTGTGAATTGGCAGTCGGTTGATTCACACCAGCTCCGTGCTCGACGTCTCTGTCTACAGGATGCGGTGGGAACAGCACAACGTCGGTACTTGAACTTCTGCTCTTGTCTGCTCCCCCCTCTACATATCCTATCTCTCCCCTCTTCTTCGGTAATGCATGTGCACGAGGAATGGAGATATCTTCATGGCTTGATCCTGACTGTGAAGGGCTTGTCACACTCATCTCCATAGTTGCGAGAATATCGTAGATGAAAGAATGAAATGGGCACCAGGCGTATAACGAAATGCAACCGGGCACCGCCCGCAAAGAAAGAAGAAAGAAAATAGAAGAATCCACGAAACGTTGAGGGTTGCTCAGGGGACAAGCGGTAAGGCGGTAAAGGCAGTGTAGCAGTGCTAGATTTGGGCTAGTGTATATATATAGACCATTCCTCTCTACCCCGGGAGCGTCGTGCAGCAACCATCCTATCGGTCAATGAGATCCAACCTCGACTACAACACATCTAAGGATAAATCATGTGTTGTGGGATGAATGATCCATCTTGCCTTTGACCACATAACGCTAAGTACCGCTCATCTCTTCCCTTGGTACGATAGGACCAAGATCGACAACCGTATAAAATCCAAACGTCTTAACCTCTGCCACTTTGACGGGTTTTGGCATGTCACCGTCGATCTCAGAAGGAGTAGAATCGTCAGATCGATAGGTATACGTCACCAACATATTAAACTGGCGAGAACATAAGATTCACCAGGAGACGAAGAATAAAGGATGAGACTGACTTTGACACTACCACGGGCCTCTTTCCCAATAACGACCTCACCACCAATCAGAGTAACATTTGCCCGCCTCTCCAACACCCCGATACTTTTTGCCTTGGCTCGCACATCTTTATCGCGACTTTTCATACCTGTTTCGTGGTCACCATTATCGACCAACATGTCTTCATCGTCTTCATACTCCCAAGCTTCTGCAAACGCAGCTATAGGGAATGGGGATGTTGGTAAAGAAATGGCGAAAGGCGGTCTCCGTACTTTCTCAGAAGGTTCGCCTGTCGTCACATGTACTCGCTGAACGGAAAGGCGGACTTGTATGGGATCGTAAAGTGGATTTGTCAAGGCCAAGTGGAACGGATATGTCTTCCCTGCAACGAGACCGGGTGATGTTATACTATCATCAACGCTCTGCGGAGATATCTTCATAAGTGTGCGTTTAGCAGTATCTGAGGTGACGGTAGGTTTTTGGAGATGAGGCAGAACGACATTGATCGCTGGTAGGTAATTAGCAGCGACGAGTTTTATCTTGTAACGGACAGATTGGGCCTTTTGCTCCGGTTTAATAAGGATATGAGTGCACGCAGGGCATCTTTTAGAACGTTTAGAATGAAGAGGTATTCGCATGGGCCTTAGGTCCCTATAGCATGTTCAGTATCTGCCTCAAACAACGAAAAATGCCACTAACTTGGTCTGTAACGATCCAGCCCAACTAATCCCCCATCTCTGTCCCACATTACCAACGGTCTGGATATCCCTCAGCTTGCGCATATACTCAACCTCGGAGTCACCACCACCGGCACCAAATCCAACAGAAGCGATATCAACGCGACTCCTATACTCTGGCATTTCGTCTCTGTTCGCAGTACGGTCTCGATGGGCTCTCCCGGATGCAGTTCGTGACATCGGAGTATATTTGGCAACACCAGGAATATCGCGCGCCAAAGCGGCAGAAGCAGCAGCTGTTATGGAGGTAGAATGAAGGTGGTGTGAGTGTGCTGCACTACCAGGATGAGCAGCATTAACAGCGATGGAAGAGGAAAGCGATGATGCACGTAGGAATGGTTCGAAGTGGTCCTTCAGTCTGTCAAATTCCAGAGCGTCGGGTGCAGAATCCTCGTACTTCTGCAATTGGGCTACATTTAAGACATGATTTGCCTACGAAGGGAAGGATGGCAGATAAAGAACGTACCAGCAAGTCCAGTCGGCTTTTCAAACGTGATCCCGATTTCTGCAGAATCCCATCTACAGTGGTTGCAATATAAGAAGAATGGCGGTTCACCGACGGCACTGAATGTCGCAGATATTCGACCATCTGGCGTTTCGGTAGGATCTGAAGATACGACAGACAGGGTGTTGTGGCAGATAGGACACGAGAAACAGTTACGAGCACATCTTTCAAAACGGTTGAGTACTTTTTATGTTCAGCATAGGCCTAGTCGCCTGACCTATTCTTCTCTGCACGAACGCTTGCGCTTGGGACCTCAAACAGGCAATTTGGACAGTAGTACGTGCTGACCTCAATTGCAACACATCGGTTGCACCGTATAGCGTCACATTCTTCACAGAAAAAAAGATTGTGTAGAGGGTGGAAGTGGTAAGACGACGACGGGAGATGTGGAGGTGGAGGTGTGGGAGAAATCGAGAGGCATGGACAATGGTATTGAACACTAGGACTCATAAGAATTCTTTGAGTGCTCTTCGAGAGTAGCTTATTTGTCTCCACCAAATAATACCCTATGACAATTAATGACTTGTACAGAGTCAATTTCCTCTCTCGATTGGCGTCAATAGGTTATTAAAGGAGCTGCTTGTTAGTAGAATATTCATTTATTGCAAAGCTTGCTCGTCTGGGCTGGACACATAAGTTTCAAATCAAGCTCTTCTAAAGAACATCAACAGTTCATTTGACCTCCGATGCAACGCTTTACTGCGAGTTTCTGATGTCCTAGCCGGTGTCTTTTGGAGCTGATGTATCTGAAAATGTACCGAGTAGTTCTTCGGGTCGATGGGAGAAGGTCAGAATCATTGAAGTATTTATTCGAGACGGCTGAGACAAATACGTCGTGAGCTTGATTTACAGATACTCTGAGGTACGCATTCAACGGTTCAATGTCCGCAGAGCAATCACCAGTAAGTCGTTTCTTGATTTCATGTACAGCTCGTAAGTAATGGAATTCCAGGTGCTTATAGCTTCTGTACATGACCTACGTTATTTTGCCGCCATACTACGAGGTATTAATTTTCATAATGTAACGCAACGACCCATTTGAAACGAGCAACACTCACCTCATAAGAAAGCGTGCTACTGTTACTGTTACAAAACAGGGAATGACAGTGAAGGTTGAAGAAGCGAGGACGATCACTGGTGATTCGCATAACCTGATTCATTCTCGGGTGCTCTTTTACTGATCGGAATACGTTGACCACCTTGCTCAGCTACAGCCTGGATATTTGCTGACATCTTTGACGAATATGTCTACAGCCTGGAGGATCCACCCGAAGACAATATGATGCAATCAACACAAGACCAGGAAATAGAAAACTCATCATTCGAAATGCCGCTTAACACTGTTCTCGATTGCCTCAATATATTTGGCTCTGCTGTTTCGTCGTCAGGAGTCAGAGGAAAAAAAGGATGGAAGAAACAGAACGGGAACAGTGATCATGAGAGCGGAGATGAGAATGCGAATCGGATCGAACCCTTGAACCCCAATACATCCGAGAAACATACGGGTATGCGGCTAACATACATGGGCCCTGGCTATCCCTTAACCTTGCTTATGTATATGCACTCCTTGGTATGTTGCCGGTCTTATTTACACCTTTTAGCGCCGAGGATGCCGTTGGTCCCACTACAACATGTGAGATTTCAACGTATGAACCTGAGCCTTATTTGGATTTTGGATTTGACCCCGAGCAATTGTGTGTCCGCATCAAATATACAATATTTTGATCTCTTACAGCGTGTACAGGGTTCTCAGAATCATCCTAAAGGTAAATGTAGATCAGCCCCATTGATACCCTGCAACAAGCACTTACCTTTCCTAGTCTTCGTGGTTCAGAGATGCACTTTCTGAGCTAGACCCATCCTGTGACAGATTAACGTTTATCAGCAATCCGCCGGATGCACAAGTCAATCCGATGGCGGGAAAGCCACGTAGACACAATTCAACCAAACCCATTTTACGCATCAAGGCAGCAGGTAATTTTGGTACAACTGAGGTGTATATGTCAACTATTTCTTCAACGACTTGGCTCATGGATTGTTTAAGCTGGACTACCCTAATGATAGAGATGTCCTCGAATCGTTCGAGTGCACACAGAGTGTCAGCTTTAGGTATGCCTCTTTGATACTACAGTCGGCCTCAATTGACTGGAGCAAAAGCTACCGGTTTTCGCAAATAGCGAAATCTCTACGTGCTGTTCAAAGTTCTACAAAAACTTCTCTCCGGATTGATAGTGATGGGCTTCTCAGCCTTCAGTTCATGATGCCGTCGCCAAAGACCAAAGACGGTGGCGCTTCAAACTCATCAGCATTTATTGACTTTCAAGTAAAGATCCTACCTTCGTTCATGAGTTCAACTGTACTTCTAAACATCATTGTAGTGTCTTGCCCTCGATGAGGATATAGTTTGAGAAGCGAGAGGTCGTGTTCAGTGTTTACACCCTCCAAGAAATAACCGTACTCCAAGAAATAACCGTACTCCACCAGTCTTGTAAAATAAACTCCCTACTTGACCTCTGGTTGTCATCTATCAATAGTCTACCCTAATTCTCTCCTGGAACTCTCGAGGAAATCCAGGTTCAATATATTGTCCTGCATTGATCGCAGATCTATGTGAGCAAGGTTTTGTTGATTTTTTGGCTCAATAAACTGATAGTAGCACGACGTTCAGAGAACTTCATCCACATCGATAAATATTCTGGCACAAGTGGACCTGATATGTGATGATAATTCACCTTACCTGGTCATTGTTCGGTTCGACAACAATCTCTGCCACCAGTCACTATATCCCTTGAGCATGGAATTAAAGAACACGCATTAATCAAGTCTGTAGCTGACGAGAGTATTTTTGTTTCAGATGTCATATAAACCGGACAGTAAGGCATCGACACTCATACATAAGAATGGCATGGATTTTACGGGACGTCCACTGACCCGGCACTTCGGAATCTGCTGTGAGTCTAGAAGTACCCGTCGCCTTGCTGTAAGACTGGTAATCATATTTAGCACAGTCGGGAAGAATATATCGGGTAGACTCACAAGGAGTGTTTGGTAGATCCCCCTTTAAGTTGACGACGATCTTCCTTCGAATACAATCTCCAGTCACCTGGGAGAAAAACAATCGGGTTCTCGTGTGAGCCTCCTCACCTCGTCGACATTCGATGTGACCGTCGTAAGATCCGCAGACAGAGGTGGAGTTGCGCGAAGCCCTTTGTCAATGCCGTACATTTCGTAGAAAGGCGTTGCCTTGTGGAAATTTCTGGCCGGCAACGGCAGTGATTTCGTAAAATTGTACGGACATTTAACACTCATTGACGAGGAGAGATCGAGAGAAAGTGATGTGGAGGAATCAATTTTCATAGACTGGAGAGTGGCAAGTTCTCGTTCGCAGCGGGCAACAAGAGCAATGACTTGCTCAATAGGCACGTTGGTTGTTCCATCTGGCAGCTACAAGGAACAATGCATAAGTCAGAAAGGTGTAATTTCGGCGTTCGTACGAACATACAATTATTTTTTCTAGAATCCCAGGACTATGTGCTTCAACGTGGACCATTGCAATGTCCGATTCCTTAATCCAGTAGTAGATGAGTGGTGCCACAACATGCTGTGCACATACGATTTGCAAAAGGACATCTCCAGGAACAAAAACTTCTCCCCTCTTTCTTTCTCCATTTGGCGATACTGCATTCATTTATGAGAGGCGACATTGTAGGCATCAGTATCGCTGGACGACGGAAAGAACCATGAAAGCCTGATACATGGATTAACTAAAAGGCGCTCAGTCAAGTGATTGCGCCGGGACGGATTTCGAAACAGCTCTTGTCACAGTATTCAGTGAGCGAGACATGATGATAGTGATTCGCCACGATGGAACAACGCAGGAGGTAGATAATCGATGGTGCGAAGTAAGAGTATAACCTGGAAGAGCGGTTGTGGGAGGAGAAAGCTAGAGATCAGACAATAGACCAGTAATCGCGGGATAGGGCTATCAGGGTATTTATGGAAAGAAAGGTGCTGGAATAAGCAAACTCCGTCAAGAGTTACTTCTATGTTGTGGACACCTTGAGACATAGTGTAAATAGGTTTCTCTATTTAACTGCTACAAAATAAGCTGTCGTTCGTATCGTGTTCGAGCAATATTCCATTACTTCAGCTGGGGCCAGAGACGATGAGCAAGACAGTCTTATGGGTGGATGAGGTCATCATTACATTTCATTACATTTCAAGAGTAGTCAGTTGCTATATTGTAGGATTGACCCTAAGCATCTACTCTAGTATCTACTCCTATGGAGTCTGAGAGCAGCCTAGTAGACTAATGTCAAGGCTGAGCACATGTTCCGTCATCGGATTAGGAGCAATTAGCACTAACTAGTGTATCTGCAGACTTATTGCATCATAGTCTGGTAGTCTCTCTATCCGCCCTTACTTCATCGAAAGGAATAGCTAAACTCATCTGAGTGGAAACAGCTAGACAGATTTGCTTGTCTCTCCAGCCGTCGACGGGCTTGCCCTCTCCAATATTCGTGGGCGCAGTCCAAGCTTCAACGTAGGCTTCATGCCGGCCTTGAGGATGACCAATAAATTTTCCAGTGGAGTAGAGCCCGACAGTGCGGGAAGCATGGAATTCGGACGGCTTGGGGATTGGGGCTTTGAACTCTATTGACAGTGTTACGGTCGGAAACCAACTATAAAATCGCACTTTCAGTTTGACTGCTCCATTGAGCAAAATGACGCACCTGGTAGATAAACCCTTCCTTTCGCTCCGAGGCAACATTGTTGGCGTATTGGCAAACATATCAACCATGAAGGCAAGAGCGGGAGAGGTCAGCATTTCATCTTTTCCAGAGAAACCCAGCCAAGCTCCCCATTCAGTGCCCCCACCTCCAACAGTAGTGTTGTTCGTTCGGCTTGGGTGGTCTGGGTGATTCCTATCTTGGATTTTGGGCTCCTCTGTCAATTCAATATGGTCTTTAAACGTCCAACCCTCACGTTTCCGCTGTTTGGGTGCTTCTGAGGGATGACAGTGGAGTGGCACTCTCCGAGCATAAGGAGAAGGTGGATTCAAAGTCAATAGGACCTCATCACCAACTGCAGGGCCATTGTGGCCAAATATCATGTGCGTGGTAACTTTAAGCGTATTCTGCGCAGCTATACTTGAATCATCTTTCCTTCTTCGCCAGAGGGCCGGGCTTACCTTCTGGAAGAGGTCTGCTACAAGGTTTGTAAAGCGTTTTCCTGACTTGATCATGCGCACATGGACTTCGAAAACCCCAACTGTCGAGGGTCGCAAGTAGTGTGCTGTGACATGGATGGGATCTTTCTGTGTTGTCACTGACTGGAATCTCATGGCGGCCTCCACTATAAGACCGAGTATGTATCCTTAATTGTCCATCAGTCTCCTAGAAACACTCCAGAGATCGAAAGTCAGAGTACCTCCATGAGGAATCCTGCGAGATCACTGAACGTCAGTTGTTTACCTCAACACCGGGAACACAGAGGAAAGAAACCGACTTGACAACCATCCACTCTGGGTCTATTGAGCCTCGGTAGACCCTGCCATTGTCCCCAAAATTTGTTGGGGGAGACTCAAGCTGGATAGCTTTGCTGAAGGGAGCCATTGGCAGAGATCTAGCTCCGCCCCAGTCGGTACTGTACCTAAAGCATAACTTAGGACCAGACAAATACGTAATGAATGCTTAGGCACTCATTATGAGACGAAAACATACCGGGGAACTAGACGCCGGTTGGCCGGTTTCTACACGGGCTTAGTACGTGAAATGATACCCACCTTTTCGATAACGTCACCCGTTGACACCCATTCTTATTCTGTATCCGGCAAGTAACGACCGTGACTGCGCATGCTAAACATGCTCCTTCTACAGCTTTGCTCACTCTGTCTTCGCTTTATGATATCCATGGCCCAAGGCCCACAATACTGAGTTTACGATCTATACACACACAATGACTCCTCAAAGAGCTCCCCTACTCCACTTTGAATATGATATGCACACACGGAGCCCTCTGAGCCCCACAAATACTAATTCCAGCTTTTCTGACTATCCCAATGTTCGCGCCTCTGCAAAAAGGTGGTATCATTATATCCCGCTATGTGGTACGTATAATGTCAGACCCTACTCGGCGATCCCAGCCTCAACTATGTAATCCAGTGCTTATCCTGCTTATGCTGGCGCCTCACTTTTCCTGGCTCTACGTCCTTATCGATTTTCATCTCTTGACCATGAGGCAATATTTTGCCTTTGGGATACATTTGACCATCACTTATACCTTGACATTTTGCGCTTTCGCCTCTCTCATTGTGCTAATCGTCCGCGATCCTGGATCTGTGGCCAAATCGAAATCCCTGCACGATACAAATAACGACCTTGAATTAACAGAGGCATTGATGCAACCTCGAGATCATATTGATTCATGGTGCCACAAGTGTGAGGTATGATTTCGACTGCTAATTTTGTCCATACAGTGAAAATTTTATGCTTGATAGGCGCCTAAACCTGAAAGGACACACCACTGCAGTTTATGTGGCCGATGCGTATTGAAAATGGGTTTGTTACTATCCTGTGAACTCGAAAAACGAGGACATCTCATGTGGTTTGCAGATCATCATTGTCCATGGTTGGCTTCCAAATGTATTGTAAGGGTACATCCTTCAGCTGAACCCGTCAAGAAGCTGACGGACGTGCAGGGTCACCGTACATACCCCGCTTTCATTCATTTCTTGACTTGTATTACTTTACTTTCCCTGTACATCGGCGTTGTGTCTGGAATGGCTTTGATTTATGCTTTCAAGAACCCTTTTGCTGTTGTAGGTCACGTTGTTAACAATGTGTCTTCGGGACTTCACTACTGATTACACTGTTCAGAACGAGGACATACCGTTTCATGAAGTAGCTCTGACGTTTGCAGGTATTGTATTCAGTCTCGTGGTTGGTTCCTTCTTGAACTATCACCTCTACCTCATCTCGTGGGTTTTCATCTGATCTTTCCCTGTGTCTACTAACATTCATTACAGAACCAATCAAACAACTCTGGAGTCTATCACCCCTTTCTTGCTCTTGCGTCGTCTACCTCCTCTCCCTCGTGAAGGTCATGTCCTCTCCAGTCCACCAGTAGAAGCCGAACTATCCTATGAGCAACGAAGACTCGTGAAAGATGCGCATCGGCATATCAGACTCTATGACCTTGGCTGGCGGAAGAATTGGTCTCAAGTCTTTGGTTGGCGCGAAAAACATCATCTTGTATCCCGACTAATTTGTGGTGGATCGTCGTCCGTGTTTCTTTCCTTCAAACTTCCCTAGCTACTTACTGACTAATGACAAATCTAGATCTGGCGACGGTTTATCGTTTCCCCAAAATCCAAAATCCGATGAATTGCTCGCCAGATTAGCAAAAGAGCTAATTCAAATAGATAACCTTGTTTAGATATGCTTCATCATTATTGGCTGTTTCTTGCTCTCTGACTGAAGGAAACCGTCAAGCGGACCATGCTATAGCACTGTAATTCTAATTATGATAGTTTAGTTTAACTTTTCCTCTAACGATCCATCAGTTTCTCATTGCTTGCATTATTTATCTATCACATTCAAGCAACCTCCATTGGTATGGACTAAGTCATTCATTCAGCTCTGATGAATCATCAGAACCTAAACCTGGAATACTCTATCACTCCAAGATAACACTTCACATCCTACAATTGACACTCAGATGTAGTCGACAACATCAAATAGCTACGCATACAACCATAAGGCATTGTCGGAAAATGATCTGGGGTAATTCATTTACAAAAACACTGTCAGAGCGCTTAGCGCCACCAACAGTTTGCAGAGACTGTCATCCCTACAGCTCTCACGCACGAAGTAATTCCTACTCCTGTGAACTCGCCAAAGCCTGAAGCTATTGCATATGAGGGAGAGGCCGCTTCATCATCTGCTTCTTCTCCTTGAGCACATTGTTGAACACGGCTCATATTTAGAATGAGCTAGCACGGATTCTACTGCTGTTTATTAAAACTAGTTCTTCTCCGTCGTAGCAAAAAGACACAGGAATTGCTCCCGGGTCGGTTATCTGATGATCACCATACTGGATAAAGATGAGCATGACTAGGGTACATTAGGCAGAAATAAACAAACACACCAGATGATCCAAAATCTTCGCAGGCGATCTCGTATCACCTGGAGGGAACGTCGAACGCCACTGTGGCGCCTGGAAATGGCTTCATGCCCTGGTGCAATCGCTGCACATATCAGTTGAACGAAAATGCAAAAAAAAAGAGAGACACACCAGTCCCTGCATTGGGCGACTAAGCAGCGATTGGGGAGTCCAACTCCAAGGAACCAAAGTACCAAGTAGCTTATATCAGACGATTTAGGGCAGGCTTGAAGATGCTCACACGGTCCGAAGATCGTCTCAGACCCTCGCCGTTCTATTGATAGTAGGAGTATTGTGATTTGTGTGTCCGTGCTTCAGATCATAATGGTAGGCTGACTCCTGAGGCGAACCAATGCGCTGCCTGTAATCTGCACAGCTATTTCCGGTATCGCATGTGTGGTGGCAAACATTTCAGGACTAGGAGAGAGTTAGAATCTCAGCCTGAGATGAACACTTGACTTGAATGAAAGCCTGTGGCTCCGTATGGCTGGACTTGTCGGCCCGGTATTTACGGAAACCGGAATAAGTTCTCCATTGGTCAGAACGGCCTTTTCACACCGTCCCTCGCAACTCTCAACGTGTTCGAATGTCTTGTT
>Ga0157368_1000248_pt1 | contig 26195 bp, 29 predicted proteins | sample AttbisABBM3_FD_113146 | JGI IMG/M metagenome (GOLD analysis project Ga0157368, IMG submission 113146) | Fungus gardens microbial communities from leaf cutter ant in Botucatu, State of São Paulo, Brazil - Atta bisphaerica ABBM3 | ecosystem: Host-associated > Fungi > Mycelium > Unclassified ... | reverse complement strand
GTTCTAAAAATAGAAAATTAAAAGAAAAAGAAAAGAAAAGTAAAATAAAAATGAAAAGGAAAAATAAAATAGAGTCCACCGTCGACGATCTTGACAAAGAGAACTTGATAGAGTTCCTAGTACAAAACTATCTACCTTATATATGATAAGTTACTAGTTTATGTTACAGTACTATTAACCTACCTATGCATTATCCTTAAGATTAACATATGTCAAACATGTTGTAATAATATTGTTTCTTTCTAGAAGTTTCCACCATGTTTCTTTATAACATATGATCATGTGATAGTATAACAGTGACTGATGTGTGACACTGAGTCATGTCATGTAACAGTTTGTAACATTGACTTATGATATCATACTAATTCTAATCCTAAATTCCAAAATATAAAATAAAATAAAAAATTAAGTCTACTGCTTCAACTCTGACAGTAATAGTCTTATTCCAAAAGTTAACCAAAACTGACACTATCTTCTGGCATTGGTGGTGACATACCTCACCACCTTTTGGTGGCCTCATCTTCCTAGTCCTATTAGAGTTGAAGATAATAAACTTAATATTTTTTATTTTTCCTTCTGATTTTTATTTTATTTTCCATTTTATTTTATTTTTTGGACTTAGGATTAAGGGTTAATGTGACATCACAAACTGTCACACATTTGTCACTTGTCACATAATTATATATCACAGAAAACATCATAGAAGGTTCTAGAACAAGATAATATTATATAGCATGTTCTATATATGTTGATCTTAAGGAAACACATGGCTCTTTAGGGTAGGCTAATGGTAGTATAGCATAGACCAGTAGCCTAGTGTATATGAGATATACAATCCAGTACTAGAAACTCTATTGAGTTCTCTTGTATTAACCCTAATACAAGGTTCTTTTTCTTGACCCACTCTTAGAACCAGTGCAACTCATAGAGGTACAGCACATAAGCTAAAGCCAAAAGTTATTCTGACTTCTGCTTCTGCATTCTCAGATAATGCTTACTTAACCATTTGGACTTCTGAGAGATCCTCATTGGATCTTAGATAATGAGATGTAAACTATGTCTAATGTTACAAACTTCAGACCTTAGAGTTGGTCAAAAGGAGAAACCTTGTATAGAGTTTACCTTATATACCATAGACTATGGTCTGTGTGCACACTGCAGCTACCTTACCCTAAAGTACATGTGCTTTCCACAAGGCCAACATGGTGTTGTCATGCCATATAATATTATTTGTTCTAGAATCTTCTACAACCTTCTCTGTGTCATGTGATTGTGTGGCAATTGTGACTGTGTCATGTGATGTCCACTAACCCTAACCCTAAGTCCCAAAATAAAAAATAAATGGAAAGGAGAATGAGAGTAAAAAACTAAGTCTAACATTTACAATTCTGACATCTAACAATGTATTTATAATGTTATTTTTATTGTCTTGCCATTACTTCAGGTTCAGTATATATAATTTTTATTATCATACTTTATCATGTGATCATGGTCACATGCTCCATCATTGTCCAAGAAAGGAAAAATAAATAAAATCAGAATAAAATCTAAGGGTTTTAAGTAGGTCATGACAATCATAATAAGGCTTGCCTACAATTATTGTGGCCACCAAAGCATTATATCCCATTGAAGCCAAGGATGCCTCCAAGCTCAGATCAGCTCATGTTCGTATTGCTCAATAGTACAAAGACGTAATAGTTGTAATTATACGACAAGTATAGCAAGTAATCTGGAAAAGGCACCAAATAGAAGCAAATCTTATGACATCTCTTCGTCGGTATCAGAAAGCATCTCCTTGCTCTTACTGAGGCAAAAATCACTACCATTTTTCCAAAGCTTCACAAAGTTGACTCACAATTGTTTTTTACGTGGACTAGCGGCCTCCTCGTCGTCATCGTCTCTGACGACGCGCTTTTTTGTCGTTCGCTATCATAAATGGATGCCACTAGTCAGTTCCGAGGAACAACTCATAAGCAAGGCACTACCTTCTTCGCTGGGCGTTCCCCCCCTTCTTCTTCAGTGAAAATCGCACCTTCCTCGTCGCCCGGTCCTGGCGATGGCTTCCTAAGCTTACCACGCCGCTTCTTGTGTGGTTCACTCTCGTCTCCACTGGGTACGTCACTTCTGGGCTTTCTAGTCTTTTTAGACTTCTTTTCCTTCTCTTCATCGCTGTCCATCCGAACTTCACGTGTCCATTCCATCGCTTGCTCACGAGCGATACGACGCTCTTCAGCCAATTTCTCAGCTTCAATGCGAAGTTTCTCTTGAAGTTCACGCTGGATGTGAAGAATTCATCAGTTCCAACAGACAATTCCCACCTAACTATAGCTAACCTCAATGGCTTCTTGCCGTTCTCTCTCTTCTTGCCTTTTGCGGCGGGCTGCTTCGAGTCGAGCTACTGTGTTTGCCTCGTGTAGTCTCTGTGCGACGAGGTTATCCTCCGCCTTTCGGAGCATGCTTTCACCATATTTACGACGGTTGTCGGCGATATCCTTACTATAAGGTACGAGTTGTGTCTTTACATTCGCGAGTGAAGCAAAAATCCTATCCGACTTGACGTTCACTCGAGTCTGCAGTGGTGGATTCTTGAAACACTTACTTTTGAGCGTGCGATGCCTGTTCAATGACTCGCTGGAGGTCTGAAAGTGATCTCTTGTTTGGTGGTAAAGCGAAAAGCATTTCTGCAGATTTTTGCTGAATCATTGCGATGTTGTACGTAATAGCTTTATCGCCTGGCTGAAGATGTAGAGCCTGTACATCCTTGAATGTCAAGGCATACTGTTGCCGACAATGACGTGCATGCGCACCTTTTGAGCATATTTCAGCGCTGTATTCATGGCAGAATATGACTGATCCTTTGTAGCTTTCGAGTACCACGATCTACCAAGACATAGCAAGATAGATATATTGTGGTTGTCGAAGAACCTAGATGCTGTCTCGTACTCAAAAGGTATCAGTCGGCTGTGGAATGAAAGAAAGGGATCCGCCTCACACTTTCAATCGCTCGATCAAACTCGTCACAAGCGAAATGGCAATGACCCATGTTAAAATACACACTGCCGTCGTCTTTCGACTCTCGAACTTTCGCGAAGATGTCCAGGGCCTCACGGGCATTCTTGACTCTCTTCAATCCCTCATCGGCAGGAGTAGTAATTGGTAAAGCTCCACCTAATGTGCCTAGTGCGTCCTCAGCCGTCACGATAGCCAAACCCTGGGCGGCAAATGCACAATGCGGATCTAGTTGTAAAGCTTTCTCATAAAATTCGGCAGACCGTTGAAAGCCTCGTTTTCGTTCCTTGGCGCCATCTGGCGAGTTGTCCCTACTTTCGCGTGATTGGTGGTATTGTATCCAGCCGGCAGCACACAAGAAGTATACATCATATTTGTCGAAATCTTTGAGCGTACTAAACACAAAGTCTTTTGCAATCTTGATGGAATTTGTTTGAATTAAGAAGAAGGTATAGAATGCACGGATGTTGAGATTGTTGTTTTGTGATGTAAGACATTGCTTGATAAGCTCATGAGCATCGTTGTGGCGGTTGATGTTTGAGAGCATTTGTGCTTGGCGAATTTTGGCTCAGCTGGACGTCAGCGTAGGTCCATAACAAAGAAGGTAACAATCACCATCTACATATTCTGGATGTCTGGAAAGTAACTTCTCATAAGCCTCTTTTGCGAGGCCTTCCTCCCCTTGATCTTCATACACACGAGCAAGATTATAGAGTATGGAGGTGGACATAGCTTCGGAGATATCTGTGCCAAGCCCGGCAGCTGTAGTGAGGGCCGTCTCATACATATTTCTTGCAGATGAAAGGTTACCCTCCAAGTGTTGTACTGCGCCGAGATTATTCAATAGACGTGGGTCAATCTTCCCAGTGGATTCACTGATGCGTAAGGCCTCCTTATAAGCCTTGTCCATTCGGCTCATGTTTTCACCTTGCCATAGGCGAGCAATTTCGGCGTGCATATCCATGTCATCCAGTATTCCACGCGATGCGCGAATTGGAGTGTGACCATTGGTTCGTGATTCATCAAGTTCAATGCTCTTCCCTACACGCTCAAACAAGTCTCGTGCGCGCAGACGCTCTTGTGTCATGTCAGCATTTGAAACACCAGGGCGCGGATGAGCGCAGAGAGACGCTAGCATCACGGTCGCTTCCAGGGATTTCTGAGGATTTGGAGGCTGTAGCAGGGTATCCAGAGTATGAATTGCCGCAGGAATCTCGTCTGGGATGATGAGAGGGGTGTGTCAATTGTAGGTCTAGGGGTATTAAAAAAGTACTATACCGTTTCGGAGTTGCATCTGAGCCAGACCGATAGCACCCAGGATCTGCTTCGGTTGTCCGTCTGTCGCTGAGAAATAGAATCTTTCCGCATGCACGTGCAAACCCTCTGCATGGGAGACTCTACCAGCTCGAAGATGCCCTTGCGTAAGGACCGTCAAGGTATCAGCAAACTGGATGGTGCGCTCAGCCAATTTTAACGCCTATTCCACATGTGAGCATTTACATCAAGGCCATAGGCGACCAACATACCCTTTTGAGATTGCCTTTGAGTAAAAATATTTCGCAAAGAGCATTTGCTGCAGCTGCACTCTTTTGATTCGCCCTAAACGCTGTCTCTAAAAGCTTCGTTCCAGAGATGAAAGCCTGCGTTCTGTCGGCCTCAGACAGATGAGTATTCTTGCTGATGTTGACAGCCTCAAGACCAAGAAGTAACTGGGCGACCCATCCCGAGGGATTCTACTACACCGTCACCAATGGTCGAGAAAGAAGTTTAAACACCACTTGCCACTTCAAGACTCCTCTGCCATGCAGCCCTTGCCTTTGTCTTGTCATCCATGGCCCATAAACAAAGACCAATACCTATCCGAGGATCAGGCTGACAATTGGGATTGTACCGCAAGACATCTTGGAACAGACGCAGTGCCTCCTTGAAGTTGCGTCGAGTGTAGAGAATATTCGCCTGAACAGATCCTTTCAACAGCATGAAATATTATACTAGAATGTAAACTACCTTTCCGAGAAGGGCGACTAGATTGGTTGGTTTCGCGGCGAGAACGCCGTCAAACGACCGCAGTGCATCATCCATTGAACGAGTGGCAAGCTGTTGGATACCTGTAAACGATTAATTCCAAAACATCAAGAGAGACGGGGAGATAAACCTCGTGTCAAGAAGGCCAACGTCTCGTTTGTGCGTTCTGTGGAATCACGAACTGCAGCATTGAGTAATTGTGCAGCTTCGCGGTAGTATTCTTCCTTTGGACGTTCTTCAGTCATGAGATCCTGACCTGATCAAGGAGTCAGCTAGAGGAGTTGGTTGGAGGACTTGTCTGGCCTAGTCTCACGTACGAGCGTCAGCAAGTATATGTTTGGGAGCTAGCCTCGACCGAGCGATCGTAAGATTGGCCAGAAGATAATAGATAGAAGGAAGCGAGGCAATCGATCCGTTTGATTGAAAAGCTGCACAGTGGATTAGTCGCACTGGCACAGCGCGAAAGAGACTTACAATCGACTGCAGTCAGCGCAATTCGTTCCGCCCCTTCAAGGTACCCCTTTCTCCAATATTCTCCTGCAAGCTTCGTCCAAACCCAGTCTTTGCATTGACCATCTTTCAATAGATCCAATACGTCATCTGGATTAGGGTCTAGGTTATCAAGATCGATTGTTATGACCTCTGCGGTCCCCAGGTCAATATCCACAGTGCGGCCTGGTGTAAATGTGTTGACTTCGTCCATGAAATTCATTACAAAGCTTTTCGAAGCCAACGCGAGTATATGATACAGAAGTAAATGGAATGGAACCACAATGTTTTGTGCAAAGTACAGCTGGACTTGGGGACTTGGCTTGGAGTCGCTTCAATCACGTGGTTATGCATCACGTTCCATGTGCAGGTCGTAATACCTGTGAGTCAGGAGCTCATTGGGCTGGTGTTTATGAACAGCGAGCCGCTATCAAACAAAATGGATGTATTCCATCATTCTCTTCTCCAGTTACCAATAAGTATTGAGTTTGTGTCAGTCAACCCAGAATTATGCTCTCAATCTCGCGACAAGTCCGCCATTATCCCGAAAAACAACAGCGCTGTTTCTCAGAAATGCTTATTCGAGAACGAGGCGTCCCTTGAATATTAATTTTCATATCGAGTCAAGATTAGGAAGTCACGATGAAGTCAAGATCGGGAGCTCTCTGATACTTTCGTTTGAGTTAATGCTCATGACACGGTATGATTTTAAGCAGCCGGGTCTCTGGCTAATATCTAACATCTGATCGACAGTTTATGCTCTATGATCGGAACGCTCTGGTTGCATGGACACTTTTGGCTCCTCTTTCGTGTCTAATAATCAGTAATCTCGCAGCGCAACAAGATGCAGGGCCAGGTGCTCTCATCTATCACGTCCTAAATGATTGTAAACGAAAGTAGCAGGATCGTTGTGATCGTATCTCAAAGCAGGATGTTGTTCCTGTTAATCACCAGATTTCTCAATTGGAGTTCATGCTTCATTTCAGTAATGATGTGTGTGTGTGTCAGACCACTCTGGAACCTCTGGTCAGCAAGGTATCGACTCATATACAAACCCGGTGACTGCATTGTGACGCTAGTGGCGTAGGTTGCTTTTAGCCGTCGTATCCTGCACAGTGAGCTTTCATTGAATATCTGATTGAGGTCTCGTGAAGATACCAAAGTTGTAGATTGACTATTCCTGAGTCGCCTTTGGAAGAAGAAGAATTTGGGAGTGTACAATGCATACATGTTTGAACCAGAGACGGAACGCCCGCGCCAAGCTCCAACTTCACACAATTTCTTTCACAATGCAATATTCACGTTCGAGAAGGACTTACTAAGTTGTGATAGGAAAGAAGCGTGGGAATCAATAATCAGAACGATACCCACTACAGCCAAACCACGTAAACCGACCGTGAATATTGCATACGTCGTTCCCAAGCTAGCAAGAGCTTCTTGGTACGTCCCAGTCATGATTTCTAGTGCCCTTTATACAGACAATGAATCGATCATGCATGTTTCGGGGTGGATGCACTCAACTTATCTTGGATGTTGATTTGACCTTGCTTCGCCTGCAGGTTTAACACAATATGGCCTCAAAACTTCCGTCCTGCTTGAGTGTAAAAGAGGATGATATCAAACTTCTGCTAGCTGCTCAAAGCCACATTGGTACTAAAAACTGCGACAAGCAAATGGAACCATACGTCTGGAAAAGGAGAGCTGACGGTGTGTTGGATATTGTCACCAAGCGTGAAACAGTTGTCTCACATGTATTTTGAATCTCACAGGCATTCACATTCTTAACATTGGCAAGACTTGGGAGAAACTTGTCTTCGCTGCTCGTATCATCGCTGCTATCGAAAACCCTAATGATATCTGTGTCATTTCGGCTCGTCCTTACGGTCACCGTGCCGTCCTGAAATTCGCCGCTAACACCGGTGCTCAAGCAATCGCTGGTCGTTTCACCCCCGGTTCTTTCACTAACTACATCACTCGTTCGTTTAAGGAGCCTCGTCTTATCGTTGTTACCGACCCTCGTGTGGATCACCAGGCCATCCGTGAGGCGTCCTATGTCAACATACCCGTCATTGCTCTCTGTGACACAGATGCTCCCCTCAAATTCGTTGATGTTGCCATCCCTACAAACAACAAGACCAAGCACTCGATTGGTCTCATTTGGTGGATGCTCGCCCGTGAGGTTCTGAGGCTTCGTGGCACGATACCCAGATCGAGTGATGGCTGGAATGTCATGGTCGATATGTTCTTTTACAGAGATCCTGAAGAGGTCGAGAAGCAGCAACAAGAGGAGGCTGCAGCTAAAGCAGCTCTTGTTACCAGTGAAGAGACCCCTGCTCAGCCTACCGAGTGGGAGGTTGCTAGTGGACATCAAGCTGGTGCTGTCAACCCGACTGAGGCAGGCAAGTGTTTTGATGATCATTAGTTATATGATTGTTAAGCTTTCTTTTACAGTAAGCCTTGACTGGGCTGATGGCGGTGCAGGCAGTGGTGATTGGGCAGCAGAGCCCGCGGGTTCAGGAACTTGGGCAGCTGATGTTCCTGCTGGTGGAGGTGGTTGGGATTGAGAGGCTCTCCTTCTTGATGCTTTTCTTCCGGGCACATGTCTCCGAGTATGCTTTGTGCTTTATTATCACAAAAAGATAGGATGTGTCATTTTCTCATAATAATTTCTTCTGATACATTTTGAGAGTACATGAGTTGGTTGGCCCAAGATAATTTCCGAGACAGATCCTTCGAATTTCTGTACATCTTTTATTGCAGATCACAAATGGTGAGGTGTGATGTTGAGAGCCCTGGTAAAGAGAAGCCAAGTCAGTTGCAAGTCAGTTGCTTGAATACTACAGCTTTTAGGACTGACCATGAAGGAATAACTTTTTTAACTGAGTATCGTAAACTACAGTTGTAATTCCAGATGCAACCCCGCCACCGTCCTCAAAAATCTAAATGATAATTGTTGCAGAATATTCGACAACCCACAAAGTACACACTTTGGAAACTTTGTACTTCTCACCGTAGAACGCATCTGGGCCCATGTTGATGGAGAAGCGCAAGGCGAGGGAAGGAATGGGAATAGTAGGATTGTCAAAGAAATTCTTCATTAAATCCAGAAGGTTGGGTAATCCTGTGGATCCCGTCAAGATTTCCGACTCAGGTACGAGAATGACAGAAGATGTCACCTGCTGCCCAGACGTGGCCTTCTGAATCTATTGAGAGATTATCTAACGGATAAGCTGTGGGGACACATCAGTATCCGTCAGTTCGAATTCGTCTCTTCTACATGAGCCTGGACTATCAACACACCAGTTTGAACGTAATCGGTAATGACCAAGGTATTATCTGGCTGCTCTTCAAGGACTGAAAGTCCACCAGACAGCGTATGAGCGACATAAAATGTGCCATTGGAAGATCGAACAATTCCATTGTTGGTGAACATGTTCTGAATAGCATACTTGCACCCTTCTTTGATGTCACAATAGACGACGGAAGTAGCTTTGTGTTTGAAGAGTACACCAATTTTCCTCCACTGTTTAAATCATGGCATGAGAAGTAGAGATACTCAACCAAGCAACCTACAATGCCTAGTTTGTGGCCATGATCATTGGTAAAATAGAAATCATTACCATCGTCTGACCCAGTAAGATCGTTCGGCGCTATCATAAGCGGACTTTCGACGGTACTAACATGAGTGAGTTTATTATTTCCCAACCTGTGCTTGAATATTTCCACAACAGAGTCAGCACCTGACAATCGAGCATCCACTCCCTTTGGTGGCCTATGATTGATAAGGTATACGAAGAGCTCGGATGGATCCAACGCTGAAGGGACAATATCCATGCCATGCGATGAAAATCCGAAATCGCCATCGACGCCGGAAAACTCTAGTTTTCTGATTTCGAAGGTTTTCATGTCATATATCGCGACATAGTCCTGTGATGCACCTGTCACATTGAGGCGAAGGTCGGAGGGCAACCATAGTGTACGGTACTCAGGCTCGGAGCACGCCAAGAAGAGTTGACTGGAAGGCTGATGAAGTACTATTTCTGTCGAGCTTGTCGTGATGTCTGGTTCAAGAACTAAAAGAGAAATGCTCACTCTCGCAAGCTCTAAGAGTAGAGATCTTCTGACACCTCTCGTTCCCAATGGGCACCACAAGACGGTTATATCCCAAGAAGAGGAACAGATCCTTGAGATAAAATTGGTGAAGGGCTGCCGCTAACGCTGCTACGATAGCTAACACATTCAAAATTATTCGCGCCATGTTAGCGAGAGAGTAGGAGACAACCACCGGGCAACCGGGGCGTACATCTATTTATTCATTCATGACCTAAGTGTCATAGGAATCACACCGCGAGAACAAGGCTTAAATCACGTTCTCAAAAGGAATATTGAAGTTTCTTGACATGCTGAAGAGTGTTTTTACATCTGAGATCTTGATACATGCACCTGGTTCTGGTTGACTAGTGGAAAAAATACAGAAGGCTGGATGAGCTTTATGTTTTTCGCTTGAATTTCTGGTCAACATAGGACAAACCATAGGACAAAGCTGCCAGATGGACGTGCGCTGTCAGTTCTGTCCTAATGCGGCCTAGAAGTCATATAACTCCTAACAGAACAGGCGTCATGCATGACGCCGAATTTACGGGGTTCTGGTATTCGGATATTTTTTCACAGGCTTGTCACGTAGGAGAATTTGTGGATACGTCTTCTTCTGCGTCGATGACGAGTTGGGTGTGCAAGTGTCGCTAATATTACGTCCAATTTCGACGTGTTATGGCCAAAATGTGGTCGCATAGTAAGATTAACCCGATAGTGGTGGACAAGCCAGAAATCCTGAAAAGCGGACGGGTCTGGCCAAGGTAAGGAATCAGCGAGTGAGTTCCGCGGGTGCTTGCGCTTTGAGGTAGGAGCTCTGGATGAGTTGCTGAAATCGCCGTTTTATGCTCTGCGGTCCGTACATAGTCTCGTGAGACTTGCGGCTGTATAATGCTATCTTCGTCGGCAAATTGATCACTCGACATGCCCTCGTGATAGCTTGATAAGACACAGTATCCGAGCGGATTTTACCCTTATCTAGGAGGTTTAGTTATGCTCGCGGCAACACTTGTTCTTCCTCTACCATTGCCATGGGTAATGCACCGTCTTCCAGGATGCCTGCGCTTACGAAGGTTACCCCTAACGAGTTCGACGAAAAGACCAAAATGCCGAGGGAACTCAAGGAACTTGATATTTCCCTGTCGGGGCTCCGGATTACTGTACCCCTCTCCAGCAGTGGTCAGTTGACACTGGACCATGTATCATCTTGGGAGACTGCTGCAGCATGCGACCCCAAAGCCCAACTCGCCAGAACCGTCTTGTCTCATTCGGATATTCGGTCTGCATTGACCTCGCGCTCTGCAAGAGTTTTTGACCAGCACGTCTTCAACAATGTTATCGACTTCAAAACAGGACCCGTTACAAACCAGAAGAGTAGTGGTCGATGTTGGCTCTTCGCTACTACCAATGTGCTCCGTTATAACATCATGAAGAAGTTCAGATTGAAGGAATTTGAACTCTCCCAAGTGAGTTAGGACCTCTGCTGTGTCATGGCTCTAATTGACATCAACTTTTGAACAGTCCTATCTCTTCTTCTGGGACAAGCTCAACAAAGCTAATTACTACCTTGAACTAATACTTGAGCATGTGGACCTTCCTATTGAGGATCGGCTCATCAATCATCTCTCTGGCGACCCCGTTTCAGATGGTGGTCAATGGGACATGGTGGTCAATCTTCTGGAGAACTATGGCATTGTTCCACAATCCATCTACCCTGAATCTTTGCACTCTTCATTATCCAGTCCTCTCAACGGCCTCTTGAAGACCAAATTGCGCGAGCACGCACTGATTCTTCGTGATCTGTCTGCATCGTTATGTGAAGTTAATATCGTGAAAGAGACAGCTCTTGCTACTCTGAGAGCAAAGAAGGAAGAATTGATTAGGGAGGTGTATATGATCATGACTGCCACTCTTGGTGTCCCTCCGATGCCGACTAGGAACTTTGTTTGGGAGTATAATGATGCTGACGGTAAGGCTGGACGCTGGGAAGGTTCACCCCAGCAATTATATAAAGAGTTTGGAGCCAAACCATACTCGGTTTGTCTGTCGATCTTCTGAAGGGTATAGACTCATTGGTATGAATTTTCAGCCCTCCGAGTCTTTTTCTCTTATCAATGACCCTCGAAATGAGTATTCTAAGCTGTACACTGTTGACAAACTCGGTAATATCTGGGGTGGCCGCCCTGTTCTCTGTAAGTACAGTGAACAATAAATAGAGGTTGCATCTCTGATTCCAGTACAGACGTCAATACTGAAATTGAGAACATGAAGAATGCTGTCATTAAAGTTCGTCATGGCCTAGACCTCTTGAGCTGCCTACTTAGTTTTTTTAACAGATGATCAAAGCCGGTCAACCTGTATTTTTTGGGTGTGACGTTGGAAAGTTCTCAGACAGTAATGTTGGTATCATGGATCCCGCACTATTTGAATACGAGGTTAGGAGTCTGCCTTTTGGGTCTGCTTCAACATGACCCTGGAGTACACTGATGTCTCTATACCGGCTACAGAACACCTTCGACATCCAGCTCGGTCTCACTAAAGCCCAGCGCCTTCAAATCGGGGAGTCCTCAATGACACACGCCATGGTCATTTCCGGGGTGCATCTCGACTCTGCTGGACGGCCTATCCGCTATAAAGTCGAGAATTCATGGGGAGAGGCATCTGGCCGCGAGGGTTACATGGTCATGACTGATAGATGGTTCGAAGAGTGAGTTGCATTTGTATATTTTTCTGGAGGATATGTGGGTACTGATATAATCAAATCAGATTTGTCTATCAAGTTGTGGCTCCGAAAGCGCTGGCGCCAAGGGAACTTGTCGCTGTCTTCGAGTCTAACGAGAAGATTATATTACCGCCCTGGGATCCCATGGTATGTTTTCGTGCCTCTTCGTGATGTACACCCGAATTATTTGTTTCCTGCAGGGTACCTTGGCATGAGTCTGTGAACAATGAACCTGTACCCCTTATCTGATCTCTGGTCTACTTACCAGATACTTTTTGCACTTGTAGTGACAGCTGTATGGCTTTTCCAGCTCAAGATACAGTCCAATTGCCTGAAGACAATATTCATGAGATGCATGTGACTGGTGTCTCATCCCTTCTTTAGTCTCTGTCCGCCACCTGCTCAGATGCGTTAAGCTCAGGCCGGGAGGCTATTTGGGCTCAAAGGCTATGGGCAACTCCGACAGTCGGGAATCATCAATGACTGAAAAACAATGGTAATAGTTGAACATTCAATTCAGTGTTGATTTTGGAACGACGATCCATCCGCCATCTTCAATGTTCTATCACGACGACCGAGCAAATTACGCTCAAGGGTGCCATGTTGCTATCATTACTCAAGAAGCTTGAGCGCTTAAGGTCTGAGAATTAGGGACCGGAGTTTGGCATCTCTTGTGTCCCGCTTGGTTTGCATTGTCAGCCGCCTTGCGTGTATACAGCCCTATAACGACCTGCGGCTTGCAATTGCAATTCACTGTCTACGCCTTGGTCGTGAAATTACCATTATCTGACTGTTGCGTGTGCGCAAGGGTGTCGTCATGGCTTCATTGGTTGATAGAGTAAAGAATATGGTTAGTGGTCGGAGTGAGCGGGATGCATGTACGTGTTATGATTCTTCCGTCCATACCAGCAATAAGTCATTTACACTGATGAATGCTGTAGATAAACCTGTACAAATGGAAGAAGCTGCTGAGAGCCAAAATTCACTCTCGACGAGACACGTCACAGGGCACTATACCGACAATGCAGAACCTAATGCCGATTTGGATGCTGAGGCTAACGTTGGGTTGTTGGCTCACAGCTCAAGTGGCGTGATGGAAGGGGAAGAGGAAGAGAAAACTGGATGGAGAACACCAAGAGAGAATCTATGCAAATGTTGTGGTACCAAGTGAGTGGTAGTGCTTTTTGTTGAGACCGGCATTGAGCATTGTTGCTTGTGTAGCTGGAAGAGTCCTTTGAAAGTGGTAGGCATTGCAGCACTGTTGGCGTTTATTTTTGCTATATACGAGTTACTTGCATGGGCATTCTATGTTCGTACTATAACTCTTCTGCAGATTTAGGTTACACCAAGTACTAACAATCGAAACAGGAACCCCCAGCACCTCCACAAGGACTTGAGCATCTCCCAGTGTTTGGCACTTCACTAGGATGTCATTCAGCTTCATACCTTTACAATGATACTCATACCCTCACCCTCGATGCGGCTATGCACCCCGAACGATTTGACCATGGTGTCGACTTCCGTGGAGATGCAGTGGGAACCGTCACTATCACTTCCGCCTCAGCCGATTCTTCCAATGTCCGATATGAAATCACACTCCGGTCCAATGACAAAGACCTGCTTCAGAAATCCATCATCAGAATGCCCGCTCTGGACGACTATGGGCACTTATTTGAAAGTATGGCAGTTCTTACGTCACCAAGGATTCCGAAAAGCCATCCCAACACATGTTTCCGATACGATGTCAAGATTCTTGTTCCTCCATCGCTGAAGAGTCTTCACCTGGCCTCACATACACGCACACATGTCAAGTTCGACGAAAAGGCGAAAATCAACATGGAGGGTTTGTTCGTGACTTTGTTCACAAATGACAAGAATAACATCATTCAGAGCTCGAGGTCTATCAAGGCGAACACTCTCAATTTGCAGACGACGAGAGGATGGCTTGTGGGCGATATTGCAATTGTGGATGAAACGAATCTGAGTACCCAGCGAGGGGATGCGATATTACATGTACATGTACATCCCGAACCACCGAGGGATAAGAGCAATCCGGAGCTGGCTGCATTTGATACGACGACTGGTGCTGGGAAGACCAGTGTAGTTATTCACTCCAATGAGGGCATGAGGAGACCAATTGATGCAACACATATTTCGTCAAGAAATGGGCCGATGAAGTTCACGTATAAGAATTCTGGATTTGATGGTCTTCTCAGGGTTCAAGCAAAGGAGCTGGAAGCGGTAGGGATGGAGAAGTTGGATTCGAGCAACGTGCAGAAGGGTGAGAAGTGGAATTATTTTGTCAGGGACAAGGATGGAAAGGATAGGATTCGTGTAAATAGTCGAGGTCGGGTTGGGTTGTATTTCTGATTGCGATGGGACTCTCTACCTGTAGTGATTATAAGATTAGACAGACAAATCAGCACGTTCATTGCCGTCATGCGCTAAGCCGCTCTTCGTCCTCTGAGGGCTTTCGATTGATTCCGTCATCTGTTTGGGATGTTGAGTAGGAACATGAGCGTCGCGGGTTCATCATGACATCTGCCATGACATCTCTCCGGGTTGTGGATATTTGCAATATAAACATGGCAACAGTCTGTCATAGAGATAGGTGATATAATGACTGGAAGAACACGAGAGGAAAATGAACATACGGCAACAGCCAACCCGAGAAATATCCGATCCTTCCATCTATCATCAACAACTCCACTTGAATAGAGTTCCTGCCTTCGTCGCCGCGCTGCCCGATAAGCAGCAGTCGTTTGATAGCTCCGATTCTCTAGCCCTGATGATGAACTACTATTACCCGTGCGGGATTTTTCTCCACGTAGGATGTCATATGCGGTTGTTATGGCTTGAAATCGTTCGCGTGCGATCTCTAGTGGGACTACGCCACCAACTTTGTCAGGGTGGTATATTCTAACAAGATCAAAGTCTGAATTAAGAGTGTGAACAAATGAGCTAGGTGGACAATGATAGAAGATGGAGGACACACACATCGTGCCTTGATATCATTTTCAGTTGCGGAATGAGGAAGATGGAATATTTGATGAGGCGTTGGACTTTTGTGGGTTGGGTAGGGATATGGATTTGACGAAGGAGTAGCATATTCGCGCAGTTGGGGATTATTACATTTTGCCGATAGTTGTAGGACGCGACGTCGAGAATGACACACAAGTCTGTGCATTGATTTTTGAGGGAGAAATAAGTGTCAAAAGATTTGGATTTCGCCGAGGATGACGGATCTGATCGCCGCTCGTGCCGAGTCGAATGATGTTTCTAAATTCACTGCGCCAGCAAGTCGATACCGACTATTGATCGATCCCAATCAATACATCGGAGGGTTGGAGCAACAGAGATAAGCTCGCAGGACTTGTTGGCTGTGTGGCCCCTCATAATACCCGCTGCCAATTTCCAGGACACAGCAGGCAGCCTCGTGTACGGATGCCGGCACGTGCCGCAAAGAATCCGAGGGCGGGAATTGATGCCAACTATCTCATCCAACTGCACTACTACTGAATGGTCCTTTTGACACCAGCCCACTCTCTTCCTAGACATTAGACAGAGTTTAGATCTGGTCTCCGAGTCGTCTTCGAGGGTTTCCATCGTCCCTCATCCTGACAAGAACAATAGCAAGTTAGTTTCTTCCCTTTTTGGCAGTCCGGTGCAATGCTTATTATTGTCCACAGGCGGAAAGAGCATTCCACTTCACCTTTCTCTTTCTTCATGTTTACTGTTCTCGCCGGGTCGCGAGCTTTTATATTTCCTTTCCTCCTTCTACCAGCTTTTGCCCATTCCCAGGAGCTACTCTGTGTGTATCTGCTACATTCGTACTATCTCTATTACTGAGCATTTTCTATAGTCGCTTCTTCCGTGACTTATTGTGAGGAGCCCAGAACTATCCTTATTCAACAATTCGATCTCGCCTTTTTTCCTGCAAATAAGTCTGTATCCTTCAACATATCTGCGGCCAGCGTCGTACGTCTAGCTCTTTTGATGCTGTTCTCTGAGTCTTTACATCTCGCTCTCAGACACCTAATGTAAATATCACCGCCAATCTTTTTCTTAATGCTTACGGGATGAGCCCCATCAATGTCACCCTCGACCTTTGCAGCGTCCTTGGTGGTGCTCTGTGCCCCTTGCCAACATACAATTTTGTCGGCGCGGATTCTATTCGCCTCCCCTCATCCCTTGATATTGCCAGCAGAATTCCAAGTATCGCCTTCAAGATTCCCGATTTGGAAGGCTTTGCGCAGCTCACCTTGACCGAAATTGGTACCGGCAATACCCAAGCTTGTATTCAGGCAACTCTCTCCAACGGTTGGTCCACTCATCAACCCGCGGTAGAGTATGTGACAGCTAGCTTTGCGCTCGTAGCATTCCTCTCCGCGCTTTCGCACTCCGTGTTTCCTGACTCATTGACTCCATTCCGATTCCTGGAACTGTTCTATCTTTATCAAGCCATCGCCAGTAGTGCATTTTTGAACATCAATTACCCTTCAATCTACCGCGCCTTTGCACTCAACTTTTCATGGGCAGTTGGTTTGATACAATCTCGCGCATTATCGCTTCAGCATTCGGTCGATATTATGCGGGCTCATACGCGCGGAGGAATGCCAAACTCAACGGACAACTCTGCTGTGGGATTCGTCAACAGGAGGCTCAGTCCATTCAACTATAATGACAACATTGCTACGTCAGGCCTCTCCTTGGCTCGACGTGATTCAGTCGCAGTTTATGAATTGCTTGGCACGGCGCTGAGCTCTAATTTCCGGATGGATGCTGTAGCCAATCTGAACTCGCCTTTGAGAACGAATCTTGTACCCCAGCCCGCGACTGTAGGCCCAGTGCCGCTTGTAAATGCATCAAATTCATTGGACGCAGGCATTCCCATCTATGTCAACTCAGTGCACATTGGCACAGCCAATGCGTTCATGACCACCTTCATAGTGTCCTTGGTTGTCTTGGGTGCCCTTGGAGTGAGTTTAGCCTGTGTATATGGCATTGTGGTGGTGATTCGACGGTTACATACCCATAAGAGCACAGCCTGTCAGCTTGATTGTCCTGCTTTTGTGCAGGCATGGTTAGTGCGATTAGTAAGCACTTCATTTGCTCAGGGAAACAGTGGACTAATGAGGATTGAACAGACCCTACTGTTGTTGTTTCCTCTTTTGATTTTCACATTCTACCAATGGACATTAAGGGATTCTTGGGTTCCTATTCTTCTCTCTGCCATTACATTCGTCGGACTTCTTGTGTTCCTCGTCTATCCACCTTACCTTGTTTTCCGCTCCGTTCGACGGTCGAAGGGCGCATATGGACTTTATTCACACTCCTTGCCGACACATCTCTCTTCACTTGGTCCCCTGTATGCACAGTATCGCCCCGAGCGTTACTACACGTTCCTCACACTTCTTATAGTACCCTTCATTAGAGCTATTTTTATCTCATTTGCGAAACACAGTGGACTCGTACAAGTGATTCTACTCCTAATCACGGAATTTATTGCGCTTGGCCTACAGATTGTACTCAAGCCTCATCGGACGAGGGGAGGCGATGTTTTGAGCACCTATTTCGGTTTAACAAGACTCGTTACGACGGGCCTCCTGGTCGCATTTGTGGAAAGTGTTGCATTGCATGCTATCCCGAGAACCATCATTGGTGCTATCATCGCTGTCATCTGGTCCTTAGCGGTCGTTATCCTAATCCTGGACTTGGTGATCTTCCATGTTCTCGTGCCCTTGTGGCAAGTTGTCACAGAACAAAAATCAAACGAATCCACAACAGCGGTGGGCTCACCTTCCAACTCTGGAGACTCGACATTGGAGAAAGGGCAGAAAAGGTTGGCCTCAGATGAATATCCTCTGGATCAACATCATGGTATTCTCCCTACCGATATGGGTATTACGCCTGTACCTTCGTGGGATCGTATCACTGCGGGTCGTAGGGCGTTGAATCCAACACCAAATCAGAACATTCCTCTGGATCCGGAGGTGTTACAAGCCTATCCCATCTCACCTAGCGAGTCCGTTTCGACAAGCCATGGCTCTGACTTACCAAGTATGTACACGAGGGATTCAAGGACGACCACTGTTGGGTCGTTACTCCCTCGTCGGTGGTCATTTAGCACTGGTTTGGGGGGTCTGGGCCCGAGAGATTCTTCGCCTACCAGTCCAGCAGGATATTGCTCGAGACCGCCATCAGGATCGCAGCATTCATACGATAACTCACGATCAACTTCGTATCATTCACAACCCTCGACACCTTCAACAATGGCAGGTCGATCGGAAGAGTCTGGAGGAACGAGATTGGAAGCTATTCGCGAGCAACCATCGCAAGGGTCTGAATTGGATGTGCTGCGGTTTCAACCGTCAGTAGTGGATTCATCGTCGTCAACGACGGCTAAGGGGATGAGCTCATGAATGATTTTTTGTTCGACTGTTCTTGACTGTTGAAATTTGTGTTCCAACGGTCTGCTTCTACTTGTATTATATGCATCGTATTTTTCCTTCTTCCAGTACTCTAGTGCTTTCCGTTACGCATAGCATTCACACTCTTTGCATGGTCTTAATCTCAGACGTGCATTTATTTACACGTTCCTTTGCATCTCAGAATTCACGCCTTGCATAGGACTCTTCTTTTCCTTTGATTCCACATAGTAAGGACAACGTTGTGATCCTCAGAGAATGTTAGTCGTGTCGTTCCTTCCCACGGAGGAACGGAGAGACCCGGATCAGTTTGAGAGAAACCGGTCACAGTCACCACAGTGAACTCTCTTTCTTCTTCACAAATGTTGCTCACCTCTGCCCGCACTTTCTCTGCCATTCCAGGCCTCAGTCGTCGTGCAGCCTCAGCCATTGCCTCCAATTACTCTAAAGCCGTTTTCGATGCCTCCGCCAAAAAATCACCTCAAACCCTTACCAAAGTCGCTACAGACTTGTCCAACACTTCTGCTGCAATAAAATCTGATCCAGAAATCACAGAACTTATTAGAAATCCTACGTTGTCCTCGAAGGAACGTGCTAATGGATTGCAAAAGCTTTTCACCAAGTTGGAGCGAATTGGAGCGAAGAAGGAGTCTGTGTCGGATATCACGAAGAATTTGTTGACGATTTTGTCAGAGAATGGACGGTTGCCAGAGACCCAAGAGGTTATTGAGGAATTTAATGTTTTGTTAGCGCAGTATAAGGGAGAGTTGACGGTGACGGTCACTTCGGCTGCGCCGCTGGACAAGGCTATGCTTACTCGACTTGAGGGTACACTTAAGCAATCGCAGACTGCTCAGGTTGCCAAGGTGTTGAAGATTGAAAACAAAGTATATTTAAAAAAAAAAGTGCTCTCTTCATTGACTTGAATTGACGTGGGGTTTTTAGGTCAATCCTAGTATTCTTGGTGGTCTTATTGTTGACTTTGGCGAGAAGACGATTGACTTGAGTGTACAGTCGCGAGTGACCAAACTGAACAATGTCCTCCAGCGTATGTTTTTTGATCTGTATTGAACCGTGTCTGCTCAACTGATGTGTTTGTTTTCACAGAGTCGGTCTGAAGAATGTGATGCGCTTTGGAAATAATGTCTCTTGCACACTGCATCCTGTGTACCCTCACGTTCATTGGTTGTCCTACAGCCATTAGTAGTATATCCCGCTACCCTCGTCCTCCCTTGGCCCGACACAAGGATCAACAGTCGTTAAACAACATTATTTATCATCATTAACCGAGGTCCATTGGCTATATTGTGGCTGTATGTTGGACAAAACCACCGTGTTTGAGTGTTACAGCTTTGCGTCCTGATCTTGCCAGGACCATAACAGGGCAGCTGGTATGCATGTACTGTTATACGTTGTACCGTCGAGTGAAGTGAATGAGCCGTATGTACATGATGAGTGATGAGTGGTAGTGCTCAAGGTAGTGCTCAAGCTGGCACTTTTCAGAAAACACGGATGTCTGTTCAGAAATCGAAATGGTATATATACAGATTTGCAGTGTTTACTCTCCAAGATAGATGGTATGTTAAATGAATCTATGAGGAAAGTTTCACAGAGTTGATGTAAAATATCAACGAGGTAAGCTTGGAAAATTTCTCGATGGCTGCCAATTCCGTTGACGTTGAGATTGAAGAGGAAAAATGCTTCCATTTGCCTGAACAGAAGATTTGTTTATCCCAATCTTCTTGATGATGCGTAGCGGTTGTACTGGTTTCGTGAACACTAGCGGACGTATCGGTGTGCTCGGATTCATGTGCGATGGAGCCTCATGAGCAGAAGGGCTTCTCGTCGGTATTTTCGATAAGCCGAAAGTAGACCGAATGGGGGTTGTAGGTATCGACTGACGACCTTCAGGGGGTACATTTTCTTTGTTGGAGGAAGACAGAGGTCGAACGGAGGTGATGTGTATTGATGAATGTTGTTTGGATGGTGCAGTAGGTTTCTGGTTTGGCCTCAATTTGCCCATAGGATCTGGTTGTTTTGGAAGATTTCGTTTTGGGGGCGCCAAGGAACTAGCGGACGTGTCTCGAAATTTCTGATGCCGAGGACTGGGATCCTCAACGATGTACAATGTAATTTTCTGTCCTAAAGGAGAAGATGAAGATGAGACGGAGGTGAGAACAGGTTTGTTCGAGATATCAGAAGAAGTAGTCGGAGATTCATCAAAATGCGGTGGATTAGTTCCCTTCTTGCGCATCACGGTTGGCGGGCGAACATAACGGATAGAATCCACTTCTGTGGGGGGTGTGGGAAGCCCGACGCCGGTCTGCTTAATTAACAAAGAAAAGCAGGGTTTGAGTTCAATAAGCATTTTTCGATAAGACTCGAATGTGAGGGTATCACCTTTACTGATAACGGCGGTACAGCATGGTCAGTGTCGAGAGTTCGTGGCCTACTGGCTTTGATGGCTTTGGACCTCACCAAGGGTATTTGTTCATTAAAGCGTACTCTTTGACCTGCCAACGCCTGGGCTTCCTGTTCTTTGTCTTCTGGTGCGGTAACTGTGGGCAATCTTGAAATAACATTCTTTATTGGAAGAAGAGAAAGATCACGAGCAGAAAATGGTACCGTTGCACTGCGACCACGACCAGTAGCAAAGGATGTTGCGGGCCGGAAGGGGTTATAAACAGAAGGAAAAGAATCTTCAACAGCCGAGGCACTGAGGGGTGTTCCGTGGTCCAGTGAACTTGCGATACTAGAAGTACTGAAAATCCCGCGAATGCGCTCTAGGGAGCTGGACGGTGCGTGTGAGCGAGGTTTTGCGATATCGGGTAGAATGAATTTGTCCATTGGTTTACTAGAAGCAAGAGGTGCCATGAAATCGGAATTCCAGGACGACAGGGTTACCAGAGAGAGATCAGAACGGACGGGGGCTCGGCTTTTAGCGTGATAGAACTCGAAGAAAACCGAGGCAGGAGATTTGAGCATAGCTTCAGGAGTCAAAACCATGGGTTTCTGTTCTTCCTCCTTGGTACGTATATTCTCACCAGCGCGTAGCCTGTCCAGCAGACCATCTAACATGTTTGCTCGTTCTTTTGTGATATCCATACCGCCCAGTTGGGAAGGAGAAGGAGTAAGAAGGTTGCCATTCTTTGAATCGCACTTGGCTACATGTCGCCAAAATATAGCAGCCTGAACACTCTTATCCGCTCGAAGACGCGCAGCGGCAGCTAGCTCGATGGCACACTTGTATAAATCAGACTTAGTGACATCCGGTGGAGTGAGTATTCTGGACCAGGGAGAGACTGGATTAGATGCAGCAGACAAGATGGCGGAAACGATAGCCTCGTCAACGGAACAGCCTGCCTCTACGCTGAAGTATGCGTCCTTGAGAACATGTTGATGGAGGTTTATGTCGATCATAGCACGAACAAAGGCGTCGCGCTGTTTAATAGAAAATAAAAGCTCTTGGGCCTTCCTGGTACGGAAAATTCCTTGAACACGCTCAGAACGAAGCTCTTTAGTGAGTGTCTCGTTCTCCATTTCGAGCTGACTGTTCTTTGAAGTGAGATCATGGACCTGGATACGCAAAGCTTCCACATCATCAACCATCGTGGTGTTCTTCTTGGAGAGTGATTTGACAGAGCCTTTTAGGACGGAATTTTCCGCTTCAAGAACGCGAATCTGCCTGGTGGCCATTGACAATCGAGCATTCAAGATGGCAACAGGGGAATAGAATACAGCAAGTTTTGTACTCCCTGCGGCCATAGGAAGAGCAGAAAGAATACTGGACACGTCACAGAGAGATGCGGAAGTTCTCATGATAGTAGATTCGGTCGATGCATTTGGGGCTGACGCTGACATTAAATAGATTTCAAGGTATTTTTGGAAACACAATGGCTGGCGATGGCACTGAAAATAAACAAGTGTAAATAGGCCTACTCATCTCCCACACCGGCGCCGACGGTGACGACGAGAACTTTGTCCGTCCAAGTCCTGCGGTGACACACATACAAACGCGACACGCTGTACGCTGCGTTAGGAGCCCCGCACGCCGGTTGCGCTCCGCCTGGCCCGACCACCACTCACCACCGCCATCAGGTCCCAACTTTCCATCATTTGCAGCTCGCGTGCATCTACCACAAGACTACTGCTCGGTCTGGAGCGCTCGTCATGACTGTAATCCAGCGCAAGGTCCAGCACATTCCCGACGAGGTCCAGAGTGAGTGTTCTCGCTGCTGCCTGCATCGAGCACAAGCTGAAGTGTGTACAGCCGTGAATGAGCCTGGAGTGCAGTACGAATGCGATGCATGCGCATGTGACCTCACCCACACCGTCCGCATTAAATGCGCGGATCCCCAGTGTACAAACGATGAGGGCGTCGATATATGTCCTCCGTGTTTTTGTGCTGGAAAAGAGTTTAGGAACCACAAGCGGTGGCACTCGTACCGCGTCATTGTAAGTCTCATTCATACATGAAAAAATCAAAACAAGTCGTGACCGGACTCAGGAGATGAATTCGTATCCGATATTCACAGAGGACTGGGGGGCAGATGAGTGCGTCCTCGAATCCTTTTATTTATTCCACTCAAATTCTCTGATGTGAATGAAAAAAGGGAGCTGCTTCTCATAACTGGACTTACTCAGCATGGAATCGGTAATTGGAAACGAATTGCAGAACATCTGGGCACACGAACAAAGGAGGAAGCAGAACAACATTACACAAAAGTCTACGTCGAGTCACCAGACTGGCCCCTGCCCGTAAGCAGTCTCAGCGAGTTGATCCCGTCATCGGCAATTGATTGTTTTAGAGGATGGATCTGCATTTTGAAGTGGACCCTGAAGAGTTTCAGGAGCGAAAGCGTCGGCGAATAGCTGACATGAACTCCGTGGCACCTCCAGCGCAAAAGGTAGCCCCGACTTCTGCCCCAGGTGTGCACGAGATTGCAACCTTTCTGCCTGGTCGTTTGGAATTCGAGCACGAGCTCGACAATGACGCTGAAGATCTGGTAAAAGATCTCGAATTCGGAGTCTGTTTAGAATGGGGAGGGGATCAAATTCTTGAAGATGATCAGGATCCGGATGTTCGTGCCCGTGCCAAGCTTGCAGAAGAGCGGAGAAGTGGGTTTGTTGCATCGAATACCTCGAAATCACTGCCAACTGGAAAGGGGCCTCCTGCGCCACAGACGAATGGTTCCATCAACGGTCACCACGTTAATGGAGACATCAAGAAAGACATAAAATCAGAAGATGCTACAATGACGAGCAGCACTGCAGGAGAGGATGAAGAAGTCGAAGAGCCAATGCTGCCTCCTCCACTGGAGTCCAAAGAATCGCTGGCTTTTAAGCTGACCTTGCTCGAGATGTATGCCCAACGAGTTGAGAAGCGGCAAGAAAGTAAAGCGGTGATATTCGAACGAGGGCTGTTAGATCACAAGAAGGTAATGCATATGATCTATGACTTCAAGCAATTCTGACCCTCATGCAGATGCAAACTGCAGATAAGAAGCGGCCAAGAGAGGAACGTGAAATCCTTCATAGACTGCGGCCATTCGCAAGGTTGCAAACAGCAGAGGATTATGAGTCATTTGCCACAGATATGCTGTGTACGTTTAGGCCACTGGGTAACGAAGGAAATGCCTGATTTTTGTTATAGATGAGGCTATTCTGCGCAAACGGATATCTGAACTACAAGCTTACCGTCGTCTTGGTCTGTGTACTGCGGCTGATATTGATAAATATGAACACGATCTTGCGAAACGAGTGTGTAGACCAACTGAATCGTGTGTTATGTGCCTGATTTTTGTGTAGACTCAAGTTAAGGCTGCAGCCCGTGATTATGATCGATCGCAATATCGATCCAGTGGAAGACAATCATCAGGCCCTGATCCTAGGCGTTCAAGCCATCCATCATTTCATGAATCGGATGATCGGCATTCCAGGGAGCCAACACCCCGATTATTGGCTGCACCGCCTATTCGGCGACCTCGTATGTTAATTTCTCATCGTTGTGATTACGCAAAACTAATGCTCCCCACAGCTCAACCCCTCAATTTGGCGAACAGTCCCTCACTACACCTGCTAACACCTGCAGAGCAAACGCTCTGCTCTCAGCTTCGAATTCTCCCGAAACCCTACCTTGTTGTCAAAGAAACGCTTGTCAGGGAATACGCTCGCCGAGGAGGAAAACTTCGTCGGCGAGAGGCCCGTGACCTAGTCAAAATCGATGTCAATAAAACCAGCCGAATATGGGATTTTCTGGTGCAAGCTGGTTTCCTCAAAATCACGAATGACCCCACCAATCTCAATGCATCTGCATCTATGGCTACTGGCTCCCAAGATACAGGGTTCGTCCAATTGTCAACTATGCAGGACATGTTGACTACAACTTGTTTCACTCCTGTAGCCTTCACCCTGTAGCCATTAATGGCTCCCCCTCCAAATCTCCTCGTCTTCCAATCCTCCCCGCCATTGCCTCAGTTTCTTCCGCCACTAGTGCTAATGGCTCACTATATAGTACATCCCAGCCGGTACCTAAATCTTCGTGGTCTTGAAGCTCAACATAAGCAGATTCACGCGTCCTCGGATTCTCAAAATTGCTCATGACTAGACATCGGAATCAATCCCTTTTGCACATTTTGATAATAATGAATTATTTGTCGTATATTTTCATCAGCTGTTCTAGTATTGTGAACGCACCTATTTTTGCTTCTTTGACCCCCCCTTTGTTTTTTCTCTTTGACTTCTCTTTTACTTACATGAAGATTTGTAATTGCCATTCTTCTCGTAGGCATCTCCATGTTTCGGCTGCACTTGTATACTAGACACACCACTGCACATTTTTACGCACAGCTAGTAGTCAATAACCGTCCGTGTGTGTTCTCTCTTTCAGGTTGACTGCCCGCTTCGGAGACCGAAAGAGGTCTTCGACCGCTTCTTACAGTGTGCGCAAGCCATCGATATGAATGAAGTTATACCTAACCTGGTGTGGTGAATCCTATTGATGATCCTGCACCTACATGTGTACCTTAAAGGATTCTCGATTCTCACCCCACTATTTATCTTCTTCTCAGACACTTTCAGCTCCTGAGAGCCCTCCTAGACTTCTTGACTCGCTCATCAGACATAACCTATTGAGGTGTTGAATAAACATTCTGCTTATTCATACTCATAACACAGCCACTCAAGTATCATCTAACTCACCAGCTATTCTAAGAAGTCCATATTGTTGGAAAAACAGAATGCACAGCAGCATGGTGCAGTGTGGACAACTGATTATCACTTACCAATAGTAAGTTCTGTGGTGGAGAGGCTTAGGAGCACAAGAAGACAAGATGATAGTATTGATCTAATCTATCTGAAAATTTTACATTAACTACCTAATTAGTCATACTACTGATCACAATATGAATGGTTAGTAAGCAAAATACTTC
>Ga0157368_1000247_pt1 | contig 26201 bp, 30 predicted proteins | sample AttbisABBM3_FD_113146 | JGI IMG/M metagenome (GOLD analysis project Ga0157368, IMG submission 113146) | Fungus gardens microbial communities from leaf cutter ant in Botucatu, State of São Paulo, Brazil - Atta bisphaerica ABBM3 | ecosystem: Host-associated > Fungi > Mycelium > Unclassified ... | reverse complement strand
CTTATCACAATGACAAATGATAGCACAAGCAAGTAAATCTCAAAGTGAATATAATGTGGAAAGTTTACAAGAGAACTCAACAAGGAGTCTCTGCTAAATTAGAGTCCTATATATACAGAGTACACATGGTCCATGCTACATTCTCATGTTTGCCTCATTTCTTACTCAAGGCTATCATGTTGTATACATATGCTCTGATGTCATCTTCCAGATCCTTCTACTACATTTTAGGCCTATGATATCACATCATGTGACATGTCATGTGACTGCGGTGTCATGTGCCTTCTTCATTGTCCAAAAGAAAAGAAAAGAAAAAGAAAATTAATATAAAATCAGAAAAATAAAAAAAAATAAAAAGAAAAATTGTTAGTGTTTCAGCATTCTATAACAGAGTGGGTTTTTTGATCTTGTTGGAAAAAGTATACTTGTGGATGTAGAAGCAGAGTTGGATACTAATACCTACAGATTTCAGAGTTAGTTGATTAAACTTGCAAGAATAGTATTAGTACTGTATTCTAAGACATACTAATACTTGACTACTTCTAATAGATGGTGCTGGAGAAGCTTTAGGGCCTCATTGGTGTTGATAGAAGTCATGGAATAGTTACTGAAAGTAGGTATTGGTTAAGAAGTGAGGAAAGATGAAAGAGATCAAAACATAAGAATAAGCAATTATACTAGACTAATCGATATAATTAAGGTTCCAAAGAAAAAGATCTTGTTATGCTGTTAGGACAACTGAAAAAGTTCATAGTATTATGTGGAGTTTGTAATCTTCAGGAAAACTTAAGAATATATTATAGAATCTGTTACAAATAATTATATCTTATATTCCACAGATATTTGCCTCATACTAGACATGCTTTGGACATATATTGGGGTTTGTTTCATATATAACCTACCATTACTGCATCTTGTGTTTTCACTCATGTAGAAGTAGAGACCTTCTCATATTTTTCTTATATTTTTCTTATTTTATTTCATAAGAATACCTTTTTTTTCCTCCTCATAATCAGTAAATATCAAAAACCTCACAGTTATTTGGCCTTATTTGTATCAAACTCTGTGGTTATTTGTACTTGTTTTCATCATTTATTCTCTCCCAAACTCTGCAAATACTCAGTTTTTTATATAAAATTTCCTTCTATTTAACCTAAACATCTTTTAATATTTTACTACTGAAACATCTACTTAGAGATCTACATTTAGTTTACTTATGTATATAAGGCAGGTAATTACTCTGTAATAGCTAGCCTAATAATTGGCTAAAGTTGACATCAAACTAGTGTTAATGGTAATACACTTCTTCTTATTCCTATAACTTGTTATATGTCAAGTCCATTCATTCTAAAGATATGTTCCTGTAGTAATGTGGTTATTACAACATCTCTAAGACAAGTTTGTCTTCTGTGATGGCCATTCTTCTTGCAACATGTCTCCATAGCAGTAATACAACAATCTGGATATTCAGTTTTCCATGATGGGAATACTCTTATCAAACTTGGTCTTCCATGACAGAGTTCTCCCATCTGACCCCTGTTAGTGTCTCACTACTGAAACCTTCACTCAGGTAATATACTAAAACCCTAAGCATCTTCTATACATCTGATGTGTATATAAGATTAGTAGTTATACTGTAATTTACTAGTCTGATAATCAACAAAAATAACTTCTATTGAACTCAATCCCTGGTGTTCAACAGCAACACACCCAATCAGTACTCACTTCCATCTCAAAATTCATCTATTTCTCTGAAGTTGTGATCATATAGCAGACAAACAGCATAGCACATAAGCTGAAGCCAAGGTTATTCTACAAGTCTACATTACCAAGCTCTTTCCACAGAGTTACATACTCTACATATTTCTGAGCCAACTCCATGGACTTTCATCTTCTAGTCATCTTCTAGTGTGAACTGTGCCTAACAGAGTCTTTCAAAAGAGTTGAGTACAAGTATAGGATTAGAGGTTGATGGTAACAAAGTCCATAGGTCTTGTAATAAGATTTAATAGTAGTAGGGAGCTGAAAGGTACATTGTAAAGTTGAATATGCTTAGATCAGTATGTGGCATTGTTTTTTTTAAATCAAATCTATTACATAAGGCTCTGTGGCAGTCCATGGTGAAGTTCAAACTCTTGGAACTGATCAGATGACTAACCTGCTGCTATAAACCACTTAGTCTTATAGCATAGCTATGTGATGTTCCACCCAGCTTCATAAATGGCTGATAAAATTGGTCTATACTAAATACTTTGGGCAGGAGTTAAAGGGCTCTCTAGAAAGGGTACGCTTTCTTGTGGAAGTGTTGGAAATTGTTGGAATTCATGCTTGAATTCTCCTGATAGTTGTTAGTATGTATTAAGGAAGGAAGCGATGGTCGTCGCTACTCACCCAGATGTGATGTCATTTTCCAGAGAAATGTTCAATCCGCTCTCTTCCAGATCTCTACTTTCCTCCGTAAAGCAATAACTCATTTCATTATGAATAGCACTTGCTCTTCGTGATACTTCTCCACAATCTCTCGTAAGCATGTCAATTTTGGAACAATAATCCACCACACCAAACGGTGCGTTGACTTGGTACAGTGTCTCACAGTTTATTGTTCTATTCGGTACATACACATATACATACTACTTGTATTCCCCACTAGACCACGTCACCTGCTTACTATGAGTCTTCTAGCAGTCAAGAGGTCATGTTGCGCACGATGCATGGTAGTCGAGGTTGGAACAGGTAGGATACCGAAACCAGACCACCCTGTGGTTTGCAGAGGACCTGCCTAATGCTTACTATTTCGATACTCTGTCGGGTTGAATGTTAAAGCGTTGCATTAGGTGGTAAGCATACAAACTCTCTACTTTCATAACATGTAGTTCTTGACTTTCGCTTGACCACTCCCGCGTTGACTTCGCCAGTGAAGGTGAAGAATGAATCAAGGTTCACCATTTTACCGGTCACTGATCGTATACTCTAGAGAAGGGGTTACATTATAATGCATGCATGGGGTGAAGACCATGTGACTACACCGTAAAAGCAATGATGAAGGCAATGCAAAACGAAAAGGAAACATACTTCATGAAAAATGGCGCATAGCGCGAAAAAGATACTAAAGTGTTGATACGAATAAAAATCAAAGAATCGAAGGTAAAAACGATTAACGATGTCATGCTGAAAATATTTTCTCATCACGTCCATACCCAAGACACTTAAGACATCCCCCGTGCAGACTTGACCAGATTCTCCGCCTTATCTGGATACTCCCTGATAAAATTCAACTGCGACTGAGAAGCCTACGACAACAAAAGAATTAGTCTTCGCCTCATCTCAGCTAGAAAGAAACGCATGTAGCACGCACAAATTGATAGGATAATGCATTCGCAAGTTCAGGTTCACTCCTCGCAAGTTGAACCTGCTTCTCAAACATCACCATAGCTTGTTCAATTTTACCTTGCTGCAGACTTAACTGCGCGAGCATAGCAACAGCAGCTTCACACTCCGGATCAATCTTCAGCGCTTCATTACAGCATTTCTCAGCCGCACCGATATCCTGTTTCCATTGGTACAGTACGAGACCTTTGTTAACGTGGGGGAGAACATTTGGAGATTGTGGCACTCTGAGCTTTTCAAGCTCAGTAGCTTTGTCAAACTTTTCAATGGCTTCTTCAAAGCGACCTTGGTCAAGGAGGAGTTCGCCACTGGAAGAGCAAATGAGTAAGCGAGAGAAGAGAGCCAAGGAACTAGGTGAACGTACTAGTAGTTTTGAGGCTCGCTTCGATTAGGGAAAGACTTGATCGTTCGTCGGAAGGTAGCCATGCTATTAGCAATGTTACCCGACTTATACTGGGCTACTGCGAGTTGAATTTGACTGAACACAAAGGTATTATCAAGCTCTGTAGATTTTGTGTAGTTCTGCGATGCCTCAGCGAAATCACTCATGATGAATAGCACTGGGGAGGTTGAATCAGCTGTTTGCTAATGATGGCGATGCACAAAGGCGCGTACCCTGTCCACGATGGTAGTAAATGTCAGGATCATTGGGATTATGTTTGATAGCGTCCTCAAAGCACTTAAACGCAGCAGTGGGGTCTCCTTGTTCCATATGCACGCTAGCAATCTTGACAAGCGATTGAGTGAACGACGGGACGAGCTCAATGCTATCATTTAGGTCATTCTTGGCACCATCAACATCTCCCATTAGGAATTTGAAAGTTCCACGTAGGTTGAGTGCCTCAGCCTTGCCCTCCGTCGTTGAAATGCCCTGTTCAATGGCTTCGTTGATGAGAGAGACGACATGAGGGTAGTCTGACATCTTAAGTGCTTGTATGGCAAGCAAAAGCGTCTCGTCACCCTGTGTGGGGCTGTGAGGGACAGAAGGCAAAGGTCGTTCACGAAAAGCAGCGAAGTAAGCCGAGATGAAGGTATGTGAAGGAAGACGGGGCTCGCGATTTTTCATGATTTCAGCGGCCTTCTTCACCGAAAGTGCTCTGAGGACTCGTTCCACTGACGCTGATGTTGCATGATTCTGGAATTGGTCCAAAATGGTGGCGGCAGTAAAATCTGCAATAGCTATGAGACCCACGTTCTGGTATGACTAGTAGCACGACATACCTTGAAGAGCAAGCTCGTTTTTGCCGAGAGCCTCATAAGCACCAGCGCGTCGGTTGAGTGCCTTCACATAGGTTCGGTCGTGTTGTAATGCTTTATCACAGTCTGCAATAACTTTCTCATACTGTGGCGGCGACATGTTGACATAACATGCTGCACGGTTGCTATAGAAGGTTGATTCTGGGTTAGGAGATATTTGAATAGCCTTTGTATAGTAGTCCGCCGCCTGGGAATAATTTGACGACTTGTAGGCATTATTGCCTTTTTGCTTGAATGTGGCTGCAATTTGAGCCCGTTCCTGTAGTTTTGAAGCCACGTTATATATGTGTGGAATGCGGGCAAGTATCTTACCTCCTCTGATTTGGATGCAATCTCTTCAGCGGAAAGTATTTCGACGTCGACTACGGTATGCGTGTCACTCCAGAACAGATACAGAGACAAAATATCAATACTCACATTCAGGCTCCTGTACCATCGTCTTACGCTCTTCGAGAATAGAGCCCTTGGCATCTTTTGTAGTCCCCTTCTTCTTTTTTGTCCTTTTCCTGTCCTTTTTCTCGCCTTTCTCGAGGTCTCCCTTTACCGTTCGTGACCGAGAGGCATAGTAAGCAACGCCTCCAACGGCGAAGGTAACGGCCACAAGACCAATGAGTATCGAACGTTTGTTCTCCGCGGCAAAATTCTGGGCGCGCTCAATGAGGGAGGGGGCGGAGGGACTGTCCATGATGAAAGTGGATGTCAAATTTATTTTGTCTCTCCTGTGTGCAAATCGTGGGAATGGTGGTGTAGTAGTACGCCCCTTTCCGGGTCTTGTTTTCTCCGGGTCTTGTTTTCTTCCAACTATTTATTTATTGATGATGCATATTTCGGCTGTTCTATCCAAGGTGGTTTACTTCGCACTTCGTCTCGGAATTAGGCAAACTCGAAATGTCAGCCAACACACCCGGAATTTTTAAGCCGTCTCACTGCTGTCTCATCCACTAGGTGTTTCTTGATTTCTCCCAACTCTCTCTTCTGCGACGATGCCATTCTGGAGTAATCTAAAAACATGTGGTGTCTACCTCGTCTATCTCTTCATTTTTTTCTGGATGCTAATAAAGGAGTTTTTGGGATACCAAGTCGAGTGGTCGCGGCGTCCTTTCACTCAGACGGGACCAATCTCACGCAAAGTCTGGTGTGGTGTTCACAAAGACTTGGAGGCCAATTTGAATTTCGATAAACCTCCGAGTACTGGTGGTTCGAAAACGATGACAAGCGAGGAAAAGCTGGACGATCATCACGACTTGGGCTATTTTGTCATATATGAGGTCCATCCCGTGGAGACCAAGAAGGCTATCTTTGATTGCGAACCATCCTCACAATCTCTACCTCCGCTTCCGGTATCACCCGAAGCTCAGCAACAAACGCTAGACAGGACAAAGGATTCTCTGGGTGACCACTTCAACATACCGGCAGTCATTCAATCCATCGGGAAAGAGGTTGGCCACAAAGGTCCTATCGCAGAAGCTATAAATGACTCTCCCCATGAGCATCGACAGCCCGAAGATGCTACCACTAGTCGACTTAATTTCGTCAAAGGTCTCAGATACGAGGAGAACAACAGTGGGGACTACTCCGACTTCTTGGTCTGACTTTGATATGTCTGACAATTATGGTTTTTCACAGATTTCAAATTCCCAGTAATTCTCTCTGCTCTTCGTGTCAAGTCCATCAAGCTTAACAACTTACTTCAAACCGCTACCATTTCATCTATCCCAACTACGCGTCCCTCACCCAAACAGAAAGCCTACTCCATATCCGCAGCTACTTCAGTCATTCCGAAACTTCAACAAATGACTGTTGTGCTCGACCCATCTTCCCTATCACTTTCTCTTCCCCCAGCCCAGACATCCACTTCCTCTATTTCTTCTTACTCTTCATGCATAATCACTGAAACGTCCCTCGCCGACTTCGCCACTCCTGCAGACGAAAATGTTCATATTCCTTTCAGTTTCGATCACAATTTTCCAAGCTGGCACCGAGATCCTGACTGTGCAAAATCCATGTTCGGGTCGTTCGCTCGATCCGTCATTGATTCAAATAGTGATGGAAAATTTGAAGCTGGAGCCACAAATGATGGCCAAGGTCATTTCAACTCGATGGAGAAACCGAAAGCCGAAGGTGAACGGACCAGTAGTACGACTACTTCGCTGCTTCAAGAAGCAGCTATCCCCGAGAAGTACATTACACCCAAGAATCAGAGACTTGAACATATGATTATCGCTATGGGTCTAAACCCGTTTCCTTCGGCGTCAACGCTTCATTCCGATTTTGGAATCTTTGAGGACAAAGGGCAGGGGAAGGTGCAATCCAGCAAAGAGCATGACATCACTCATACTGGGCTGGCGGCTCTGATGAACACAGCGATGAGTCGAGAGTCAGTGATAAGCGACTTATTGTCTTGGATGGAGAGCTCTTCGTCCATCAGTTCTCGGTGAAGGCGATGGATTGGAGAGTATATACTCTGGTTTTGATTTTTTGTTACTCTGGGCATCTATGTCAGTATCCCTTACGGATATTTTTCTCCTTGGATTATTAAGTTAGAGCGAGCATCATAATGATCCATGAACAGAATGTGAACAAGCGAGTACGAGGGGATGCAAAAGTTTCCCGACCTATATTGAGAACAATAATATATGGTTCAAAACCACTGCCTATAAAGGACAGTTGCTATTGCGCAGATTCCTGGTCGGAGGGGCTGATCGTAGGTGCCTTCACGAAACCAAACTATGTTAACCGCAAGTCGGAGGAGCATGACCATTATAATTCCACTACCCATCCAACTCTGACCCAAACAAGATCCATCGGAAAAATCAATTATCATCGATAATCGCTGGTATATAAAATGTCAAAACGCCACCAACTTCGGCTGAACCGCCAAAGTACACGTAGAGAATCAAACAATGGTTTTCGCATATACCTAGGTGACCGGTTAGAAGCCACTTACCATGGAAAAATGAAGACTTACATGCAATTGTCGTCTTAGAAATGACGTGGCAGTTAAGGAACTTGAGAAAACTACGGATTGACACATGAACAGTAAAGATTTTGTCTATATCAATTTTCTCATCGGCGGATGGCTCTTCGTCAACGTCTAGAGATCATAATGAATAGAAACAGGTGTCTGAAGGAAAGTCAACACGTACATTTCGGATTGGTCAGGTTTTTCCACTCCGTTCGGACATGTGCCATTTCTGTGCGGATTGCTAGTTGGAGTGTGCCGTTATTGTTAGCCCGCAAGGCGAGTATATCGGACATTGGGCGAAGTCTTTCTACAATAGTGCGGAGTTTATGTAGTGGGGGAAGGAGAATATGCGTCTAGAAATCCAATGTTACTCTTCACTTCTCATCCGATGAAGGATCAACTTGCATTTTCTTCAGGACACAATGGCTCCACGAGCTTCGCTACTTCGTGGGGCTTCAGTACATCAACAAGTACATCATGAGAGACCTTGGCATCTCTCCCTATGGAGTTGGTAATGATGATGTCGAATCTCAGGACTGCACGGTCATTCTTCTTTGCTAGCTTCATGACGGTTTCTTCTGCTTGATAAGAAGATGCAGTAGCTGAACGCAAGGCAGCAAGAAGAGCTTCAGAAGATAGAGCCATGGTTATTTCATTATCTGAATTGGATTCAATCCTATAGTCGGTGAAAATGGACTCTACTTTGATCAATCTACCAGATGCCTTAGATGTATGCTTATGCTTTCAAGGGGGCAAGAAGACCTACGACCAGACTTGCATGCCTCCTTCATTCGCCTCGTGATTGCATACAATATGTAAATTTTCAGGCGTAAATTTGAGAGTAAATCGCTTCTGAAGCTTCTCTATAGACTGAGTGATTTCTAGCTAATATTAGCATAATTCCAGAAACATGAGATCGTTAGCTGACTATGAAAGACCGATATTGATACAATTGTTGCTCGAAAACGCATTTCTAAGGGCGTTGAATTGAATTCCTTTGTCACGCATCCCCATCGTGACCATCACGCTGCTCCTGCATCTTTATTCCCATGTCGAGACATATCCTGCCCCATGCCCTCCGAACGCCAGCCATAAAGAAGCTCGAGGGGAAGAGAATTGTTCTGGCATCAAACAGTCCCAGGAGAAAGGAAATCCTCAATACTTTCGTTCGTGCATCTTTGTTTTTCTGACATTCAATTCAACCTCTGTCTGTGGCTGCGCGAAGTGGATTTAGGGTCTGGCACCAGATATCGTACCCTCAACATTCGAAGAGAATCTTTCGTCCAGCTCTTTCTCGGACGTGCATGAATATCCTGTAGCGACTGCTTCACATAAGGTTGCTGAAGTTTATGAGCGACTTGTGGTGTGCACTCAAGCTCCACTGCTCTCCGACTACCGATTAAATGAAAATTTAGCGAGAAGACCCTGATAATGCACCTGATCTTGTGATTGCAGGTATGGCCAAGCCATTTACTTGTCTCTAAACTGTAGCTCAGGACTTTGTGGATAGCCGATACTATCGTGCTAACACATGCTTTGCCATCCACTTCCCAAACATCTTATACTGTCCTTCCGCAGATCAACCAGGAGTTATTAGAAAAACCTCTGAACAGGTCGGACAATCTGAGGATGCTCATGGACATGAATGGTGGTGTTTGTGAGGTGGTTACCGGCGTCTGTGTTGGTCAGCTTCCATCCTCGTATCTCTCGACATCTGAGTCTAATATATACATGTTTTCTCATGTAGCGTATCCTGTCATATATTCACCCGGATACACCATCAAGTGTGTGCTCATCTCGTGGCTTCGAGTCTCCGCTTTGACAATTGTCCCGTAGATCAATCGATGAACGGACTTTGGTTTATTTTGCCGACAACCCAGAGTACCTTATTCAGGCATACGTTGATAGCGGGGAAGGTGTCGATCGAGCTGGAGGTTTTGCCATCCAAGTAGTGTTACCACTCTGATAGTTAAAAATTGACTGACTGGGGCAGGGTCTAGGAGGTATTCTGATCCGCAAGATTGAAGGGGACTATCAGAATGTCGTTGGATTCCCTGCTGCTTCATTTTACAAGTTACTCGAGATGCTTGTAGAGGAGGATCCGGACTTCTTAAATTGAGAATAGCCTTTTCACCACATAGTGCAGAATTCTGAATAAAATGGAAGGCCTCAAAGGTGACTGGGTACTTTGAGTAAGTATGTCGTCTCATGTTCGGCCTTGGAATGCTGTTTTAGAGGTTAGACGAGTGCAATTGGTTTGATTTTCTGTTCCCAGCGATGCTTTCTCGATGCTTTCTCAAACTTATATCTCTTACAGTGATGATACTGCATTTCCTAATTTCTGGGCCAATCGAATCAACACCCTCCACACGGACTCTATTTTGTTAGGATGTGGGCAGCCGGCTCGATACAGCAGTGCCCCTAAATTTTGAATATACTGTACACGCTATAGCAACTGATCCTTCTCACTTTCGTAAGCTCTGTAATCTGTCTGATAATTCCTGGCAATACCCCTCCTGCCTTGCTCCAAAACACTCGGCGCATCTTCGTCCATCCGTACTTCGAGGCCTCTATAGGTCCTTTCCTGAAGAAAGTGCGCTGGAGATGGAAGAATCAGTTTTCGACAGCTTCCATGACGACCCACAATACCTGCAGCATCGTCACCCAGTCTGGAGATGGCGGAATTTTGATCACGGAGGATTATCGAACCAGACCCAGTTAAGTTTTGTGCTGACTGTAGCGTAGTCTCAATGCCTGCAACATATCGTTTTGCATGTCGATATTTTCCTGTGACAAGAGAAAACTGGGGTTTATCAAAATCCTGTTGTGCATCTCCTTCGATATCCTCATTGTCCACTTTTGCACGAGAAAGTTTATCATCTCTACTTTCATCAACGTCCTGCCTGTTATCCTCTTTCCCCTTCCCTCCCTCCATTACCTGATCGAAATCCAACACATATCGCCCGGTCCAACTAACCTCTTGCTTCAGTGACACTTCCATTTCATATGGTGTAATGATAGGTTTAAGAAACTCTTTTGACTCGATCAGGCTATTTTCAGGGCACGCGACTAGAACAAAACACTCAATTTCGAGGAAATTGGCGAGTTTAGATTGGGTAAGTCTGCCCACAGAGATCACGTAGGATTTTTTATGGTGTGAGGCGAGGAGTTTGCGAAGGTATGTTATCAGAGGTAAATAAGATGCTGAATGCACCGAAATTAAGTACATGGTTCGTATGAGAGTGCAAAAAAGACAGACCGACACCCAGTGTGCCTACGAGAATCCCGAAGACGTCGGCATCTCTTGCCTTCTGGACGACTACGTATCGGCGCATAAGCATTTTGTTTGTGCGATGAGATTCCAGTCTGGTGCTTCCAGTGCATGGATCATACGAGAATACCTGGTGGTCGAGAGGTCGAGTAAGTTCTTGAGGAAGCATAGTGCATTGGGATGTAGACTGACATCACAAAAGGCGTGAGTCATTAGGAGGTTTGTTAAGGAAAGACTTTCGCTGCCGATGTAAAATACGAGACTGAAATCCGAGATTATCGTCGAGTCAGTGGAAGTGGTCGCGGAAGGTACTGATTTAGAGGCATATTCAACGTATTGAATGGTAACATTGAATGGTTCGAGGGCAACTCGTAGTTGGGTCAAGATAGATCCTATGTAGAGCGATGGCAAAATGCGAGTCAAAGGAGGCCAGCCAGGCATACCTGCGAGATGTGTATAACCAACTTCGTGACGAAGGAGTGCCATTCGCGATGGGTAGTCCGAACCATGGGACTGGTACGCCTCTACTAATACTGACACGCACCGCTGGATATCGAGTGGTTTTTGTCCAAAGATGTAGACAATTGGAAGGCGAGAGGTCCTATTAAGACTGAGGAAAGCACAGTTTTTTCAAGGGTTAATTACTCACAAACTCATACAAGCGTGGCCAAAATGGACTATCGCATCAGCATTAACGTGCTGAGCGGCTACTTCATCAGCGCAGCAGCTACAAACAGCATGTTAAGCTCAAGATATAGCAAGTTTGTATTCAGGATTGCGCGCCTGCCGTATGAAGTGTCTGCGAGGACATAAAGGTCCCTTCCAGAACCCAGTTTAGACCTCAGGCGCCGATATATTGGCACAGAGTCGTGTAGAAGCTCATCAGGAAACTGAAGTGCTATCTATGATGATCATGAACTCAGTACGTTTGAACTATATCGGAAACGTACCCGCTTGAAGTCGTTGTGAGTGATCTCGTCTGCCGTTCTCCGAATATCATAGAAATCATCGAATTCATCGACGGACAGTCGGTCGGCTGTAGTGTCCGATCTGGTATAGATTGTACACGTAATTGAGCTTTCATCTGCGGTAGAAAATGCGGAGGCCTCGGCTGGCATGATTATCAGAGCAGAACTTGACGTAATGTGACGACTGTGACGACTGTGACGCATACTTTCGTCCTTTTGTCATCTACTGAGGGCGCGTGGTAAATGAATGTCCTTGACACGGCTATTATGCTCAATTTTTATGTTTCCCCTAGGTATTTTCGTAATTTGCCTTGATGTCCAATTCCAAAGAACGGCACTACTGGTCACAACTTCGCGCAGCACTGACGGCTGGACAATGGTGTTCGAGTTTTCCAGCTAAAACACCCAATGGTGCCCCTCTGCCGTGGTCTGAGCTGTTTCGCAAGTTTAACAAGCACTGCAGAAGTTCCCAGGATGTTGCTGAGCTTGCATTTCATACCAGAACCCTTGGAGCACTCTTGGCCATGGACACAGACGATGAGGACGTGACCGGAAACCAAATTTATCCACCATTGGATATAGGGAATGAATGTATTATACCATCTGGTCGCGTTCAAGAAATCTCAGTTAACTACGAGAAGTTAAGAGGTATGCAAGCTTCAAATGTGAGTTCGAGTTATCGCGTAGACTGCATGTCTGAGCGTCCCGTCAGTCCCTGGATTTCACCCTTGCCTACTTTGCTTACGCCTTGAACAAACCAGAGGAATGTCTCGACCACCTTGGTCGAGCTTCTGATATCTTGATGCTGCAGAATCACATTCCAACTAGCACTAGCGAGCGGCCTCAGGCCAGTGCAGGTGTGTCTATTCCTATAATAACCCAAGGGTGGCTCGGTAATTTAATTGACAGCGATCTTCGTAAGCCTCTCTGACTCTTCACCGCCCGAAATACAAGATGGCCGAGCATGGGCTATGGCAGAGACCTTTCGTAGTATCTGTCTACAAGGCTTGTGATCTATTTCCTGTCAAGTTCATCCCTCACAATGTTCTATTCAGGGATGTCGCACGAGAAACTATTCCCATCAGAGTCCTACCGTGCTCTCAGAATATATCATTCTGCAATTCCTCTCTTCACCACTGTCGTTTCCGAATTCCCATCACCATCCTTAACACAAGGTACGGGTAGCCTGGATTTCACCCCTTTTTATCAATTACGCGAGATGTGGAGATGGGCTGAAAGACTCCTATGGCGTGCTGTCGTTTTAAGTGCACGACTTTGTGAAGTGCATGCGAACGAAGCTTCTGATGCAACTGAGTCACTCTGGGAGTGGTTTGGCCACTACGTCAAATGTAGTTCTGGCTGGCCCGCCAAATTTCGCACTGGCCATCGATCTGCCGTCATCTCCATTTATCTCCGTGCATTCGTCCTTCGTCATCGTGTGCTTTCGCAGTCTCCTGTTTACATCTCCAAAACCCCCGCTTGGCTTCACGAAGCACGAGTATTGTGTGCGGATTACCGCATGATACTCATCTCCAGCACAAGTTTCCCTCGTGCACGGGAACATAACGTTAAGGTTGAGGAGTTTGCAGACCTCAGTGTGGCCATATGGGAAGCTGCTGGGGGGGCGGGCGAGCATGCAGGCTGGGTTATCGATGTACGTCTTCAATCTACTTCTTTATCTCTAGTAACTTCTCCTGGGTTAGATCCTCTGGTGGGCAACCCGATATACCTTCAATTCTCCTCGGGTGTATAGACACATGACCCGTCTTCTCCACCTGTCGGGGGATACGCCTCTTGCAGTCCGCACACTCAAACTTTACGTTCAAACCGTCAGCAAAGCTTACCAAGCCAGCATAGAGGGTGTACGTGAGGACCTGGATTCTGACAGTGATTGGGTTCAGATCTTAGTGTTCGGCATTCGAATGATATGCTGCCACGCTGCTGCATCTGGCGACCCGGAGAGTATCGAAGATGTGAAGTACGCAGGGACTTTGATCGGAAAAGCTAGATCGAGGTTGGCCCAAGATAAGCCCTTGTTGATCGCCAGCCTGCACCTCGCTGAGGGAGTATGGAACTCTGTCATGGCTCTCAAGGGTATGACCCTAAATTATATCTGATACCATTCTGTATTTATCTTCCCGAGTAGAAGAGGATCCATATACGCGTCCACGACGCCTTCAAGACGCACATCACAATTTTATCCTGTCGGTCCAGACTGAACCCACATCCTCCGGCTATTTCCACCTCGCTCTCTCATATGCCCGCTCGGGACCCTTCCAAGATCTTGAAAAGGCTGTTGAAAGTTCCTGTCTGGCCTTGAAAGCTGATCCCAAAGAGATCCGGTATTGGCATCTCCTCGGCTTATTGCTTACCGCCCAGGAAAGGTGGAAAGAAGCGGCAGAGATTCTAGAGAGAGGTGCTGAACTCGACAAAGAAGTATCTGGAGAATTGGAAGACGAAGATGACGAAGAAGGGGGCACTGATTCTGAAGTCGAAGCAGGATTTCCGATCGCTGCCAATAAATATGCCCCTGAGGCGACGGTTTCACCTCGACTAGTGAAAGACAAGTCATTTCTTGCTTATAGAATGGCATATGCTCTCGGAGAGATGGAGACAACGATACCACCCGCGTCAGGATTGATAAGATCAGTACTTGAAAAGAATCCACCATCAAAGAGGGATATTTATGAATATAGTTTGCAGTTGCGGATGACGCAGGTGGCCTTGAATGAGGCTGTCAATGGTCCGGAGGGTGCGGAAGAGAAGTGGGTAGAGGTATTTTCTTGGATTGCGGGGAAGAAGGAAGTATTGCAGTCATCTGAGCGTAGGTCTTGCCTTGTCTCATTGTCCTGTAACAGATTATTGATCATCGTGACCAGAGTCCCACCGACAATCACTAGATAGTGGTGCCCCACAAAGTACAATGGACAAAACTCAAATACCTCTCTCCGTGGGCAATACACCAGAAATTGATCCTGCATCACATCTCGAATCGACTCAGGGTCAACTCGTTGCACCTATCACCATTTTACCCGCAACACCTACCACCGATAATTTTCAGGAGACCAGGAGCCCCATGGAAGACTTACTATCAGAGAACAGTGGTCGAAGTGGAGAAAAGAAGTTGAACGGTCTGCGGATAAAGAGGTCCATATCCATCGATCGCGGTGATTCGTCTATGAGCAAGAAAGAAAAGGTACAACAGATGTTAAAAAACCGTGTACATAAAGGTCGGGCAGGTATTACGGCCGTGTCTAGGAAGATTGGCCATGGTGTTTCGAAACATCATCAATTGCAATTGAGAAGAACGAACTCTACCCCTGGTATGTTTCTCTCCTCTTAGCTCCCTGGGTCCTTTGCAACGCCATCGAAGCCGACTAGTGTTACTTGATGCCGCAGATTTTCACCAAGTGATCAGAAATGCATCGTACCAAGCATCATCTATCCACTCTCGTCGCCGCCTCGGCTCATTTCTTCAACTCAGCTATAGGACGCCGACAGTGCCGCCACTGCCACTGCCACCTCCACCACCTCCCCCACCCTCACCAACATCACAACAGGTTCTGAAGCTGAATAATCAGCAGGCAAAAGAAAATCGCCTGTTGAGTAACCTTTGGCTGATGTCTGCGGCAACTTTCAGGAGGCTTGGCAAGATTGAACAAGCGAAAGGTGCCATACAGGAAGCTGAAGCGAAAGACGAGAGCAATCCAAGCGTTTGGGTTCAGGTATACCATGTTCCTTTTGATGGGTCCGGTGTTCATTAGTGTCAATTCAGCTCGGACTGTATTACCTCGCTCTTGGATTCCGCGAACAAGCTATTGAGGTCCTTCAAAAAGCATTGACTATCAATACCGATGACATACCAGCCACTGTCCACCTGAGTCGAATATGCCTCACTCCACCATCACCGTCAAAATCATCACGCCAGCGACAGCAGCTACCACGACAATCCTCATCTCCTTTCTTCCCTGCTCAGTTCACTGTGAGCGACAAGTTCCTTTCTTCAGCATTGAAATGCAGCTCCAATCTATCCAACTCCCATAAAAATGTGTCAGTGGCTCTTGACGTTGAAGACCCCGATCGTGGTGTAGATCTCGCTGCAGGCCTTCTATCTCATCTGACGCAAGGTAAGGGGTGGGACATTCCCGAAGCGTGGTACTTTTTGGCGAAGGCATACGGCGTACAGGGAAGAAAAGAGAAGGAGACAGAGGCACTTCAAGTTGGATTGCGTTTATCTGAAGGAAGGGGGGTTAGAGAACTTCAGAGTGCGATAGGATGGTGTATTTGATCAAGTAATGTATTATCCGTTTCACATTCTGTACCATATTTGATCCTATGAAATGCTAGGTATAAGCTTCAGGACAGAAGAAAACAGAAGAAAACGGAGAACTTTCGGCTGACTAAAACCCTGTGAAGTAGAAACAGAGCAACAATGCAGACCTAATAACAATGCAGACCCAATAGGAAAAGGCAAGAACAGTACCAAGTCCAATGGATTTGCCGCAGAAAGATCGGACCAAGGGTCAGATTTTTCGGTAAGGTCAAGTAATTTTTTGAAACCCATGTTGAGCAGCGACGTCCAATCACATCCTTCCTTTATATCACCATCTTGCACGGTAGCGCCGAATGGAAAAAATAATTCTCTATAGCTCTGAGAACCCTTCAAATCTATATTCCTACAACTCTCAAGTCAATCTCAGCATGAACTCCACTGAGTATGCAAGGGGTTGTGCTGTCTCCCGAGGAAACTCACCAACATCTGTTCGAAGCAATTTCAAATGAATCGGGCCTTCCCAAGTCTTTGCAGAAAGGATGGCTGCTCAATCATGGGCATACCAGATGGAAGGGGAAGACGAGACAGTCTCCTCTGACCTGACTTCACGGGCTATCCAAGAGCCTCAAGGCGAAAGTGGAGCCACCGAAACACAAGGTAATGGTAACCCCAACATGAGACATCAAATACTAAAGTAACCTGCATCTCAAAAACCAACATGTATGTACCCCATGGCAATCCTATACAGCACAAACGCTCCAGCTGACCCCAGTCCGTGGAATGGCAACTTTGCACTGATCTCCCTGTTCGGCATCGATCAGTTTCTAGCAGGTGACAGCACACCAACATCATGTACTCACTCTAATGATTGCAACTTTCAATTAAACAGACATTAAGCAATTGACATTAAGCAATTTCCACAGCTAAATCAATTTGGCCTAGCTACATGAGATTTAATCTTAGCTATCTATGAATCTGGTTGGGACAAACTGAACACTTTGACTAATGGAAATTTTACATTTAGACAACAGATATCAAAGTAGTTCAGTGGAAAAGGGAACGAGGTTAAAAACTTAGGCTATAATAAGTTTCTAGGGTTTTCTCTTTAATTTCTTCAAGATTCCTTCAAGGCCAAGTCAATCTGTTGTCAAGATCAAAGATTATGAACTTAGTTTTTCCTTATTTTCTTTTTGATTTATCTTTCATTTTTCTATTTTTAAGTCTTGGGGTTAGGGTTAGAAGTGATCTGTCACACTGTCACACTGTCACATCTGACAGTATGGTTACAACATCAATCACAGAACTTAAGAGAAGAAAGTAGAAGGTTTTAAAACAAAGTGATGTCATACAACATGGACACCACATATTGGTTTTATGCTTTACACATGGTCATTTAGGGTAGTAGCTAGCACAGACCATCTGTAGGAGTATATAAGGTAGACTATTTTGTAAAGAGCTCTTTATCGAGTTCTCTTATGTCTTCTCAAATACAAGAGTTTAACCCTTAAATCTGCTCTAAGGTTTTAAGATTATAACATCTATGATCAAAATATCAAAGAGAATCTAAACAAAAGAAGTTTAAAATCCAATATTTCCAAGTTTTTTATTCAAGCTGTTACAAACTTCATTCAACTTATATTTCTACAACCAGTAAACCAAGTTTTATAAACTAAGTTGTACTGAAGCTATTTGTATATATGTGATATATACAAAAGAGATAATAGATTAGAACAAATTAATATTAGACTATTAGTAATTACAAGTTTGATTGGCTATTATCTAAGGAATAGCTAAATGTCAGAGTTGTAAACAGTAGACTTGGTTTTTATTTTATTTTATTTCTATTTTTTATTTTTCCTTTATTTTTTATTTTTTTATTTCTTTATTTTGAACATAGACAAAGAGTGTGAGGTGACAGAGGTGTAACAGTTACATCTGTCACAGTCATAGATCACACAATCTAGTGACATAAAGAAGAATATAGAAGGTTCTAGAATAAGTAACATCATATAGTATAGTAACAACATGTTGGCTTTATAGAAAGTAAATATACTTTAGAGTAGGTTAGTTATAGTAAGCACACAAACCATAGTCTGTAGTGTATAAGATAGACTATCTTATACTTAGAACTCTATTAAGTCTTTTTGTGTTATTCAATAAAAAAGTACTTATTTATCACAAAATGAACTATCTACTTGTTTGTGATATCTAAACCTTAGATATACTCTCAGAGGTTTAGGAGTGATTCAAAAGTTCAATAATAATAATAATAATAATAAAGATCAATATAGATATTAATGATAATGAGAGATAATAATTGATGATAAATGATATTGTTAAGTTTAAGGTCTAATCCTCAGATATAAAGGTATATATACAAAATAGTAATAGTAATAGTCCATACACAAGCTATATCTATCACATGATCAAAACTCATACTATTATGGTGACTACTAGTCTAAAAATGACTAATAGACTACTAAGTAAACTTAAGAGTAAAGTATTTTAGAGGGATCACAAAAAAACTCAACAAAGAGTTTCTAATGTATTCTTATACTTATCATATGCCAAGTTCACTTGTCTGGAACAATACATCCCTGTGGTACACTCCTTGTCAATAGTTAATCCAAATAAAGTCTGCTTTTTATGGTAGCCATCTTACTTGTAACATGCCTCATGGTGGTGATGTAATCATCTAGATATTCTATCTTTCATAACAGAGATACTCCTATTTGACTCAGCCTTCCATGGCAGAGCTATACTTCTGTTAGTATCTCACTACTGAAACCTTTACTTAGGGCAATAAAGGTTATACTACTGGAACCCTAAGCATTTCCTATAGTAGGTATTAATATATAAGACTAGTAACTACACTGTAATTTGCTAGTCTAATAATTGATGAAGATAAACTCTTATTGAACTCAATCCCCAGTGTTCAATGGCAACACACCAAATCAGCACTCACTCCTATCTCAAACCTCTTTCTATTATCTAGAGTTGCAACTACATAGCAGATAGGTAGCGTAGCACATAAGCTGAAGCTAAGGTTATTCCATAAGTCTGCACATCTCCAAGTCTATCTTGTGGACTTTTAACCCTAGTATGAACTGTATCTGACAGTATTATCAGACTCCCAAGTCTGCTGTTGCTTCTAAGCAGTTTTGTCTGCTAAATCCTCTATTGCAGTTCTGTCTGCAAAACAACTTTATATTCTGCACTTCAAAGTCCAAAATGGCTTCCTCTCACTGTAATTTCTCAACTTCAACTCTAGTTCCACCACTTAAAACACCTTTCAATACTATCTCATGTTTTAGTGACCATCTAGCTTATCTGCCAAATACTCCATGACATTCCAGACAAATTTACCAAAGAGGCCACTTATCTCCTAGGTCTCTATCTAGCACCATTCAATCTGGCTAGATAGCTTTGCCTGTTCCTGGACCAAGTATTGTCCCTGCAGACAATGATCTTAACTGGGAGGATGCTTCCACTACTAATCTTATTACTAATTCAATAGCTAATAGACCTACTTCTTCCACTCACTCATGGTCCAAACTCTGTTGAAGCAATAATACTAATAAACAGTTGGCAGAAATACTTGGTCGACTTACTAATACTCTTAATTTTAATCAGATTCCCAGTTCTAATACTAATTCATAGAGAACTAAAGCCTACATCCTCAACACCTTCAGTAGCACTGAGCCTAACAAGCTCAATAATTTCTTGTTCCAGTGTTGTCTGTATTTCTGCACTAATCTGGTACAATTCAACATAAACATTGTGAAAATCAACTTCACAATGACTTATCTCACTGGAGTAGCCCAGAACTGGTTTGAGGTGGGTCTCAACCAGGAAGACTAGAGCATTCTGCAAGACTGGCTCTCCAACTGGAACCTGTTTGTTGATGAGCTACATCAATATTTTGGTCTCTCAGACCCTATTAGTGAAGCAGCCAACATGCTGGACAATCTCCACATGAAGCCTAGCAACAAGATTTCCACTTACAATGTGAACTTCATGTGCTATGTCTCTCAACTAGGTTGGGGGAATAGTATGCTCTGCCATTACTATTGCTAGAGGCTTCCCAATCAGATCCAGAATCCTATCTCTACCCAAGAACAAGGAAAACCTATCTCATTCTAAGACATATATGCTTTGGCAATAACTATCAATCACCGCTACTAGGAATGTGACTATGAATACCACCATGTAAGATAGGTAGAGGAAGAGGTCCTTAAGTCTCACTCTCAGAAGCAAGAAAAAGCTTCTATCTCTGGTCCTGCCATGGCCTCCCAGAATAAAGCAAACCTATCTCTAGCAGCCTCATCTACCAAGACCTCCTCCTTGAAATTATCTCCATCCTTTGCTTTTAAGAAACAACCTAATTCTCCACAGGTGGACCTCTCTTTCAAGCTGGCCAGCAATGGCAAGTTGACCAGTGATGAGCATAAGAAGTATCTCAAAAACAACCTATATCTCTATTGTGGTGCAGAAGACCACAAGTTAGACTCTTGTCCTAAGAAACAAACCACAGTTACTTTCAAGAGCCATGGTGCTTTAGCAACTGCTTCCAAGAAATCCTTGGAAAAATAGAGAGCGATTCCTAGAACTCCACACAGACTGAGGGCCACATTGAACTTCCCTGTGTAGCAACGAGTTCTATCCAACTCAATATATCTGCTCTTTCTGATCTTCATTCACTCTTTATTTCTCTTACTTCTCTTTTAATTCTTGGTCAGGATCACCTTAATAAAATCCTGTTCCAAGCTCTCGTCAACTCTAGGTCTACTCATTGCTTTGTAAACTCTAAATTTGTAGATAATCCCCACTTGAAGACATCTACAACTCCTCCAGTTGCTCTCTGCCTGTTTGATGGTTTATCAAACAGCACCATCTCCAAAATTGCCAACTTGCCCATAATTTTTTCTACTAGCAATTGTATAGATCTAGACTTTTATGTCACTCTACTTGATTCTTTCTGCTCTTTGGTCCTTGAATACAACTGGCTCACCCAACACAATCCACTGATTAACTGGGTAAATAGGTCAATAAACTTCCATCTATCTTTGCAGAAAAATCTTGCTCCTTCTCACATTGCAGCTAATACACCATTGGCATCTCCATTATTTCTTGATATCTCACTGCAATTATTGGATTCTGCAGTTTCCATCCCTGCATCTGAGACATCCATGTCTAACTCTGAGTAACCTGACATTGCTATCATTGGTGCTGCTGCATTCTTGTACACATTAAAACTCCTGGGCTCCAGCAATTTTGAACTCTGTCTTGAATCTTCAGATATTTAGGCTAATTCTGCAAAACTTGCAGAAGCTCCTGACCTTTCTAATGTCCCTTCCAAGTATCACAAATTCACTAATGTTTTCAGCAAAACTAAAGCTAAAGTCCTTACTCTTTATCATTCTTATAACCTCAAAATCAATCTGGAAGAAGATGCTCAACCTCTGGTTGGCCCCATATACTCTCTTTTGGTATCTGAACAAAAGGCTCTGAAGGAATTCATTGAGGAAAACCTCAATACAGGTTTCATTTGACCAACCTTATCTCTGCATAGTGCACCAATCTTATTCGTTAAGAAGAAAGATGGTTTACTGCACCTCTGTGTTGACTTCCACAGTCTTAACCACATCTCCAAGAAAGATCATTATCCACTCCCACTCATCTCCAATCTACTGAACTCACCTCACAAAGCTTAGGTTTATTCAAAGATAAATCTTTACCATGCTTACCATTTAGTTTGTATCACTGATGGTGATGAATGGAAGACTGCTTTTAGGACATGTTATGGATCATTTGAATAGTCTGTAATGCTATTTAGTCTTATCAATACTCCCATGGCCTTTCAGCAATTCATGAATGACATTCTCTCTGATCTTTTGGATGTCTGTGTTGTGATATATCTAGATGATATACTCATCTACTCAAATAACATGTCCAAAAATCACCAGCATATAAAAGAAGTACTCAAGCATCTCCACAAGGCTGGTCTTTATGCCAAAGCAGAGAAATGTGAATTCTACTCTGAGTTGGTAGAGTATCTGGGATATATTCTCTCCCCTTCTGGCCTTACCATGTCCAACGACAAAGTAAAGATTATTCAAGACTAGCCAGAGTCTAAGAAAGTCAAGGATATTCAATCCTTCTTAGGTTTTGCTAATTTATATTGCTGGTTCATCTTCAATTATTTGGACATTGTTATTCCATTGACATGCCTTACCCAGAAGGACATTCCTTAGAAGTTTGACTCCTCCTGTTGTAATGCTTTCAATTCTCTCAAGAAGGCATTTACCTCTACTCCCATTCTCACTTATTGGATTCACAATGCTCAACTCATTGTGAAAACTGATGCTTTGGACTATGCTCTCACTGTAATCCTTTCTATTGTTAACAAAGAAAATGAAGTTCATCCAGTGGCCTTTGACTCCTATACTTTTACTACAGTGGAGTTGAACTATGATATATATGACAAGAAATTGCTTGCCATCTTTGAAGCTTTCAAGATTTGGCAACACTACTTGAAAGGTCCAGTCTATCCCACTGACATTGTTATAGATCATAAAAATCTTGAGTATTTTTCTACTACCAAGGTGTTGACCCAGAGGCAAGCACAGTAGTCAAAGTACCTTCTTTAGCTCAACCTTGTCATCAGATTCTGTTCTAGTTGTTTTGGCACCAAACTGGATGCTCTCACTAGACAGTGGGACATTTATCCTAAAGGGGGGAATACTAGCTATGCCACAGTCAACCTTCACAACTTCAAACCCATCTTCACTCAAGAACAACTTGCAGTCTCTGTACAAGCTACTGTCCTCCTTTTCTCTTCTCTTAGTGTAGCTACAGTTGTAGATCTGGACACCCTACATCAAGACATCCTTTTGACTCTTCTTAGTGATCCAATTGCAACAAAACACATCTCCACAGATGGCCAGTGGTTTACAGACCCAAATAGTCTTCTTCTCCTTGACAACAGAATCTATGTACTATCTACTAGTAATCTCCACATATGCATTTTCTAGTATAATTATGACCATATCCTTGCTGGACATTATGGTCAAAACAAAACACTGGAATTAATTCGCTACAGATATTCCTGGCCCAGCCTCTATACTGATGTATAACAATTCTGCAAGTCTTATGTCACTTGTATACAATCCAACCCACAATGTCACAAGCCCTACAAATCTCTCAAACAACTTCCTATCTCTAAATAACTATGGAATTCCATTTCTATAGACTTCATCAAAAAACTTCTGTTATCCTCCAGGTTTGACACTATCTTGGTCATAGTCGACTGGCTCACCAAGCAGGCAATCTTTATTCCTGCCCATGACACTATCATATCTATAGACTTAGCATGTTTGTTTGTTCTTCATGTGTTCTCCAAATATGGTGTTTCCTTCCATGTCACCTCCAATAGAGGCTCAGAGTTTGTGTCAAACTTCTTCCATTCTTGAGACACTGCTCTTGACATGTGGCTTTACTTTACTTCAGGCTATCACCCCAAAGGTGATGAACAAATCAAATGCATAAATCAGACTCTCAACTCTGTATATATTATAACTACCAGCAAGACAACTGGTCCAAACTCCTACCTCTTATAGAGTTTGCCTACAATAATACTCTGAGTACTACTACCAGTGTTTCTCCATTTTTCACCAATAAGGGATATCATCTGAATATTACTGTTCATCCCAAACACAATATTGCTTTCTTCTGAGCCCACAACTTTGCTGTCAGAGTACCCTTAAAGCTGAAATCTCCACAGCCCAACAGCATTATCAGAAATCTACTAATATGTGATGTTCTCCCACTCCTGATTTCAAAGTAGGTAACAAAATCTTTGTTAAGACTCAGTTCTTCTGGACTACTTAGTCTTCAAAGAAACTCTCTAAAAAAGATCTCAGACCCTATGAAATCATCACCCAGCCTGGTACTCTATCATTCACTCTCTGTCTTCTAGAGTCCATGTGCTCTGTTCATCCAGTTTTCCATATGTCCATGCTCAAACTTACCATGTCCAATTTTTTCTCCAAAAGAACACAACTAGCCCCTACTTTAGTTATAATTGATGTTTCTCAGATAGTGGACTTTAAAATTGATCACCAACAGGCATGCAAACTCCTGTACAAGGTGATCTAGCTAGGGTATGAAGACACTAAAGATGAATCAGAGTGGATCTCTGCATCAGAACTCACTCATACCTCCAACTTGGTATCTGATTTCCACATTACATATTCCAACAAGTATGGTTCACTCTCTTTGTCCTAATCATGCTATTGCACTTGTTCCCTACCTCCATGCATCTTCCAACAGGGATCTCTTTCATTAATTCCTTAGTACATTCTGTCTGCTTATTCTCATTAACCTCCAGCTTCTGTATACTTTTCAGAGTTTCTTTTCATAACTTTCAGACTTATTTTCATTTTATTTCTTGATTTTCTTACTCACATATTTAGATTACAAACAACAAATAGAATAAAAACTTTAAACTAAAGAAAACAAAACCACTATACTAACAGGAGGTAGACAACAGAGTCTCCTCTTTCTGACTTTTTCTAGAGCTATCCTTAGACCCCTTCTCATCATTTCCATTCTCTTTAACCTCACCCTCCTTTGAACCTTATCTCCATTCCACCATGGCCCCAATCCTCTCCAACTGGGCTGTAATTCTCTTTTAGCCCTCCACTAAGTTCCGGAGGAACTTTCTAACTCCTCAGTACTCCTCTATAAGTTCTCAAAATACCTTTTCAATAGCACTTAGAACCCCGCCATAAGTAGGGATCATGGCCAGGGTGTTGGTGTTGGTGTGGGATACACATCACTGCTTGATAACAATGTACCCAGCATATACTAGAGACTGACTAAGGGAAAACTATCAGTAAAAAAAAAGAAAACAAAGAGAAAATTTATTACTCACCTTGAATTATACACTAGGCAGTCCTGCCCAGCATGTACACATCTCTCACAGAGGTTAGCACCTCCATATTGACTCTGATATCTCTTTAGTACCACACTGGTTGTTTTCCTTTAGCCTTTTTAGAAGGCTAGTAATCTGCATCATCTCCTGGGAATGCCTCCTTGTGCTTAGGTTCTACAATCTGGGATCTCTCAGTACCCTCCAAAAAGGCAATGTTTTCCTCTAGTATCTCATTCTAGAGTTACTGGATATACTCCAACATCCTCTTCTTCTTCTCTTCTGCAACCCTCTCCCTCTTAGCTTTCTCTCTTGCTTTTGCCTCAGCTTCCTTCCTTGCCTTTTAAGCCATACACTCAGCCCAACATGACTTTGCCACTTCTTCTAGTTGGACTAGGAGCCACTGATCCTCCTCATATCTCTGCTGCATTTCTTGCCACTGTATTTCAAGCACTTTGGCATCATTTTGGGAAATATCAGAGGAGGCAGAGGAAGACATGATGATATAGAAGCAAAGGCAAAAACTTTTCTTTTCTATTTATGTACTGTTGACTTAGATACCATCATGGGATTCTTTGGATAAACTCAATAGGACTTTGAAGGCTCAGTCTTAAGGGAGGAATACTGTCATATGCAAGTGCATCTGTCTAGAAATTACATCCCTATAGTGATATCATCTCTCAACCATACAAGTATGCCTTCCACAGTAGCTACCTTTCTCACAATACATCTCACAGCAGTAATGCAACCATCTGGGTATTCTGTCTTCTATAACAGAGATACTCTTATTTGACTCAGTCTTCCATAGCAGAGTTACTTCTATCAGTATCTCAATACTAAAACCTTTGCTCAGAGTAATAGGGGCTATACTACTGAAACTCCAAGCATCTTCTATAGTAGAAACTTGTATGTAAGACTAGTAGTTACACTGTAGTTCACTAGTCTGATAATCAACAGAGATAAACTCTTATTGAACTTGATCCTTAGTATTCAATGGCAACACACCAAATCAGCACTTACTTCCATCTTAGAATTCTTCCTATTATCTAAAGTTGCGACTACATGGCAGACAAATGGCACAGCACATAAGCTGAAGCCAAGGTCATTTCACAAGTCTATCTTACAGACTTTCACCCTAGGTGTGAACT
>Ga0157368_1000246_pt1 | contig 26263 bp, 29 predicted proteins | sample AttbisABBM3_FD_113146 | JGI IMG/M metagenome (GOLD analysis project Ga0157368, IMG submission 113146) | Fungus gardens microbial communities from leaf cutter ant in Botucatu, State of São Paulo, Brazil - Atta bisphaerica ABBM3 | ecosystem: Host-associated > Fungi > Mycelium > Unclassified ... | reverse complement strand
CTGGTTCGAGGTCGCTTGTGTCGGTGATTCTCTCGAGCTCTGCGTTATTTTATGGTTGCTTGGTGGTGGTATATTAGGGGGACGGTGTGCACTGAGTGCGTCTCCTATGCCTCTAGCATATATATCCTTGTGAGAGGCGCCGTGACTTAGTTAGCGTCATGCACGTGTGGGATTGATCGGGTTGCGTAAAGTTGATCGACCCATTGTGGGTCAGCCATTAAACAATCTCTTTCAATCCCAACCATCTTATTATCCTACCCTTTGTTAATATGTCACCCATCGTCAATCATCCCCCTGGTGTCACTTTTGTGGATGACCTTAGTTCTCGCTCGGTCAACGATGATGCTGCGACATATTACCGTGATGAAACACACTCTCGTTCTCGAACTTATAGTCATGTGGGTTTTGCACATTCAACCTTCTGACAGTATCCCGTTCATACGCCTCTTCTTCACCAGTCATACCTACATGGTTACAATCCTAGACGGATACCTGTTTCCCAGGAAGATGTGCGCACTTGGTCCCGACGTATGTCACACGACGAGAAAAGCAGTGTTCCCAGACGTTTCCTCATCGACGTTGAGGAGACTATTCGCATTGTACTAGAACAAGAGGACACAGACGGAGACTTTCAGATCAGTGTCACCGACGCTGGTCCCAAGACAATGACTCTCGGCACTGCAACCAGCAACGGTTTCAAAACCTTTGACATTCGTGTATGTATCTTGTTCAGGCGCGCTTGTGAACCTTACAGGCGTATTTATTCACATCTCCTTAGGGAACATATATGATGTCAAATCTCCTTCAAGAACTTGCTCTCGCACGCGATCACAATAGAAAGCGTATAATCCTCGATGAAGCCCGTTTGACAGAAAACCCGGTTGATCGACTCTCTAGAATGATCAAATACTCTTTCTGGCATTCTTTGACTCGTCGTATCGACGGAGATGGCCTTGAGATCATCACAGCCGACCCCAAGAATAGAACTGGACGTATCCAGCCCCGCATCTACGTTCCCCATGGCGAACCCGCTATGGCGGAGTATTACAGAAGAGTTGCTAAGGAGAAACCCCACATGAACCTTGATGTCCAGGTTCTTCCTCCGAAACCAGATGACCCTGCATTCGTCAAGAGTTTGAATAGCAAACCCGGCTTGCTGGCCTTGGCAATGAATGAAACGGATGACGGACATGGGGGAAAAACGTTGAAAGGTATCCCATTCATTGTTCCTGGCGCTCGCTTTAATGAGGTAAATATAAATAATACGGAGTTTCATTGATGCTCATTCTAGTCATCGTAGCTCTACAATTGGGATTCCTACTTCATTGCTCTAGGACTGTTGGTTGACGGCCAGATCAGCATGGCCAAGGGCATGGTGGATCATTTCATTTTTGAAATCAAGCACTATGGTAAGATTCTGAACGGAAGTCGAAGTTACTACCTCTGTCGAACTCAGCCCCCATTCCTCACTGACATGGCACTTCAAATTTACAATCAGCTTGACCGCTCTGACGTAGACGGAAACCGCGCCTGGCTCAAGCGTGCCATTCAAGCGGCCATCAAAGAGTATCACACTGTGTGGGCTGCGGAGCCACGGATAGATCTCAAGACAGGACTTTCAAGATATCGCCCTGATGGCCTTGGTATTCCCCCCGAGACAGAAGCAACGCACTTCACTCACATCCTTGAACCATTTGCTGAGAAACACGGTATATCAGTGCTGGAGTTCAGTGAAAAGTACAATGATGGTATTATCAAAGAACCTGGGTTGGACGAGTACTTCCTTCATGATCGTGCAGTCCGCGAGTCTGGCCATGACACCACCTATCGCTTCGAAAAGCGTTGTGCCAATCTTGCGACAATAGATTTACAGTCACTCCTTTACAAGTATGAGGTCGATATTGGGACCGCCATTCGCGAAGTCTTTGACGACGAGCTTGAGCTGGAAGAGGATTTTCCTCTCTCACCTTTCCCACCGACGCCTGAGGCTTATGCCAATCCTTCGCGAGAAAGCTCGAAGAGCCGGCTGCAGAGTGCCGATGAGTGGTTTGATAAGGCTGAGTTCAGACGTAAACAGATTGACAAATATCTCTGGAACGAGAGTAAGGCATTGTACTTTGACTATGATACTGTCAAAGGACAGCAGATTTTGTATGAATCTGTCACGTCATTTTGGCCGCTTTGGGCTGGTTGTGCTAGTGAGGAGCAATCCTGGCAGCTTGTGTGCGTATTTAATATAGTGATCCGTAACCCATTGTGGCTGATGCTATCGTTTAGGACCCAATCTCTCAAGAAATTCGAGGTTATTGGTGGTGCTGTTTCTGGAACTGAAGAATCTCGCGGGAAGATATCTCTTGACAGGCCGAATCGACAATGGGACTACCCGTTCGTGCCTTTTCACTGTAATGTCTACAAGTATTGATTTATCCCCACAGATACGCATGGTACAGTGTTCTTTGATGATCGAGATTCTGTATTGATAATGACTTTGGATAGGCCTCCTCACCAGATCATGATATGGGTTGGGCTAGAGCGTTATGGGTATCTAGAAGAGGCTCAGCGTCTGGCATACCGGTTCCTCTACATGATGACAACTGCCTTTGTTGATTTCAATGGTGTTGTTCCTGAAAAGGTGAGACTCACCAGTGAAGGTAACCATCTACTTATGCTCAAATTCTGGTTTAGTTCGATGCCGTTAAGCTGACTCATCTTGTTGACGCTGAGTATGGCAATCAAGGGATTGACTTCAAGATGGTCCCGCGCGAGGGCTTTGGTTGGATGAATTGTGAGTTTTTTTCCATGTAATAATAACTTCTATTCTCTCTGAGACTTCTTTAGCCGCTTATCAGGTCGGTTTAACATTTTTGACCAGTCACATGCGCCGAGCCGTAGCTGCCTGCACGAGCCCCGAAGTTTTCTTCGGCACCAATGTCAGTGGTTTGGCTGTTGGTTCTTCTGCTGTCGCAGATAACCTCGTCCCCAATGATCCTCTTAATCTGGCTATGGAGAATCTAGATACCACTACTGCTGTTGCCGCCTGAGGTTCCTGTCACCGTTGAACATAGAGAGTTACCTGCAGCAGTCCATTGTCCTAGATATATATACCCAACTGACCTTAATAACATGTAGACATGACGTCAGAGCCTAGTAAACTTAGTAAACTGTGACTTTTCTAACTCATGCTCCCATCAACGCTGACGGACTTTCTCGTCCCGCTACTTGGACTATGGACTCTCAAACCTTCAGCTCTGGAACCCCAGCCCCAAAACACACCGTTACACTTTGAACTGCGCCAACTTCACGCAGTCACTTCGGATGCCCGTGTCATCTTCTCCGATGTTTCTAATTTACAATCAGCCGGATTCTCTTCAAATAATGAAGGTTCCTACAGTTTATCACGGACTGTACCTCTGACTGTTTACAAGCCCCCTTCGTTTGACGCTCTGATCAATGCGCGAAGATTAATATGGGACTTTTCGTCACAGAGCGCAGCACTAGACTGGAACGAAGATATAGTCGTTGGACCAGATGTTGAAAGTAGAGACACTCTACTTTTGCTCGCGAAAATGACCAATAATGCCTACTTGACTCCTGAAGAAGACGGCTGGTACGAATTGGGAGACAAGTGGCCTGTGGTACGCGTTCTGTTGAGAGATCTCATCATTCCTTCATGTGTCTTGTAGTCTCATCCATTCGGTTGGCAACCACCTCATGCTGATGGTTTTCGGGGACATGTATTTGCTACTTCAGATAATTCGACAGTTGTCGTGTCTATAAAGGGTACCTCTGCGGGTTTTTTCGGTGGTGGCCCGACGAAAAAGAAGGACAAGCTGAATGATAATTTGTTATTTTCTTGTTGTTGTGCGCGAGTCGGCTGGTCATGGGCGACAGTATGTGATTGTTATCGAGGATCCTATAAATGCGATCAAGATTGTGTGGAAGGAGCTTTGACGGATGAGAGTCTGTTTTATCCTATTGGTACGGTAAGTGCCTGTGGTGACTTGTGACCACTAGAACTGAGACTTTACTGTACAGAATCTATATAATAACCTAACACATATCTAGTTAGTGGATGGTTTCACGACTTTCAATGCGACCGCCTTGATGACCTTGACATGTAGTCCCAATTCCAACATTTGGGTGATTGGACACTCGCTTGGTGGTGCCCTAGCAAGTCTCATCGGCGTTACTTTCGGAGTCCCAGTGGTGACATTTGAATCCCCTGGGGAAAAGATGGCTGCCCGAAGGCTGCATCTCCCTTCTCCTGTATGTATCTGCTTTTCATTGCTTCTTTTCTCTCTCTCTACCTCAGCCCTTACCCGTTGACTCACTCACTACTGTGCCCTTTAGCCTTCACTACAACATGTAACACATGTGTACCATACTGCAGATCCAATTGCGATGGGAACCTGCAATGGAATACTGTCTACTTGTTCACTAGGTGGATATGCAATGGAATCAATGTGTGCACTGCATATTATTTTCGCTACTACTAGAGGCTGATCGTTCTACTACTCTAAGGTGTCACATGGGAAAAACCATTGTCTATGACACTGTATCGAACCTTTCCTGGTCGGTCGACATCCGAAACCATGGTATCGTGACTGTCATTGAGAAAGTTCTTGGAGAACCATGGTCCCCAAGTCTGGGTATTGGAAGGGAAGTACCTGAGGCTGTCCCTCAGGATGACTGCGTTGTGCGTTTTCGTCTAGTTGTGCTTTTCCAGGTCGATTTCTGAAATGGTCTCGCTTCTGTCCGCAGGAATGTTATGCATGGGAGTTTGGGAAGTTTTCTAACAAGAAGGGATGACTTTAGAATGTTCAGTGTCTATTAGAAACTAGAGGCTAGTCCCTCCTTTATTTATTAGAAATCAGAAGTTTTTGTGAAGGCTACAAGAGCATGTGATCGATCATCATCAAACGCACACGCGCACATTGCCACAACAGCATGCAAAACGGGCGATTTTACTTCTGGCCCTTACCTAACCTTTCTCATGTTAATCCCGATCATCTTCAATTCATCCACATCCTCGAAGCTCCCCTCCACTCTAGCGAAGATCTCGAATGACGAGGTTGTCCTAATTGAGCTTCAAGGCATGCTTGAAGTGGAAGTTGCACAACCCACGGACAAGAATGGTAAACTAGTGGGCAAATTGACTATCAATGAGGATGAGTCGGTGAGTGGATCAAAAAATGAAAATGGTTAGGAAGTGAATACTAGTGCCTATCATTATCGAGAGAGAGAGAGAGAGAGAGAGTGTGTGTGTGTGTGTGTAGTGTGTGTAGTGTGCGTGTTGGTGTTAAATGATCACAACGAGATATGTCATATATCGTGATTACCCTTTATTTATTCTTTACTTTTTTCTTCGGAATCCGTGGGGGTTTTCGAATATTCTGAATGATGACGCATGCTACTGAACAGGGAAAACCAACATTATTAATTGGTCCTCATCTTTTGGAAGGCACGATCAATACGCTGAATAAACCCTTGGCGGTTCTTACCCGCTTTTTGGCCGATGCCAATCCTACAACAAGCACTACTACTATCGCTGTAATGAGTCCTTTTGATTTAGAGGACCAGGGTAAAGATACAATGGAGGTTGATGACGATAAGAACAATGGGAAAGACCAATTGAGTACCGCACCGCTTACTCCCTCGACAAAATGGGAAGCAGTAGGGATTGTCAAACGAAAGATCGTATTTGCCAAAAGGCCGATGCCCGTCGTCAGTCGCCCATCATGAAACAAACAGATATTATAGCACATTCTATTCTCTTCGTTATAAATAGATACATTGTTGGAGGATGGAATCTCAACTAATTTACAAATTACTGGTGTCACGCGCCTCAAGTGATAGGGGAAAAAATTAAGCATGACACCATAATGATAATTCAGGCAACGATCCGCAAGTGCCTAGGTTAGAGGGAAGCAACGAGATAACGGAAGGGAAAACCTCTACCACCCATGTAATCCAAGCAATTTTGTCGAATCAAACAAAAGGATAAAGAAACGGAGACGAATATCCCAGAACCACCAAGACGAGAAAGCAAACAAACGCTCAGCATGCCGTACAGTCGATGAAGAGGCGAAGGCCAACAACTATCCAAATCCTCCAATGGGACTTTGGCGATGGTGAAAGTGATTCGAATTAGAAACCATCGAAATGGCCCTTGAGTATCCTTTCACCCATGGGCGATGGAGCACGGCGGGGACGTGCATTACTAACACCAATGGTTGCCGAACGAACGGGCTTATTGACAAACGGGGCACTAGGTGGCGCCGTCTGAACTGCTGTATTTGGTGGTGGACTGAGAGAAGAGTCATGGGTCTAGCGGCAGTGAGTCAGTGTGTCGGACATTGCCGCAATCTTAGCTTACCTTGGTAAAAGGTGTACTACTCAAAGAAAGTCTCCGTAAAAAGCCTGTACCACGTTCGAGATGTGGTTCTGGCAGGGCACTGGTTTTGGGCTCTGTGAAACGGCTAGCTAACTGGTTGCTCGTACGACGCATATGTGCAGTAACGGGAATCACGTTTTCACCATTCTCGTTTTCTAGGGTCGTGTGTGAACGAGGGGCGTTAGATGATAGATAACCAATACCAACCTTCAAAAACAGGGGCAGTACCAGGGAATTTACGTCTTAGAGGGAAAGTAGAATTGGCCTTGGGACTCTTGGGAGAGGACATGAAATAGGAAAATATGGGAGAGGTAGAGGAAGGGACGGAGCTGCGGATGTTGTTTGACCCGAGCGAGCCAGAGGGAGTGGGTAAGTCATAGATTGAAGAACCAGAGGACGCTGAGGACACCGAACGAGCTCTAGCACGGACTGAGGTGATAGGGATGGGGTGAGAGGTATTGGCATTGTCGATAGGATTTGGAGGCACAGAGTTGGACATGGGAGACAGGGGGGAAGAGAAGATAAGAGAAAACAGACGTCAGAAGGTTTATATTGGTCGTGGAGTTGACAATTCCAATCTCAATCAATGGGGCACGTGCTGGACACGGAGATTGGACCATCGAGATCCTCGCTGATCACGAGCCACGACTAATCTCTGCTTGTCCAATCTACTGTACTCTCGCCAGTATTCTGTTGTCTTTCGAGCTTACCGTCCACACATGATCGCACTTTGCTCGGCTACCCCACAGTCAGGATCCTTTTATAGCGTCATCTCTCTCATTTAGGAAAGCTAAAGTCTGACTCCTGCCTTACGGGTATAATTGATCTAATTTTGACCTGTAATCGCCCCGGGTAATCACTCCTGCCTTTAGCCTGGGCCGTCTCATATGTCAACCTTATATACCACCTCGAGCAAAGATGATTTAACAGCCACGGAATTCATCATCAGATCTCCTTGTCAGTTTGTACGGTTAGATCCTGTTTTAACTTCATCCCCAAACAACGACAATTGTATGATTTCCCATAACTCCAAAATCCACCAGGGGGATCTCTCCCAAAATGTCGTGTTTTCACCATCAGGATCTTGCCAGAGCACGGCTACCCCTGAGCTATTGATCTCGATGTTGCCAAAGCCTTCTATCACATGAGGTTTACAGCGGGAGCATCCAATCAGAGAACAGGCCTTACACCTGTAGGGCTACTCTGAGGAATCTTACCTACCACCAAAGGGTCGTTGTCATTAATTTATCCCGGCAAATGTATATATACACATCCATCTGGGTGATTCGAAGTAGCGAGAAGACGCAACTGTCAAGACGTCTTCTGCATGCCTTGAGGATAATCATTTTGATTGGTGCTGCCTGGGCGAAAACAAGCTGCCTTTCCCCTCGCAAAAACCTCAACCTAGAAAATCCCTGGATGACTTATATTTTCCCGCGCAACGTCGAGATCAGTCCTGTGAAAGTGAAGTATAAATAGCAATGACTGTGTGACTACAAGAGAGAACAAGCTATTGTGAGTACTACAAAGGTCATTTATCTTCTCTTGTGTCCTGATATGGGATTAATCCAACAGATTGTACATATGGATGCTGTTTCATGCCAATGAAGACTGAAATAATTCAATTTAATATAGCGTCCATAACCGTGCTTTATGGTTATCTCTATAATTACAAGGGGTCCGTGTAACCAACTCGTGTCGCTTCTTTTGGTTCCTCTCGGTTCAGCTAGCACAACGAAGAAGGGTTTTAGCTCCATGTATGGAGAACCTTCTGAAAGAGCGTAATGATCGAATGGCAAATTCCCGGAATTGAGTCCGCATGCCATGTTCTCTCAAGGAATAAAATTGGAATTATTATGATTGCAGAAGCAGCGGGCAGTTCCGGCGGGGACCACTAGTTCGGGTGTTCGAAAGTTCTACTGCGGACAGATCCATGAAGACTGGCACTTGGGATAACTCTCTACGCCGCTTTCCCAGTTAGTGGAAAGGTCAAGATCATTTTTTCCCATCGATTCAAATAATCTTTGAATTGGAGTCAGTGAGAAGTATTTAAAGTTTGAATGGTGTAGTCTGGCAAACGAGGGTGTGTAACCACTTGTTCTCTAACAACGCCTTTTGTCTGCGACAACAACAAGAAATCTTCATGTTGTGGCGCTTAGTTACAGGCATTTATGAACCTGGGGTAAAAGGAGCAATCAATGAATGGCGGACGTCCAGTGTCCAGAAAGCTTCAAGAACCTAGCCATAAGCCACATCAGCGTCTTTCGAGTCACCTTTGAGCCAATCGGATGAGACTTTTCATCATTCGAGAAGCCGAACGCAGTATCCCACCCCATCACTCTTCTCAAGTACCCCCCCCCTGAGTACCAGATATAGTCACCAACTCGAACGAGGAGCATTTAAGCTCTGGAATGATGCGCAAATCAGTTCATAGAATGGTGGCAAGCACATCTAAAGCAGAAACAAAGAGGACGTGAGACGACACTGACATCGACAATCTCATCTGTGTAAAAAAAATTTAGACTCGAGGATACACCACGAGGTGCAGTCATTTTTTTATATTCTCAACGTGTTCCTAGAGAAGCAACAAAAAAAAACTAAAGTGATGCGCTGATGCGCACGACACCAGATAGAAAACCATTTCAATTGATATACATATATCATATATATATATCAATCAGCCAAACTCACGGGTCGGCGGTCATGCTAGGTGTCGGACACCCCCATCTTTTGTGCGATACTCTTCTATCTATCTATCAGATCAAAAAGCACAGCTTCTTCATGAAAATCACATTACAATCTGTCCATACGTTACAATCTGTCCATACGTATTCCCAACACCCTGTTTATATCATACAGCGCACACTTTTTTCTCGGCTCCCATGTCCTTCTATTTGGTTTTTCCATGATGTGTGAATCAGCTTTCATAGATACCGCAACAAACTAGTGCTCAAACGAGTGAGCGATGGATATAGATATAGATTTTCACAGCCCAACTCAAGAGATCAAGGATAGGATAGGTCAGCGCCGTTGGTATCGGTCCGATTAGCAGATAACTCACCAGAACGGTTTGAATGGCGCATCGGTCAGCGGATGATCGGAGATGACTGACCCAAGCCCCAAGTTTTAAAATTCATGTTTCCACCTGACGGGTTCAGCACTACATATGGAGCATTGGAAGACAAATTTAATTTAAAACAGCTTAGCACTTGAGCTCAAGTTCTAATTATATGCATTAACTTGCACGAATTCCTGCAAAAACTGATCAATGGTATAATAAGCAGATATGCATAGCTACTACTAAAACAATGCAGATGCAATGGTGGAGTGCAAACGAGTGCAGATCAAAGGCAAAATGCACTTAAACTTAAGGAAAAGAGATAGAACGTATTGTAGAGAACAAAGCGAAAAGAACCTGTTTTCCTGGCAAAACGATATCTGTGTGGCATTTACAGTAAAAATCCCCGCCTCGGTTTAACCCAAAAACGCAAGCTCTGTCACCCTCCTGACTTCATCATTCTTAATTGCATTTGTTTCGTGGATGATGCTTCCGTGAGTGTGTAGTGTTGGTTGAACCGACCTCCGCTGCGAGCTCACGCCAGTTGAGGCGGTATCTGCAGTTGAAGTCCTGAATTGTTTCGGCAACTTGGGGGACGGTGGCAAATGTGACGCATCAAATGTCCTATTTACCGGTGCCGTGGAGGGTACATCATGTGACGACCGACCCACTGTCCAACCACTGGCACTTTTCCTCAGGTTTCCAATTGACGTGGAGATGGACAGTCGTTTGTAGTTCCGATCGGAACCGTCAGATGGTGCTGCAGACTGTCCTCGCTTGAAAGGGTTAAAGGACTTCCGTTTCTCCCGCTGCCCTGTGTCTACGAATCCTCTTTCACGTCTGGTTAAAACTGGATGATGCAGCGACACATCAGGAGTGGGCGACGACCCCACTGAAGATGACATTGGCAATGGGGTCGATTCTGACATCATATTGGTATCAAACACCAAAGCCTCTTCCACTGGACTCTCAACGATCATAGGGACAGACCGGAAATGCTCCGGCATTTTGATGATGAACAGACCATTCCTACCCTTGTGTCTACCACCGACACTCAAGGAGTCAGTCGTATTGAGAGTGGATGATCTAGACGAATAATCCAAGGATGGCGTCATCATCGAAGACTCAGAAATGGAAGGCAATCGTGTCAACGAATCCGACCGCCGGTGGGCGGAAGAGGACATGGAAGAAGACCGGCTGAAAGAACTCATCTGACCAGGAGGTGTCAATGAGATAACAGGGTTCGCGGAGGGTGGTGCCGATGATGTTGAATGATAAGATCCCCAACGTTTGTGTCTATTAGAATTTGGTGCATGATCGACACTATCACACTTCGAGGATGAAGGGCAAGGCAGATTGCTGACCCCTGCTGACGAAACGAGTGTTGGATCAGGACTCGTTATCAAAGGTTTTTTGGGTGGTGTGGATGAAGAGATGACAGAAGAAAAGGAAGTTGCTAAGGGCTGTTCAGCCGATGCCGAAGATTGCTGTGAGAGTGCTTGTCGTTGTGCATCGTTCACCGAAGCTGGTGATAGTACTGGAGAGCACAAGGGTACATTGACTTCCGCTACCGTCCCTGACTGTGGCGATCGAGAAAGGTTTGGCGAACTTGCAGACTCAGACGCAGACAGGGGGACCCCAAATCGGAAAGACTTCATACGCTCGCGCTCTCTGACTTCCGCAGATGTCGTATTTTGGATCTCCCATTCCTGCCTGATGATTTGAGCAGCTGAAGGTTTACTCGAGTTGTCGATAGAGTCACGATCGGAGGAAATAACTGGATTACGACGATCTTGGTCAGCCTCCTGTCGACTAAGGTCTTTCGCAGGCAGTAAACCACGTTCACGCAACGCAGCCTCGCGATTCTGCTTTGCTTGGGGGCTTACGCTAGCAGGCGGGGGAGATGTTGGAGATTGATGGAACCGGGGTCTAAAGGTAGTGCTGATCGCTCGTATGATTCTCTTGGACTTGGACTTGGACCGCGGGCGCTCATCAAAATGCTTCTTTCTGAAGATATGGAGCATGAGAGGAAGGAAGGAAGAGAAAGTAGAGAGGGAAAGGCTGGGGGCCGTACATACATGGTAGGTTTCATATCGTCGGTCTTTTGCCCGACTGCTGTCGTGATTTCGTTATCTTTCAATCTAGATAGACATGAGACAGGGTATCTGATTTGGGAACGTCGAGACACACCCTTCATTTGCACTTGCGATAGCCATATTTTCAGCTGGATCAGACGTTAACTTGAGCTTTGATCCCAATGCAACATGGCGACGGGAAGGGATGATGAGAGTGAGAAATGATTTTCGTGATTTCATGGAGCTGGATTCAAAAGAGGGTCGATTTGAAGGAGGCAAGGAGTGGCTGTCGTCTAGCATGGAGGAGGAAGGTCGCATCGGAGGACCCAACGACGGGAGTGAGAGAATCAGGGAGACTGTGATGGAATGCAGATGAGCATGTGCACCGTTTGTTAGTCAGGTAATCCAGTCCCAGAAGTTCTGATCTCTTGGTCCCTGGAATCACCTGTTTTGAGGTCTGTCTGTCAACTTTCAACTGGGCCCGGATCCGGCAATTGGAGTGACAAGAGAAGGATTCCAGTGTGCAAAGGAGGGAAAGAAAAAGCACGAGAGCATGGTCGTTATTATAACAAGTGTGAGAGATCCGAAACCAAGACAGAATCCTCGTGAGAATGAGTTTGTTGCAGATTTGATGTGGGCACGTAACTCTTCATCTTAGATCTCGCATACAAATAATAATTAATAATTATTGAATCTCACCCACCGCTAGAACCCATCCCTTGCCGCGGGGCCAGTCTGTATCATAAAAGCACCCGAAAGAAGCATCATGAGCAACGTGCGAACAATTCTGTGTTATGATATGTCAGTACTGCCAAAGGTATCATAGTTCAATTCCATTGATTCCGAAACAGGTGGGAGACTCATGAGACAGTACCTGGGGTTTCGTGGAGAAAATCTTAGAAACTTCTATCTCTCACCACTGATCAGGCCAAAGCAACCCCTTTCAGCGGATTGATCCAGGCTTATTTTCTTTGTGGACTCCAGTTGACGAGAAAGTCGGCATGTTCTGGTTACAATGTTTCTTGTCTCTGCTTTGTTCTTATGTCTCTGATATCGAGTCAGAAGACCCTCGGTTATGCATTCTTAACGCCGTTGACAGCAAATTTACACATGGTCTTGTCTCTCCCAGGTGGATTTGCTTCCACGGATCCTCCGATGGGGCCGCAAATAAGTGGATCCTGAAAGTATCCTACGGCAGCTTCGATTCAGCTGTTCCCCTACCAATGGGACGTTAGTACCGACGGTCTCTGTCTTCGCAATATAGGGTCGCAGAGATGCCTGTCCGGTGTCATGAAATTATGATCTATCCGGCACATATCGTCGATTGATATTACGACCAATCCAGTGGTGGTTCCACTTTTATAGTGAGCGGAGAGTATCAGATAAACACGAATTTTTGACTACAGAAGATGGACGGATGGTTACCGCATCATTTTAACACAAGCTTAGAATCGACTACTACTATAGATAGCTCGAGACATTGGGATTAAGAGCCAGAAGTTGACAAAAGTTACCTCAGGCCTAAGCCGCTACTGTTTACGAGAAAATGTAACGACTGACAGCTGCATGAATACTTTTCAGTCTCGGCGGTATCAAAGTTATCTCCCTCTCCCTGAAAATGTCACACCCTTCCAAGTCTACAAGATGTTTGCAGCTATCGATAAGTCCGATCACGATATACTACTACTACACTAAGGTGTATAAGATGCTACAATAACATTAATAGGATATATATATAGATGTCGCTCAAAATCCGATATATTGTAAGTCAACAACTATTCAAAACAAAGTACAAAGTTGTTGTAGTTCCACAGTTCCCATCACCATTACTTCTGTCGTTTCCCTCACCCCTCAACTGTTTTAAAAAAAACACAAGGAAGAATTCTTGATGTCAATATATCCGACTAAATCATACCCTGTAATCAAAGGTCTTTCCGAATTCGAGATTCTCAAAGCCTCACATAAGTACGTACTTTTGGGGGGGGGGGAGTCTCATATTATGACTCAGACTGGGGTTAACTCTCTTCGGGTATATATATATATAGGTTTCTTCGCGAGGACACGGACTCAAGCCAAAATAAAGATAACGAGAACGAAGAAGGGGTCGGGGCAGGGGCAATCCCAAGTGCTAGAAAGAAGGCTTGGGAAGACCAGCTAGCAGAAAAATATTATGAGAGTCTATATCGTGAATTCGCAGTGTGCGACTTGAAGCACTACAAGTCTGGTAATGTGCGTCACTCCTTTTTTTTTCTTTCTCCTACACCCAAAAAAAAAAACTCCGAATGATCTAGTTCGCATTACGTTGGCGCACAGAAACCGAGGTACTTTCAGGAGCAGGTGAATCGACATGTGGGAATACTCGGTGTAAATACCACTTCACCCTTTCTTCGTCTTCCAACAAAGTACTCGGACCGAAGAGGAAGAAAGCAAAAGAACCGCAATTAACAACGTTAGAGCTTCCATTCGCCTATATCGAGCACGGAGAACCTAAAAGTGCACTGGTGAAAGTCGTGCTCTGTACGAGATGTGTAAAGAAGCTGATGTGGAAAAGGAGGAAGGATAAAGGGATGAAGGAACATGGAGCTGATCTTGGATTCAGTACTACAATGGGTGGTGTGAGCGAGGATGACGAAAGTGAAGAGGAGAAGGAGGATAGAGATGAGAAGGCTGAGAGCAAGGGGACAGAAAAAGAAAAAGAGAAGGAAAGGATCAGAAATGAAGAGGATCCACGTCGCATGCATGCAACAGCAGAGATCAAAGAGCGCAGTAGAGGAAAGAACCGTCAGGACGAACGTGATAACTATGTGGAAAAGAATGGCCTGACCACAAGAGAACCACACTTCAGAAGACGGAATTCCCGATCTCGCTCACCGAGACGCCACTTTGATTCACACTCGCAATCATATTCGTCGTCAAGGAATTCACAATCGTATTCTAGATTGCAGAAATATAGAATAAATGAAGCATCTACCTGACACGGCTTACTCCTTATTACTGCACTTGCCAACATGTACACAATCATTCACTTTCCGTTCCTCTCTGACCTCAAAAGGCCAGACTTCTGCAGTCGCCAAACCTTCCATTTGACCTGCACTCGTCATTCCGAGCACTTTGTATTCTTCACCCATACCCAGTTGATCTGTTAAACGTTTTGCCGAATCTCGGATGGCAGCCCTCCTTGTCTCAGAGCTTGCCGATTGTGCGAGAGCGTCGACTCGTACAGAGATACCCATTCGTTCCAGGAAAGAACGTTGAGTTATTGGGCCGTGTGTCGTTACTATTGCACAAACATAAACATGAATTGATCAGGGGCTCGGAAATTGAGAGAGGGCACACCAAGATCAGACATTGCTTCTTTGAGATAAGCAAAGTCAACGTTGGCTGTTAAATCACATTCGCCTGGTCGATGGAACACGTCCACAATTTTATGTTGTTTAAAAGCCTATGAAACTCATCGGACTCACATTAAACCAAGGACCGACAGATTCCACTTACCCTGAACGAATTCCCATGAACTTGACTCCCACCATAGTCAATGATCAGCCCACAACCTCCAACACCAGTCGATTTAGGTTTGAGATCCATTGTTTTGCGTCCCACCAGTGGTTCAGGCTCTTTGCGTCCTGAAACCAGTTGACCTACCTGATGTGCAAGTTTGAATGCTGCTGATGATACTTCAATTAAGGCACCAATTGGGAGACTGCGGAAACGTGGAGAGGAAAGACCCAGGAGGGTAGAGCTGGTTGTTGGTGCTGGTGAAAGAACGCGGCAAAGTTGCGGGATAACTTGGGAATTGGAGTTGGTAGATGTTGTCTGTGTTGAGATGGATATTGAGGGTTGGGTGTTAATTAAGACTTCGTGCCAACCTGTTTCTTTTCTCTATCATTGAAATCAACATATGAACGGGGCAATTGTACGAAGGCGTTGACATGGATCACGAACTTGGAGAATGTGAATTGGCAGTGCGTCGAAAAACTCGTGTGCGATGAGCATAGTGTATTGCGCTGGACTGTGTGGGACATCCGAGATTGAATGATGAAATTGGAAGTCAATATTTCGTTTCGAAGATTCAAGGGTTTGCGCCTGGATAGCGCGAAGGGCTTGACTAGTTTCAACTAGATGAACATCGATGGGGCCATGCGAGGGTAACAGTCGCGACAAGACCTAAAAGTTTTGAAATTCGTGTCACCTGAGTAAGTCTTTGGAATCTGAGCAAGACAGTACCCGTAGAATATCATCTATGAGCGTTCCCCTTCCAGGTCCTAATTCGACAAGTCTTATATTCGGTGGACTCCCAGCATTCGCCCACTGCGACAATAGCCATATTCCAATCAACTAATGAATGACGAAAAACCGAATGATTTCTTCTGCGTGGCTTTGCCCGACGAGCAATGGGGCAGGTATGCGAAGGAACATACCTCGCCGAAGACCTGGCTAATTTCGGGACTTGTGATGAAGTCGCCTTGATAACCCAAGACAGGATTCGAAGGGTTCATGTAGTATCCATGCGTTGGATGCGAGAGGCACAGCTGCATGTACGTTGCGACCGAGATTGGGCCTGTTGACTAGAAAAAATACCCGTGCACGACGGGTTGTACAATGTGTCGTTCGTGCTGGAATAAACCTTACTTTGATGTTGTCAATGATTATTTTTTCGATGGGGGTTGGTGACCATGAGGATGTGGATTGACATCTTCTGAGTTGCGATAAACATGGCGTCCGAAGGCACCGAGAAAGGAGGCGTGGCAGGATCATAGTCAGAAGTCAGAGTCAGTAGAAAATGACTGGCCAATGGGAACCGAAGCGCCTTAGCTAAGCCATATAATTGCCAACCTAATTGAATTGTTATCTACTTCTAATCACTCGAGCACAAAAAAAAAGAAAATTGGACATCTGGTGCATCATGGCTACCCGTATGCACCGTCAGAGATTTTGATCTTGGTTGTGGCCTGATTTTAGAGCTTCATAGGTATCCAATTCGAAAACAGCAGCGACATTGGCGTCTTTTCTAAACTAACGAACAGTTATTGCCTCTGTGCCATCCAGGGCAGCACAAATTTTTATTCGGGGTTTGAGGCTGAACTCGGAGATGTTGTCCCCATTATTCATACGAGCATTGGTGGCACGCGTATTGTGGGGCGTCTCACGGCGGGTAGGCCTATATTCTTAACTTGTCTACAGGCATGTCTGAAGAACAAGTAGGAAATCGCCACGGATTACTTGTTCCATCGACGACGACGGATCAGGAGCTCCAACATCTACGGAATTCGCTGCCTGACACTATAGCCATCCAGCGTGTCGAAGAGCGGTTATCCGCCCTCGGAAATGTCATTGCATGCAATGATTATGTCGCTCTCGTTCATCCCGACGTTGATCGGGAGACGGAAGAAATCATTGCGGATGTGTTGAAGGTGGAGGTGTTTCGGCAGACGATCGCGGATAATGTCCTTGTAGGCAGTTATTGCGCGATTACAAACCAGGGTGGATTAGTCCATCCCAAGACGAGTATGCAGGACCAGGATGAACTGAGCAGTTTGCTCCAAGTGCCTTTGGTGGTATGTTGCGAATGATTGGATTAGATCTCTTTGAGACTCACTGTATCCATGTTAGGCCGGGACGGTGAATCGGGGATCCGATGTGATTGGTGCTGGTCTTGTGGTGAACGATTGGTGTGCATTTACTGGTCTGGAAACCACAGCAACGGAGATGAGCGTGATTGAGGCGACTTTCAGTGAGTTCTTGTTAATCCTCCGGGTCGATTTGCTTTTAATGGTTCCCCAAGAACTTCAAGGCCAAAGCTCTAGTGCAGTGATTGGGGAGATGCGGGATTCTTTAATTGATAACTGGGCATAGTAGTGAAATGAAATACTTTTGTATCAGTTATTTATGAGTTTGCGATCTTCAATACTTTGTATTCTGATGCGCTAGGAGAGTCGCAGAACACGTGTGGCCCGAGTCGTCAGCCTCATGTTCTGCTTCTCAAATAGGCCTTGTGCCTCATCGGTGTGTTTATTGTCTCTTCCTCTGGCCTAATCCATGTCTGAGTCAGGTTTCTCTGGCGCTCTCAACGACCGCACAAGTGTGTCTGGAAAGCGTAAACCGCTACCAGCCCGTCCCAACGTTCACCAGCCAGCCTCGTCGTCCACCCACATCTCCCTTGCACTGCAGCACCAGCAACTTCAAAAACTCAGTTTCTCAGAGAGATATCCAGAACCTGATCCTACAGACCCATTCGCGCCTCTTTGGGTGCTTCGGAATCGTACATCTAGTGCCCTACATAGGGAAGGACCACCCATCCTTGGACATTTCCTGCAGCCCAGGGGCACGGACGACTTTGGCATTCGACAACCCGATCGACGTCGTTCAATATCCTACTTTCAGACACTCTCTGCATCAAGTGTAGCAGAAGGAGCATGCTCGTCGCATGCTTCCGATCGTGGTCATGATGTCGTCTCTACGAGATTGCAACGCACCCATAGCATAGATACTCATTTCAGAAACAAGGGCAAGGACAACCTGGGTTTCCTTTCAAAACCAAGGCGGCAGTCCACGAAGCCTACGCCACTCTCTCAGGTCACTGCTCTAGCCACACCCTCGGTTTCTAGAGGTTCTGTCGGTCCTGCTATGGCCATTTTATCCAGTGATCCTCCAAAACCGCTCACTGCTGGCAGTAGCGGCACGGATAGCGATACCACGCCCGTTGGACTTTTGGATGTAGATGTCACACCTCGTGCTGCGGCGCAGTCTACACATCAAACGCCACACGATCAGCAGCCGTCATGTTCGAGGACACGAACAGGCTCAACCGACAAACTTACACGCTTCCTCAATGCACGTAAAATGAGCCAACATGGCTCCAGTTCTCACAATGCTCGAACATCTATTACGGATATTAATCGAATGCGCAAAGCTTCCATTTCCCCTCCCATATCTGCCACTGCTGTGTGGGCTAGTCATGGCGGAGAACTCGCACCTATCAAGGATGATCCTTTGCAGCAGAATGGTATATCAACGGTTACTGCTGTGCCTGACACTCTTGAGGTCATCTCATCGCCACGTCCGCCACTGGAGTCGTGTGACGAGGTTGCGAAACAAGGTCTGGATCCGCTAGAAGTGGTACCCTGCCCACCTATTCCCGATTCGGTCCCGGAAAAAGTACTGTACCAACCTACTACTATCGCACCCTCACCACTTGCCTTCCACTCCTCGACTTCCCCAACCCAAGCGCATACCGAGGAATCCAATTCAACATCTTCCTTCGTTCATGTCCCTACGGCCATGTCCTCTCCCTCCCTCGCCCGCCTTGCCACTTCTCAGGCCCAGGCGAACATTGCCTCGTCAGCGACTGTGAAAATTAGACGGACGACTTCTCGACCAATGTCAAAGCTTTCATTACCACTTGGCCACTCCGCTTCTCCGTCATCTCTGACCAGTCCTTTCGCCAATACACTATCGAGTGTCTTAAAACAGCCTGACATAGGGGAGTGGGATATTCCTACTCTTCATTCCTTAACGAAAGCAGCATCTTTACCTGTCATTGCTGAATCAGGCGTTCGCATTACTTTTGGCACGCTCTTTGCGCAGCAGAAAATTGTTGTATTGTTCATTCGACATTTCTGGTGTCCTTTATGCCAAGATTACATGACATCGGTGGCTTCTCTCACTCGTCAGCTCGGATCCGAAGCAATCTTGAGTCCTGGATATGGTGAGGACAATACGGGACAGGATGAGAAGTTCGTCGGCATCGAGAGCGAATCGGGGAAAAGCGGATCTGTCAAACTGGTCGTAATTAGCAATGGATCATACACAATGATCGGGAAGTACAAACAAATCTTTGGCCAGGGCGCCATACCATTAGATGTGTACACCGATCCTTCGTTGGCTGTTTACACTGCCCTGGGAATGGGGAAAGATCCAGCGAGTTTGCCTGAGTATCCGCATCTGCGTTCACATGGGAGGTCAAAAACCCATAGCCTCGGCGTCCAGGATCTCCCCGCTGTATGCAAATCCCACGGTATCTCTTGTTCGGGGGGTGGTATTGGTAGTGAAAAGGAAAAGGTGAGGACTAAGAGTGGGGGATATGTTCGACACGGATTGATGGGAGGTATTGCGATGGTTTTCGTTAGAGCTCTGAAGGTTGGTATGCCTGTATGGGAGAAAGGAGGGGATTTGAATCAATTGGGCGGGGAGTTCGTTTTGGGGCCGGGGTTAGTGCTCATCATTGATTGTCTTTGAGTGTATTGCTGACATGAGTGCGACAGATTGGGATGCACTTATGCGCACAGAATGCGGACTACCAAAGACCATGCGCCATTTGAGGATGTCCTCCGTGCTGCTGGTGTCACCGTACCTGCCCCTCTGACTCGTGCACTTCCTTCCACAAAACAAGACAAACGCTTGGAGAAGCACGACCAAGTCAAGAAGCACAAACCCCTACGAAAATCTCGTCCATCAATCGGTAACCCGATTAATCAAGTGACACCGCCAACAAGAGCCCATGCAAGGGGGCAAACAGTTGACGTTGTATCTGCGCCAATAGCTGAGGTTCATTTGTCCTTCACGGTTCCTGTGACGGCGTCGACCCTCCAGCTTCCATATGATACAGAAAGAGGGAAATCAAAGAAGAGAAATAGCGCAAAAATGTCAACTGTTGGTGTCATTTCTGATCTCGGGATGATTGGATCCGTCGTGCAGTCGAAGACATCACAACCCAAGCCGAACGACAACCATGTTGTTTCTGTCGGCCACATGTTCTCCGCTCCCTTGCATCCACCTGAGCAGGCCATCTACAATTATACCTTCCCACAACGGAATTCTGACTCACATTCTCCCTCGTTCGCTGCTCCGGACTTGAAGATTACAGAGACTCAACCGACGGAAGACCGTCATCGCAGTCTTCAGAAAATCAAGGAAAAGAGAAACGCTGGAAGGGGTCTAAGTCAATTCGACGAGCGACATGTGAACACCGGCTCTATGTCCCTTGTCAAACCAACCTTCATGTCCGTTTCGGATTCAAGAACAAGATCTCATTCGAGACGTCGATCTCATTCACATTCTTCTTCTTCTTCTCCTTCGAACTTGTTACCTTCCAAATCTCTCTTGCCTTCACGCTTCATTGAACCCATTACCCACTCTCGGTCTTCAACAGCGTTGTCCTCTCAGATTCAATATCATAGGGTTTCCATGGAGAGAACTAGGTCACGGACAAGGAATGGAAGTATGAGTGGGACGAGTGTCAGAATGGAAGATGAGAGGGCTGTTCATTCTGATTCGGGTATGACCATGATACAGAGCGAGAGGAGGAGGAGGAGGAGTGTGAGGAGGAGTGTGAGGAGGGGAGACTTTTGTGAAGTTAGGTACCATGATGACGATAATGATGATGATACCGTTTTGTTTGGGAGGGAGATGGGGATGAAGAAAGTCAATTTGAGTCGAGATTATCTTGTGCGTCGCGAGGTGCAAGTGTAGAGAGGGGTGCTGAGGCCGGACATGCTTTTTTGATGATGAGATAGTACTGTGACGCATCAGTGGTGTGTTCTTTGTCTGTTCAATTGTAGATGTAGACATTGTTAGATCCTTCTCATATCTATATCTATATCTATATCCATTTCTTTTGACTGCTGGGCTGGCTCCTCCGAATTGCTTACATTTCTGTGGTATTTTATTAATGACTGGGAGTGTAGTGGTGCAAACATGTTAGCCTTGCTTGGTAGTATATCTATATCGATTCCCAGACAACTCTCAAATGACAATGGTACACCCAAAAACATTGAGAATGCGCGTGTATGAGTTATGAGTTGTGACGATTAACAGAAAACATTAACATGACCAGAAGATACAAGTACCAGTAAGGCCGGATACGAGCATGCGTTCTACAGCAGGGGTTTTCTCTCAGAGAGAACCTCATGCAAAGTACAGAGGAACAGAGATCGACTGGGTCAGAAGGATTTACGGGTGGCCCGAGAAGAAAACGGCAAGATCTACATCGCTATCTCGCACTTGAGCTTGAAAGTATCAATAGGAGTGAAAACCCATCTAAACGTCGCAGTGGATGATCTCAGGCGATTGGCCCGGCGCCAACATCAACTATTTGAGAGATGTGAGCTTGACCTGTCGACATCGGAGCATGAACCAACATGCCTTGAGCGTTTGAAATGACGTATATGCGCAACACACGAGTCCAAAAACGATCATGGCATAATCAGCTGCCTTCTGCCTTCTCGTCCTAGCGCAAGTCTTGAGGTGCAACATGGCTGGATAAACATAACACAGTGGGATACTGAATTGTCAGAGGTAGAATTGACGATAGTCAATTTTCATTCAAAATTATATGGAGGTGAGATCCATACCAAGCGAAGCACCCCACAAATGCGACAAACTTGTCTAGATCCTTTGCACCAAACGAACTGATCATCGAAGTGAACAGGACCAAAGCAAACCTGAAAAGATTCTTCGTCCACTTGACTTGCATGTTGCCCTTTCCGCTCTTGGTGAACAAACCATTCTCAACAATACGGATCGCCGGAAAAAGTTGCAGTGGAATCGACAGGAGAATGGCAAGCGCGTATAAAAATTGTACCTGGGTAAATCAGATGTCAAGGATAGTGTCATACAAGGAACAGACTGACAGTTAACACCATCTTACTCTTGGGATCCAAGTTCACAAGCACAACTGTATGGATGTCCTTGCCAAAGGTAAGATAAGCGAGCGCACCTGCACCTCCATAGAGAACTAATGATATTTATTACCAATGAATCAAAAATCAAACCACGCTTACTGGTTAAAAAAAACATCACACCAGTCAGAACTTTAGGAAGTTTCTGTGGTTCTTTCATGGCATCCGTAATCGGAATAATAAGCCCAATACCCTCAAAAGAGAATACGGCAGTCCTAGGGTTGACGATACCGTTAGACTCCAACTACGAAGGTGATAAGAATATCTCAACACTGACCCAATGAACAGAGGGAAGTCAGTCGGGTTAAACATTTTAATTTCACCCATACCCCTTTTTGCAACGAGGAGTATCTCACTTCCAAAGATATAAACCAGCCCTGCGAAAATGAATACATCTGCAATGAGAGCCGCGGTACTCAATTTTGCGATATCTCGAATGAGGGCGAAGGGAAGGAAGATGATAAGTTGTAAGTAGATGAAAACTTGAACCTCGTAAATCCTCAAGCAGTCAGAGACAGCCATGGTGAATGCCTACATCAAGAAAATCAGTCAAAAGGGTGATTTGAAGTGAAGACACCCAACCCTGAAATTCTCAGCAACAAATATGGTATAGGTCGCCACAAATCCAAGTTGAGATATGACAATAGAAGCGAGGATAGTATATCGAAACCAAGGACCATAGAGGACTCCTCCAATATCTAGGCTAAAGATAAGCGCCAGAAATAATGTATCCATAGTTTCACATACCACCAAAACTGCCGGGGACGACGACCTTGGCTTTTGCAAGTAAGAGGAAAGAGTACAAGGAAATGATAGAAATTAAAACGAAAACTACTAAAGAGAACAGGAGGCCACCGTTGTAAAAACTAAAGATCATTGAGACAGTGAAGGAAATCATGACTAGACCACCCACGCTTTGCCTAAGAACAGCACTCCAGTTCCAATAAAAGATTTAAGAAGCTAAAACATGTTGTGAAGTAACATCATGTCTTTTCCCAGGAACCGGGGGACTTACCATGAGTACAGCTTGTGTGACTGTTGCACTACCATGATGAGGGCCAGCCGAGCCCTTACGCTGCCTTGAAAGCGATCTGGAACGAGATAGGGCAGAATGAAACCTACCCCTCAAAAGAGGAGTGTGCTCTGTAGGCTCAGTAACTTCCTGACTAGAACCGGCAAGTTGTTCCTCGTCTTCCCCCTTTTCTTCATCTTCATCTTCATCTAGATCTTCACCAGCCTGTAAGTTGGTAAGCCAAGTTGACGAATGCGACAATGATTGTGGCGTACAAAATGCCCGAACAACAGCAGGAAATCTATGAAATTATTGAGCATCTGAGGTTCTTCAGTACCTTGTTCATTTGCGCGGAGTTTTACATAATTCCGTCGAAAACCACCCGGTTCATGGATGTGTTCAAATGCAGGATCAGGCTGATGGGAAAGACCAGCGAATGAAATAGAACGAGTGCGGCCTGCTTGTCGACGTTGATCGGCGTGCCACTTATACACATCGTGACTCAATTACGAGGATCAGTCCTAGCTGGTGGAATTGACCAATAGTGGTAATGATAAAACTCACGTTATGTCCGCCCCTGGAACATCATAGAGTATAGGAAATGTGTCTGAATTCTCCCTAGCCTTTCCCGTGTCTCTAGGGACAGTACTGTGTCGAGACGAGGGTCTCGAATGTATCGAGGCTGTCTCGGAGGCTGAAAGAACAGTTCTAAATGACTCAGTATTTGCTGCTCCTTCTTCCCTCGACCTAAGGTGTCGTGCCAAGACTTTGGCCTTTTCCTCGTCAGGAAACTCATCAGGGTCAAGGTGAAGAGGTATCTCAGTATTGTTCGTCTTCCTGAACCCAGAGATACCACCGTCTACTGATGGGCGCATGGATGACGGGATAAGATCAAGAGTAGGCTGACTCTGGGAAGTACCGTCTGCGGCAGCGATGTTCTGACCTGTTGTACCACGGGGTGGAATATTGGCGACCGGAGGAATACTAGTATATTGGAAGGCCCGGGAATCTGGAGTACCAGCGGATGGGGCCGTGGAGCCGGATGGAGCAGCGCGGAAGTTCTTAATGCTCACAGGAGAGGACATGGTGGAGCGATACAAAGAAGAGCTGGACTTCTGCTGCACTGAGGATCAGAGTCTGCGTGCGCACGTGATCCACGGATACAATGCTAACTAAGTAATACGAGTTGGAAAAGCAAATGCACATGGATTTAGTTCCAAAAACAAGATAAAATGGGCTATTGAATCTCTTCTTGGGTTCCAATACTCATTAAATCTCCTACACTTGTGGAGGATGTGTTGTCTTGTCTCAATAGGGTAAAGCCCACAAGGACAACTGAACTCTTCTCTAGGAAGAAATGAAGTTAATATTCGCCAATTGAAGCATGGTTGGTAATTGCTCTTGAAGCTCTTGCACATAAAGTGTTGGAATGGCCAAAGTATTTGAGCCATGTGCCACCTTTGCTATATGAAGGTTCTAAAATGTCGTTGTCACTGTTGACAAGTTCTAGAAAATGTCTACCCTTTAAATCTGATGCCTGGAAAGTCATTTTCCATTTGTTGATGATGTTGTTGCACTTGCTTTTCTTACTAAAGTCCCAAGAGTTTTTGTTTGGGAGAAGCAGAGTGAAATTGAATGATTTGGTTTCTGCATCGATGCTTCTGTGAAGGTACTATTTACTTTGACTTGGATATTCCCAAAATTCAATTACGTTCTCCTGATGACAAGAAAAGAACTCTCTAAGGTCCTTGAGAATGAATGCTGCATGCTTTTGGAGAGGATGGGATGATGAATCAAAAATTTTCTTTGCCACATGAATTGAGTCTGTAACAACAATGATTTTTGAAATACTATGTAGATGGGTAGCTTGGTTAATACCATATTTAATGGTGAAAAACTCAGCTTCAGTACCCGTAATGTTACTAGCATGGTAAAGTGTTTTGATGATTGGCTTATTGTGAATGTATACATATATGATAGAGGAAGCAACATTGTTTTTAATACTAGTATCCATAACAATGAGAGCATTTGATGGAGTATTTGATGATTTGATGGCCAGATTATCAAGTTGTTGGATACATGATTTGAAATGTTGATCTTTGCTTTTACTAAATAAATGAAAAGAAAAATGATTAGGAAAACAGTATATGATTCTATCACCTAGAGAAAATTTAGGATTAAGGGAATCAAATGAAGGGAAGACTTCATTGAAGCGATTATCCATGTCGACTAAGTGGTCTTTGATGAGACCACATTGACACTTAGTTAAAGAACTAAGCAAGAGTGAATGTAGATGTGAAGATGTATTGGAATTGCTCTCTATAAGTGAGCAAAGAATATGATTAGCAGGAAGGGAGTGTGCTCTGAGTTGTGATCTTTCCCTGAGCTTTTGTAAATATAAGTGAATAGGTATAAGGCTGGCAATAGTCTCAACACCAAATGATAGGGATGTTTTGAAGGCCCCTACTATCTATAAGGTGGCTTTTCTCTGAAGTTTTCCTAGTGTTTTCAAAGGATACAATAGAGGAGCTTTGTTGTAGTACCACAATTGAAATCTGTACAGAGCAATTGGAAGAGTGTAGCTTCTATAGAGGAGGTGTTTTTGTTGAGAATTTAAGCCTCTCATTGAATTGCCTAGAATCTTTATGTATTTGACTGTTAATATTGCTTTGTTAACATAAAAGTCAATATGCTAATGAAACAGAAGTTTTCTGTTAAAGATGAAATCTAAGTATCTCTATAAATCTTTTGGATACAAGATAGGGCCACCTAAGGAAGAAAGGTCTAGAGGAGGAGGGCTAAAGACCCCCTGTGACCTAGAGAAATAAAAAACTTCAGTCTTTGAATATTTAACTAAAAGACCAAATTTGGAAAGAAGATTAAATGCAACATTATAACTACAAAAGAGATGAGCATTAGAAGTTTGAAAAGATTTGCTTTGTGTTATGAGAAGACCATCATCTACAAATGATAAAATAGAGATTTTTAAGATACTTTTCCAAAATATGAAGAAATAGAGTAAGATATAAAGCTGAAAGAATAGGAGAG
>Ga0157368_1000244_pt1 | contig 26361 bp, 33 predicted proteins | sample AttbisABBM3_FD_113146 | JGI IMG/M metagenome (GOLD analysis project Ga0157368, IMG submission 113146) | Fungus gardens microbial communities from leaf cutter ant in Botucatu, State of São Paulo, Brazil - Atta bisphaerica ABBM3 | ecosystem: Host-associated > Fungi > Mycelium > Unclassified ... | reverse complement strand
GCTCACACAGACTATTAGGTATCAGTATATAAGGTAGACAATCTTGTACAGAGTTCTCTATCGAGTTCTCTTGTGTTAACCCTAATACAAGATTCTTTCTCTTGTCCAACTCTAAGGGCTTGAGTTTGTAACACTCACCAGTTTATTGATGGGTTTTCCTCCTTTGAATGGATTCTTGACTTCATGGACTTGAATAGTTAGTATAAATTTTGACTTTACTTTCTGTCAAAAAGAATAGTTATCTTTGTCAGCAATAAGACCATCCCAACCAGATTCATAGATTGCAGAAATGAAATTCCATGTCTCTTCACCAATTCTTTTAAGATCTGGAATGTTATTTACCTTACCAGCTTCAACACTTTTGTTCTTGATATATTTTTTAATGACTCTTTAATGTTCTTAGAGTCCAAAGGTAGGTGTTCTAGAGCACTGTGAAGGGAAATGGAATGGAAGTTTCCATCCCACAAGTTTTCTTCCAAAGCTTGGTTAATATTATATGGAAGCTGAATATTAAAGACTTTCTGCAGAGGCCTTGAGTTAGTGGTTTTATTGACTGCATGCTCACCACATGTAGTGGGTATGCTCTTGAGGGCAGATACCTTGTTGGAAACATGTGGTGTATTCTTCTGAATACTGTTGTCAGTCACCTTGCTGACCTGCTCACCTCTATTATCTTTCCCTTTGTTGGAAGCATAAGACAGTTGAGAACTGTTGATTGGTTCTTGCACCTCATCAGGTAGAATTGTATTCATGATTTCCATTCTTTCATAGTAGGCCATGGATGAGGCTCAAGAGAAGATTGAAAATTCTCTGGAGTTGTTCTTGCTTGAGAGAGCAGTCCTCCCTCTGATCATGTCTATGTCAACATCCATGTTCATGTTGGATGGTAATTTGGCCATTTGAAGTGTTTGAATAGTAGAAGTTGTAGAAGAAATTTGTATATTCACTAATTCTCTTATGGGTGTTACCATACAAGATGGTGATACAGGAGAAAGAAGCAATGGTTGTGACCATGATGTTATGCTAAAATCTTAACCCTAAGTCAAAAATAAAATAAAATGGAAAAGAAATTAAAAGGAGGAAGAAAAAGAGAGAGGAATGTAGGTGACACTAAATGTCAGAGTTGTGAACTGTGGACTCTATTTTATTTTCTTATTTTCTCTTCCCTTTTCTTTTTCTTTTTCTTTTCTTTTCCTTTCCTTTGCTATCTAAGTGGCTATGTTGTAATCACCATGGCCTACCACTGCATCCCATGTAATAAATTGTTGGTTTATATACTCGACAGAAGATTTCCATTAGTCTCAAGAAAGAACTATATGTGTAAGTAGCATGTAGATTACACTAATATAAAAGTATAACTTGCGCAACTCATTGTGAATGTTATGTATCATCACTTAGTCATGTTGTGCTGATCACAGTCATGAATAGAATATTTATTCAATACACGGAAAGTACAGTTTCAGTTGATATTTGTCTATATATCATTATCATAAGTGATGCAAAAATACCCATGTCATATAAATGCCTCTTGACATAATTATAGAACCTAGAATAAGGTATCTGCAACATGCTGTAGAAACGTATGGGGTCCATCCATATAGACTTCCGTCTCTTCAACACTTGGAATGCCCTATCAAGCACGACAGTGTCAAGGATGATAACAAAACAAAATGTAAGAGCTACACACAGTATAGAAGTCCATTTCAGAAGCTCTCCAGAACCTGGACTTTTTCGAAATTTTGTATAGAACATAGAGACCAAAGAAGAGCGGGATATTGAGGTCTTAATTTACGGTCAGTATATTAACATCTGAGTGAGGCACACAGGAAAAGTAAGCATACAGGAGATTAGGAATCTGGCAGTACTCCACTCAAAGAAAACAGCATAGCCACTGATGAGAATGAAAAGTCCAGTCCAGAACATTCCCCAGTAGCAGATCCAAGGCTGAAACCGATTATAATAAACATTAGACTTCGGATCAATGCCTTGAACCAACATCCCACTACCTGGACGGTGGGTATAAACATCAATATTCGAACAACCCGATTCAGGGGAAGAAAATACTAACGGAAGCGAGAAAAGGTAAGATTGATAGAGAACCATCCGAAAAAAGCAGACGTTGTTGAAAGACCGACGAACCAGCTGATTGACAGAAACTTATTACACAAGCGAGGTTTACAAGTGCAGAAATCACTCACTGGAAAACAGTCTCACTCCCAGCTGAGATAGTCATCAAGGCGAGGAACGCAAAGCAGGACTGATAAACCTCAGTAAATTTCCAGCATACAGTTGGAGTACAGCCACATACACAGGAGAAGATAGCAGGGAGAGGAAGGCCCCATTTCGTACATCGTGTGAACAATTTTGGAGCCTGTCCCCGGAGGGCGAGACCATACAAGATACGTGATGCACTAAACAAGGCAGTATTCACCGAAGACAGAGCACTAGAGAATACACAAGCATTGATGATATGAGGAAAAACTAGGTATAGGTGGTCAGCCAAGTTTCTCTGTCCGTCAAGTCAACCCATACCTCTGACACCGGCACGATTCATGGCAATCACGAAAGGTGATTGGGCAACAGTGCCAGTTCCTGGAGCACGCGTTGATAATGAGATTTTTAACTAAATGCCTATAAGACATACTTTGAAGCAAAGAGTGGTCATTATAGGCAACCAGCATGCCGACCACCACGATACCGAAGACCTGCGCTAACTATTAAGGCCTGATGGTATCACAGTCAACGGACACTAACATAAAATATGCAAATGCGCCAAAAGACGCGACGAGCAGCTTTCGCGATATTGTGACGGGGATTTTCGGTTTCAGAAGCAGCTCTGGATATCTTAATCGGTGGTTATAATCTCATTGAAGGGAAGCCCAACTTACATGGCCACAATTTCGATCCCTAAATAAGCAAAGGACGTTTGTACGAGCACATTAATCCATGCTAAGAAACGATCAGTGTCGACATTGCTGACGAGATGAGCGCGATTGAGTGCTCCCGGAGTGCGCCAATACTAAACTGTCATTAGCTATCAATGAACTCACTGATAAATTCATTTCGCACTCTAAAGCCGATTTTGTCATGGTCAGGCCCTCCACCGAGGTCAATCACTAAGCCTGATAATAACAGTGCGATAATCAACGATACTGGATGTGACACAAATGAGCCTCGTGCCTCAACCGCAGATTTCAAAGCTATCACGTTTGATAATTGCAAAGCAAAACTCGGCTGAAAAGTTTAATCTGTTACCTGGTCCTCAAGGCAATATTGATTTATATCACCTTCCCCGAACCATCTGTACCAATTATCGTTAGTTATGGTTATGCACATGAAGCTGACAAAATCCAGTTCATACCTGGCCCCAAGAACGTTAGTTGTAAGAATCACTACCCAAATTACCTACACATAATCAGCGCACAGAGTTGCTTATTGAACCACTAACTGCTATATAGATAGCCGTGTGTTTGGTCTGTCAGGATCAGCACCATCAAAACATCAGATGTTAAAAACGACATGCATTCGAGTCCCAGAAAGTAACAAGCACGGTAGCAGCGCTAATCTCTGTGGGAATGCTAATCCTGTACCACATGAGAAGTATTCAAAATATCGCATCCAGGAGAGTAGCTCACGCAATGCCATAGAAGAAATTCTGGACAGTAATAAATGATCATAGCTCGGAGAAAACGAAAAACTTACCCAACCAACAGCAAAGCCCAAAGCAGGGTCAACCCAGCGACCAGCTAGATTGCAAAATAGGTTGGTGAGATAAAAAAGGAGCTGTAATCCGAGAACGCACCAAAATGAGGGAATGTACCGGAAATGGGAGCCCAGGTTGTCATTTCACAGAGAGAGCAAAGAGATCTATCATGGGTTTAGAGGTTATCAAATAGGAAAGAAACATTACACACGAATAGGCCGTGGTGCCCACTAGTAAATAAGCAATCAGCGCACCTAGAGGTCCTGCTGTTGCTAATGCTCCCCCAGATCCGAGGAAGAAACCAGTCCCAACGGTTCCGGCAATCTGTACGATACCACCACTAGTATGAATATATGCTTCCTGTCCTACTATACAGGATGATCAACCTACGGCGATCCTAAAGCATAAAATAAGCAGGGAAATACATCGATTGTCGCTTGCTCACATCTGAATATGACGCTGTTTGAGTCGGCGTTGAAGCCCATCCAAATCATGGGAATCAAAGTGATATCTAGCCAGTCGTCAGAGTCAGCACGAGGAGATAGGAGAGCAAGAACGACTCGCCGATAATCAGTCTCAGAGACTGATCGGACCTGGTTCAATACACCCTTTTCGAGAGAGCTATCGTGATGTTGAGGACTGAACTTCTCGCTGGACATTGTGATCCACTACGAGCAGATGTTGGGAGTTAAGGCTAAAATTCGAGCCCTTTATATTTCTCAATGAATCTGTGCGAGAAAGCTAATATAAAGTGGAGTAGGGTCCGCCAGGGATGGATATGGAAAACGTTCCCGAACTGCCGCAGGAACGGGAACCGAAAGAGGGGCATGATACATAAGTTTAATCGAACCGAGAGATTCGGAGAATGAGTGGTTGAATTTCGTAAGGCTCGGTGGGTTTGAGCGAAAGTAGCCTTGTTGGGATAGAGCTTATTCTGCTTCAGATAAATAAACCCATCGTGCTAGCCCAAACTGGAGGAAAGGAGTGCTGTGGCAATGTGATGCGAGTGCCATAATCACACTAAACCTTAAATTCTTCAATTTGTGGAACGTGTGTTGTTTGATACTCTCTTTGAGACTCACACCAAACTCGACACATGTTGGAATATCAAACCGAGGCTTCGCCTTTTGGTCCAGCTTATGGGTAGTCTGCACCTCGTTCGTTTACACCACCGTGTCCGCCTGCCACGGATCCCTTCAACAATTTGAACACCAAGCAAAAAGGACACAAACCAAACAGCATCTGAGTTGACAGAAGACCTGAAACTTGCAGATCAACAAAATTCCTCATCCATTCCGGCACGATATCGCGAAATCCTTCAATGAAACTTTGATATGGAGTCAATCTCGAGACGTCATCACAGGGGAGGGACGACGACCAAGATGGATGATAACCGCGCTTACTCAGAGCAGTTTGTTAATGGCAACATCGGAGCTGTTACTTGCAAAGCTCTAGTCGAGCAATAATATGCTTTTTCTCCAGTGCAGGTCTCAATTGCATATCAAATACGAACGTAGGGTACTTCAGGGGGCACTTCAGGAGGCTCAGTATGTGTCTTTGGGTTTGCTTGGAGAGAAGTATCATGTTGACAACAGGATAGATTGTACTCTCCGGCTGATCATACATTCTGATTAAATCCTTTAGCCATTAATCCATGCTCGAAGAAAAGCAGACAAATATGAACCTGTCATCAAGATGGCAGAAGCACTTCGAATCTTCAGATATATGATAGGGCCTGTCTTTTGTAGCACCCTCGGACTTTTCACATCTCATCATATGAATTTCTTCGGTGTAGACGACCTCGGAAAAAATTACACCAATGCATACATACATATACACAGGAAAAGGAGTAGAAAGACAACCGACAACGAGTATAGACAGACCTATTTAGCTTTGGTTCGGAGAGAAGTTGTATTAGGGACCAAGGCCGACAGACAGTTGCGGAAAAAAAGCAGCTAAAACTCACTCAGGCTTACATGGTGTTTAATGTAAATTCTATTTTCCTTTTCCGTTCGGAACTCACTTGAGTGCATCTAACTCAACGCATCGGTAACAACACTGAATGGGGGTCAAGAAGGTCGAAAACTCCATGGGGGCTGGGACGGTAGGTTCTGACTGCCAAAACGTGATAAATCACAGTTCATCCCTCCGGAAGGTTTTTTAAGTTCATTGTGTGCCCGGCAGTAATGGACTGTTGAACTATCTTCAGGATCCAGCTCTGAGAGATTTTAAGACGACGACGTTGCTTAACTCGAATTGGTAAGTCTCTGTAGATCAAACAAAGACAACCAAGTATCATATTGCTATCATATTGCTTTCTGGCAGCTGCCGTTGACCAGTATGAGCAATCGGCTCAAGCGCAGGCTCAATGACCTCGGTGTCGACGCTGCCAGCTCTAAAGCAAATGAATCATTTTGTCTGGTGCGTGCCATGCTTTTTGTTTCATCAATGAGAACTAATAACACTGAAGATAGGCACACCTCTCCCGCCCCTCGATAAATCCAAAGATTTAGGGGAGTTTGTCCCCCTCTGGAAGCAGGAAGTTCGTTAAAGAGGTTATATATACTTATGCATGACTCTGATGGAATTATAGGTACGCGACGAAAAGGGCAGACGACGACTGCATGGTGCATTCACCGGAGGCTTCTCCGCTGGATACTTCAACACTGTTGGTTCAAAAGAAGGTGATGGGGGTTTCTTTCAACATGCTGTATTACTTTCGCCTAATGATGAATTCATGGTTCAAAGGATGGACTCCCTCGGCGTTTGTGTCATCGCGTGGGGATAGGGCCAAGACCCAAGCTGCGCGACCAGAAGATTTCATGGACGAAGAGGACCTCCAAGAGCTTCACGCAAGTAGGATTATTGTAGATACTACTCAAGAAATGGATCTTACCGGAGGAACTGCTGCTGAGCTTTCCAAGCAGAGGGGTGGAGGCAATGATGAACAAGAGTAGGGTGTCATTTTTGGTTTCTTGCATGTCTGTTCATCTTTCCCAGCACAATTGTTCATGCTCTTCAATCAACCCTATTTCCGTCCCCAACCGATTCTGTCGGTGCCCAGATACTGAAGAAAATGGGTTGGAGACTGGGCAATGGGGTCGGCCCACGGGTATCCCTTCGACAACGCAGGCTGCAAGATATCCAGGCGTCATCACCCTATGGAACAAGAGCAGTCATTGATAGCATTGAAGCCACTGAAGAAGACGAAGAGGCCAACAAACACACTTATGCACCTCGGGATACTCCCATCCTCATCGTTGAAAGAAAGGACAATTTACATGGGATCGGTTATCAGCCTGGAATGACACTCCATGAAAGTCTGGGATCGGCGAACCCGGGAAGCTCCAAAGATGCTCGAATTTCATGTTCGTTTTATGCTTCTCTTCTGTTTATCCAGGTTCACTTTTGAATAATTAGCTGGGTTCGGACTTGGGGCACTCAATGACGCCGATGAAGACGATATAGACGTGTATGATGCTGGATTGGATCGAGCTAGGAATCGACTGGCATATGACACCCAACATGCGGACGACATTCTCTCTTTGGGTGGAAAAAACAATCATCCGAAACTAGATAAAGTAAGCCACTCGATTGCGATAAGCTCTTCTAATGCGGTATAGAGGTCTGCAGCAGCGCAATCTGTGATATGTCGAGACGGTACAAGGGTTCTATCAGGATTTGTGCTCTCCGAGAAACCTGTACTAGAAGACAGATGGTTTCCACTTCCTGATATCCCATCCACATGGAAACCAAATCCCCAGTCCGTTTGGGGGGAGAATATAGAGAACACCTCGAAACCCGAAGTCAAACGAGAGCCGCTCGATTATGAGGAATGGAAAGCATCTGGGCTGACAGCTGGCGAGGTATGGCACGATTCTGTTGATTCAACGAAATTATCCTAATTCTTCTTTGAAGCGTGGCAATTTGTTGGGTGAAACACCTATGAACGCAGGCCCCCGTTCAGTATTTGATTATATATCTATCAAAGACCGTGAAAGATTGAAAACGATAGCCGCTGCAACGGCGTCTGGTTTGCCAGTCCCTGCACTACCTTTGCCACGAACAGAGCCTCACATAGCAGAAGCTGCTCTGAAAGGATTTCAGCCTTTTATCTCCGATCCTCAAAAGCAGGAAAGGTATACCATCTACTTGCGATCACAAATTAATACGGACGGTCCGCTCTTACAGGCTTTGCCAAATCAGCGCCCAGATGAATTTCAGAAGGAGGCCGAAGATTACGCAAAGGCCGCGAGAATTTTCAAGCCTGCATCAGGTGCAATGGCGGGCCGGTTCCAAAGTGCGACTCACATTGAACAAGGTCCGAAAATTCATGAAGGGTTACATCAACCTACAGCTGCCGAGTTGGAAGCTTCAGAAGAGAGGAGGAAGAAGGATGAAGAAGAAAAGTTAAGCCCTCAAGAGCATGCGGCTAAGCTTGGGATGTATGGACCCATGACACGAGAGGTCAAGCCTTGGCAACCAGCACGTCTTCTGTGCAAAAGATTCGGTTTGAAGGAGCCTGAAATGTCACAAGAAGATGTCAATATGAGCTCAAGCTCAACGAAAGGTCTTGGGTTTACTGCTTCGGAAGCAGAGGAGTCCTTGCGCCAAGTTGCTGGTACTGCAGAAGCTTCACCCTCCACGCAACCTCAAGTTGAAAGCAATTCAAACGGACCCCGAAATTTGGCGAATATCGGGCTCGGAGAAGATGAAAATCAAGGCCGGGACACGCTGACGTATCAGCGCCCTGCGATGGACATTTTCAAAGCTATTTTTGCTAGCGATGACGAAGATAGTGATCATGAAAAGGTTGATGACGAAGAATCCAAAGCCCCTGTCGAAGAGCAGCAAGCGGCAGTTGGTGGGGTAGCTCTACCACTCTCACATTCTCTACTGGATAATGGGCCCATGGATCTATCCAATTTCAAACCCACTTTCAAACCTCGTACAGACAAGGCAAAGAAGGAAAACGGCGAAGGTCGGATTAAGTCGAAGAAAGGCAAGAAGGAAAAGAAGAAGAAAGAAAAGAAGGGGCCCATAGTATCATTTGACGTGGAGGAAGGCGTTGACGGGGAACCGTCACTAGGTGTTTTCAAAGAGCCGCCAAAGAGACGGAGAAAACATCACGGACGACATGATGACGATGACGATGGAATGTGGGTGGAAAAGCCGCCTCCAGAAATCGGTAAATCCTGGCCCTCCATGGCACAAGATTTACAAGCTCCTGCCCCTTCGGCGTTGGGTTTGACGTCGGTCAATGAGACAGACGCGGTTGGGAATGCTCGTAAAGAGCGCAAACGTGCGATTGATTTTCTATAGAATTTTTTGTGACATAATAGCACACTGTCGATAATCTAATCCTCTACCTCCTCTACCTCCTCTTCCTCCTCGGCTTCTTTATCATCGTCATCTTCATTTGAACCTTCATCCTCGTCGTGTTTGCGTTTACTATTGGTCACTTTGCTTTGGGGCACGTCACCATCTGCAAGGGTCACACATGTAAGACGCGTGCCATGAGTGTCATATATTGCGTCGGCTTCAATCTCCAACACCTCATCAGAGGTGACAGGTATCGAAGAGAGGTCGAATACGCGAATCTTTCCATCGGTGCAAACAGTGGCTACAATCGTTGTAAAAGTTCGGCTACAAGAAGGTGGAAGTGTGATTTCCAACGTTTGGAAGGCTTTGACTCTGTAAAAAAGAATTTTCAGCGGATAGAATGGGGTGGAAGGGAATATTTTGTTAAAAAAAGATACCTATTGTCATGACCAACCATGTGGGCGATAATAGTTGGTGGTGCTGAAGCATTTTCGAGGTGTATATCGTATACAGAAAGTTTTTTATCCTCTGCACCTACAAGGAGAAATTCGCCTTCTTCACCCGAGACGCGTTTGCAGAATTTGACATCGTGCACTCGAGATGGATGATGAATGGTGTGGAGGAGTTTCATCTCCTGTGTAAAAACGAGAGTTAGGAAGGGTAAAGTTTTGGTTGGATGAGGTTAGCGTACGGTATTGTAGAGATCTATTGTTGATCCAAATTGAACAAGAAAGAGTTTTCCGTCTACTGACCATCGGACGATTTCTCCCTCTAGAAGTGATAGTGTTAATTAAAATTGAGGTTGGAATATTGAGTGTTTGAGGCAATGTACCTTGACCTAGTTTCGTGCTAGCTACACCCTTTCCTCGCATGAGATCCCACATCCGAAGTGCTCTATCTTTTCCAACGCTCAGCGCAACTTTTCCTGAGGGATGTATTGCTATTGAATTGATTCGCCCCTTGTGTCCTTTCAATGAACGAAGGACAGTCCAATCTCGGGCATGAAATAGACATAGAGTACCATCATCAGAGGCAGAAAAGAGATGGGATCGAGATGAGAAAACGAGGTGCGTTATTGAACCTGAGCTAGCCATGGGACCCATTGTTTTTTTTCCATTTTGAGTGAAAGGAATACATTACCTTCATGATGCATCAGTCCACCAATTTCTTTTCGCCTTCGAAGATCCCAAACTTTGATAATTTCATCTGCACTCCCGGTAGCTAACCATTTCCCACCGGATGGTGATGCTGCAACAGTTTTGATACATGATACATGAGCAGTGAAAGCAAAGACAGGTTTGAGGATGAATTGAAGTTTTTTATCGTCATTGGAATAGATCGTTTGACCCTCGATACCGTAGAGAAGTTTTTCATATGAACCGGCTATGATTTTAAAAGTCGAAGGTGACTGATTGTCTGTTGTTGTTTCGGCATCTGGTGTATTGCTTTGCCTTGCCTTGCCTTTATTTTTGGGTGGTATAGATGGTTCCTTCACTATGACAACCTTTTTTTTCTTGGGTCGTTGTTCTTGCTTAAAAGAAGAATCGGCAAAACGTGCACGAGGTTTCTTTGAATCTTCATCGATCCGAGCTTTTTTGATAGGGTGAGTGGAGATTTTGGCCATTTCGGTGGAAAGGTGTAAGTATGTATGTATGTATGTATGTGTATTATGTGATTGGAATCTTCATTTGGGTTTGTTTGATTCGACAGTTTACTTTCAGTTTACTTTTTCCTTTCTATGCAATCGCGTCTTCTTCTTCTTTCTCTTCAAAAACCACCTGGTTCAAGAAAATGTTTGACTACTGCTGCGAATCAATGGAGAAAAGTTATCTCTGAGAGAAACCCAATCATAAATGCTTTTGTGTATTGTACACCTCCTTCTGCTCCCCTTGAAAAATCAAGTGGTGTACTTGCGGATGTAGCTGTTGCTGTGAAGGATAATATTATGACATATGATTCTCCAACAACATGTTCTTCTGCTATGCTCAACGGTGGATATTCTCTATTCATGTCTCAGTATTGGTCCCTTATTAGTACTCTTGATTTCAGGGTTTACTTCGCCTTTTGATGCGACAGTAGTCAAGTTACTGCGTGAAGCTGGTGTAGATATTGTAGGGAAGACAAATTGTGATGAGTTTGGTATGGGGTACGTTTTTCTTTTTCAACTTATTAAAAGGGTACGAATTGAAAAAAAAGGTCGTTGAATAAATATTCTTACCATGGGCCTACAATAAACCCTTATGAACATCCTTCCGGTAAAGTAGAAGAGAGATATTCTGGAGGTAGTTCTGGTGGAAGTGCTGCTGCTGTGGCTTCGGGGATGTGCCAAGTGTGAGTGGTTAAAGTTTTTTCGAAAAAAAGTATGTAAATGAATGACTATCAGAGCACTAGGAACGGATACGGGAGGTTCTATAAGACTGCCAGCATCGTATTGCGGTGTGTTTGGTCTGAAACCTTCGTATGGGCTTGTCAGTCGGTGAGAGATGGAAGTTTTCGTGGGTTCTCGGATGTTACTGATTTCCTTGGGTTGTTAAAGTTGGGGAGTAGTTTCTTATGCAGACAGTCTGGACTGTGTCGGGGTTCTTGCTTCGAGTGTTTGTGATATTAGACGGACGTTTGGTGAGTTTTATTTTTCCAGGTGAATTTTGTTTTGAGAGAGAGAGAGAGAGAGAGAGAGAAAGACTGACAGTTGAGACAAAAAGAGGTTATTTCTATTTACGACGCGAAAGATCCAACGTCAGCTACATCTGAAGTGAGAGCACATGCTTCAGAAGAATTGGAAACACGCTTGTCACAGTGGATCAATGACAAAAAATGCAGGAAACTTTTGCAAAACATTCGAATTGGGATTCCACAAGTAAAGCGTTATTATCAAGCTATCTAAGAGAAGCTCATTTATGATTCAGGAATTTTTTCCTTCAGAATTGACATCCTCTATCATCAATCCTGTACGACATGTCATTCGATCACTTCGAGATCAAGGTGCTTTGATAATACCGGTTTCGCTGCCAACAACATCATATGCGCTAAGCTCGTACTATGTCCTTGCTAGTGCTGAGGCTAGCAGCAATCTTGCCCGATATGACGGTATCCAATATGGTATGCTCACCGTTCATAGCATTAGTACTGGAGAGGACTTGACAGAGGATCGACACAAGGTTGTCATGTTAGACCACCATCTGGTAGTGATATCACGAAAATCTCAGACAATTATGCTCTCACACGAACAAAAGGATTTGGAGATGAGGTGAAGAGGCGGATTCTGTTGGGAACATATGCATTGGTAGCAGAGTGAGTCTTGTGTCACTATCAAAAAGTTATTTTTTACGAACTGAGAGCCTTCGTTTCATTTCAAGTGGTTTTGATAATTATTTTCTGCAAGCTCAACGGGTTCAACAGTTGATTCGAGATGATTTTGATCGAATTTTTTCAATGCCGAATTTCTATTTCACAGATCGAATTTCTTTTCAACAACGACAGAAACCATGGAATAGTGCGAATCAAGTCGATGTGTTGATACATCCTTCAGCAATTCGAACTGCACCTGTGATCAGCGGCAATGAGAATGGTAGTAAAGAAGAAGAAGAATCGGACTTGGAATCGTATGTCCAAGACGTGTTGACAGTACCTGCATCGCTCGCTGGGATTCCTGCATTATGCGTTCCGGTACCGAACGAATTTTTAGATCCACAAGGGGATGGATGGCCGATTGGTGTTAGTGTAGTTGGACAATGGGGATCGGATGAGTTGGTTATGAAGGTTGGAGAAGTAATTGAGCAGCTAGGACGATGATTTTTGAAAAAGGACATTGAGTTGAGGCACTCGTGAACCTGGGGTGATTGTTCAGGGGTCTTTGTGTGATGCTTGACGCTGTTGTCATGTTTCTGCTGGCAACATATAAACCTGTTGGTATGAAATCTTGATAAAGTGGTCATTTCCGTTACTGGAATTGGTGATTTTCACACGTAGGCACATGTGAAGTGGTAGCAACTAAAACTCTCATTGCCATGAGTCCGGTGATAGCCGGGTCCATGTATTATGTATGAAGATCGGAGTCCATGAATGGATTGGGAAATGCCGTGAAGATCTGGATTTCTGGTTGGAAAAAGAGAACGGTGTTCTTGATGTGACAAAGACATCTTGATTATTTTATGTGAGAAGCGGCGCTGAGAGCGGCGCGACGGAAGCAATACCATTAAAATCAGATCGGTGGAGGATAGAAGCAAGGGATACGCCGGGTAGATATGGACATGTCACTCATAAAATGGCACCAAGATGAACTGGAAGCAATGTGTCCATCAGCTGAGGTTGACGATAAAGCGAGGAGGAGGAGTGCATTGTGAGGAGGTATGCCATTTTAGGAACCACGTGGGGTGATCTCGATCGTGAGATCGTTGATTCCTTGTGTCATTTCGAGGATAATTTTGCGGGTAAATTCCAAATTTTGACTGCCATCCGCGTGCCTTGTCGCTGTTTATTCCAAGACTTGCCTTGGCTAGTGACGGCCACAAGCTCCTTACTGTACGGGCCCCATGAACGTCGCTGCACTGCTACAAGACTCGCCGTCTGATGACTCACAGCGGCGCAGACAGCCTGCCTCTGCCTCTGTCTCCTCGAACACACCGTTGCAAGAACAGGGAGGAGGAGGAGGCAGCAGCTGGAGGAGTTTTGACTTTGACCGAACGCGTGTGCAAAGTCAGACCTGGCCTCCGTCCCAGTCCTCTTCTTCTCATCCCAACCCTCCTCCTCCCACCACCGGCCCTGGCATTCCTCCTCCGCTTCCCCCGCCTCCCCCGTCCTATCACCACAAACAACCACCCCCGTCCCCCGCCGTCCCCGGCACCGGCCCGCCCCGTGTCCAGATATCCCCGCCCGTCGGTACATCCCCGTACCAGTCCGGCCCACCCCCGGCTGCGTCAGCACTCCGCCGGCCGCAGCCCCAGACCCCGCAACCCCCCCATCCGCATGCGCCCCCTTCTTCTTCTTCTTCCCAACCTTCCCCGGCCATGGCGTCGCTGCAGAACGCAACTCTCATAGGGAGTCCCTGGGGTCCTGGGGCCGAGAGAGACCTCCCAATGCGAGACCGCGAACGCGAGTGGGACAGTCCTCGTGACCGCAGAAAACCACAGCCACCAGGCATTCCTCCTCCTCCTCTTCTTGCTGGCCCCGGCACCGGCGCTCCTCCACCCGTGGGCCCCGGCATTCCCGGCATTCCTGGCAAGTTCTTTTTTTTTCCAAATAAAAAAAATCATATTTTCTCATCCCCACTGTAGACGACCCCCACAAAATTTCTACTACTTCAGCTCCCGGCAGTAGCGGTCCCTCACGTGCCCATTCCCGCTCCCAGCTTTCCAAGGACGATTTACTTGATCACGCAAAGGATATGGAAAGACCTCGTATTCCAGAACGAACTCCCGACTATCATCCCTATCGCCGCGAACCTGGCGAAATTTCCACATCCTTACCTTCCAGTCGACGAGAAAGAGATGAATACATTGGTCCTGGTGGCCCTGTTGCCAATTCCAGGCTCCCGCCTCCCCCAGCCGACTACCGCTCATCGACTGAATATGGACGCGAGCAACTCCCTCCTCCTCCAGACTATCGGCGTGAACCACAAGATTACCGAAGACAACCCGAACCTTCTCATTCTCAACGGAGTGATCACAGGAGAGAACTTGCTCCAGCCGACTATAATAGACGTGATCCTCCCGCCGACTACCGAAGGGACCCCCCTCCACCCACCGAATATCGAAGAGAACCTCACCCTCCCGACTTCCGTGATCACAGGCGAGAGCCCTACCCACCGGTTGACCACCGTCGTGAGCCACCTCCCCCAGGTGATTATCGACGTGACCCCCATCCTCCAGGTGTGTCTCAAATTGTATTTCAACATCTTTTCACCCCTCATTTGGTACGTAGACTATCGACCACCTGATTATGGTCGAGACTTGCAGCCTCCATCCAGCTCAGGCCACAGTCCTGAAAGTTACCGACGTGAACATGAATATCGCCGCGAGCGCGAACCCCACGACTTTCTCCCTTCGCATCGCAACTCTAACGAACACCGTCGCGAGCGTGATGGTAGGGACCGGATGATGGTCGAAAGGGCCATGATCAGAGAGCGGGAGAGAGAGGCAGATCTTCGCCGTGGTGACTCAGGATCCGGTCCAGGCGTTCCTCCAGGTGAGCGCCAACCTAGACGTTCCCCCCACCAAATTCGTGAAATCGACCGTGATCCTTACCACCGACGGAACGAAGACTACAGGCGCGAACCTCCACCTGGCCAAAGCCTCTCACATGATTATCGTGGTCCGCCTCCTCCATCCGAATCATATCATCGGCCCCCATCTGGTGATTATCGTCGTGAGCCTCCACCCCCTCCAGATTTCCCTCGCCGGGAACACTATCCCCATCCTCAAGATTATCGGCGAGATGATTATTCTCGACAACCCCAAGGTCCGCCACCACCACCACCACCACCAATCCATCCCGGACAAGACATGAGAGGTCCTCCACCTCCAGGCCCTCCTGGTGAGTACAGACGAGATGTTCCACCAGGTCCTTCCCATGATTATCGACGAGACGTTCCACCATCAGTTGATTATCGTGTACCCCTGGGACCCCCTGGTGATTATCCTCCAAGGCAAGGACCGCCACCAACAGATTATCGTGGCCGTGAACCGGGAGAAATCGCTGCTGGACCCGACGGACGAGATTATTCTTCTCGTCGTGAACGTGAACCCCAGATGAGAGATGGTGGAGATTTTTCGAGAGTGCCACCCGGAGACTATCCTCCTGTGACGAAAAGGAGAGAGGAAGAGTATGCGAGTCGTTCAGGAACACAGCCTGGTTCTATTCCACCTGGATCTGGTGTTCCTGGGCGAACCGTGACGCCGACTTCCGAGGCGTATGCTGTTAAACATCCTTCGGAACTGGAGAGGGAACGAGAGCGCGAGAAGTGGGAACGTGATCAAAGAGAAAGAGAGAGAGGAGAACGCGGTCACTATGCTTCTACCCAACAACCTAGTGGTAGTGGTGGTCCTCCGCCACCTTCTGCAAATGCTCCTCATCATAGTCGTTCACATTCGCATAGTAGACCGTACCCTCATCCCCATCCCCATCCTCATCCCCATCCTCAGCACTACCATCACCATCACCATGTTATCCATTCTCATCCTCATGGTGGTAATAGTCATCCTGGTCCGCCCCCACTGCCCCCACCACCAACCTCAAATAATGTTGGTGGACCTGGCACAAGTGCCTCTGCAAATCAAGGAGGACCGTCAGTACCGCAATCATTACCAAATCAAGGACTTCCATCACAGCCTTCACAACGACAATTGCAGAGTCAGTTTCCTACTCGCTTTGTTTCGGTCAATGCACATCCCGAGTCGAGAATGGGTTCGCCTGCTCCTACCGGACTTCCCCCTGGACCGAGTGGTGTTGTCGGTCCTGGAGGTAGTGGCTTGGGAGGTGTGAGGAAGGATGTGGGCGGTAATGGTGCTGGCGGTAGTGGAGTTGGTGGTGGAAATGGTACGAGTAGTGGGAAAGATTTAAAGAAGATATCGTCGAGAAATGGCCCACCACCTCCCACTGGTGGAGGTGGAACATCTATTTCTGGACCAGCGGGAAGACGTGAGAGAGATGAAAGAGAGATAAAAGGAGAAAGTCATCACACATATCCACCACCGCCTCCTGGTCAATCCATATCTCATCGAGGAGAACAGGGAAGAGTACTGGGACATGGATACACTCCCGCTGGTGGTGTCAGTGGCGCACACAGAGGGCCACCACCTCATGGACCACCGTATGGTGATGATTCGTATATAGACGACATGGAAAGAGAACAACGAGAACGAGAACAACATATGCAAATGCAAAACCAACACCTTCCTCCTCAGTCTCATACTCTTCTGCATGTCCATCATCACCCTCACCCTCACGCGCGTTCTATGCACTTACCTCCGACCCCGGTACAGCAATATCCTCATCATCCACATTCATATCATCAATTATCCCAGACTGCGTATTATACTGGTCGACAGACACCTGGTGTCGAAGAGTTTTGGGGGCCGTCACAGGAACAACCAGACAGAGAAGTCAAGTCGAAGTTCAAAATCCATTTGGGGACGTTTGTGTTTCCGAATACACCTTTTCCTTATCATTTTGATGTTGGAGAGTGGGTTGGCGTTAATTGTGTCAACGGGGCTGTGGAGGATGTGGAGAAGACAGGGGTTGGGAGAGCAATTGAGGGAGATAAAGGGGTGAATGGAGAGAAGAAGGGAGGCGAGGAAGTGAAAGAAGGTGATTTGGCAAAGATGATGGATGTGGAGGATGATATTGTGAAGGAAAAGGTGGTGGAGACGGGGAAGGAAAAGGTGGAGACGGAGAAGGAAACAGAGATTGGAAGTGCGAAAGAAAAAGATAGGAGGAAGGGAGAAATGGAGCAGGATGGAGAAAAAGGCGAATTTTCCGAAGTGCAAGCCATTGAACAGACAACTTCACAGAAGGAAGAAGTTGATGACACGCTTGATATCGAAACTCGTGCTGCGATTCTCATTCCTAATGGATATATTCCTCGTGAAAAGCCTCTTAAGCCATCACTTTGGGGTGGAGGCGTTATTGGTCGACCAGGTAGCCCTCAACGACTTCCTGCGGGATCATCATCGCCTAAAGATGAGAGATCAGGATTTTCAAGACAGCTGAGAAAGAGACGAATATACACAGATGATTCGGATTTGTTCTTGTGTGCACTTCATTCAGGTTGGTTGACATGGAGTGGTTCTGCTCGTGCACGCGACAAAGGTCAAGATCTTTATGTCGAGGTCAGAGTTATCAGGTGTGCTGGTGCTGGTGCGGGTAGTGTATACGCCATAGGGGCTAGTGCTCATGCTGGGAAATATGCGGTGGATAGCATTGTCTCAACGGATGAGATCCGTCCTAAGAAAGGTGGAAATAGGAAAAGTCCTGTGGTTAGGAAGGAGGAACTCGTGGGGAGGTTTATTGGTGGATGGGGAGAGAAGTGTTTTGTGAAGGATTTGGATGCGGAGATTGAGGATGAGGAAATGGAGAATGATGAGGATAATGACGGACGAGGGTTGGTCAGTGCTGGATGGGGTAGTGGGCATGATGGAAGTGCAATTGAGGTGTTGAAAGCTGAGTTTGTCAACGTGAGTTGGTTTATGCGTTTCATTTGTTTGTTTGCTCAATTTTCGATTTCTCTCTCGATAGAAGGGCACTGCTCATGCCGCTCCTGGTCTTGGAAGACGAAATCGCACACAACGATTGTTAGAGTATAATGAACGCAGGGCAGTGGTGTTAGGGCTTCAACGATTAGTTGCACCCACCCGGCTCGCAGGAAGAAAGCGGAGAAGGAACGTGAGCAGTTGGTTGTCGGTAAGACGCCTACCCAATGCAAGTGTACTCGATGCCATCCCTGAATTGTAGGAAGATGAGATAACGGAAGACGAACAAGTTCCGATGCCTGTGGAACCGGAAAGGAAAGAGGAAGCACAGCTTATGGCTGTACGGACGGTCATATTTGGTACAGGATTTGCTGGTGATATGCGCCTTGGGTATGTTTTCAACATGTTTGGGTATTATGCTGAAATATTCTGATGTTGTGGGATTCAATTTCAGTTACAAGTATAAACCGGCTGTGCTTAAGGATATTCTATTTCCTGTGGCTTCTAATTCTATAACCGACAGACCTCCAACTCGTAAACGCCGTCGTACGACTATTGCTTCTGCAGATATCCTAATAGAAGACCCGGACGAATCGGAACCGGCTCTACCCACACCCAATCGACCTGTGATCCTCGAAACAATGAAAGAAACGTACTTGTTGTCGTTGACTCATGGTTCAGAGTTTAGCCCCCAGGGAAGGAAATATGATATCTCACTAGTTCTGGAAGGAGAAATAGAAGAAGATCGTGAGGATGCTATTGTACTGTTTGTTGCTGACAAGAATGCCGTGAGAGCGGTGGAAACACCACCATGTTCTCCTTCGGCGGATGAGGAGGAAGAGGAACCGGGCGAGATTAAATTTTCCTCAGGATTGGATGTGGAGAAAAATTCGAATGGCATAGTAAAATCTTCTGACGAAGAAAAGGGGCAGGATGATGTTTCGTCGCCGAGGCCAGCGTCTAGCCTTCAACCTATAAGTACTAATTCGTCAAAGGTTGCAGAGGACGTTCTTATGGGTGATACTTCCGCTTCAAAATTGTCAACAGGGAATTCTGGTCCTCTTACCAAGCCCGACAAAAAGTTCAAACACCCAGTTGCACAGGTTCTGCAACAAAGAGTTGGAGAGAATATGTTCAAGTTTACGGAGGAGGGTATTAGTATCGCAGATGGAGAAGAGATGACGACGGAGTGGTTGGTGCAAGTGAAGAATTGGAAATGGGCGACGAGAAAGATTGTGCGAGTGTGATGGATTTACAGCGTGGGGGATTCGAGTTTGATGTTCCGTTTCTTTAGTTTTGTGGGATTTGCTATTTTTTGTTCTAATTCTATCGACTAATGTCTGTTATTTCTTGCTTATGTACTTGTGCACAAAACGACTTGTACTCAGTTGTTTTGAGTGGGAGTGATGTTGTCTTGATCAGGCTACCTACCAAGAACAAGTCTTGCGCTTGCGGAGAGCCGAGGCGATACGTCCGGGCACCTAGTTTTGTGTCAATTAATTTAGTGTCATGGTCGTAAGTCGTACCTGATCAACCACAGATGAAACAATTTATGTTAGATGTGGCCCGAAATGTAGGCCAATTGTGTTGTATATATACCCGTTCACTACATTTTCGGACATATTTCCTTTTCACCTCGAGTATTGCATCATTCGCTCCTTATGTTCGCGTTATCTTTTCACGCACCTCAGTCTCGTTCTACGTTACTGAGGTGAGCATATTTCATATTATGGACTAAATCTTTGCTTATATACTTGTAGTGCATTTACATCACTCTAGTACCCTGCCGCTCGTTACAAATTGCCCTCAGCTAGAAGCATGTATTATTTGTCGTGGGACTAGCGTCTAAATTAGAGCGGCAATGCATATTTATAGTAATCACATATTTTCATCCTTGGGATATAATCTGATCGCAGAAAGAGATACAGCGATAAGCAAGTGCTAAGTACTTAGATCTAAGTAAAGGCGAAATCATATAGAATCCTGGAAGCCTGGAAGATTATACATTTGGATTCTGTATTTGGATTCTGTAACCGCCGTGAGAGCATCCGGCTCGCTTACCGAAAAATTTCTAATTCAATCACGACTGCCCAATATAAAACACTCCATATGAGTTGACATGAGTTTAATAGGTCAACATGCCGACTGGTGGTAAACCAGAATCGACACCAGTCACTGCGACTGATACATCCCCTCATCTCAAGTCAAAGCGCAATGAGATACAGCTCACCGATCAGACGAACCTCCTCCCATTCAAAAAAGTTCTCATTTGTTTCCTGGGTCTAGGCCTCTCTATCACTGTTTCCTCTCTTGATTCCGTAACTGTTGCTACCGCTCTTCCGACGATCTCCACCAGATTCAATGCTGGATCCGTTTCTTCATGGGTACCATCTGCCTATTTACTCACCTCTACTAGTTTTCAGCCATTGTATGGAAGATTCAGTGATATATTTGGGAGGAAAGCGATGTTGACGACGGCCATGGCTATCTTCATGATAGGAAATTTGGCTGCTGGATTCTCGAAGACTATTATCCAACTTATTGTATTACGAGGGTTTGCGGGTGCTGGGGGAGGTCTGTCCTGCAGCTTTTCTCTCTGTAATCTCAGAAGAAACTAATAAACTGTTGCAGGAGCTATCCTGAGCATAGCTCAAATCATCATGTCGGACATAGTTAGTCTTCGTGATAGGTGCGTTGGTTTTGTTTCCCTGCATACAAGTTTCAAATTTCCCAAACATCAAAAAGAGGAAAATACCAAGGCATTATTGGAGGATTTGTGACAATTGGATATGCGATAGGACCCATTGCAGGTGGTGCTTTAGCACAAACAGACTGGCGTGTATGTAGGGGTCATGATAGATCTTTGACGTCCAGGGATACTGATTGACTTCTAATCAAGTGGGTTTTCTGGCTTAATATCCCAATCGCTCTATGCGCCATTCTTGTTGTGAACTTTGTTCTCCCTCTAAAATCAGTCGCGGGAGATATCAAGAAGTGTATACATTACTTATGCTGCTTTCATGGTGATTGATTGCCAGTTTCAACATCTAGGAAACTTCTTGTTATTGATTATGTTGGGAGCACTCTGACGCTCTTCGCCTGCACTTTGATAATTCTTCCACTCATCTGGGTTGGTTGTCTATTATTGCTTTGTACAGTTACTTCGATTCTGATCCTGATGCAGGGAGGAGTTACATTTCCTTGGAATTCGGCAATTATTCTTGGACCACTCATCAGTAGTTTCGCAGCATGGGCTATCTTTGTCCTATGGGAATGGAAAGGTGCAGTATTGCCCATTGTCCCAAGTAAGCGGTCTTAGTGTTTGATCCCTGTTGGTGCTGAGCCCTCTAGTGCGGATATTCAAACATTCGACTGTTTGTGGCGTATACATTGTAATGTTTATCAAGTAAGCAGCACTCGTCCATACCTCGTCAGGATGTCATTAATCTGGGACCATGGCGTTCAGTGGCCTTATTATCTTTTCTTCAATGTTCTATCTTCCTCAATTCTTCCAAGTTGCATTGAGCTATAGCCCTATTCACGCCGGTCTATTCCTAATACCAGTATTGGGAGGCCAGATAGTTGTCAGCTGGGCAGCAGTGAGTGCTCTGATCTCCTTCGGAAATTTGGCTGAAATGAAATCATGTTTGTTTGTGCTGAAGGGAATGACCGTCAGTAAGACTGGCCGATATCGGGTAAGGATGCTCCCCTGCTCGTGAACTGATAAACTCATCGTTGCCTTGAAGGCTATTGTATATTCTGGCTTTGCCGTATGGTCGCTTGCGTGTGGGCTGATCTCAACCATGACGCGACACACGCATCAAAGTGTCATGATTGTATTCATGTTTTTGTCCAGTATCGGTTCCGGTCAGGTTCGTCAAGTGATGGTGTTTTGTATTTACGTCTGCTTTACTCTGCTTATAGACACTTCAAACGACAACTGTCGCTGTACAGGCGAGCGTTCCCCGAAAAGACATGTCAGTCGTGACTGCCTTCCGAAATGTAAGCGATTTACTATCAACGCAGGCTACTCCTCATCGTTTGGACTGTAGTTTGTCCGAATGCTCGGTGGTACCTTAGCTCTCGCAATCGGTTCAACCATCATGTTGGCAGTTTCCTACATCTGCACGCTGTATCTTTCACTCATCTGCTCTACATACCAGCAACAATACCCTCCACTCCTCCATGCAAAAACTTGCTCTTCCAGAGAATCTCATAAAAACAATAATCGATAACCCAGTTAAATTATCGTATCCTGCATCTCTCAATCTCTCGGAGGAGCAAGGGTTTTTTATCCTTGATAACGGATATACAAAAGGCTTCCGACTTGTATTCATTCTCAACGCAAGTTTATCAACTTTGGCGACCGTGACGAGTATTTTGTTAATCAAACACAAAAACTTAACAAGAGAGGACGACGAGAAGTTCAAACAGGAGGCAAGGTGTCAAAAGCACAAGGATGAAGAGAAAGGTGAGACCGACAAAGAGTGTGATACAGATATGAAGAAACTAGAGGAGCCATCCACCCCAAAGGAAACTTTCAACGAACCTCGATAACGATGTCCTTCATACAGCAGACATAGCTACAGTAACCTCTCCAGGTGTCTTCCGCCATAATTTTTTAGAGATGTCCACATCTTCAAGACACAAGCAAGGAGACAAGGTCTGATTAGCCAAGTCTGCCCTCTTATTGTGCTTTATACTCCTTTAGATTTTTTTGAATGGACTGTAACATAGATGTTGTATGAAATCCATGCAACATGTTGAAACCTCATAGCGGATCAGGAAATTGTCGGTACACTCAGAAATACACAAAAGAACAGACAACATTTTTAGTCCAACTTCGGCTTTATTGGCGCAGCCTTCCATCGTCCAAGCAAATGATTGGCTCGAATAATCAACAAATCTCGAAGCATCTGCAGAGAGGCAGCTGCAACATTCAATTTACTGCCAGCGACCTCGTGCCAGTCAATTGAAACCTCTGAAACAGGTATCCGTAGTTGTTTAGCTAACAGTAAGAGTTCAACATCGAATATCCATGTCGGAAGATGTTGAGCAGGGAATATCTGCTGGGCGGCCGAACGAGAGAACAACTTGAATCCACATTGGGTATCACGAATGTGTCCGACACCAACAATTCGTAAAATCGTGTGAAGGCCATACATTAAGATATTGCGTAGCAGAGATCGCTATATGCAACAGAAATGAGTCAATTCGGGCAAAAAAGAAAGAGCACACCACCTTAACGACAGCCTCTGAGTTAACGAGATGAGCGCGACTACCAACAACAATTCCAGCTTTTTGGTTGGGAGCGATCTCATCCATCGTTTTCCATAGGTCTTCCAAATCCGAGAATTTGGATGCACCATCAGCGTCTACCATTAATAAACGTTCTCCTCTGCTATACAACATTCCGTGTCTAACGGCGCCGCCCTTGCCGACGTTATGCTCTAATACGACGACACGAATATCACTCTTTGGATATTTGACTCCAAGCTTCAATGCGATCCTTGACGTATCGTCGGAAGACCCGTCGTCAACGACGATAATCTCATAGGTTCGTCCTGGAGAGAGCGACTCGAGATGCTCTATCGTCTCTTTCATCATAATTGGTAGTCTGTCCTTCTCGTTGAAGGCTGGGACAACCACAGTGAGATCTACAGTGTTTGGATCGGACAACAAAGGTAGTGGTTGGGGCTTTGAGGATTTGTGGGAGAGGTAAAACTTTTCCGAGTCATGGGTGATAATGTCTGGTGGAGACCAATACTTGACAGCGAAGTATATCTACAGAAAAGTCATTAATGACCGTTTATGAAAGCATATAAGAAGTATTTCAGTGCAGGACACGTATATTGATATCCTGACCCTACAACATGTCGTCATTGACACGACGTGCAATACACGAATATATTGACCCGTAGCTCAAAGAACAAGGATGAAAGAGAATTCATCATTTGTGTAAATCACACCAATACTCACTGCAACAAGACCGCCAGCGAAAACTACGGAAGAGCCGTAAACGATAGACAATGGGTTCATGGGTATATGTGATCGACGTGTCACCTCTGACAGAAACGGGTGATATGCAGCCAGCCGAGCTCAGAGTAGCGGCATCCACAAAGTTTGTACGATGATTCAAGTAACAACGTGCAAGGATTGAACGAGAGAAGGTTAAGTCGTAATTCCGTAAACATTCAGGAGGTTATACCAATGCGTGAGAACTTATTATGGAAGCGAAAAGCCCGAGCAAGGGGATACCCGAGCCCGATTTCACCGTACGTGTGGTAGAACGATTTCAAATATCAGATAATAAAGAAAGCAATGAAGTAACTAGCGAGACTGTAATCATCGTGGTACAGACTTCGGAGCTCAACTAGGTAATATGGCGGTGATACAATGAAGTTCAAGCCGGGGGAATGTTGGAGATGATCTTTTCAAGTAAGTCTTGAGCTGCTTGGGTGCTGACCAGCTTCAGGGAGAATTAGTGTTAGTGTACTGCTTAAGGGAATACGAAATGTGCAACTTACTCGGAGGTTATAATGAGTTGTCGAACCATTTTCGATCGCGCTGAACCTGAGGTAACGAGGGTCTTGTGGGGCCAATGTACATGCCATGCCGTAAAATAAAGCAATATTCAAAAGAATAGTACAAACGGCATCCCTGCGCATAACTGAGACGGATGGCTGAGGATCGGGGACGCTCCAGTAGATGGTAGAAATATACAGACCTAAGCGAGCTCCAGCTCCATCTGAATCTCTGACATTTAACTTCAACACTCCAGTACCTCGTTCCTTCCATTCACCATTTTCTAGAGAAAAGAGCTTTGAACGAACTTGATGTATTGTATAATCATCTTCCTCCCCCGTGATAACTGTGAACATTGTAAGTACCTTTCCAGAAGACAAAAATATGGCTTTTACCTTCCTGTTCTGTATATCTAACCTTCGCTCCTTCATCGCTTCTGCTACTGTCGTCACCTTCATCCTCAGCCGCTCTTAATTTTTCCCCAAAGCTTGTCTCCTTCTCATCGTCATCGTCATCGTCATCTTCGTAATTCTGGTATTTATTCTGACTCAAAGCATTTACTGTCGAGGTTTTCTCCAGGGAGCTCGGTGGTGATTCGGGTGGTGATTCTGCTCTAGAACGTTTGGGCACAGGCACACCAAAGCTTCGGAAGCCTTGACTTGGATCAGTGTATTGGCCAAAGGGATTGGAGCTGGCAGTTCTCCCGAGAGGGGATCTAGTTTGGCTTCCAAATTTCGGTGTTTGTCCTAGTATAGGTGACTTGGAGCGAGTTACAGATGAAAACGGAGATGAGCTCGAAGCAAATGCTTCGAATCCTGAGCGCTTGAGACTCTTTGAAGGCGATAAAACTTCATCGGGAGCACTGGTGAAACTCGATAACGGGTTCGAGGGTGCCGGACCGGCAAAGGAAATGGGTGCATTCTTCCCAGAAGAAAAGATATTAGGGCCTTTCGCTGTAGCAGCGAAAGGAGAAACTGAGATGTAAGCCTCGAACCCAGTCTAAGAGATTAAGATCACCACAATGACAGTAACAATCTCCCGCTTACCAGCTTGGATGCAACCTCGGGCGAAGGAGGCGGGGATTTGGGTGAAGATTCCTTGGTTTCAGAAGCGGGAGGTGGGGAGGGTCTCTTCGGCTCTCGCGGGTTGGGGTCTTCATCCTCGTCGTCGCGTGGATGTTTCGAAGATTTCGGAGAAACGTTGAGCACATCTTGACCTTCATCAGGTCCTTGGCCAGTCCCTCTATTTTCATGTCGACATTTTAAGCTCTTCTCTGGGCTCTCCAACTGACTTTCAACATGTACATGTACGGCCAGTGCCACGTCGGCCGATACTACCTCATTGTCTGAGCCTTCAGCGTGTCTGGCTGTGTGTTGGTCTTCAGCTTCCTGTTGTACAGAAAATTGTGAGTCGCTGTTCTTCACTTCGGTTATTGCACTATCCTCCACTTCAGAAGTCTTCTCGTCCACTTCTTCAGGTGGGGAAGAAGCCATTATCCCTGGAACTTGTTGGTTCTTATCGAGAGCCTTTGATGTTTTCCAATTAGGATCCTCTACGCTCGGCTTTACTTTACTTTGGTGCAGTGAAACCAGGGGCGGAGACAGCGAATGGGATCGTGATCGTGAT